>Ga0208863_1000024_pt1 | contig 195707 bp, 188 predicted proteins | sample RifOxyD3_FD_184040 | JGI IMG/M metagenome (GOLD analysis project Ga0208863, IMG submission 184040) | Soil microbial communities from Rifle, Colorado - Rifle Oxygen_injection D3 (SPAdes) | ecosystem: Environmental > Terrestrial > Deep subsurface > Rock core/Sediment | place: Rifle, Colorado...
CGTTTGACCTACTTAGTTTTCAATGATCTCAAACTCAAACTTAACCCTTCTTTCGAAGCGTCTCATCGTTTGTGGACGGGAATTATAGGGGAAATAATCTAAGTTGTCAAGAGGTTTTCGAAAGAAAGTGCAAAATATGTCAAAAAGTTTTTATTTTTTATTCTTGCACTCAAAAAATGTAACTATTCTACTCATTTTACCCCTTTGAAGCCTACTTTTTACCCCAATTATCAAATGAACGGTTAATCAAACTCCTGTATAATCCCTTTCGTAAAATCCCTTATAAGGAAAAAGCTATGGCTTTATATGATCGCGAATACGCACGAGAAGGTGCTTTTGGTTACGAGAGCGCACACAAGAGTGAGGCGCAGATCGTTTCGTTTGTTAAAGATACCTATAAATTGTTTGCCGCTTCGATGCTGGCAGGCGGAGTAGGTGCTTATGTCGGTATGCCGTTCGCTTCTGTCGTTGCGGCGAACTACTGGTGGATTGCTATCCCGTGGATGCTTTTCGGTATGTTCGGTCTTCAAATGATCAAAAACAAACCGGGTGTGAATATGATCGGATTGTTTGCGTTTACGTTTGCGAGTGGGGTTATCATCACTCCGCTTCTCAGCCATATCCTCGGAATGGCAGGCGGTGCAACTATCGTTGGAAATGCGTTTTTTATGACGGCGGCGTTGTTCGGCGGTCTTAGTTTCTTTGCGATTAAAAGTTCTAAAGACTTCACGACATGGACGAAACCGATTATGATCGCTTTCTTTATTATATTGGCAGTCTCATTGATCAACGTATTTTTCTTGAAAAGCCCGATCCTATATGTAGCGATTCAAGCGATTTTCTTGCTCGTTATCAGTGTAATGGTTTTGATCGATACCCAAAACGTAATCCGTGGTGCGTATGAAACGCCGATGGACGGTGCTATTGCTTTGTACCTCGATTTCTTTAACCTGTTTGTTACCATGCTCCAACTCTTCGGAATTTTCGGAAGCAGTGATGAGTAACTCTCTTCCCCCGGAGCTCCTCCGGGTGGTCGATGCCAATCTCAACCGTCTCAAAGAGGGTATCCGTGTGATTGAGGATATAGCGCGCTATGTTCACAATGACAAGGAACTCTCCACCTCGCTCAAAACGCTCCGCCATCAATGCCGTATCGAACCCCTCGAAGCACTCCTCGCCTCACGGGACAGTGTCAATGATGTACTCCGTCCGACCATGCAAAGTGAGATGAACCGTACCGATCTGCGTTCTATCGTCATAGCGAACTATAAAAGAGGACAGGAATCGGCACGAGTTTTGGAAGAGCTTTATAAGATCGTGGAACCGAGTTTAAGCGAACGGTTTAAAAATATCCGGTACGAACTCTATGCATTAGAAAAGAAAAACCTTTTAGACTCCAACGAGAGTCATTGAATTCTAAACAGATTGCGATTGTCGGAGCAGGACCCGCCGGGCTGATGGCAGCGGATGTTTTATCTGCGGCCGGGATGAGTGTAACTATTTTCGAGGCGAAACCTTCTGTAGGTAGAAAATTTCTCATGGCGGGTAAGGGGGGGTTAAATATAACCCATAACGAACCGATAAGCGACTTTATCCGCCGCTATGATCAACCGGACTGGCTTAAACCTATGATCGATACTTTTGACGCCACTAGGATCAGAGCATGGATGGAAAGTTTGGGGGTGGATTCGTTCGTCGGAACATCGGGACGGGTTTTCCCTACCGAGATGAAAGCCGCACCGCTGCTGCGGCGATGGCTCTCTTCGTTAAAGAAACGGGGAGTTCGCGTCCATTGCCGCCATTATTGGCAAGGTTTTACCGATGAGGGGGATTTACGCTTTGCAACGGCAGAGGGTGAAAAAACCGTGGCATCCGATGCGACGATTTTAGCTATGGGGGGCGGAAGCTGGGCCACTCTGGGCTCAGATGGCGCATGGGTCAGTATTTTGGAAGCTCAAGGGATAATCATCAATCCGCTGTTGCCGTCAAACTGCGGCTTTAAAGCAACATGGTCCCCTTTCATGCAACCTCATTTGGGGAAACCGTTAAAAAATATCTCGGGATGGGTCAAAGGAGGCGAAGGGAGTGCCAGCTCTGCCGAAGCCGTTTTGACAACCTACGGTATTGAGGGGGGATTGGTCTATGCACTGTCGCGTCCGTTGCGGGAAAAGGTTATCGCTCATGGCTCGGCAATCCTCTATTTAGACCTTATGCCCTACATAAGCGAAGCTACCTTGGTATCACGCCTCACCTCATCACGTAAACAATCATCTGACAACACCTGGCGCAAAGCGAATTTAGAAGGGGTTAAAGCGGCCCTTATTCGAGAAGCGTTACCTAAAGAGCGATGGGGTGATCCCATCAGCGTTGCGGCGTGCGTCAAGAAATATCCCATTACCCTCACGGGGATACAACCCATCGATGAGGCGATCAGCACGTCCGGCGGGGTAATGCGTGAAACACTGAATGAGAATCTTATGCTGCATGCCCTGCCGAATGTCTTTTGTGCGGGTGAAATGCTCGATTGGGATGCGCCGACGGGCGGCTATCTCTTAACCGGATGTTTTGCCAGCGGAGTATTTGCAGCCAACGGAGTGTTGAAAAGTTTCATTCGCAGTTCGACACGTTAAATCAGTGGCGGCACTCGCCGTCATGGCAATGTATTTGCTTTTCAACGTACTCTTCCGAAACATGAAGATTCGTACACGAGCCCAGCAATCCGTACAGTTCCATCTCCGCTCCGCTGATGTGACGAATCGTATTACCTTCCTCATCAATAAAGACAAATCTCTCATATTTGTGTTCATTCTTTTTAATGTGCTGCGAGAAAATAACGTATTCCGCTTTTTTTAGATCAGGAAACTTCTCGCAGGTCGCAATAAATTTTTTGCATTCTTTATCTATTTTTTTGATTTCTAAAAATTCGGACTGAATCGCATCCCGAAGTACGGGCATCAGATTCGGCATAACCTCTTTAAGATTGTCGTATTTTTCAATTCCGCGCATATGGACTCCTTTGCTAAAATCCTATTTACCTAGGGATAGTATAACGGTTTACATCAAAAATATACACTTCTTTTGATTTAACCTTTCATTGTAAATAAGAGTTCAAATTTATCCTCTTTTCTAAACACTGTGCCAACATGGAGAAAATCGAATCGCAACCAAAGCGTCAACACTAAAAGCTTATATTCGGTAAAATTCCGACAATAACCGATCAAAAAAGGGCTTTATGCATACGTTGGCACAACTGCGTTCCGGAGAGCTAAAAGGGATCAAACGGCTGACCCTCTCCGAAAATCTGACGACTTTTCCCGAAGAGATCTTCCAATTGGCCGATACGCTGGAGATTTTGGATTTGAGCAACAACGCTCTCTCCTCGATTCCCGAAGAGATCAGCAGACTCACCCATCTCAAAATTGCTTTTTTTTCCAATAATCGATTTACGACATTTCCTTCTTCATTTAAAAATTGTAAAAATCTTTATATGATAGGGTTTAAAAGCAATCAGATTGAGACATTTAATGAAGATGTTCTCCCTGAAACCATCAGCTGGCTGATCCTGACCGACAACCGCCTCCCGAGCCTCCCTCGCTCAATCGGGAAACTAGGCAAACTGCAAAAATGCGCTCTGGCAGGAAACCGCCTCGAAACACTCCCTGATGAGATGGCAGAGTGTAAAAACCTCGAACTTCTCCGTCTCTCGGCCAACAACCTTCATGAGATCCCCTCATGGTTGTGGAATCTGCCGAAACTCTCATGGCTCGCCTTTTCGGGAAATCCGTGCAGTGCCAATCCACAATTCACCCTTCAAGAGACCGCCTATGAATCGTTAGAGATCAAAGAGAAACTGGGTTCGGGGGCGTCGGGGGATATTTACAAAGCCTATTCAAAACCGCACGAAGAGGAGGTGGCGCTGAAACTGTTCAAAGGTGCCATCACGAGTGACGGATACGCACACGATGAGATGAATGCCACTATGAGTACGGGTGAGCATCCGAACCTCATCAAAGTCCTCTCAAAACTTGCGGGAGACGAGCGTCTGGGGTTGATACTCGAATATATCCCCAATGTGTATCGCAATCTCGGACTTCCTCCCGATTTTGAGACCTGCACCCGCGATACGTTCACCGAAGAAACTTCCTTCACCCCCGAGAGTATCCTCGTAGTGGCTAAAGCGATCGCCTCCGCGAGCGCACATCTGCACGCACGGGGGCTCATGCACGGCGACCTCTATGCCCATAACATCCTCATCAACGACGATGACTACTGTTATCTGGGAGATTTCGGTGCGGCAAGCTTTTATGAACCGCACCGCAAAGAGTTCGAAAGGATCGAAGTGCGGGCGTTCGGATGCCTCATCGAAGATATGCTCTCACTCTGCCCTACCAAAGAGGGGACTATTTACGAGACGTTGGAACAACTGAGAAAACAATGTATGAATGAAAAAGTAGAGGAAAGACCGCTTTTTAATGAGATAAGATTTTAATCTTTTTATGACGTAATAAACACTACCTCAAATTCGAGATAGTTAAGTGGATAGGTTTCCATCAGCCGTTTTGTCTGCGCAAAATCGAGAACCCTGCGTCCGCCGCTCACACCGCTGCGCTTGATATAGCGAAACATCTCCCGCACCGAATCAAATTCCAATGTCGTGTGAAGCACTTCGAACTGCGCATCGACATATTTTTCGGCAATGGCCATCACCTCGTCACTGGAGCGTAACAGCGGGGTGACCCCAGCACATTCGTGAAGGGTTTTAAAGGTTCCTGCGGTGAAAATCGCCAACGACATGGGCGTGTTGAGTGAAGCAAGGGATTGCAACACCCCCTCCAAATCATCAGCCCATTGCAGTGCCGAAGCCGAATAGATGCGATCAAAGTGTTCATCCCGCAACCTCTCAAATAATGCCGGATCGTTAAAATCCCCCAAAAGCAATTCCACGTTTGAAGTTTTCGGATGATGGGAGAGCATGGAGGCGGAGAAATCGACACCGACAAAACGTTCCACTTCCCAATCGATCAACGCGTAGAGGGTGCCGTTTCCGCATCCCAAATCCAATATACGGCTTGGCTCATCAGAGGTAGAGGCAATCAGCTTATCCGCGACAAGGCGCTGAATCACATTTCGGCTTCCGTATTCGGCGGCATAGCGGGAAAATTCATGGCAGGCATTACTCATCGACGATTGACCAGCAATGCGATAATAAAGATGATGAGCAGACACAAGACGATTGCCGCACCGCTCGGGAGGGAGAAGAGATACGATGCACTAAGGCCGATCACCACCGAAATCAAAGCGATGGCAATCGAGAGGAGGGTTGTCGGGTAAAAACCCATTCCGAATCGGATCGCGGCAACAGGGGGGATCACCATAAGCGCACCGATGAGGAGTGTACCGACGACCCGAATGGAAAGGGCGATAATGACGGCGATAACACTTACGAGCATAAAGTTCAGCAGGGTGACTCGAATCCCCCCCGCACGGGCGACATCCTCATCAAAAGCAATAAAATAGAGCTCTTTGAAAAAGGCTAACAGCAACACCATCGCCAATGACCCGAAAATTCCCATCACCCACAGATCTTCCGTACTCACCGAGAGGATCGAGCCGAAAAGATAGCTAAAAAGGGAAGCGTTAAATGATCCCGCCATCGAGACGATCACAATGGCAAGGGCAAGAGAGCCCGAGAGAAAAATCGCCAATACCGAATCGGAATACATTCCGTGAACACTGCGCAGATACTCAATCATCCATGAAGCGGCCAACGAAGCCAACACGGCCATCCACAACGGACTCATTCCCAACAAGAGCCCCACAGAGACCCCGACAAGGGAGACATGCGCCAACGTCTCACTCAGCAGCGAATAACGGCGAAGGACGATAAACGATCCGCTCAACGAGGCAAGAATAGCAATCATCAGCCCTGCAATAAACGCGCGCTGCATAAAGGGGTAATCAAGCATTTCGTATATCATTGCAATCCTTCGTATTGCGAACGGCAAAGGAATACAACCCCTTTGCCTACGCTGGCCGCTGTGGCACTCAAGCTTGCCTCTAATGAGGCAGATTTATTAATGGTTATGGGACACAACATGAGCAGGGGTCCCGTACAATCGGCTCATCTCATCACATCGGGTCATTTCGGCGGGATTTTGGGAAACCAGCAAGGTCTGGTTCACAAATAACACCCGGGTGATATCCTCGGCAATCACCCCGATATCGTGGGTAATAAAGAGGATAGACATTTTTTTCGTACGGTTGAGGATGCGAAGAAGCTCATAAAAACGGTGCTGCGATTCAACATCGACCCCCGTATTGGGCTCATCTACGATCAAAACATCGGGCTTGGAGGCCAAAGCCCGCGCAATCATCACCCTTTGGCGCTGACCGCCGGAGAGGTTGCCGATAAGACGATCGGAGAGATCAGCCACCCCCATCAGTTCCATCGCCTCGAGGATCGATTCTTTGTCTTCGGCGGATTCAAATCCTAAAATACCCCGTCGCGCGTATCGTCCCATTGCGACTACTTCACGCACGGTTGCCGGAAATGTGCTGTCCACCAAAGCAGAGCGTTGAGGAACGTAGCCGATACGGTTCCAATCACGAAAACGTTTTTGGGGGACGCCGAAGAGTTTAATCTCTCCCGACGTCGCCTTTTCAAGTCCCAGCAAAAGACGGACAAGGGTCGTTTTTCCTCCCCCGTTTGGACCGATAATGGCGCAATACTCTCCCGGCAAAATACGAAACGTAGCCCCTTTGAGGACAAGATTGCCTTGCCGCTCAAAGTTAAGGCCATTCACTTCGAAAAGACTCGGGGAAAATTTCAACGGCACTCCATCGCTTCACGCAGTTTTTTCAGATTCTCACGCATGATCGTAAGATAGGTTTGACGGGATTTTAACTCATCTTCGCTAATATTTTCCAGCGGTTGGAGCGCTACGGCTTTGGCACCCGTCTCACGGGCTATCGTTTGGGAGACGTTATCGTTAATCAACTCTTCAAAAAAGATCATTTTCATCCCGTGCTCTTTGACCACTTCGACCACATGGGCTACCGTTTGGGCGCTCGGCTGTTCATCGGATGACAGACCAATCACCGAAACATTTTCAAGGCGGTTGGCATGGGTGAGATAACCGAACGCATCATGGTTGGAGATCAAGGTACGGTTTTTACACTCGGCTAAACCCGTAGCAAACTCCAATTTAAGCTTTTGCAGTTCGGCAATATACGCCGCCGCATTTTTATGGAACTGTTCTGCTTTCGCGGGAAGAAGTTTCGTAAATTCACCGTCCAACGTTTGGGTCATTTTGATCATGTTGTCAATATCGAGCCAATAGTGAGGATCATACTCCCCATGATCATGGTTAGCATGTTCGCCATGATGTGCATCAGCATCTTCTGCTTCATCATGATGCTCCTCTTTGCTTTGTTGCAACGCAACGTGCTGACTCATATCAAGAATCTGCGTTGTTTTTGGGAGGGTATTTGTCAGACTCTCCGCCCATATCTCGAATCCTGCGCCGTTATAAATAAAGATCGCTGAATCCGAAATTTCGGCAACCTGCGCTGGATTAGGTGAAAACATATGCGCATCACTTCCGAGAGGAACAATGGAATGAACATCGATCACATCACCGGCTACTCTATTGGCAACTTCCCAAAGCGAAAACGTACTGACGGAGACCATCGGTTTGCCGGCTGATCCTTCTTCCTTTTTCTGAGGCTGAGGAGAAAAAAAAGTCAGCCCCCCGATAACCGCCAAAATGATACTTCCAAATACTAATAATCGTTTTACATCCATTTTTAAATACCTTTGCTCTCTTTTTATTTTAGAATTTTAGTTGAGTTCCATTAGAAATAAGATTAAGGTTTTCAATTCACGGGAGTTTATAATCACAGCGTAAACCCTTTAGCGCGTAAATAAGAAATAATATGCGATCGTCGAAACAAAAATTGCAATGAAATATGCCAGTTTTTTCTTTTGGGTACATTTTGAGCACATAGCAGCCTTCCTTTTTTAAAGAGAACATTTTAGTCACAATCTCTTTAAAAGAGAGCTTCATAACCCTCTTATCAACACTGTGCTATAATCGCGAACTTTTTTATTATGTAAGGACTAACATGACAGGTATTCTGCTCATCGTGCAAATCGTACTCGTAGTGATGATCACTATCGCGGTGCTTTTGCAAAAAAGCTCCAGCATCGGTCTGGGTGCTTACAGCGGCTCAAATGAATCGGTTTTCGGAGCTAAAGGACCGGGAAGCTTTTTAGCCAAAGTGACCTTTTTTCTCGGATTTGTTTTCGTTGTAAATACGATCGCCTTGGGTTATTTTTACGCTCAACAAAAAAATGCTTCCGTTGTCGATTCTATGGTTGAAACGACGGAAGTTGCCGCGCCTACGATCAATATCGTAAACGATACCAACACCACCAAATAAGACGAAGGGGAATTTTATGTTAAACGAAGTGTATGAATTTTGTGAAGAGAAGATGCAAGGGAGTGTTGAGCATATGCTCAGCAATTTCCGTACGCTCCGTACCGGAAAGGTAACGACAAAAATCCTCGACAATATCCGTGTTGAGAGCTACGGTTCACTCGTTCCTCTGGATCAAGCGGCAAGTGTTTTGGCAACCGATGCGACAACCATCACCATCTCTCCGTGGGACAAATCGATGCTGAACGTCATCGAAAAAGCGATCATGAAAGCCGATATCGGGGTCAATCCGAACAACAACGGAACCGATATCAAACTTTTCTTTCCCGCTATGACGGTTGACCAACGTCATGACACCGTCAAAAAAGCCAAAGGGATGGCGGAAGATGCCAAAGTAGGGGTCCGCAACGACCGCAAAAAAGCAAACGATAAAATCAAAGTGCTCGAAAAAGACAAATTGGTAACCCAAGATGACTCTAAAAGTGCACAAGACAAAGTCCAAAAAATCACCGATAAATACATCGCTAAAATCGAAGAATTGCTCAAAAACAAAGAGCAAGATATCTTGACGGTCTAATCATGGATATCAAAGCTATTTATATGAACGCCAATGCCATGCTTGAGGGGCATTTTAAACTCAGTTCAGGAAACCATTCGCAGTACTATCTCCAATCGGCAAAAGTACTCGAAGATCCAAAAACCGCGAAACTCCTCGCCGATGCGCTGGCGGTAAAAATCCAAGAAAACGGGATTGAAATCGATACGGTTTGTGCTCCGGCACTCGGCGGATTGATTGCCGGATTCGCCCTCGCAACCGCACTCGACAAACGCTCTATCTTTGCGGAGCGGGTCAGCGGTGAAATGCAGATCCGCCGCGGTTTTGAAATCACTCCGGGTGAAAAAGTACTCATCTGCGAAGATATCATCACCACCGGCGGCTCGGCTATGGAAGCAGCACGTGCAATCGAAGCGCTCGGCGGAGTCGTTGTCGGGTTTGCAGCGCTAGCGAATCGCGGATTTTGTAAACGCGACGGAAGTGCATTGGAACGCAAAGCCAATTGTGCCCTCCCAAGCGACAAACCTCTTTTTGCCCTCGCTGATTTTGACTTCGAGATGTACGCACCCGATAACTGCCCACTGTGCGTAAACGGAAGCGAAGCTATCAAACCGGGAAGCCGTGGCAACTAAATTCTTCTGTCATTCCGTGCTACGACACGGAATCTAAAATATACTAGATCCCGTATCCAGTACGGGATGACAATACAACATAAATCAAGAAAAGAAACAACTATGGAAAATCCTGAAAAATTTAAACTTGATATTGCCTATCTGCAAAAAGTGCAGCGTACCATTCGTAAAGCCGGAAACATTTTCCCTAACGAAAAAGAGTTGGTTGCCACTCTGGAAGATTTAATTATCAAAGCCCAAGACGATACCTCTCTCAATACCTACTACCACATGGCGCAATACCTTAAACAGCGCCTCAAAGAGCTCAAAGCCAATCTGGATAAGCCTCTCGAAGCCGTCGACACCGCCCTCGAAGATTTGGAGTGGTCCATCCGCTATCTGCAATGGCTCGTCACCGAACAAAAATCTTCTTAACTGCTGTTAGCACTTTTCGGGCAATACCCAAAGGGCACGTGAGCCCGCAAAGTGGCAGGGACAAATGTCCCTACAACCCCCAAAACAAGCGAAGCGCTCCCATAGGGATGTTTCCTGAAACGCTACCCGCATCTTCCGGATGCGGGAGAAAGCTGAGCTTTTTCGCCCCTTTTGAAAAAAGGTTCATCAAGTCAGTTCTTAAATCTCACAATAAAGTGCTTCGGACACCAAGCGCGCCGCAACTTCCTTTTTCCCATCGATCGTGATCGAGATGGGAAGTCCCCGAAGCGAGCGTTTTTCTTCCAAACTCACTACTTTCACGACCAATTTGACATTGGGGGCATATCGGATAATCGTTTCACAAATAAGCCTCTTTTTTTCGAGATTATCGAGGGTTACGATGATACTCACAGCATCTTTTGTGCACAATTTATCCAAAATAGCGGTTTTGGACATATCCCCGAAATAGATCTCTTGCCCGTCACGCAATGCCTCTTCAACATGTTTGTAACTGTTATCGGCGACAACGTAATCGACCCCTTCCGTGCGCAGCGCTTTCGCTACAAATTTTCCAACTATCCCATACCCGCAAACAATGACGTGGTTTTTACGTCCCGGGAGCATCGCAAAGGTTTCGGTAACACTCACGTTTTTGAAAAAATAACTGCTGATTTTGGATAAATTGGCCAAAATAAACGGTGTGAGTATAATCGAGAGGACAACAACCAAAACCAAAATTTGGGAGAGTTCAGTCGGAATAAGTTTATAATTCCCCGCCAATGCAAAAATAGCAAACGAGAATTCTCCCACCTGTGAGAGGGCAACCGCCGTTTTGAAGGCGATTTTTGATTGGGAATGGATCCGGACGACCCCGAAAATGACAACGGCCTTGACAAACAAAACAGCGAAAAGAATCGCCATAATTTCACCAAAGTGGCTCACAAACAACGCCAAATCGATCTTCATACCGACCGTGACGAAGAACGTCCCCAACAGCAAATCTTTAAACGGGGCAATGTCCGATTCTACTTTATGATGATAACGGGTTTCGGCGATAATCATCCCCGCCACAAATGCCCCCAGCGAATAGGTGAAACCCGCATACGATGCTAATAGCGATGAGGCGACGACAATCACCAGAACCGACCCCATAAACAACTCGTCTACTTCACTCGAGGATGAGAAATGGAGCAGCCACGTCATAACCCGCTTGCCGATGATAAACAGCAATCCGACAATGACCACCGCACTGATCGTGGTTTGCAGCAATACATCGGTGATATTTTCACCGTCAGAACTCAAAAAACCGATCAAAATCAAAATAGGGATGACGGCAATATCTTGAAAAATCAAAATTCCGGTCGATTTCTGACCATAAGGGCGTGCAATCTCTTTTGTCGATTTGAGATAACTAAGAACCACTGCCGTAGAAGAGAGGGAGAAGGCCATCGACGTAATCAAAGCCGTTTCAAGCGATATTCCAAATACGCCGTAAGCGAGGGTAAAAAAGATAAGTGCTGAAAGGATTACCTGCAAAGAGCCGTTGAAAAAAACATCTTTTTTCATTGTCGAGAGGCGCTGCAGGGAAACCTCCAACCCGATCGTAAACATCAGAAAAACAACCCCGAACTCGGCAATCATCTCCAGCGTATGGGAATCTGCCATATGGCGCAGATCAAAAAGATACGCGACCGTCACCCCGGTGAGGATGTAGCCGATGATCGGTGAGATCCCGAACCGTTTCAAGATAAGATTGACCACAATAGAGAAGCCCAATGCTATCGTGATGTAATAGAGTGCCGATTCCATTGAATTCCTGACTACTGATTTTTGTTTTTGAAGTAGCTTATTATAAGTCTTAAAAGTATATAATACGTTCCTTAAGAAGAGCGGCAGTTTGTCGACATTTTGGATCTTCACGACCCATTTAACCCCATCGTAAAAATGCTAAGAGCTAAGGAATGATTGAATGACCAAATATATTTTTGTAACCGGCGGTGTACTCAGTTCACTTGGAAAAGGGATTACGGCAGCGAGTATCGGCGCGCTTCTCAAACATTCCGGCAAACAAGTCGGCATGCTCAAAATCGATCCCTACATCAATGTCGATCCCGGGACCATGAGCCCGCTTGAACACGGTGAGGTATTCGTAACCAAAGACGGTGCTGAAACCGATTTGGACATCGGAAACTACGAGCGTTTTCTCAATGCCTCTTTTTTACGTACCAGCAACTTTACGACCGGGCAAGTTTACAGCAGTGTTATCGAACGTGAGCGCAGCGGCGGATATCTGGGTCAAACGATCCAAGTCGTCCCACACATCGTAGGAGAGATCGTTGACCGTATCAAAAAAGCGGGAGAAGGGCACGAGATTCTTGTTGTCGAGCTCGGCGGTACTGTCGGCGATATCGAAGGATTGCCGTACATGGAAGCGATCCGGATGATGAAACACGACGACGAAGTCGAAGGGACGTTTTTTATCCACGTTACCCTCATACCGTTCATCAAAGCAGCCGGCGAGCACAAAAGCAAACCGACACAGCACTCGGTTCAAGAGCTTCGCCGCATCGGGATCACGCCGCAAATGATCATCGCCCGCAGCGAAGAGCGTCTTCCGAAAACTTTCAAGAAAAAACTGGCTCTCGCCTGCGATGTCAGTAGCGACAGCATCATCGAAGCCATGGATGAACAAACCATTTATGCCGTTCCACTTAGCTTTTTACAGCAAAATATCCTTGCGCCGATTGCAAAAGAGCTTGACCTCGGTGAGCTCAAACCGGATATGGAACAATGGGATTCATTGGTCAAAAAAATCGTCTCTCCGAAACACCACGTTACTATCGGTTTTGTCGGCAAATATCTGGAGCTCAAAGAGTCGTATAAATCACTGATCGAAGCACTGATCCACTCCGGTGCCCATCTCGATACCCGCGTGGCGATCCACTGGGTTGACAGTGAAAAAATCGAGACGCAAGGGGCCGAGGCACTTCTCAATGATTGTGATTCCGTCCTCGTCGCAGGCGGCTTCGGGAATCGCGGTGTCGAGGGGAAAATTCAAGCGATCCGTTACGCACGTGAAAATCGCATCCCGTATTTGGGAATCTGTTTGGGGATGCAGCTCTCTATTGTTGAGTACGCCCGTAATGTATTGGGATATGCCGATGCGAACTCGATCGAGTTTAATCCGCAAACAACCCATCCGATGATCTATCTCATCGATAATTTCATCGACCAGTCGGGTGAAACGCAACTGCGAACCCACCACTCGCCGATGGGGGGGACCCTTCGTTTGGGCGAATATCCGTGTGAAACGAAAGAGGGATCAAAACTTCGTGCGGCCTATAACAACGAACCACTTATTTATGAGCGTCACCGCCACCGCTACGAAGCCAATCCGACCTATCGCGAAGCACTTGAAGCGGCGGGAATGATTGTTACCGGAGAATCTCACGGTCTGATCGAAGCGGTTGAAATTCCGGCTCATCCGTGGTTTTTAGGAGTACAGTTCCATCCTGAATTTACCTCCCGTCTCCAAAGCCCGAATGCCTCAATTCTCGGATTTGTGAAGGCAACGTTTGCAAATGCCAACCCTGCCTGAGGTTCCCCTTCTCGACCATACAGCCCTCGGGAGTTTTTTAGCGCGCCGTTTTGAGGCGCAAAGCGAAAAGCTCTCCGACATCCCCCATCCTAACAATCTTAAAGACGCCCCAAAAGGGGCGGAGCGATTAGCCCGGGCTATCCGTAACGGTGAGCGGATCGCTCTGGTCGGCGATTATGATGTGGACGGGGTCACCTCAACCGCCATCGTTAAACGTTTTTTCGACCTCATCCCCTACCCCCTCATCACGACGATACCGAACCGATTTACCGACGGGTACGGCGTTTCTAAAAATGTCCTCGAACGGCTGGAGGCCGATGTCATTTTTACGGTCGATAACGGGATCAATGCCATTGAAGCCGCCGAAGTGTGTAAAGCCAGAGGAATTGATCTCATCATCACGGATCACCATACCCCGAGCGATACCCTCCCGAACGCGTATGCGATCATCAATCCCAAACAAAGCGATTGTCCCTATCCGTTCAAAGAGATCTGCGGTGCACAGGTGGGATGGCTTCTCATGGGACTTCTCAAACAAGAGTTGGGATTGTCCGTCGATATGCGCCAATTTTTCCCATTTCTCGCCCTCGCCATCATTGCTGACGTGATGCCGCTCGTGGGAATCAACCGCGCTATCGTCAAAACCGGGCTGGAGATGATGCAGAGTTCACACCTATCCCCTTTTGTCCTGATCCGCGATTTTCTCAACCGCTCCACTGTCTCGTCGGAGGATATCGCGTTTCAGATTGCTCCTCGAATCAACTCGGCGGGACGGTTGGAAGATGCGTCCATCGCTCTGGAATTTCTCCTGGCCGATACCACCGAAAAGGCCTACCATCAATTCGAACTCCTCACCGCCCTCAATACCCTGCGTAAAGAGACCGAAGCACAAACCACTGCAGAGGCAATGGTCCATGTAGATAACGACCAATCGATCATTGTCGTAGCGGGTGAGCACTGGAACGAAGGGGTCGTAGGGATCGTTGCATCACGCCTCGTCAACCATTTTCAAAAGCCGGCCATCGTATTGAGCGTCCATAACGGTATCGCCAAAGGATCAGGACGCAGTATCGGCAATGTCGATCTCTATGCCCTGATCAAATCCCAAGAGCACCTCCTCGCAAAATTCGGCGGCCATAAAATGGCGGCAGGGTTATCGATGAGCAGCGATCATGTGGATGCGTTTCGTCAAGGCATTAACGAAGCGGCAAAAGGGGTAAATCCTTCCGATTTTATCCCTCATAATGAGATCGTCGGGGAGTTGGAACACGAAATGATCAATTTTCAGCTCTTGGAGCTGTTGGAGAAATTCGAACCTTACGGTGAAGGAAATCCTCGTCCCCGTTTTCTCATCCGCAATGCCGATGTGGTCGCCGTCAAACTTTTCGGAAGTGATCAGTCCCATAGCCGCATTGAGCTTCGCCCCTCCCGTGTAAGCCAAAAAACCCTTGAACTCATTGCCTTTCGACGTACCCTTGATTGTCCTGAGGATAAAAAAATCTCCTGCAGCTATACCGTGAATAAAAATGAATGGAATGGACGTGTATCCCTTCAACTGATGGTGGAGAGAGTCTTTTGATCTATCGTATCCTTTTATTTGCTTTTTTATTCATCGGATGCAGCAGCACAAACAATATCCTCCCCTATCCTCTCACCATCAGCGAAGAGGGACTCGGTGCCATCCATGCCGACACCCCTTTTAATCAGGTGAATACTTCTCTAAGCGGCTTCACCTTCGAAAAACTGAGCCAAGTTTCCCCCGACCAGAGTGAAATGATCTATCAAATGAAACGGGGCGAGAGGATAATCGCCCATATTGTCTCGGACTCCTCCGGCAAAAAGATCGCAACGATTCACATCCTCTCTCCCCTTATTAAAAACAAATACGACCAAGGAATCGGTGATCCTCTGCCTCGGGCAAACACACTGCTGTGCACGGCAGAGGAGTGCCATTACCGAGATGAGCCTTCCCTCCGCTACCGAATCGATCCGAATCAACGAACCATTCGCGAAATAACCTTTTCACGGCTATAATACGGCATGGACACATTTTTTATTGAATTTCGCGATCCCCTTTTCGGTGTTGTCGTTTTTTTTATCCTCCTCTTCATCCTCTCCTTTCTGAGCTACTGGTGGGGGCGGTATAAAGCTGCACGCGAACATCGTGATCTCGAATCTTTTTTGGGCAAATTCGAATCGATCGGTGAGGGGGCAAAGCTTAGCGAGCAGGTACAAACCAACTCCCTCTCATCCGAATCCTGGCTATTGCTGGCACAAAGCTTCGAGCATCAGGGAAATTATGAGAAAAGTGTGGAGATTTATCACGCCCTCCTCTCCAAAAATCGCGACCCCCTTTTCCAGAAAGATGCCCTTTTACTCCTCGGAAAAAGCTTTTTTAAAGCCGGTTTTTTAGAGCGCTCACGTCAGACTTTTCTCCAAATTTTAAACAATGCCCCCCGAACGCCTCAAGCCTTGCACTTTTTAGGACTTATCTACGAACAGCTCCAGCAATACGATAAAGCACTCGAAGTGATGGAGTCTTTATGTGAACTCTCTCCCGACACCGTCAACGAAAGACTCTATTTGGAATGTCGAATCCTTATCAGTGATCACCGAATCGCTCTGGATGAAAAAGCAGCTAAATTAATCGAACTTTACGAAATGCACCGTCATATGGGCTATATGGTTTTCGAATGGCTTTTTACCTATCGTCCGCTTTTGGGATGGAGCCATTTTGATCAATCGCTGAGTGAACGATTAAGTGATGTATTGTGGCGCATAGGGGATGAAAATCTTGATTTGGATATAATTGCAAGCAACACTTTCTTGCGTGAACTCTTCACGGCAAAAGGTTCCGTCGATCTAGCGGCAGGGAGTTCGATTTTTGAACTTGATACCCTTATTGCGCTCCGCCGCTGCGGTGAGATGAAAGCAACGCTGCAATTTGAATACACGTGTGATAAATGTAAACAAATTTCATTTTTACCGTTTCACCGTTGTCCTCATTGCCATGCCATTGATTCAGTTCAAAGCATAATGAACCTCTCAAAGGTACGGTTTGAAGAAAATAACTCTCTTCAGTGACGGTTCATCACTGGGAAATCCTGGGCCCGGTTGGTTTGGAGCCATTTTACGCTATGGAAACAAAGAGCGTATTCCGGGGCAGAAAAACAAAAAACATCGTCATTGCCACGCTTACGCTCGCAATGACACTATCAAGACTATAAAGGATACACAAGTAAATGAACAACTTAGAAGCCCTGCAAGAACGTTTGGGGTACACCTTTAAAAACAAAGAGCTCCTTATTGAAGCGCTGACGCATAAAAGCTACAAACAGCCCTACAATAATGAGCGCCTTGAGTTTTTGGGAGATGCGGTACTCGATCTCATCGTCGGTGAATACCTCTACAAAAAATTTCGCAACTTTGATGAGGGGAAACTCTCCAAAATGCGTGCATCCCTCGTTAATGAAGGGGGATTTACCTCATTGGCTATCCATCTTAAACTCGGCGACCATATCTATCTCTCCAATGCCGAAGAGAATAACAGCGGCCGAACCAAAAGCTCGCTCCTCTCCAACGCATTTGAGGCGGTCATGGGGGCAATTTATCTCGAAACGGGTTTGCAGAAAGTCCAAGAGATCACCATTACGCTTCTTGAACATGTCCATCCGGATATTTCACTGGACTCCCTTTTTAAAGATTACAAAACATCCCTTCAGGAGCTTACCCAAGCCCATTACGGGACAACTCCCGAATATCAGCTCATTGCAGCTCACGGCCCTGATCATAAAAAAGAGTTTGAAGTGGCCGTCATTATCGACGGGAAACGGTACGCTTCCGCGCAGGGAAAAAGTAAAAAACAAGCCCAGCAGGAAGCGGCACAAATCGCCCTGGAAATGCTGTCAAAGGAGCTCAAATGAATCGCTTCGGTGAACGTTTTACAATTTCTACTTTCGGCGAATCGCACGGCAAAGCGATCGGATGCGTCCTTGATGGCGTCCCCGCAGGACTCGTAATCGACGAAGATTACATCCAAAGCGAACTCGACCGCCGCAAACCGGGACAAAACGAGTTTGCAACGGCGCGTAAAGAAGCTGACAAAGTTGAAATACTCAGCGGTGTATTTGAGGGAATCAGTACCGGAACACCGATCATGATGGTGATCTATAACACCGATCAAAAAAGCGGTGACTACACCAATGTCAAAGATATTTTTCGCCCGGGACATGCCGATTTTACCTATTTTCACAAATACGGTCTTCGCGATTACCGCGGCGGCGGACGCTCATCCGCACGTGAAACAGCCGCGCGCGTTGCCGGAGGTGCGGTAGCGAAACTGATGCTCTCCCAGCTGGGGATTTCGTTTCACAGCGGTATCAGTGCTATCCACGGTATCGAAGCCCAGACTCTCGACTTTACCTATCCCCCACAAAGTCCTATCTATGCTCTGGATAAAAATGTCGAAGAGGCACAGAAAACGGCGATTTTAGAGGCTAAAAATGGACACGACTCGGTCGGTGGGGTAGCGACCATTAAAATTTCCAATCTTCCTATCGGACTGGGAGAGGGATTGTATTACAAACTCGATGCGGTTCTCGCCGAAGCGATGATGGGGATCAACGCCGTCAAAGCGGTCGAGATCGGCGAGGGGATTCACAGTGCCAAACTCCATGCAAGCCAAAACAACGATCCGATTACGCCCCATGGATTCAAAACAAACCATTCAGGGGGAATTTTAGGGGGGATGAGCAACGGGGATGATGTGACACTTCGTGTCCATTTTAAGCCGACCCCTTCCATCTTTGTCGATCAGGAGAGTATCACTACGGCTAACGAAAGTGTTCACGTCTCCCTCAAAGGGCGGCATGACCCCTGCGTCGCCGTACGCGGTTCCGTTGTTGCCGAATCGATGGCGGCATTGGTCATTGCCGATATGGTGCTCCTCAACATGGGATCGACCATGAACGGAATTAAGAACTACTACGCTTAAGATTATTTTTGCTACCATAGAGAATTCCTATAAAAAGGGTTCTTTGTGCTGAGTACTCCTCAAAACTGCTACCTCTTAGATACCTCCGTTATTTTAGATGATCCGACCAATATTCTCCGTATCAGTGACGAAAACCAAAACGGTGTCGTCATTACAAACATCGTCCTAGCCGAACTCAACAGCAAAAAAGACGATATGCGCTCCGAAGCGGGATTTCAGGCTCGAGAGTTTTTCCGCCTTGCCGATGTGGCATGGGGTGAGCCGATCAGCTCGGTCGAACTTCCGCAGTGTGTACGGGAACGGATCGATCTCTCTTTATGCCAAAACGACCGTTATTACCGTCTTTCACTTAACTTTGATCGCTCCTTGCATGGGGGAGAAGCCAATCTTATCGATCTCTTTATCGTCCACCGCGAACACTATCGGATCAGCAGCTCCTTTTCGGAGCCCAAGGGGATCAATGATGCCAAAATCGGCGAAATTGCCGATGATTATGATCTCACCCTGCTCACGAACGACATGTCGTTTCGGATTGCCGCGGAGATTCGGGGGATTCAAACGCAAAGTATCCGTAACAGCAGTGTTGAAGCCCCTGAAGAGATCGATTTTACCTACACCTACGAATACGAAGAGACCCCTGCTCTTCCGACGGATATTGTGCATCACAATTTCGACCAAATCACTTTTGTCCAGAAAGCACTGAGTACAACTTCCGAACGATATGAAACGGGGATACAGCGCCATGCCTTTAGTTTTAATAACCAAATCGAATGGTGTGATTTTGATCGCCGTTTCGGTGAACATTTCAATGAAGAGCTCGTTCGCCCCCTCAATCTGGAACAGAAGTTCTATTACGCAATGATGACCCATCCTCAGAACTACGTCACCGTCGTCGCCGGCTCAACCGGTTCGGGAAAAACCCTCGTTGCATTGCAGGCAGGGTTGGAGCTCGTGGAAGAGGGGATCGTGGAAGGGATCGTTTATGCGCGTAATACGGTCACGGCAAATGACCCCCAAGCGGAACTCGGTTTTCGAAAAGGGGATGAAGAACAGAAATTGAGCTTTTTCATGTACCCTTTGTATGCCGCCATCAACTTTACCATCGAATACCAAAGCAGCCGTTCGATCGATGCACGGGTTGAATACACCGGTAACATCAACTCGATCAAACGGGAAAACGCCACCGAAATTTTTATGAAAAAATACAACATCGAGGCGATGGACATTGCACATATGCGGGGAACAACGATTTCACGCAAATTCGTTATCATTGACGAAGCACAAAACATGACCAACGCAACGCTCAAGCTGATCGGGACCCGAATGGGAGATGAAACCCGTCTCGTTGTGATGGGAGACCCGGGACAAATCGATCACCCGTTCCTCTCCAAACGGCGCAATGCCTTGGTGACCTTGCTGAATAAAGCGCAGCACAACGATTTTATTGCGGGGATTCAGTTACGACATACGATACGAAGTCAGGTTGCGGATTGGTTTGATAAGAATTTCTAACTTACTTTTCTGTTTAGTCAGAAAAGTAGCAAAAGATCATACCGTGATCCAAGAACGCTCGTTCCTCTCGGCACTACTGCCTTCGGAACGGCTCTAGGGAATGGATCACGGAGATTTGTTTATCTATTTTCGCTTATGCGAAAATTATGAAATAAAATATTGTGCCCTCACACCACACCAAGAGCAAGGTCGCTTGCCGTAGGGCAAAAGCGTACCGCCAGCGTTCTGGTGTGAGGGCGATTTTCTTTTCGTTCTTTTCTTTTCTAAAAAGAAAAGGACAAAGAGTTATTAAATTGGAAGTACGCGAATCTTTTGTGACAATTTCTCTTTTAATGTAGCTTCAATAGCATACAATGTCCCCGTACTTGAACTCGCACATCCCGAACACGCACCCAAATAGCGGATATAAACATCGATATAATCCGGTGAATCTTTGATATCGATCACTTCCATATTTCCACCGTCCATAATCAAGAACTGACGGATTGATTCATCAACTACGCTGTCAATCGCTTTGATTTTTTGAACCAAAGTCATCGCTTCGAAATCACCATGCGCTCCGGCATCAGCTGCTGAGCGCATTTTCTCTTCATCCATCTCACGGCGTACATCGGCCAAAATATCGACAAGGTAATATTCGCGTGCTTCATGACCGCCGGGTTTGATACACGACTTACAAAAACCGCCCGCTTTCGTATAATCGGTTACCTGCTCAATCGTTTTAAGGTCATTGAGTTTAATAACCTCACGAAGGGTTCCGAGACTCACACGTGCACATTCACACACAATGATCTCATCTTCAAAACTCGACTCGTCTACACCAAGATACAATCCCGCCGCTTTTTTGATAACGTCGTACGCCATAACGGAACAGTGCATTTTTTGAGGCGGTACTGCAGGAGTTTCCGGATCATCGCGAAGCGCCATCTCAACATCGATATTGGTAATTTTGACCGCTTCTTGTACTTTTTTACCGATACAAAGCTCGGCCATCATATCCGAACTGGCAATCGCCGTACCGCATCCGAAACTTTTAAATTTCGATTTGACAATCGTATCGCTCACGGGGTCAACCGCCCAGTACAAACGGACCGCATCACCGCAGCTCTCCGCACCGAAATCGGCAACGATCAGCTTGTGTCCTGATGCCGCGCACTCTTCTTCGGTGATTTCCCCTTGGTTATGAGGATTGTTCATCAATGTAGTTACTTTGTTTGAGTACTGATCCCAAAGAGATCCGCCCAAAAGATCATTTTTTGCCATAACGTATTCCTTATTAATGGTGAATGTGACATTCTCCGGCTTCGCCGCCGGGAGTGGGTTGTACGATTGCGTACGAACTTGAAATGGAGCGCAAACGCTTCACAGCGGACTCAAACCGCTCAATGACGTAATCGATCTCTTCATCGGTCGTAAAACGGCTTAGACTCAAACGAATCCCTGTATGGGCCAATTCATTATCCGCACCGATCGCCAGCATGACGGTATTCGCTTCGAGGTCTTCAGATGCGCACGCCGACCCCGTAGAAGCACCGATGAGTGCATTGTTCAGATCCCATAGCATCCCCTCACCCTCAACACCGCGAATCGAAATCAAAATAGTGTTCGGGGTTCGGTTATCCCGATTTCCCACCACCATAACATCGCTAAGCCCTGCGAGAAGAGCATCTTCTAAACGGTCACGTTTCGCACGGATAGACGCCATTTTCTCTTCGATATTCTCGGTTGCCAGTTCGATTGCTTTCCCCATACCGACGATATAAGGGACATTTAATGTACCTGAACGGCGTCCCCCCATATGTTCTCCGCCGTTGAGCAATGGCGAAAGTTCTTGGGAATTTCGGATATACAGGGCGCCGATCCCCTTAGGTCCGTGAAATTTATGGGCAGACATCGACATGAAATCCACATAAACGTCTTGCATATCGACAGGGATTTTACCTACCGCTTGAACACCGTCGGTGTGGAAAAGAACCCCTTTTTCTTTACAGATTTCGCCGATCTCTTTAATCGGGAAAATCATCCCGGTTTCATTGTTGGCCCACATAACCGACACGAGTGCCGTTTTTTCGGTAATAAAACTACGGAGGGTGTGCGCTTCAACGATCCCTTGATCATTTACGGGAAGATAGGTGACTTTAACCCCTTGCTCTTCGAGAAATTTGCAGGTTGAAAGAACGGACGGATGTTCAATCTCCGTCGTAACAATATGGTTTTTATCACCGTTGAGGATTTTATCGACCCATACCGATTTCAAAACCCAGTTATTCGACTCGGTTGCACATGAAGTGAAGATAATGTCGTCTTTATCACTGGCATTGATCGCTTTATACATCTGATTGATTGCTCTGGTGATTGCAGGATGCGATGCAGTCCCAAAGCGGTGGAGTGAGTTCGGATTCCCGTAAATCTCACTGAAAAAAGGGACCATTGCCTCTACGACGGCAGGATCGACCATCGTTGTCGCATTGTTGTCCAAATAGACTTGCATTGTATGCTCCTGTAAAGGGTTTCTAATAAAAGACTAAATTAGTCTTGTTTGATTTTTGGGATAATAGTGCAAACGATGTTATAGTAACCTTAAGGGTTTTTTATATTTAGGCCAGTTTAAGAATACCCATACCTTTGTGGATTGACTATGTTTTACATTTTTTTGTTAAATAAATTATTTTTTAATAATAAAAACACCTATTAATCGTTAAAATTTTTTTTTAGTTTTCGTCTAAAACGATATTAATATAAGGAAAATCATGCCTTCATCCAAAATTCTTCTTTCATTCGTCGCGTCCGCGTGTGTCGCAACCCTCTCCTCTGCTATGGAGTTTCAGGTATTAGGAGCCAAAGCAGCCTCTATGGGGGGAGCCGGTATCGCCACTTCTCCCTCATCACTCGCAGCGTACAACAACCCTGCCCTATTGGCTAACAATTCGGAGAAATTCAGTATCCATCTTGGGGCCGGAATCGGACTCAAAGATACGGGTGCCGGGAAAGCGATCGGGGATTTGAGCGATCTTGATTTCTCAGGGCTGAGTGATGCTGCGGATGGAAATGTCGAAAATTTGAACCAGACCGATATCGACACACTCAATCAAGCACGCAGTATTATTCTCGGGATGGACGGTGCAGGATTTCAAGTCAATCCTACCGCTGATTTAGCCTTTTCGTTCGGCTCTTTTGGAACAGGACTATTTGGTACGTCCGATATTGGAGGAATAGCTAATGTCGATCAAACCCACACAGCACTGATTTTTTTGGGCAGTGATACCAACTATTATGATATTACAAGCGGAACGCCGGTTCTATCCGATCTTGCAACGTATAACGCTACCTCGATCCAATACGCGATTGACAACGGCACAACCAACGTCGATGTCGTAGGGCTAGCGGTTTTTGAGATACCTCTTGCTTATGGACATGCTTTTAACACAGGATACGGTTCACTTGCTGTTGGGGGAGCCCTCAAATATATGAAGGGTAAAACATTCTATAAAAGTGTCAAACTTGATGATGACAACGCCCTGGATAATATCAACGACAATGCCGTTGACTCTTCAAGCTTTGGTGTCGATTTGGGTCTTGCTTTCAAACCTGACTTTTCGCAAGAGTTAACCCTCGCATTGGTAGGTAAAAACCTCAATACCCCGTCTTTTGATAAAATCGGTGGAGGAGAATACGAAATCAAACCCGCGGTTCGTGCCGGTGGTGCATACCAATTTAACGAGTGGGCAGAATTCGCGATGGATGTGGATCTCACCGAAAACAAATCCCTTGTTGGATATAACACCCGCTACATCGGTGGTGGGGCGAATTTCGATCTCAGTGCATTGGAACTCAATGTCGGTCTAATGAAAAATATCGCATCCAATGACGAAGCAGGAGTTATCTACACTGCCGGTCTCGCAACCGGGCCTGATTGGCTTCATTTCGAGCTATCAGCACAAATGTCAAGTAAATCAGGAGAAATTGATGGAAGTTCTTATCCGAAACAAGCGATGGTAAACTTCGCCATTTCATCGGCTTTCTAAAATACTTGCTGATTTTGGTGAGGGGGATGAAGGCTCTTTAAAGAGCCTTCATTTTTTCTTCAAATAAAACTTTATCCAGACTGTTATAAAAGCCTTGATACCATGTACTGTCATCAATGTTTCCGCTTCCGACCATTGCGTAGCGACCCGTCAAAGGGACCGGTATCGGTAAACTAATCCCTGCAAATCCAAGCTGACCCGTATTTGATTTCTTTTCCATTACATTGTAACTCGCAATCATAGCAACCGTAGAGGTATTGGCATCCAGTGCTTTAAAAGATAAAGAAACCGTTATTTCTGTAATAGTTTCTTCATTATACTGATCCCCTTTTGCGGTCAAGACACCATTTTCTTTTGTAACCGTAACCACATTCATATTTGACTGCATAAGCGTTTTTTTAAGCCCTTCAAAGAGCTCATCCAAACTACACATTACATCTCTTTGTTTGTAACTTGCATTTCCCTGATTAATACCGTTTGATGCAGGTTCAGCCATTGCACCACTTAAAAAAAGTACGCAAAGCAATACTATTTTTTTCATATTATTTCTCCGCAACAACAGGTAATTTACAACTAAACGTTCCTATGTGTTTTACTTTTCCGTCAACAAATTTAATAATTAGATTATGATAGGTACGGTTCTCCGTCTTGGCGTCACAAACATCCCCTTCATACTTCCAAATCTCTTCATTATTGATTCTTTGCATGCTTGTCGGTTTCATAGGCATAATAGCGTTCACCGCACTTTGATTCATATCATTCGTAATCTGATACGAATTACCCATTACATCTGCCAAGGGAGGCTGTTCTTTAGCACCGCATCCTACTAAAACAGCTGCTGTAATTCCAACCGACACAACCTTTTTTATCATCCTCACTCCTTGAAAAAATTTAATCGAATCCCCTGATTCTCTATGTATTATATCGTTTTTTTTTATTTCATCAATTCTATCATCTGATCAATACACTCATGAAAATGTGTGTTACTCATCGCTTCTTGAGACAAAAATGCCTCCATCTCCCCTTTTTTAGCAATCGCTTCGTCCAGTTCTTTGTCAGTCCCTTTCACATACGCTCCGATACGGATCAACATCTCATTCTCTTTTAGGAGTGTATAGAGACGACGGAACCGTCGTACTGCCGCAAGATGCTCGGGAGAAATAATATCATTCATGACCCGTGAAGCGGAGTTTAGGATATGGATCGGAGGATAGATTCCAAAATCGGTCAGTTCACGTGACAAAACGATGTGACCGTCCAAAATAGAGCGGGACTGGTCGGCAATCGGATCGCTCAAATCATCCCCTTCGACCAGAACGGTAAAAAAAGCGGTGATCGAGCCGTTCCCCTCCTCTTTTCCCGCACGCTCCATCAGTTGCGGCAGCAAAGTGAGCGAAGAGGGGGGATACCCTTTTGAGGTCGGCGGTTCACCGAGGGCAAGACCGATTTCACGCTGCGCCATTGCAAAACGGGTCACTGAATCCATCATAAAGAGGACATCCTGACCTTGAGCTTTAAAATACTCCGCAACACTCATCGCGCTGAACGCCCCGTATTTACGCATCAACGGCGAATCATCGCTGGTTGCGACGACAAGAACGGTATTCTCCAAATTGCCGCCGAGACTTTTTTCGATAAATTCGGGAACCTCCCGTCCCCGTTCCCCGATGAGGGCGACTACCTTGATGGGAGCATCGGCACCGCGGACAATCATCCCCATCAAGGTTGATTTTCCCACACCGCTGCCGGCAAAAATTCCGAGTTTTTGCCCTTTTCCGCAGGTGAGCAAACCGTCGATCGTTTTTACCCCGACGCTGAAAGGCTCATCGATCATCCCCCGCTTCATCGCCGCGATGGGGGCTTTAATAATAGATTCAAGATGGGTACCCGAAATGGGACCTTTGCCGTCAATGGGATTCATAAACGGATCGACCACCCGCCCCAGCAAGCCTTGACCCACCTCGATCATCATCCCGCTTTGGTTCGGATAGACTTTATCGCCGGCACGGAACCCTTCCACAAACCGAAACGGGGTGATAAAAAAGCGGTTGCGTTCCACCTCGCTCACCATCCCCAGCGCCTCCGTACCGCTGAGTTCAGAGACCATCAATACCGTATCGCCGATACTCACATGCAACCCTTCGGCAACAATCACGGTAGGACTGATTTTGGTTACGGTACCAAATACCGTGGTGAGTTTTTCAACCCCCAGACGGCTACGCAATGCTTTTAGCGGCATCGACTTAGTAACGATTCCCGCTAGAAGAGTTGATGAGGCTAAAAAATTCCATCCGTGTCTTCTCATCGCGTTTAAATAATCCGCGCAGTGCGCTCGACGTCGTTGTCGAACTGATTTTTTGAACACCCCGCATCTCCATACACATATGGCGCGCCTGAATAACAACCGCTACCCCTTTAGGAGCCACCGCTTCCATCAGCGCGTCGGCAATCTGTTCGGTAAGCTGCTCTTGAATCTGCATCCGTCGTGCAAATACGTCAACAACACGGGGGATTTTAGAGAGCCCCACCACTTTTCCATCGGGAATGTAGGCAACATGAGCCCGTCCGATAATCGGGAGAAGATGGTGTTCACAGGTGGAATAAAATTCGATGTCTTTAATCAGTACCATCTCATCATTGCTGCTCGCAAACATAGCCGAATTCAAAATACTTTGAGGATCTTCTTTGTAACCGCCGAACATAAACTCATACGCTTTCAAAACACGGCTTGGAGTTTTTTCCAACCCTTCTCGATTAACGTCCTCTCCGACGTAGCTGATCATCGTCTTAACCGCTTCTTCAAAGTTTTGTTGTTCATTTTCTTTTGACATCGGCTCTCTCATCGTTAAAAATATTGGTGGTTAAACTATCTCTATTACTCTATCATTACTTTGCTTTTATTTTAATTCAGCGTAGCATTAACCCTTTTTGGATATTATTGCCACCATTTAGTCTAATACGAGACGTTAACAAAAGGGATTCAATGCAAATTACTACGAACAAAATTGACTCAGCCAACGCGAAAATCAACGCGGCTATCACACGCGGAACGATCGATTCTAACATCGAAAAAATCGCCAACCAACTTTCTAAAGAGGCAAAAATTGCCGGTTTCCGTAAAGGAAAAGTACCGGTAAGTGCAGTCAAAAAACAATATGGTGAGCGTTTGGTTCAAGACGCGGAAGCGCAAGCATTGCGCGATCTTTTAAGTGCCGGTCTCAAAGAGATGGCAATCGCAGCCGACGCATTGATCGGAGAGCCGCAAATTGCTAAATTTGAGAAAAACGACAACGGCATCGATGTTGAAGTCATCATCGCTACCCGTCCGGCCATTGAACTTGGCGATTATACGGCAATGGTTCCTGAAGTTGCAAAACCCTCAATCGATGACGCAGCCATCACAGCACGTATCGAAGAGTTGGCAAGTGCCCAAGCTCCTTTGGTTAACGTAGACGAAGATCGTGCCCTTGTAAGCGGCGATACAGCCCTTCTTGACTTTGAAGGGTTTGTAGACGGCGAAGCGTTTGAAGGGGGAAAAGCAGAAAACTTCTCTCTCCGTTTGGGCAGCGGCCAATTCATCCCGGGATTCGAAGATCAAGTGATCGGTATGAAAAAAGATGAAGAGAAAACCATCGACGTCACTTTCCCTGAAAACTACGGCGGGGCGAAGCTCGCAGGCAAACCAGCGCAATTTAAAGTAAAAATCCACGCGATCCAAGCCAAAGAAGCGGTAACCATCGACGATGAGCTCGCGAAAAAAATGCTTCCGGGTTATGATGACGCTAACGTCGATATGCTCAAAGAAAAAGTAAAAGAGCAACTCCAAAGCGAAGCGATGAGCGCCCTTTACAACGACGAACTCAAACCAAATCTTATGGAAGCGTTTGTCTCTGCATTCACCATCGATCTTCCGGAATTCATCGTTGAGCAAGAGATGGATATGGCTCTCAATAAAAAAGCGCGTGATTTAAGCGAAGCAGAACTCGAAGAACTTCGAGCGGATGCCGAAAAAGTAAAAACAATGCGTGAAACCTTCCGTGATGATGCGTGCCGCGCCGTTAAAGCAACCTTTATCGTTGATGCATTGGCAAAAGCGGAAAATATTATCGTTAACGAGCAAGAGTTGATGCAAACCATCTACTTCGAAGCGATGCAAATGGGACAAGATCCTGCGGCAGTCTACAAACATTACCAAGAATCAGGCTACCTCCCAGCAATTCAAATGGCGATGATCGAAGATCGTGTATTGAGCAAATTGCTTAACGATAAAATCAAAGAGGCGTAATGAGCTACATCCCTTACGTCATTGAAAAAACCGGGCGGGGCGAGCGCTCGTATGACATCTATTCGCGTCTACTCAAAGACCGTATCATCATGCTCAGCGGAGAAGTCAACGATGCGGTTGCTTCTTCGATCGTAGCGCAACTACTTTTTTTGGAAGCGGAAGATCCTCAAAAAGACATCTATTTCTACATCAACTCTCCGGGCGGTGTTATCACCTCAGGGATGGCGATTTATGATACGATGAACTATATCCGTCCCGATGTTTGTACCATCTGTATCGGCCAAGCCGCATCGATGGGGGCATTTTTGCTCAGTTCCGGAACCAAAGGAAAACGGTACGCTCTTCCTCATGCACGAATCATGATTCACCAGCCTCTCGGCGGTGCTCAGGGGCAAGCAACCGACATTGAGATTCAAGCCAAAGAGATTTTGCGGATGAAAGCGGAGCTCAACGAAATTTTGGCGAAGAACTGTAGCCAAAGTGTCAAAAAATTGGAAAAAGATACCGACCGTGATAACTTTATGTCAGCCGCTGAAGCGGTAACCTATGGTATCATTGATGAAGTATTAGTACAAAAAGAAAAAGAAGAGAAGTAAAATCATGGCGAATTTCGGTGATCCAAAACGCTCACAGCGCCAAAAAAGCACCGACGAGGAGGGCTTCATCAGCGCCGGATCACTCGGTGACCCCACCAGTGATCTTGAAATCTTTGCAAAAGAAGTGCTGACAGCCCTGATTTCGGATAATCTTCCCCCTACCCCCAATAATTTTTCTCTCTATTTTGATCGTATTTTAGAAGATAAAAGCGAAAGTCTTCGTCGTCAAATCGGCTCAATTCTGGAGCTAGAAGAGGACAATCAAGACGAAAAAAGTATTGAGCTTGAAAAAACCCTCAAACAAGGGTTTTCTTCCGTTAAAAGTATTTTGCAGCTCAGCGCTACCTTGTACAAAAACATCTCATTGATGGAAAAAATACTCGAAAAACGGCGTGAAGATATCAAAAACATCCCCTCCCTCTCAGGAGCGAACGATCTCATCGCTTCGCTCGGCAATGACGTCGGCAAACTCAGCGGTATCTTGAAAAAACAAGTAACCCATATGAAAAGTATCTATGATGAGACCGCTACGATCGTCAAGCAGGTTGAGAATGAAACCATTTTCGATAATCAATACGGTGTTTACAATAAACGCTACCTTCTTGCAAAACTTGAACAAGAGCGAAATCTAATCGATGAGTTTAAACACAAAAGTTCCCTTATCGTGGTCCGTCTCTCCAAAGAGACCGCCAATACGATACAAAGTGAAAAAGCTCAGCAGCTCATGGTCCGTACCGTAGCCAGACTGTTACTCAAAACCTCTCGCCGCAGCGATATTGTCGCCCATTACGGGGAGGGTATTTTTGCCATGGTACTTAAACATACCGATATCGAAAGTGCCAAAAAAGCCTCTGAACGCCTTTTCGACCTTGTAGCCACCAGCAATTTTTTCCTGGCCGAAAAGGAAATTCAACTTCGCATTGCCATCGGTGTTGCTGAACTCCAAGCATCGGTCGAAGTTGAACAAACGCTCGATTGCACACTTAACGCAATGGAAGAAGCAGACACAACACCCGCAGTTCGCTATATGGTTTGCAATCCGTAAGGTTCCTATGATTCTCCCGATTATCACCTATCCTAACAAACAGCTCAAAACCCGTTCGCTTGAAGTCGTCAATTTCGACGACTTGCTCCATCGCTTTTTGGACGATATGTATGAAACCATGATGAGTTCCAACGGTATCGGTTTAGCCGCGATTCAAGTGGCTAATCCCATTCGTGTTTTGATTCTCTGTATCCCTGATGATGAAGGGAATCAAACCAAAGAGAATCTCATCGAAATTATTAACCCTGTGATTCACGCCCCAAAAGGGAGCGTCATGTATCAAGAGGGGTGCCTCAGCGTTCCTGGCTTCTACGAAGATGTAGAACGGCATGAATCCCTTACCCTCCACTACCAAAACCGCCACGGTGAGTCCTGTTCGCTTGAGGCGAATGAACTTCTCGCCATCGCTATCCAACATGAAATCGACCATTTGGAAGGGAAACTCTTCATTGAAAAGCTCACCTACAATCGTCGCAAGAAATTCGAAAAAGAGTACAAAAAAACCCTCAAAGAGAAAAAATAATCCTCCCTTAAATATTGCATTTTGCAATATTTATTTTTTTATGCCTCATTCTTGATACAATAACCGTTAAATAATATTTTGGACTATTGTTATGAAACAATTACTGTGTGCTACGTTTGAGGGTATCGATGCCAAAACCGTTGAAGTGCAATTCACGGCAACCAAAGGTTTACCCGCATTTACCATTGTCGGGATGGCCAATACGGCCATTACGGAGTCAAAAGAGCGGGTGAAATCAGCCCTGCTCAGCAACGGTTTCACCTTTCCGCCCAAACGTCTCACCGTCAATCTCGCCCCCAGTGATTTACGCAAAGAGGGGTCACACTTCGATCTCCCCATCGCCGCGCTAATCGCCTTAGGGAATTATGAGGGAGATTTATCAGAGTGGCATGTGTTCGGAGAACTGGGATTGGATGGGAGCGTTACCGAAAATACCCTCCTCTATCCGATCATCCTCTCATTGGCCAATGAAGGGACCATCAGCCGTGCGATCGTTCCCACTGTCAGTCTACCAAAACTCTCTAAAATTCCTAATATCATCTTTTACGGTGTTAATACGCTCACCGATACCCTCAATCTACTGCGTGCAGAAGAGCTTCCCGAATCAAAAGCGCACATTAGCACCTTTGATTTTAGCACCATTGTCCATGATGAAAAAAATTACTATTTCCATGAACACTATCCTCTTGATTTTATCGATATCAAAGGGCAAGAAAATGCCAAACGCTCAGCCTTAATTGCAGCAGCAGGAATGCATAATTTATTACTGGAAGGCTCTCCGGGATCAGGAAAATCCATGATTGCAAAGCGGCTGGTACACATAATGCCCCCCTTGCATAATAATGAGATGTTAGAGTGTGCCAAACTAGAAATTTTGGAGGGAAAAGAGCCTTCATTTACCCCTGAACGCCCGTTTCGTTCCCCACACCACTCCAGCACCGGAGCAAGTATTTTTGGAGGAGGAACCCACAAGGCCCAAATCGGCGAGGTAGGATTGGCACACGGGGGGATACTCTTTTTCGATGAACTTCCCCATTTTTCCAAAACAGTCCTCGAAGCACTTCGAGAACCTCTCGAAGATCGCCATATACGCATCTCGCGAGTTAATACCAAAGTGACCTATGATGCTAATTTTTTATTTGTCGCCGCAATGAATCCCTGCCCTTGCGGCAATCTTTTTAGCACCACGACTGCCTGCAGATGCAGTGATTTGGAGATCAACCGATACAAATCACGCCTATCCGATCCCTTTTTGGACCGTATCGATCTATACGTGCAAATGCACGCTGTAAACGCAGAAGACAAACCGAGTGTCAGTTCACATCAACTGCATAAAAATGTACGGGAAGCTTTTTTACGTCAAAAAGAGCGGGGGCAGGTACGACTCAACGGTGCCCTTAGCGATGCAGAGATCGCGCACTATTGTCCGCTAAACCCGGAGTCTCAGCAGGTGATAGATCAGGCCATCGGGAGATTCGGTTTGTCATTTCGAGCAGTGAGTCGCGTACTAAAAGTGGCACGTACGATTGCCGATATCGAGGGGGCTGTTGATATAGGGAAAGCTCATTTATTGGAAGCACTGAGTTATCGGAAGCGATAAAGATTTTCTTTTACCTAAGAAAAGAAACAAAAGAAAATCGCTTTGCAAAAATAGATTTTTAATATCCCCGCAATTCAATACCTAGAGCTGCCTGCGATGGCAGAAGTGCCAAGAGTCACGTAAGCGTTCTTGGACTGCGGTATGTTCTTTTGCTACTTTTCTCACTAAAGAGAAAAGTGGACAACACTATTAAAACGTCGCTACTACCCATGTTGTGATAAAGTACCCGCCGATCAGAAGCCATGCAAACATTGCTCCGGCCGTATAGAGGGGAGCCAATCCTAGTCCTTTGAATTTGGCAAAGCGCGTCCCCATCCCCAAAGCGGTCATCGCCATCGTCAGCAAGAAGGTATCAATGAGATTGATATTTTCAATAGTAGAAGCAATCAGGCTAGAAATGCTCTCACCCGCATGTTGTAAACTGTATTGCGTGAGCAATGAGTTGACCCCTGCCATACCGATAAAATAGACGGCGAACCACGGAATCACAAGTTTAACACCGCCGCCTGTTGTGCCGCTTTTCTTCGCCGCGTACGAGAGATAGATTCCCAAAACGATGAGCATCGGTGCGATCATAATAACGCGGGTCATCTTAACGATTACCGCCGCATCTGCGGCCTCTTTACCATACGCTCCGCCAACGGCAACGACCTGTGCTACTTCATGAATCGTTCCGCCGACAAAAATACCGAAGGTGCGATCATCCATCCCCGCAAATGCCCCTGCACTGTAAAGGGCAGGGTACAAAAACATCGCGATCGTCCCGAACAATACGACCATCGAAACGGCGATTGCCGCTTTGTGCTCTTCGCTTTTCAATACCGGTTCAGTTGCCAAAACGGCCGCAGCACCGCACACCGATGCCCCCGATGCGGTAAGCATTGAGGTGTCACGATCCATTTTAAAGATCTTTTGTCCCAAATAGGTCCCGAGAATAAAGGTCGTCGAGAGCATGATCAGAGATACCAGGAACCCCTCCATCCCAACTTCGGCGATTTGTTGAAACGTGATACGAAAACCGTAAAACACGATTGCAAAACGGAGGATTTTTTTACCCGAAAAAGTGATTCCGCTCTCCCATGCCGAGGGAAACTTATTATGAAGGGTGTTGGCATAAAAAATACCCAACACAATCCCCACCACCAGTGGTGAAATCCCTAGATTTTTGATGAGCGATAAATCGGCGATCATGGTTGCTGCTGCGGCGAATATGGCAACAAAAAGGATACCGTTCAGGGTACCGGCGCGCTTCTGCGGTGAAAATGGCATGGATTCTCCTACATAAAATAATTATGTTATTATAGGACGAATCACAAAATTCTCAAAACCACCTACGGAACAACGATCTCCAGACGAACCGGAATCTCTTCGCTTTTTGTCTCTTTGAGTACTTCAATACCTTTTACGGTGACCCGTTTTTCCAATCCCGGAGATTTAAGGAGATACTTTCGGATCATCTCGCCACGCTGCTGTGCCAGTGCCTGAAGCTCCTGCGGAGTCAGCGGCTGAAGCGGAATCAGTTTATCGATAAGCGCCGCGGAGTAATGACGTACAAAAGCCGCCTCTTCAGGATATTGTTCTTCGAGTGACGCCTTTAGCGCTTTACGCTCTTTTTTCTCTATTGCCTCTTCGGCCATGTCCTCCAAAAGCTCCACACTCATTGCCTGAGGCGAATCAATTTTAAGATCTTTATTCCGTTTGAGTGCCGCTTGGACAAGCTTGCGCGCTTTAAGGGCGTACGTATCGTCCACCTCATCCCATCCGCCGTAAACGTTCAACGAGAGTTTGGGACGCTTGGAGAGCATCGTAACAATGTTATCAAGCTTTTCGATCTGCGGCGGCAAAAGGGTAGATGATCCCGCCTCAAAATCGATTGCAGCGAGTTTGTCACTCTCGATCCCCATCAAAGAGCCGAGCAATCTAAACGGAGAGGTGACGGCTTTAGTGAAGAGATTTCCGATCACCTGCCATACCACTTTTCCGTATTTAAAATCGGGGTTATTCACATCCCCCTCGATGGGAAGATCGATATCAATGATACCGTCGCTGTCTTCGAGCAGCGCCACAACAAACCGCATCGGCCACGGTGAGCCCCCCTCTTTTTCAGCGCCCAGTTCGATCTGTTTGATAACGACCTGATTTGCCCCGTTGAGCTTCCCTCCGTCGATCTTATATCCCAGATCCAAAAAGAGTTTTCCCCCGTCGATTTTGTATCCTAAAAACTGAAGTGAATAGGGGGTATAGTGTTTGAGTTCAAGATTATCAAAGGCCACTTTGATATCGGTAAATTTTTTGGGATCTTTTGTATTCAGGGAACCGTCGATTTTTGCCAATCCGTACTGATCGACCCCTCCGCGCAGCTTCACAAACGTCGTCACATCTTTCGTGGTCGAAATTCCCAGCACAGACCCCTCTAAGTCGTGAATGTAACTCTTAAACGGCAATGGTAAAGATAAATCGCTGAACGTCGCACTACTGTCTCGCAAAAGGAGCTTCACAATATCCATCCCAAAAGGATTTCCGCCGGATTGTGTGGTATTTGACTCACTTCTCTTTTTTTTGCTCAACGTGGAGTAATTAAGGACTTTTTTGGCATCGATGTGAGCATTGGTGTAAAATCCATTGATCGCCAACTGATTGATTTTAAGCCGATTATCGGGATAGGCATAGACGAAGGGGGTAGCTCCGATCTTTTCCCATCCCAGTAATACCGAATCATCGCGGGTATCGTTCACAACCCAGTCGCTGAGGGCAATTTTCCCTTTTATTCCCGTTCGGGAGGGCTTATAATCATACTCCGCCGAAAGAGAAAGCTCCCCTCGACGCAGAGAAGCATAGGTACTCGGTTCGATATACGGATCGGCCAATGAAACATTCAGATTTTTGATACGCACACTCCCCTTGCTGTTTAAAGGGGTGCGTACCACATCTCCGTTCACCTCAACGGTACTTTTATGGTTGACCCGAGATGAAAAGGCGAGATGATTTTTAACTGCCGGATTGCTCTCATATCCGCGAAGATTGAGATTCAACTGATCGAAATTCACCGCTACCTGTTTTTTGGGGACCTCATCCACAAAAGCTACTGCGCCGTTACTCACATCCATCTCTTCGACACGGTATCCCCACGGAGCGTCCGAAGAGGACTCTGTTTTACCGGCCGATGTATACACATATCGTGACAGATCGATCGATCCGTTTTGGAACCGCTTCAGCGCTGCCGTCGGCTGAAGGAGAAAGAGCTTGTTCACCCGTGCAAATTTCCCGGCACGGTCTATTTCAATCCCCTCTACGCCGATCCCTTCCAATCCTGCCACTAACCCCTCATCCCTCTCCCGGGTTATACGAAGCGTATCAGTTGCCATAGAGAGGTTCAGCAACGCTTTTTCATCACTGCTTACTGCTCCCGTATGCAGTCGTACATTCTGCAAGCTCGCTCGATACGGCTCACGCGGGGCATTATCGCTCCACTGTACCCCGACATTCTCTACGGCTACCTTGCCCAGAGAAAAATTCCACGGTTCTTTTGTCTCATTTTCATCTTCAGGAAAAGCTTTTTGGATTTCTTCGATGTAGGTTACCCAGTCGATTACCCCTTCCCGGGAGCGCTGCGCGGAAAGATTGATCCCCTTGAGCGTGAGGGATTCAGCGTTAAAAATCTTCCGCATCGGCTGTACGCTTCCTTGACGGAGGCGAAGCGACTCCATCGTCAACAGATTACGCTTTTCCCCTTTGGGGATAATACGCAGCTTATCCGTCTCAAAATGGAGATTGGTAAGCTCGGTACCGTTCACATCACTGCTCTCAAACCGGTAATCAAATCCAAACGCCGCTTTTCCATCCGCCACTTCGATCGGAAACTTCTCTTTAAAATAGCGCCACGGCGTGTAAAGTTTTCCCGAATCAAACGCCACATTTCCGCTCAAAACAAGCGGGGAGAGGGCATCGATTTTTCCGCTCAGATCAATAAATCCCCCCTCATTGATGGTCGCATAAAAGCGCATCTTCCCCTCCGCACTGGAGAGATCCCGCAAATCGATGTTATCGAGATTAAATCCGATCGGCCCCAAATCCAGAGTATAGGCCTTACCCTCGGCATAATCACGGTAGTTTATTTTTCCGTTTTTAAGGGCAAAATGGCTGATAATCAGTTTTAAAGGCTCCGAAGATTTTTCTTCCCCCTTCCCGTCTCCCCCCAGTTCGGTAAGCCATTTGAAATTGAAATCACCTTTTGCATCCCGGTGAACCGTAAGGTTGGGCTCCATTAGCACGATCTCCCGGATAACCCATCCTCCCTGCCACAGATACCCCGTAGGGTCGACATTGATTGAGAATCGTTGAAGGGCAAACAGTTCCTTGTTTTCAGGCGTTTTAAACGACACTTTTTTTAGGGTAAGATGAAACGTAAAAGGGTTGAAGGAGGCCGCTTCAACCGTAAACTTCCCTCCCTTCGTTGCTTCGGAAATATGTTCAGGAGCACTATGTTTAAGGATGTAAGGGACTCCGAAAAAACCTGCTGCACTGTAAATCACGACCGCCGCCGCCAACGATTTAAGTATCAACCCTCTGCTCATCTTACACCCCCGTCAAAAACTCTTTTCATTTTATCACAGTTAAATTCTTTTTAGGTGAAATGTGCCATAATCGTGACCATTTTTAACCACAGGTAGGTAGCTGACATGCAACGAAAAAAGATTTACAATCCGACTTCCTCCGAGCATGTCAACGATCGTCGCATTTTCGGCGGAAACCCTACCGGTATCTTCGAGCTGAACAACATCAAATACCAGTGGGCCTACAACCTCTGGGAGATGATGCTTAACAACACATGGTTCCCCAAAGAGGTCGATATGACCCGCGATGCGGTCGATTACAAGTACCTCACCGAGATGGAAAAAACGGCCTACGACAAAGCCCTTTCCCAGCTCATTTTCATGGACAGCCTCCAAACCAACAATCTAATGGATAACATCAACCCCTACGTTACCGCCCCCGAAGTGAACCTCATTTTGGTACGCCAAAGTTTCGAAGAAGCACTTCACTCTCAGAGCTACGCCGTTATGGTCGATTCCATCAGCCAAAATAGTGAAGAGATTTACGATCTCTGGCGCCGCGACATGATGCTCAAAACCAAAAATGACTCGATTGCGTCACGCTACAACGATCTTGCAAGCGATCCATCTGAAAGTGCCTTTGTCAAAGCGTGTTTTGCCAACCAGATTTTAGAAGGGATCTACTTTTACAGCGGATTTACCTACATCTATACCCTCGCCCGCTCCGGAAAAATGCTCGGTTCTGCACAGATGATCCGCTTCATCCAGCGTGACGAAGTGACCCATCTTGTCCTCTTCCAAAACATCATTAATACCCTCCGACGCGAAAGATCTGATCTCTTTACCGAAGAGCTGCTCGAAGAGGTCTACGATATGTTCCGCAAAGCGGTCGAACTGGAAGTGGCGTGGGGTCAGTACATCACCCAAGGGCAGATTTTGGGTCTCACGAACGAAATCGTGGAACAATACATTCAGTACCTTGCCGACAACCGTCTAAGCGCCGTCGGGATGAAACCGCTCTACAATGTCTCCAACCCGATCAAGTGGGTCGATGATTTCTCTAAATTCAACGACCAAAAGACGAACTTCTTCGAGGGGACCGTCACCAACTATTCCAAAGGAAGCCTCAGCTTTGACGACTTCTAAAACCCGCTCTGTCGTTTCATTGTGCTTGGAGACCCATTTTGATTTTTCAAAAAATCTTGACCGTCTCCTGAGTCTGATCGACCAAACCCCCGAAGATGCCATTATCGTCGCCCCCGAAGTTGCATTGAGCGGTTTCGCATACGAACGCTTTGAGGAAGCGGCAACCTTTACCGAGCACGCCCTCGAAAAACTCCTGGAGTGTATCCACAACCGTCTCTTGATTTTCACCGCCATTACCCAAACGAACGGAGCCTTTTACAATGTGGCATACGCGCTGCATAACGGCCGAATTCTCCATCGCCAGGCCAAATCAAAACTCTTTGCCCTCGGAAATGAACACGAATATTTTAATCCGGGAGAAGAGGGGGATATTGCCCCTTTTCTCTTTAAGGGGATAAAAATCGGTATTCTCATCTGCTTTGAACTGCGCTTTAAATCGCTCTGGCAGACGATGGAGGGGTGCGACATTATCGCCGTTACGGCACAGTGGGGAAAACTCCGCAGCGACCATTTTGTCACCCTTACGAATGCACTCGCCCTCATGAACCAATGCTACGTCATCGCCTCCGATGCCGCTAACCCCGATACCAGCGGTATGAGCGGTATCATCACCCCCTTCGGCGGTGAAATTCGCAATAATGGCGCAGAAACGTTAACCTCGCACTTTGAAGCGCGTACCGTTGCCTCCATGCGCCGATACCTCAACGTAGGAATAGAATGAGCATCGATAAAATAACCATCATTAAAACGACCCGAATGGCCGAAGAGATCGTGAAAAAGTTTCCCCTTCGCCCCCTCGTCAAAAACGCGATCATCCACACCAACCGCGAAGCCTTCGTCCCTCTGGCTATGCGCCATAACGCCTATCGTCTCGATGCCCTTCCCATCGGCGCACAGCAATACATCTCTTCGCCTCTTACGGTCGCCAAAATGACCCAATACCTGAGTCCTGAAGGGTGTGACAGCGTCCTCGAGATCGGATGCGGCAGCGGCTATCAGGCAGCTGTCCTCTCAAAAGTCTTCCGTCGTGTTTTTACGATCGAGAGGATCGAATCGTTGTTATTGGAAGCGAAAGAACGGTTTCGCCATCTCCATCTGGGAAATATCCATACCCGTACCGATGATGGGCAAAACGGCTGGGAACAGTACGCACCCTATGATCGGATTTTATTTTCGGCATCGGCACGTGAAATCCCCCAAAAGCTCTTCCATCAACTGCGCGAAGGGGGGATACTGATCGCTCCGATCGATAAAGGGCATGAACAGGTGATCACCCGTTTTACAAAGCAGGGGGGCAAAATCCACGAAGATCCGCTGGAAGTGTGCGATTTCGTCCCCGTATTGAACGGAGTGGTGCGAAGATGAGCGATCAAAGAGCCTTTTGGAATGAACGGTTTGGGCGAGAAGGGTATTTTTACGGTACCACACCAAACCTCTATGTCGCTTCGATCATCGATGCCCTTCAACCAAACCGAAACATCCTCTTTTTAGGGGAAGGGGAGGGGCGCAACGCCGCTTACGCCGCTAAAGCGGGCCATACGGTCACGGCTCTCGATGCATCGGAGATCGGTTTGGAAAAGGCCCAAGCCCTTTGTACCTCATTGGGATGCAGCGTCACCACCGTCCATACCGATTTGGAAGCGTGGAACCCTATCCAACGCTACGATGCCGTTTTGTGCTCCTTTCTCCATTTGCCGGAACCGCTGCGCACTGAAGTATTTGCTAAAACGCTCAGCGTTCTCGAAAACGGAGGAATTTTTGCCGGAGAGTTTTTTTCCATCCGCCAAATGCCGCGCACGACCGGCGGTCCCAAAGATGAGACCCTTCTTTATACGATAGAAGAGCTGCAGGCCATTCTGGGTACCTTGCCGTGCACTGTGCTAGAACTCTGCGAACTCGATACCGAGCTCAACGAGGGAAGAGGGCATGTCGGTCTTGCTGCCGTCGTCCGGATGAAGGTAACACGCACATGAGCCTCCCTGAAGCATTCACCGAACGGCTTGTTAAAATTGTTCCGCAGGAACAATATGCAACGATACTGCAAACCTTTGATGCTCCGAAGCTGGTTACCTTTCGGGTCAACACCCTCAAATCGACTCCGACTGAACTCGAAGCCGAATTAAAGACGGCAAACATACCGTTTGAACGAGTAGGGTGGCTGGAGGGAGTCTACCGTATCGCTCCCGAGGATAAACTCCGCCTCACCCAAACCGACGCTTTCTACGGTGGACGGCTCTATATCCAAAACCTCTCCTCGATGATCGCCCCGGTTCTCCTCGCACCGCGTCCGGAGGAGACCGTCCTCGACCTCGCCGCAGCCCCCGGAGGAAAAACGCTCCTTCTCGCCGGGATGATGGAAAACACCGGATGGCTCTCGGCCGTCGAACCCTCGCGTGAGCGGTTTTTCCGCCTCTGCGACAATCTGAAGCACCAAGGGGTCACCAACGCCCACACCTACATGACCGACGGTCGGAGCGTCGGGAAAAAATGCCCCGAGATGTTCGACCGTATCCTCCTCGATGCCCCGTGTTCCTCCGAAGCCCGTTTCAAAACCCACGAACCCAAATCGATCTCTTTTTGGAGCGTCCACAAGGTCAAAGAGACCTCCAAACTCCAACGCCGTCTGTTGCTCTCTGCGTTCGATGCCCTCAAGCCGGGCGGAAAATTGCTCTACAGCACCTGTTCATTCTCTCCGGAGGAAAACGAAAGCCCCCTTCAGCATCTCTTAGAACGCCATGGAGACCGTTTAAAGACGCTTCCTCTAACCTTACCCTTCGATAACATCCAAAAGCCTCTAGAGCGGTGGGGAAAAGAGGTGTATGACAAGCGGATCCAAAACGCCGTCCGGATTTTGCCGACCGATACGATTGACGGCTTCTTTATCTGCTTACTGGAAAAACTGCCGTGAGATCCATTTTGTTTGTTTGTTTGGGAAATATCTGCCGTTCACCCATCGCCGAAGGGGTAGCAAAAAAACTGATAGAAGAGGGGGGTCATGAGATCACCGTCGATTCAGCAGGAACAGGAAGCTGGCATGTGGGCGAAACACCCTGTAAACACTCCGTTACCGTTGCCCGCAATCACGATGTCGATATCTCCGCCCTTCGTGCCCGTCAGGTCAAAAAAGGCGATTTCAGCACCTTTGATCTGATCGTCGCACTCGATTCATCCAATTACCGTGATCTCAAAGCATTAGGATGCCAAAATCTCGTCAAACTCGGAGATTACGGACATGAGGGAGCCGATGTCCCCGATCCCTATTTTTTCGATGGTTTTGAGGGGTTTGAGCACGTTTATACGATGATCGAGAGTTGTGTAAACAGATTACTTAATTCCATTCACAAAGACAGCATTTCGTCATCCTGAACTTGATTCAGGATCTTAGATTGCGGATCTACCCTAAAGGGCACGTGAAGTCCGCAATGACTACACCTAACCGCTAAAGGGGAGTTCTTCGTAGCCGATCGAGGTACCGAGGATATAAACCGGGGCTTCATCACACCGTCCGTCGTAACTTCCGATCGCTAACGCAGCGCTGTTCGGTGTTAGCTCCACCGTTATCCCCTCTGACATATCCAACGAACGCAGAATGGTGTCGCTGACGAGCTTGGCGTCATTCACCCCCTCGATGCGAAACACCACATCGATCCAGTCGTAACCGCGCGCGATGTCCTGTGCACTGAAACGGATTTCGATGGAAGTGGGAGAGTGTGGGATAAGAGAGCGGACCTCGCCCTCCCGGGCGTCCTCGATCCGATCCATCAGGTTTTTGAGAGAATTGGAATTCAGTGAAGTCATTACTACCCTTAAAACAAATAAAGTGACCTTCTTCAACTGCGCTTAATTCAAAGCCATGTAGAATGTTGCTGTTTTTTCCCTAAAAACGAAAGTTCGCTACACACTGCAATGTGTAACGGACAACTTCTGTCAAATCGAATGTCATATAAATGACATATATCTTTATAACCATCTGTCCTCCTTTTCTTCAAATTGATCAAAAAAGAATGCACCAAGAAAGCTTTCAGAAGGCCACTTTATTTGTTTATGTAATAATAATTATAGCTAAAAAGAGTTTTGCTTATTCTAAACTCTAAATAGATTCAACCCTTATTATAGGGGATTTCAGGGATCTTTGACAGGTTAAAAATAAAAAGTTTTAACCTTGACAAAATCACTATTATATGAAGGGCTTTACTGGCACCCTTCACACTCCATCGAGCGGTCTGCCGTATCTTGTTTTTGCTCCGGTGATTGAGAACGGAGATAGTAGGTCGATTTGAGCCCCAGTTTCCATGCGAGCATATAGATATCGTTGAGATATTTCCCGCTGGCACGATCAAGGGTAATAAAGATATTGAGACTTTGCCCCTGATCGATCCATTTTTGACGGATGGCCGCCGCTTTGACGAGGATCGTTTGATCAAGATCATACGCCGGGGTGTAGTATCCCCATGTCTCAGGAGAGAGCTGCGGAGCAACCACCGGAATCAATCCAGAGAGATTTTCCTCGAACCATTTGCGTTTGTAGATCGGCTCGATCGTTTGCGTCGTCCCCGTAAGGATCGAGATCGAGCTTGTCGGTGCGATCGCCATCAGATAGCCGTTACGCATCCCCTGGCGTTTGATCGTTTCGCGCAACTCATCCCACTCATAATTCGGGGCAAACAATCCGCCGCGATCCACGAGGTTTTGCACCTCTGCCGTCGCATGATCCATCGGGAGGATTCCACGGCTCCATTTCGAACCTTCATACTCGGCATAGGACCCTTTTTCTACCGCTAAATCAGAGGATGCTTTGATCGCGTTATAACTGACCGCTTCCATCACTTCATCGACTTTATCGAAGTGCTCTTGGCTTCCCCAAACGATTTTGTTCTCGGCAAGCATCTGCGCTTCACCCATCACACCCAGACCGATCGCACGGCTGCGCATGTTGGTCCGTTTGACTTTTTCCAACGGATAGAAGTTAAGGTCTATTACATTATCGAGAGCGCGGATCGCTACGGGAACGATACGGTCGATGTCTTCTTTCGTATGAACACGGGAGAGGTTGACCGATGCGAGATTACATACCGCCGTCGCACCGTCTACTTTCTCTTTTTCCACGATGTAGATCGGACGTCCTTGAAGCGAATCGAGGGCGGTGATTTTATTCGCCGGTTTTTCGATTCCGCTGTCGACTTTAACAATCTCGTCTTCTTCGAACGTGACAAAGGTGCCGTCTTCGTATTTGACTTTGATCAGATAGTGGTTCGGCTGCGTATTTTGGAAAATCTCGGTACACAGGTTTGAACTGCGGATAACTCCGAAATGGTCATTCGGATTGGCACGGTTGGCACTGTCTTTGAAACACAGGAACGGACTTCCCGTTTCGAAATACGAGGTAAGGATTTTTTTCCACAGCTCTTTGGCTTTGCAATGCTCTTTTACAATGTTCGGATCTTGTTCAAGCTCCAAATAGCGTCTCTCAAAATCATCCCCGTAAATCTCGCTGAGTTCTTTGACATCGAACGGATCGAACATCGTCCAGATACCGTCTTCGACGACCCGCTTCATAAACATATCGTTGATCCACAGAGCCGGGAACAGGTCATGGGCACGTCGGCGCTCTTCCCCTGAATTTTTCTTCACGTCGAGGAAATCTTTGACATCCATATGCCACGGCTCAAGATAAACGGCAATCGCCCCTTTGCGGGTTCCGAGCTGATCGACCGCGATGGCGATGTCGTTGGTGATTTTCAAAAACGGTACCGTACCGCCGGCCGCGTTTTTGTGTCCGTCGATGAACGATCCCATCGCACGCACCTGTGTCCAGTCCCAACCGATACCGCCGCCGAATTTGGAGAGCAATGCCATCTCTTTATAGGCGTCAAAAATCCCTTCGATATTATCGGGAGAGGATCCGATGTAGCACGAGCTGAGCTGATGGCGAGTCGTACGGGCATTGGATAGGGTAGGGGTTGCCATCATGACTTCAAATTTCGACATCATGTCGTAAAACTTTTTCGCCCACCCTTGACGGTCAGACTCGTTTTGCGCCAAGAACATCGCCACCGCCATAAACATATGCTGCGGAAGCTCAATCGGATCACCCTGACGGTCTTTGATCAGATAGCGGTCATAAAGGGTTTTTACACCGAGATAATTAAACTGCAAATCGCGTTCTGGGACGATATAGCCATCCAAATCCGCCAAATCGTATTTCTCTTTGAGCCCGAGAAGAATACGCCCTTCGGCTTCTCCGCGCTCAAAATAGCTCTTAAGGCTTCCGTATCCGGTAAAACCGTTCACCCGGTGGTAAAGATCGTATAAAAAGAGACGCGATGCTACAAACGTCCAGTTAGGAGAATCGATATCGATTTTATCAACGGCAGTTTTGATAAGAGTGTGCTGAATTTCATTACTCGTTATTCCGTCACGGAACTGGATCTGAGCATCCACTTCGAGTTCGCTTTGCGATACATTGATAAGCCCTTTAACGGCGGCAGAAGTATATTTTTGAATTTTTGTAATATCTAACGGCTCGCGACGGCCGTTACGTTTGACAATGGTTAGCATCTCTCTCCCTTATAATCATTAATTCTGAACGCCAAGGGAACCGATCCACTTGCCTGCGTTTGCCTCATGTGAGGTGGAAAACATGGTGTATTATAATCACTCAATATTGTATTGTTTCTTATGTCAAAAAAAACTATTTTAATGATAATTATTTGAACACCCGTGCAAAAATTTTATCGACATTTTTGGTGTAATAATCAAAATTGAAACATTCACGGATCGCCTCTTCGCTCAAACTTTGACGCAACTCTTCATCATCCAAAAGATATTGGAGGTACAAACTCTCCCCTTTATCATTGACAGCATTTTTGCCTTGCTGCAACCCTTCCCACACTTTCATCGCATTGCGTTGAACGATGCGGTACGCATCTTCACGGCTCACCCCTTTGAGAGGCAGTTCGAGTAAAACACGTTGTGAGAAAACGAGTCCCCCCGTCAGGTTAAGATTGCGCATCATGTTCTCAGGATAGACGACAAGGTTAGCGATAACGCTGTTAAAACGGTGTAGCATGAAATCACTTGTCACAAAACTGTCCGGTAGCCAAAAACGCTCGGTAGAGCTGTGTGAGATATCACGCTCATGCCATAACGCGACATTTTCCATCGCAGGGATAACATAGGCACGAACCATACGAGCTAACCCGGTAATATTTTCGGTCAAAATCGGATTACGTTTGTGAGGCATTGCTGATGAGCCTTTTTGCCCTTTCGCAAAGAACTCTTCACACTCATACACTTCGGTACGTTGCCAGTGACGAACCTGTACCGCAAATTTCTCGATCGAGCTTGCCATCAAAGCGAGCGCCGAAGCGAGACGTGCATAACGGTCACGTTGGATAACTTGGTTAGAAGCGGGTGCCGGTTTGAGCCCTAATGCTTCACACGCATACTCTTCGAGTTCTAACGGTGCGTGAGCAAAATTTCCCATCGCTCCGGAGACTTGACCGACGCAGATCACTTCCATTGTTTGTTGCAGGTTTTCCAAATGACGTGCCATCTCATCGTACCAAACGGCTAACACCAAACCAAACGTAATCGGCTCACCGTGGATACCGTGGCTGCGTCCGACGAGCAATGTCATCTTGTGCTCTTCAGCGCGAGCCTTGATCGAGGCCATTACCATTTTGACGTCTTCAATAATCAATGCCAATGAATCGCGCATTTGTAGAGCGACAGCGGTATCAACCGTATCGGAAGAAGTCATACCATAATGGAACCATCGACTCTCTTCTCCGAGTGTTTCAGAAACCGATGTTGTGAACGCAATCAGATCGTGACGGGTAATCGCTTCAATCTCATCGATACGCTCAACACTGAACCCTGCATTCTCAACAATTTTTTTCGCATCTTCATCGGGAATAAGACCCAATTTATTCCATGCGACCACAACCGCTTTTTCAACATCGAGCCACGCTTGATATTTTGCCTGGATACTCCATTTGGATTTCATCTCTTCTCTGGCGTAACGATCTACCATATCTGCTTCCTTAGTATGCTAAAATGCGCATCTTATTATATAAATAGAGTTTATCCTACCCTCCCTAAAAAGGAATTAAATTGCCCTTCGTCACCAAAAAACTTCATGCTCCGACTCGTCAAAAAGCATTCCGCTTTTTAATGCAGGAGTTGGGAATAACCCAAAGCGAAGCTCAGCGTTTAATTGCAAAAGGGAGACTCTCGCAAAACGGTATCGTGATGGCAAACAATGCAGGATTCATTGAAGAAGGGGATTTTGATTTCATCTGTTTTGAACCTGTTTCTCTCGGACTTATACCTACATTCATCGAAGAAGAATTCGCTGTTTATGATAAACCCAGCGGTCTTCTTGTTCATCCGCAAAACCGTCATACCCCTTACAGCCTCAACGATGAGATCAAACACCGTTTCGGTCACGAAGCCAACATCACCCATCGGATTGATCAGGAGACAAGCGGTTTGGTTCTAGCCGCTCGAAATAAAGTATCTGAGCGTGCTTTAAAGATGATGTTTGAAGAGCGCCAAATCACCAAGCGCTACATTGCGATGGTTAAAGGGCATCTTACAGAGCCTCTCGATATAGAGGAGCCTTTGTTGCGTCGGGAAGATGCCAGCTCTATTGTCCGTATGATTGTACGGGTTCATCCTGAGGGAAAAGCGTCCCGTACTTTCATCAAGCCTCTGGAGTATTTCCCCGACACCGATACGACGCTTGTCGAAGCATCTCCGCTTACCGGGCGACAACATCAGATACGGGTTCATTTGTTCCACGTGAAACATCCGATCGTCGGTGATCCGATTTATGGTCAGGATGAAAACGATGCCGTCCGTTTTTTGGATCGTGAGATGTCTGTTCAAGAACGCTTTTCTAACACAGGTGCATCACGATTATTACTTCATGCCCATTCACTCGAATTTACCTACAAAGAGATGCCTTACCATGTTGTCTCCAAAGAAGATTTTGTTGCTCAGTGTTTTGAAGCAATGAAAGCGAAATAAGACGTATGCCTTTTATCACCAAAAAACTGCATTCACCTGTAAAACAAATGGCTCTCACCTTTTTAATAAATGAACTGGGAATATCACGGAGTGAAGGACAGCGTCTGATCGCCAGAGGGCGTTTGTCCCAAAACGGTACCGTTATGTGTGATCAATTCGGCTTCATTGAGGGGGATTGTGAGTTCATCTGTTTTGAACCGTTATCACTCGGATTCAAACCGATGTTTGTCACTAACGACTTTGCAGTGTACGACAAACCAAGCGGTTTGAGCGTCCATCCCCATAGCCGTCTATCGCCCTACACGTTGAATGATGAGATCAAACATCAGTTTGGAGTTGATGCTAACGCGACACACCGTATCGATCAGGAGACGAGCGGGTTAGTTTTAGTTTCTTGCAATAAAAAAAGTGAGACCGTTTTAAAACGGTTATTCTCAGAACGCTCCATTTCCAAACGCTATCTCGCGATGGTACGAGGTCATGTAAATGAGATAATCGATATTCAAGAACCTCTGTTTCGGAATGATCATCCCAATCTTTTAATCAGTATGATTGTCAAAGTTGATCCCAAAGGTAAGCCTGCTCATACTATTATTAAGCCTCTTCGTTACTTTCCAGAACACAATATGACCCTTGTAGAGGCATCACCGCTAACAGGACGTACCCATCAAATTCGGGTTCATTTGTTCCACGTGGAACATCCGATCATCGGTGATCCGGTCTATGGACCGGATGAAAAAGATGTCATTAGGTTCATTAAAAAAGAGTTATCACCCGAAGAGAGAATGGAAATAGGGCAGTCAACGAGATTGTTGCTTCACGCCCATTCACTTGAATTTGAATATGAAAATGAGAGATATAGTATCGTTTCAGAGAAGGATTTTGTAAAAGAATGTTTTGAGGCTATGAAAATTTTATCGTAATAATGCTCTCTTTCTTTTCTTTTTAGCAAGAAAAGAAACAAAAGAGCATACCATGATCCAAGAACGCTCGTTCCTCTCGGCACTACTGCCTTCGGAGCGGCTCTAGGGAATGGATCACGGAGATTTGTTTATCTATTTTCGCTTTATGCGAAAATTATGCAAATAAATATATTGCCCTCACACCACACCAAAAGCAAGGTCGCTTGCCGTAGGGCAAAAGCGTACCGCCAGCGTTCTGGTGTGAGGGCGCTTTTCTTTTGCGTACTTTTCTTTTCTAAAAAGAAAAGTACATACAAAACTTATGCAGCGTTACTAATATATCGCTGCCGTTTCGCCTCTTTAATCTTACGAATATCGACCAAAATATATCCATCGATGCAACTGTTAAAATCAGTATCGATCCCGAAATCCATAAATTGTACCCCTCCTTCTTCACATAACTCGCTGTACTGTTTATAGAGGGTTGGAACCGATACATCCAATGCTTTGAGATAGTCTTTAAGCACTCTAAAATCCTCGGCATAGTTATCGCCGCTGAATACGTTTTTAAACTCGTTTTGGACGTATTCGGACAATCGATACGGTGATTTGGCTTTAACCATCGTATGATCCGCACCGAAATAGAGGGTATAAAAATAGACCAACGCTTCCTGAGCATGCTTGGGAAAACTACCCGAAATACTCACCGGTCCCATCATATATTTGACTTGCGGGTTATGACTGAGATACGCTCCGATCCCCTGCCACAGATAATCAAGTGCACGGCTTCCCCAGTATTTGGGTTGAACAAAACTGCGTCCCAGTTCAATAGCATCTTCCAAAACCGTATCAAACTGTTCATTCATATCGCACAAATCGCTCATGTAAAGGCCCTCTTTGCCCAACCATGAAAGAATCCATTCACATTCCCCGATACGGTATGCTCCGGCGATTTCAAGCGCTTCATCATCCCACAATACCAAATGATGGTAATAACGATCATACGCGTCGATATCACGCGCGTGACCGCTCCCTTCACCCACTTTGCGAAAGGAGTACTCACGAAGACGTCCGATCTCATTAATGATATTGGGGGCATTCTCATGTTCAATCAAATAAATTTGTTTGTTATCACTCGTCAAACCAAGCAGTTCCCCCTTGCGAAGTTCACCTCTAAGTTCCTGGCGTGACACCGGATGGGCAATCGAACATTCGGTTGGATAAATTCCCTTTTTTCCTCTGGCAATCCGCAGAAGATGTTTGCGGAACAATCGTGCATGCCGTTTTTCGGTAAGATTAAAATCACTCAATGCCTTTTCACTTACCATCTCTCCGATCGTAAAATCAAATACACGATTCCGTGCTGCAAAGATTTCATGACTCAGTAACAACGCACCCAAAGGTTTATAAATCCATGAAACACCATAAAATAATGGGCTGTTTTTCCCTTTGATATGGATGGGAAGAATCGGAGTAGCATTACGCTTGGCAAATTTGATAAATCCCCCTTTCCAGATTCCCTCTTTGATTCCAAACAATCCGGCACGGGAAACTTCACCTGAAGGGAAAAATATCACCGCCTCTTCGGCTTGCAGTGCATTATCGATTTGTCGTAAAGCATGCTTGGAGAGCTTGTCATTAAAATTATCGACACCGATCATAAACTCTTTGAGCTGAGTGATTTCACCAAGAAGGCGATTGGCAACAATTTTCACTTTTTTGTCTTGACGTACCGAACATACCATCTGGATCAGGCACAGAGCATCGAGTGCTCCCAGAGGGTGATTGGCAACAATGATTACTTTGCCCATCGTAGGTATATTCTCAATTTGGCGATGAATCGTTTTATACGATACATTTAGATACTCTAAAACCGAGTTAATAAATTCTAAACCGGTTTTTTCCTGATGCTGTTCCATAAAACGGTTAATCGATTTTTCACGGAGAACTAACCGTGTCAATCCGACGATCGTTTTATTGATGATCATCGGATAATGAAATATTTTCGGATATTGTTTTCGTAAAATGAATTCGGCACTGACCATGGTTGCAACCTTGTATTGAGATATACTTATTTCTTATAAGTATTCTGATGATTGAAACGGTAAGCGATATCCGTTTCAAATAGGTTACATTTGAATTACCGGGGGATTACACCCTTGATCAAAGAAAAAAAACTGTCAAAGAATGTGAATAACTTTTTATAACGATAGATTAATTGTCAATTAATGTGATAAAATCCCTGGAAGCCCCTAAAACAAGGGGTTTAAGGCGGTTTAAAGAAATGCTGATTCAGGGTATTTTTAGATAAAATATTTCTGAAATTAAAACTAAATATTTTACTTTTTTTGCAAAAAATGACCTAACTTATTCACAATGTCATCACAGTGTGAATATTACACATTTAGAAAAAATTTTGATTATTTTGCAACGATTCAGAAATATTTCAGAGGATTTGCAGAGAATAACACTTAAGTCTTTTATCAATCGAAAATTATTAAAGGATTCTAAGGCTCTTTCGATACACTTCTGACTGAGCGACCCTCCTGGTGTGTTGGTCGCTTTTGATTATTCATCTTATTATAAATTAACTCTTCGTGCTTCTTGACCCTTTTTATTTAAATCTAGTTTTACTCTCTGTGCATGGGTGATCGCTACCGCCATCGCATCGGTAATGTCCAGCGGCTTTATCTCTTTGGTGATTCCTAAAATCTGTTTTACCATAAAGGCTACCTGCTCTTTGGCCGCTTTTGCTTTTCCCGTCAACGCTTTTTTGACTTGTAGCGGTGTGTATTCGGCAAACATCCCATACTCTTGTAATAGCTTAAGGGTTATAGCTCCTCGAAACTGTGCAAGTTTCAACACCGTTTTAGGGTTGTGGGCATAAAAGATATCTTCCATCGCCACTTCATCGATTGTGTGCGCGTGGAACAATTGTTCAATCGCTTCAGCTACTTGGGGAATTTGGTATTGGAGAGACTCTGCTTTAATTTTGATGAGTCCCGCTTCAATGAGGCGTATTTTTTGCCCTTCAATTGCCACAATGGCATAACCGCAGTTTCGAGTTCCGGGATCAATCCCTAAAATATTCATTTTAATCCCTATTCACAGGGTGAATGAATCCTATTCACCTCTTCTTTGAGGCTAATTATAGGCAAATATCGCTATTATTCACATTACTATTCACAGGGAAAGGGAAATGATGAATTCGATTGGGAAACAGGTTTTAAATGCACTCAAAGGGGAGATCAATGAGATTGATTACCAACGTTACATTAAACAACTCACCTACGATGAAGCTGAATCAAAAAGCAACCTCGCTATTTTTCGCGCCCCCAATACCCTTATTGCCAACTGGGTCAGAACCAAATTTGCCGACAAAATAGCCCATCTTTTTGAAATCAAAACCAATATCAAACCCACCGTATCGATTTTGCTCCAATCGTCATCGGCACCTTCGTCAACCCAAAGTGCCGCTGCACCCGTTAATGTAGAGCGCCCCAGCGGTTCTTTGCTCAACCCCTCCTTTACCTTTCAAAATTTTGTTGTCGGTGATTCCAATAATTTTGCTTTTATCGCCGCCAAAAATGTGAGTGAAAAACCGGGTGTCGTCTACAACCCCCTCTTTATCTACGGCGGTGTCGGTCTGGGTAAAACCCATTTGATGCAATCGGTCGGTAATGTGATGCTCGCACAGGGTAAAACCGTTATTTATACCTCGGTAGAACAGTTTCTCAACGACTTTACCCGCCATCTAAGCAACCGCACGATGGATCGATTCAAAGACAAATATCGTAAATGCGATCTCCTTCTTATCGACGATATCCAGTTTTTGAGCAATAAAAATCAAATCCAGGAAGAATTTTTCCACACCTTCGATGCACTCCGAAATGAAAACAAGCAAATCATTATCACCTCGGATAAACCCCCGAAAAAAATCGGCGGTCTCGAAGAGCGCCTCAAAAGTCGCTTCGAATCAGGTCTTGTTGCCGATATTCAACCCCCGGAACTCGAAACTAAAATCGAGATTATCAAGAAAAAATGTGAAATTAACCGTGTTAAGCTCGACCGTGAAGTGATCAACTACGTTGCTACCATTATCGAAAACAACACCCGCGAAATCGAGGGGATCCTTTCCAAACTAAATGCCTATTCTCAGCTCATGGGAGTCGATATCACGATCGAGTTTGCCCGTAATGTCCTCAAAGAACAAATGGCGGAAAAGCGGAGCAATATTACGACCGACCTCATTATGGATACGGTCGCCAAAGAACTTAATATCAAACCGAGTGAAATACGTTCAAAAAGCCGTAACAGCAACATCGTTTATGCTCGTCGCATCGCCATTTATCTTTCCCGTTCCCTGACACCCAATTCAATGCCGCAATTGGCTCAATATTTTGGGATGAAAGATCACACTGCCGTAAGTCATACGATGAAAAAAATTCAAGAGTTGATGAAAAACGATGAAGATTTTCGCGTTAAAGTCGAAGAGTTGTCTAATAAAGTATCCGTTGCCACTCCAGAATAATTTTTTTGTGTTTGTAAAGGCTATTTAAAAAAGATATAATTCAGGATGTGAATAGAAGTGAATGAAAGAGAATCGTTTCATCACATCGCTAAAGCAGGAGAGATGGGAGTTTGTGGGCTGTTTTCACCCATTCACACCCCCTTATTACTAACTACTACAATTAATGCTATAAATAATAATAGGAGTCTTATATGAAAATTACCGTTGACAAGTCTGTCTTGGAAAATATCCTTCTGCATCTTCAACCTTTTTTGGAGAAAAAAGATACGTCACAGATTACTTCTCATATATTACTCTCCACAGATGGCAGAACACTTACCGCTAAAGCAACCGATTATGAAATAGGACTTGTCATTCAAACCAATTCGGTCAGTGTAGAAGAACCCGGTTCTCTCACTGCAAACGGTAAAAAACTTCTTGATATTATCCGTATTCTCAAAGATGAAGAAATTGAACTCAATTTAGATAAAGATACCCTTCATATTCGTCAAAAACGTTCAAACTTTAAACTCCCTACCTACAAAAGTTCCGAATTTCCAACTTTTCCGACAACGGATGGAAAACCGAAAATTGCAATCAATTCACAAGTATTGATTGAATCACTCAAAAAAATTACCCCTGCAGCCGATACCAATAATCCGAAATTCGAACTCAACGGTGCACTGATTGATATCAAAAGCAATCAAATCAATTTTGTCTCCACCGACACACGACGTTTGGCATTGGTTCACATCGACAGTCAAAATGATGCAGAACTCTCTATTATCGTTCCTAAAAAAGCCATTATTGAAATCCAAAAACTCTTTTCCGACAATATCGAAATTTCTTACGACAATACCCATCTTATTATCACGTCGGAAGACTCTCTTTTTTATACCAAACTGATCAACGGTAAATTCCCCGATTACAACCGTATCATCCCCAGAGAAGCACAACGCTCTATAAAATTGCCGAAAAGCACCATTATCACCGCTATCAAGCAAATTACGACCATCTCCAATGATCTCAAACTCACTTTCCAAAACGATGCAATCTTATTTGAAAGTTTAAGTGACGACAACATTGAAGCAAAAACAGCTGTTGAAATCGAAAACGGATTTGAATCCCCTTTTATCCTCGCCATTAACAGCCGCTATATTTTGGATTTTTTATCCCAAGTCAACGGAACCGAATTTACCCTTGAAGCCAATGAATCCAATCAACCGTTTGTTTTAAAAGATCAAAATTTTAAAACTATCGTAATGCCTATCGTTATTTAAATTGTATCGCTCCTCTTTGTCACTGCGAGCGAAGCGCGGCAGTCTCTAAATGGATTGCTTCGTCGTTTCACTCCTCGCAATGACTATGTAACACCCCTGTCCGTTCCAAATTCATAAAACCTTCTTTTTAGTTTATGTACGGTAAAATAAAGCATTAAACACGCTTAAAAGCTGGAGCAACTATGGAAAATTACGGTGCTAGTAATATTAAAGTCCTAAAAGGTCTCGAAGCCGTTCGAAAACGACCGGGTATGTACATCGGTGACACCGGTCATCGCGGACTTCATCACCTGATCTACGAAGTCGTTGATAACTCTATTGACGAAGCGATGGCAGGACATTGTGATACGATCACTGTAACGTTAACGAAAAACGGCACGGCTATGGTAAGCGACAACGGTCGCGGTATTCCGACCGATATGCACCCGACAGAAGGGATCTCTGCGGCTACCGTCGTTTTAACCGTATTACACGCCGGCGGTAAATTTGACAAAGATACCTATAAAGTCTCCGGAGGATTGCACGGGGTAGGGGTATCGGTTGTTAATGCTTTGAGTAGTGACCTCAAAATGACCATCTTCCGTGAAGGTCAGTCGTTTGAACAAAATTTCAAATGCGGTATCCCCCAAGAGCCGTTAGCCGTAACCGGAACAACCCGTAAACGGGGAACAACGATCGAATTTTTTCCGGATCCTTCAATCTTTACCGAAACGATTATTTTTGATTACGATTATTTGGCAAAACGGTTCCGTGAACTCGCTTATCTTAATCCCCGTATCACGATTATTTTCAAAGATGAGCGAAACGGTGCAAATAACACCTACCATTTCGAAGGGGGTATCAGCCAATTCGTTACCGATGTCAATAAAAAAACGGTTGTCGCAACTCCGTTTGCGTTCAGCGAAAAAATCGAAGATATCGAGATGGATATCGCCATCATGTATAACGACAGTTATGACGATAAAACTTTTACCTTCGTCAATAACATCAATACTCCTAACGGCGGTACCCACGAAGCGGGTTTCCGTGCGGGATTAACCCGTGTTATCTCGAATTACAACAAACAAAACGGTAATGCGAAAGAGAAAGATGTTCCTCTCACCGGAGAAGACGTCTCCGAAGGGCTTATCTGTGTCGTATCGGTACGGGTACCGGAACCGCAATTCGAAGGTCAAACCAAAGGGAAACTCGGGAATACCTACGTTCGTCCGCTGGTACAGAAAGTCACCTACGAAAAACTGACCAAATATTTCGAAGAAAACCCGATTCAAGCCAAAGCCATCATTCAAAAAGCCCTTATGGCGGCACGCGGACGCGAAGCGGCAAAAAAAGCGCGTGAATTGACACGACGTAAAGATGCAATGACGGTAGGGACCTTACCGGGTAAACTCGCCGACTGCCAAAGCAAAGATCCATCCATCAGCGAACTCTATCTGGTGGAAGGGGACTCTGCGGGCGGTTCGGCAAAACAGGGGCGTGACCGTGTTTTCCAAGCAATTTTGCCGTTGAAAGGTAAAATTCTCAACGTTGAAAAAGCACGTTTGGACAAAATCCTAAAATCTGAAGAGATCACGAATATGATCACCGCGCTGGGTTGCGGAATCGGTGAAGAGTTTAACGAAGATAAACTTCGCTACCACAAAATCATCATCATGACCGACGCCGACGTCGACGGTAGCCATATTCAAACCTTGTTGTTAACTTTCTTCTTCCGCTATTTGCCGAAAATCGTTGAGAACGGCTATCTTTATCTGGCGCAACCGCCGTTGTTCCGTTACAAAAAAGGGAAAAAAGAGATCTACTTTAAAGATGATCGTGTCATGAATGCCTTTTTGATCGAAAACGGTATCGAAGCGTTGGATATGGAAAATCTGAATGTCGGTGTGAATGATCTGGTCTCTTTCTTTAAGATGGTCGATCACTATCGTAGTACCCTTGATGCATTGGAACGTCGTTATGCACTCGTAGAACTTATCCGTTATTTCATTGAAAATCCGGATTTGATTGCCTTGTCTTTGAGCGAACTTTATACCCATGTCGAAACATTCTTGAATGCTCAAGGCAATAACATCCTCTCTAAAAGTGTGAGCGATGAGGATATGCACCTTTTTGTTCAGACAAAAGAGGGACTCGAAGAACTTCATGTTAATGATGAACTTTTTGCATCGCCTCATTTTGCCGAGGCTAATTACATCTACCAAAAAATCCAAGATTGGAATTTACCGCTAGAAGGCGATTTGTTAGAGTTGCTTACCCAAATTACCGATTACGCGAAGAAAGGCTCCTACATTCAACGCTATAAAGGTTTGGGGGAGATGAATCCGGAACAGCTTTGGGAAACCACAATGACACCGGAAAACCGTGTATTGCTCCGCATCACGATCGAGGATGCTGAATCGGCCGGCGAATCGTTTAATCTCTTTATGGGGGATGATGTCGAACCGCGTCGTAATTACATCGAAACGCACGCCAAAGACGTCAAGCATCTGGATATTTAAAGTAATAAGATGATGTGGAATACAATAAGTGCGGTTTACTGCACGTGGGCACTCTGCCGAAGAGAACACAGCGTTAGCGTAGCAAAAGGGGGCTTTGCTCCCGTAGCGTTTTAAATAATGACCTACACTGAAGAAAAAGAGCGTTCTCACCGTTTTGCACTGGCACTGCGAATGGGATTGCCTATCTTTTTTCTCAGTTCGGTTACCCTTTTTGCCCTTTTAACCCAAACCTATACCACGCTTACTTCGCTCGTAATCTTATCCATTGCCCTGCTGGGGATAATGATCTATTTCATTTTTTATCTCATTTATCAAAGCAGCCAGGAAAATATTACCGATACGGTTACCCATACGTTTACCCCGGAATATTTTTTTCGGCTGTTTAAAAAATCGATTGCTAAAAAGACACAGACGCTTGTACTGATCAGCGTTGAGAATTTATGGTCGATAAATGAACGGTATGGAATCAAAAACGGTGATAAAGCATTACAAAGCACCGTTATGAAACTTGATACCTTTTTCCGTGAGAAAAAGATAGAAAAACTTCCCGTTGGGCGTTATAAGGGAAGTGATTTTTTAGTTTTTTTACCCGGAGAAAAAGAGCAGTATTTACCTTTTATCGAACTTTTTTTAAGTAAATATCAGAATCATATCAATGATGAGATAGAGATACGGCTTGAAGCGGTGATGATCGATTCACGCTTAGGAAATGATGTCGAGTTGTTGGTAAGCCGTTTATATGAGCTTCATAATGATCGGGTAAGTTCCGAAAAAGAGGACGTATACTCAATTAACGAACTTGAGAACGAAATTAGCGAAGCGCTTGAAGAAAAACGTTTTTCGATAGGATTCTGGCCGGTATACGGTGATGAAGACCCGGTATTTGACACAACGGTTAAGCTCATCGATTCGGAAGGGCGGTTTATCCATCAAAGCCGTTATATCCCTGTATTGAATCGACTGAATAAAATGCGTCGTCTTGAAAGCGAGGTACTGGAACAAATCGGCGCTTTATGCGATGAACGGAACCGAAATTTTGTGGTCACCATTTCTTCTGTCACCTTGCGAAATCCCCATTTTTTTGAGCATGCCTTAACGTTGTTTGAACGTTATCCACTTGCCCGATATAAAATAACCCTGATGTTTGACGAGAAAGAGTATTGCCATCAGTTGGAGCGTTTTGCCCATCAAATCGCCCATTACCGCAAAGCGGGGTATAAAATAGCATTGGATCGTTTGGGCGGATATCATACAACCCTTTTGTATCTCAAAGAGTTGGAAGTGGATCTCGTCCGTTTTGATCCGCTTTATACCCGTCATATCAAAGAAGCGGGGTATCAGAACATTATCCAGGGACTGAATCTCAGCGCCCACTTGTGCGGAGCTAAAACCTGGATGTCGATGATTGAAGATGGTATTACCGATACCGTTGCCCAATCCCTGAAAATCAACTACCGTCAGGGAAATTTTCATGGTAGTATTTTGACAATGGAAGAGCTGATTCAGCCTCAATGAAGCAACTGTAATCAAAGAGCCTGGGTCTTTTTGGCAGTTAAAATAAAATAAAGAAGGAAAACCATGAAATACGGAGAACAAATTGTCGAGAATTTTGATATCGAAAAAGATTTCGAAATATGGCCGAATCAACATGAACGCGATTATGTGATTAAAGTGACATTGCCGGAGTTTACCTGCCTCTGTCCCCGCAGCGGATATCCCGATTTTGCAACGATTTACGTCGAATATACGCCGGACAAATGGGTGGCAGAACTCAAAGCGATCAAACTGTACATTAATTCATTCAGAAACCGCCATATTTCGCACGAAAACAGTGCGAATGAGATCTACAGCACTTTCGAGTCAAAAATCGCTCCTAAGCGCTTAAAAGTGGTTGCGGACTATTATCCAAGAGGGAATGTTCATACCGTTGTTGAGATTGACAGCGAAAAAATGGTGAAAGAGAAATAGAGAAGAAATCCAGATCCTTCACACTACGGGAGAATGTTTATATCTCTTCGGTGTGGACGATACTCATGTGAGTGGATGATTTTTTTGCCTTTTTTTTATGTTGCGCAAACAACTGTTGCAAATGTTCTCCCGTCAGAAGGGTTGAGCCGCTCCCGATTCGGATAATAACTGCACTTACGGCAAGAAGCTTAAACTCTTTGATATTTCCCTCTCTATCTTCGGATAGGATATATCCCCGTTCGCGGTCTTTTGCATCATAAAAATCACGTACTTCTTCAATAAATTTTTGTATCAATGTCTCGATATGGGTGCACACCGATTCAAAGGTGACTGTACCGTGTAAGAGCGCACCCATAAAAAAATCATCGCCCCCAATGTGCCCTTTAAAGTATTCAAGCGGGAGACATTTATGCATAAGTTCTGTGAAAAGTAAAATTACCCGATCCCCGTTGCGAAATCCGTAATGATCGTTATAGGGTTTAAAATGGTCGAAATCAAAATAAACGACAACGGCCTCTTCGCGATTATCAAGAGTATGGGCAATGTACTCGTTAATCCTAAAATTTCCCGGTAATCGGGTCAGCGGATTCTCATCACGCGCGGAGATAAGATGGCGTTCATGTACTACTTCGATCAATTCCCGTGCACTTAGATACCCGATATAGCGGGATGATTCGGTAACTAAGACTCCGGGAGCATTGGGTGAGAGGGAAAAAAGTTCAATAATGGTTTCTAAGGGCATGGCGACATCTACAACGGGGATCGGTTCGATGTAGGTATCTAAAACGGAAAGATTGGAAGAACGATTTTGAATTAAAGATCTGCCGAACGGGGAGTAAATCACCGATTTAAGCCGGTGTTCATGGATGATCCCTTTCGGATACGAGGTGGAATCGACGATGGGTACTAAAAAGAGTTTATCATCGGCTTTGAGCAAATCCAACAATGATTCCACAGAATCGCCGATGACAATCGGTTTGATAGGTTCCAGACGCTTTAGGATAATGCTTTGTTCCCCTTTTAATCGCTCTTCCCGTACGGTCGTCCCCACGACATGAGAATATCGGGCAATGATTTTGGTGGTATCAATCGTCGGATGCTGGACAAAATATCCCTGCACCATGTGGGCACCGATCTCTTTACAGACCAAAAGTTCTCGATGGGTCTCTACCCCCTCGGCAACTACCCTGGATCCTATGAGTGTTGCCAATTTGACCATATTACGTGCCAAAAGCTTCTTTTTGGGATCTTTATCAATCGAACTCAAGAAAAAACGGTCGATTTTAATAATATTAGGGGAGCAGTGATAAAGAAGCTTATATCCGGACTGCCCGATACCGAAATCGTCAATGGCAATGCAAAATCCCTCATCACTGTAATGGTGCATTAGGCGGCTAAAATGGTCAATATTGGTAATTTCATTCTGTTCTGAAAGTTCAAAAACAATACTTTTGTGATCCAGACCGTAGCGTTTGAGGATACGAAACGTATTTCCTTTTGAAAAATCGGTCATTTCCAAAACGCGATTATCCAAATTGTAAAATAGTTTGAGGTGCGCATACCCCTCTATCATACAAAATTTTTCGATTACTTTTTCGCGCAAACGAAGATCAAACGTATAGAGAATATTGTTTTCATACAAATGGTCAAAAAAAGAGGCGATACTCACATACCCCAGTACATCCGTACCGCGTAAAAGTGCTTCTACAGCAAAGGTGATTCCTGAATGGATATCAACAATAGGCTGAAAAGCGATGTCCAAAACATCAAAATAACGTTCATAAAAAGGGTGTAGTGGTTCCATGTTGATAAGTATAGGTTTCTTACATTTCGAACAGATTACACAAAAGTGCTGCCGGAACAATGATGTGTAATTTCTTTGTAACCGCCTTATCCTATATTGCGAAAAACTTTAACACCTCTGGAGATCAAAAATGAAAAAAATGTTTTTGCTTTTACCTGTCGGTTTGCTGGCAGCTACAGGATTGGTTTGGGTGAGTACCTATTCTACATCACAAGAACCCTCTACTCCATCCGTACGTGCACTTTCTCAAAATCCGGAGGAACTTTTTACGTTGAGCCAGAATTCGCTCCGTCAAATCATCCGTCACGGAGATGACAAAGCGATGCCGACTCTTCAAAAATCACTGGATGCACTCGAAACGACCCTCGTGAAATATGAAGAACAGGGACTAAGCGTAAATAAAGCGGAGGGGTTGATTGATCAGTATATTCAGGACAGTTCAAAGATTGCGCAAGCAAGTGCACCTTATCTGCAAAAGCTGAAAACATACGATACGTTTGAACGTGAAAAAGAAGCGGAGTTTATCCGTTCACTTGAACAAATCGGTTTAACTGAACTGATGGCTGCAAATACGAAGCTCAACAAAAAACGGTTGGAGTATATGAAAGAGCCATCTCCTGAAGTTAAGCAAACATATCTTGAACTGGTTTCCGGTATGAAAAAAATGATTACGGAACTTTACCTCGACAGTACTATTGAAGAGCCGCTTTTCGCCTATATCGAAAATCATAGCCATTATTTCAAAACCGTAGAGTCTTTCTACACTGTGGCGGGAATAGAGCGGATTCATCGTTTGCGTGAAAACAGTTATACCATTAAAACCGAACTTCAAATGCTCCCATCACTTTAAAGATTCGGTTATTGGTTCCACTGAAAACTAGGATTATAAAGCAGTTTGTTTTTTCGAAAAATCAAATCCATCTGGGCAAAAATTGTCGTGAGAATTTTGATCGTCTCCAGTGCATAATCCCCTTTATTTAACATCACGCACTCCGCTTTATGGGCAAAGGCGACATCAGAGATTTCGGCTCGGCTGGGGATGTTGGTTTTCATTTTGCTCTCTAACACCTGGGTCGCTAGGATAACGGGTATATGAGCCGCCGTGCAGAGATCGAGTATCTCTTCTTGCATGTAGGCTAGGTTTTCAAAACCGATCTCGATCGCCAAATCACCTCGTGCAATCATGATCCCCGAATTTCCGTACTCGATGAGTGTTTCGAGGATGGCAGGAAGGTTCTGAACCCCTTTTTTGGTTTCGATTTTCGCAACGATAGAAATCTCCCCTTTTTTCCCTAACTTCTCCAGCTGGGCGATGAGATCGGTAATATCCTCGGGTGTTTGGGTGAAAGAGATACCGATAATGTCGGCGTATTCACAGATATAAGGAAGCACCTCTTTGTCATGATCGCAGATGGCATGGATCGCAATATCGCTGTTAGGGAAATTGATCCCTTTTTCGTCTTTGATTTTTGACCCTTCGTCCTTTCGGGTTAAAACCCTGCAAACGATAGCCTCACCTAGGATTTCATCGATGCATAGTTCGATTTTCCCATCGTCCAAAAAGAGATGATCTCCGACACTGACAAAGCTTCCTATTTTTTCCAATGTACATCCTACGATGGCATCGTAATTTTTTGTTTCCTTGGTAGAGAGTGCTGAATCGCTAGAGTGGATAAATACCTTGTCACCGTAAAATACTTTAATCTTTTTTTGCTTATCCGCTTTTTTTGCTTTTTTTAGGCTGGTTCGGATTTTAGGACCTGCGAGATCGACGTAGATTTTTAAATCTTTATGAGAGGCGTTTTTGATCCCCTCTGCCATCTCATTCCATTTGAGAGGGTTATCGTGCGCCGTATTGATTCGAAAGAGGTGAACCCCCTCTCTCGCGAGATTTGTAAACCAATCCTCTTCGTAATCGGAAGGGACGGTAATCATAATTTTGGTTTTATCGCTGGAGGTAGAAAAAATCTCGCCGTTTTTATCCATAACCCTATGAGAGGCTTCATAGCTCAAATGGGCATTTTGGGGAGGAAGCTCTTTTCTCAGTGCCAAAGAGAGCATATCAAGGGCAACATTAACGCTTGCTTCCATATGAGCTTGGGAGCGTCCGAATGAGGAGAGACCCACTTTTGTGAGATCATCTTGCAGTTGTGAGAAATCGTATTTACGGACGTTGAGATAGTGGTGCAGGTTGAGTAAAGAGAGATTCCCTTGTGATGCATCTATGCCGAGTGTCATTTTCTCTTTTAAATCGAGCACTCTTTCAAAGAGTTCGGCTAAAAATTCAGATTCTATTTTGGGTATCGAGCATGGTCGATTTTTTTTCATTTTTACCCTTTTAGTCTAAAACTCACGGTGTATAAGTGTACGATAGAAATATTACTGAGACTATACATTCATGGCGTTTGGGTTACTTTTCGGTTACACGGTTTAACGGGATTTCAGGGCATAATTCCGCCATGATACTTGTCAAGAACGATCCTGCTACGACAGTAATGATTATGTCGGAATGGACAAAAGAATCACTCTCCCGTAGCCATACTATCGAAAAAGAGATCCTCCGTCTCAGCGCATCATCTCTCATCTTTGATTTTAGTGGGTGTACCCGAATTGATTCTGCCGGAGCCGTTGAAATTATTCGCCTTAAAGAGGCTATGGGTGCGAGAGGGTGCAATGTTGATTTCGTCAACCTCGCTTCTGATGACCAAAAATTACTCACTTTTTATGAGAAAAACTTTTCGCATAAACCTCCGTTACGAAAAATAAAGTCCTATTTTCCAGAATCTTTCGGCAGAGGGATATTCGACCTTTTTGCTGGGATCGGTAATTTTCTATCGTTTGTCGGTGAGGGGGCTGCTGCAACACTTAAAGTGATGATAAGACCGTGGAATTTTCGCTTTACCTCTTTTGTAAAACAGGTTGATATCGCCGCGATCCGAGCTATACCCATCATTATGATGCTCTCGTTTTTGATCGGTTTGGTGGTCGCGTACCAATCGGCTGGGTATTTGAACAAAATCGGAGGGGATATTTTCGTCGTTGATCTAAGCGTTATGTCGGTATTTCGCGAGCTCTCCCCTATGATCGCCGCTATTTTGATCGCCGCACGGAGTGCTAGCTCTTTTACGGCAGAGATCGGAACGATGAAAATTACCGAAGAGATCGATGCGATGCGAACCATGGGGCTCGATCCGTTTGTCTTTTTAGTACTGCCCCGCGTATTTGCTCTGATACTGATGATGCCGCTCATCATTTTCGCTGCCGATATTGCGGGGATGGTTGGGGCATTGGTCGTTGCCAATCTCCATTTGGGGATCAGTGTCAATGAGTTTATCGATCGGATGTATCTCGAAATCTCGATTAACGAGCTCTATGTCGGTTTGTGGAAATCTCCGATTTATGGGGGGATTATCGCCATCGTCGGGTGTTACCGCGGCTTTCAAGTGAGCGGAAGTACCGACAGCATCGGAGCGCTGACCACGAAAAGCGTTGTGAGTGCAATCTTTTGGGTCATTATCTGCGACGCCTGTATCGCGATAGCCCTGACAAAGCTGGGAATATGAATACGATCATTAAAGTCGAAAACATCGTGACGAAATTCGATCATCAACTCGTCCATGATGGGGTGTCATTCGAAGTGAAAAAATCGGAGATATTCGGGATACTGGGGGGGAGCGGTGCGGGAAAATCGACCCTGATGCGTCAGCTCATCATGCTCCAAAAATTTCATTCCGGTTCAATCGATATTTTAGGGGAGTCGATCCGAGATATCGATTCAGAAGGTGCTCAAAGGCTTCGGCAAAAATGGGCGGTTTTGTTTCAATTCGGTGCCCTTTATTCCTCTATGAATGTATTGGAAAATATTGCTTTGCCCCTATGGGAGTATACGAATCTCCCGTCTGAATTGATCGAAAATATCGCGATGACCAAACTGAGTATGGTGGGGCTACCCTCCTCTGCCGCCTATTTGTATCCCAGAGAGCTGAGCGGTGGAATGAAAAAAAGGGTAGGGCTCGCCCGCTCATTGGCATTAGACCCTGAGCTGCTCTTTTTAGATGAACCGACCAGTGGACTAGATCCCTCCAGCGCCGAAGCGTTTGATCGGCTGATCGTTGAACTGCGGGATATGTTGGGCTTTAGTGTCGTGATTGTGACCCATGATTTGGATACGATCAAAACGGTGTTGGATCGCTTTATCGTGTTGCACGATAAAAAGGTCGGTTTTGACGGAAACTATGAAGCGGCGGTTCAAAGCAATCTGCCATTCTTAAACGAATTTTTAAAGGTGATGTAATGGAGAGAAACGCAAACTTTATTTTTGTAGGGTTGATCGCACTGTTCGGTCTTATCTCTCTGGCAATTTTTGCCTTTTGGTTGGGGAAATACGGATCGAACGAGGAGAAGTTTCAAAGCTATCGCACCTATGTCTCTGAGTCGGTCGCGGGGTTGAAAGCCTCTTCTCCGGTACGGCTAAAAGGGATTGACGTCGGATTTGTCGAAGAGGTACGTATCGATGGTGAAAATCCAGAAAGGATCCAAATCGATTTCAAAGTGGAGAAAAACACTCCTATCAAAACCGACAGCGTCATTGTTTTGAACTCTCAGGGGATTGCGGGAATCGGTTATTTGGAGATCAAAGGGGGGACGAACGGATCGCCGTTTTTGAGTGCGGTTGATAAAAGCGAACGTCCGGTTTTGGTCTCTCAGCCCTCTATGATAAGCGTTGTCACGGATAAAGCCGAACTGATTCTCTCTCATATTGATAAAACCGTTCTGAAAATAGATCGGCTTGTCAGCGAACGTAATATCCAAAACACGACGACGAGTTTGGAAAACCTCTCGCTGATATCGACAGAGCTGAAAAATAACCGTCAGGAGATCACTGCGTTGGTTAAGGGGGCGATAGAGGTGGAGGCCAATACCAATCAAACCATCAAAGAGTTTTCCTCTTTGGCTCAAAAGAGCGACACGGTTTTGGAGGAGACGAAAATATTAGCCCAAGAGGGTACATCGCTCATCCGAGAGATCAAAAAAGATGATCCGGTCGGTAAACTAAATGCAACCATTGAAAACTCAAATCAGGCGATCGAAGAGGGTAAAAATCTCATTCGTGAGGGGACAATTTTAATAAAATCTCTTCAAGAGAGCCCCAGCGATCTCCTTTTCAAATCCAAACCGAGTCAATCGGGCGAGGAAGAGTAAAGATGGTGCGATTTTATACACGGGATCATGAGAATTTTACGGTATCGGTGTTGAGCGAAATCGCTTTGCCGATCGATCCTAAAAATGTGATTTGGATCGATCTGTTTCAACCGACCAAAGAGGAGGTGAAGCAGATTGAACTTCTCTTTAAGATCGAACTTCCGAGCAAACATGAACGTGAAGAGATCGAAATCAGCTCTCGCTATTGGGAAGATAACCGCAGTATTATGATTAACTCTTATTTTTTCGTCTCCTTTTTCTTTGTTGAGAGTGCCAAAGGACACTATAACGAAAGTGTTAGCTTTGTTTTACAGGATAATATTTTATTTACGGTACGAGATCGGGAGCTCCAAACCTTTGATACCATTCATAAAATGCTCTCTACTCATCCCAAAGAACTCTCCTCAGGGTATGACATCTTTATGCAGATTTTTGACATACGGATCGATCAGGATGCCGATTTACTCGAATATGCGTCTAGAGAGAGCGACGACATACGTAAAAAGCTCTTATGGGAGACGGGAGGACAATCGCTGGAGGTATTGCGTAAAATCTCGACATTGCAGGAGTTCACCCTGAAAGTACGTCAGTCGGTCTTCGATAAACGCCGTATTTTGACCGCAATGGCCAAATCCCCGAAACTTCCTCAGCATGTTCGGCACGATCTCTCCATCATGATGAAAGATATCAACTCACTGGTCGAATTCATCACCATCAACGGTAACACCCTCGATAATCTCCAAAACCTCTTTTTGGCGCAAACCAACATTGAACAAAACAAGATTATCAAACTTTTTACGGTGGCCAGCGTCGCATTGATGCCGCCGACATTGATCGCGAGTATTTACGGGATGAATTTTCAGTTTATGCCGGAGCTTGGGTGGAATATGGGATATCCGATGGCGATTGTTATGATGGTGATTGCTGCGATTATTCCGCTTATGTATTTTCGTAATAGGGGATGGCTGTAAAGAGGATGGATGAGGACGGCGGAGCAAATGCTCCGACCATCAACCGAATTTACCGGTGATGTACTCTTGTGTGAGTTTTTCTTTTGGAGTAACGAAGAGTTCTTCGGTGTGTCCCAGCTCGATAAGTTCTCCCAGATACATAAATCCGGTGTAATCACTGACACGTGCGGCTTGTTGCATGTTATGGGTAACGATGATAATCGATACACGCTCTTTGAGCTCGATAACCAGTTTTTCGATCCCCTGCGTCGAGATCGGATCGAGTGCGGATGTCGGTTCGTCGAAAAGCAATACTTCAGGTTCTACAGCAATCGCTCGTGCGATACACAACCTCTGTTGTTGACCCCCTGAGAGACCGTTAGCATCGTTTTTAAGGCGGTCACTCACCTCTTTCCAAAGCGCCGCATCTTGAAGTGCTTTCTCTACGCGGTCACGCAGCTCGGTTTTATTTTTGATCCCTTGCAGACGCAATCCGTAGGCAACGTTATCGAAAATCGACATGGGGAATGCTGTCGGCTTTTGGAAAATCATCCCGATTTTGGTTCGAAGATGGATCAGATCCTCTTTGGGATCGATAATATTGCGTCCTTCAAACTCGATTTCACCCTCGTATTTGTTACCCGGATAAAGGTCATGCATACGGTTGAATGCACGGAGTAATGTCGTTTTACCGCAACCGGATGGCCCGATAAGTGCCGTTACCGCATTTTTGGCGATCGGCATGGATACTTTTTTCAAACTTGGAGCGGGTGCATCTTTATAGGTAAACTCAAAATTACGGACTTGAAGAGCACACTCTTCTTTGATATCGATAATACTTGCCATAAGGTTATTTCCTTTTTCCCATTAATAAAATAAGCCGTCCCACAATATTGAGACCTAAAATAAACATTGAGAGGATAAAGGCGGCTGCCCATCCCAGCTGTTGCCAGTCATCATACGGACTGATTGCATAGTTAAACATCGTTACCGTCAGGGAAGGCATTGCTTCATTCAAATCGGTCGTGAAAAAGTTATCATTAAACGAGGTAAAGAGCAAGGGCGCCGTCTCTCCTCCGACACGGGCAATACCCAAGAGCACACCCGTTAAAATTCCCGCTTTAGCGCCGCGATACACGACATCGGTAATCACTTTGTACTTTGGAGCACCCAGAGCAAATGCCGCTTCACGAAGTGTCCCGGGGACAAGCTGGAGCATATCGTCGGTGGTGCGCAAAATAACCGGAATCATAATGATTGCGAGGGCGATGGCCCCTGCCCATGCACTGAAGTGCCCCATCGGCATAACGATGACGGCATAAACAAAAGCCCCGATGACGATTGAGGGCGCCGACATCATAATATCTGAAATATCACGAATCGTATGGGCAAGTTTGGAATTCTTGCCGTATTCACTTAGGTAAGTCCCCGCCATGATTCCCAGAGGAACCCCGATGAGTGTTGCCAGCCCTACAAGGATCAGTTGACCGACAAGGGCGTGTTTAAGACCGCTTTCGGCATATCCCGGAGGGGAACCTTCGAAGATAAAAATGTTCCAGTTCAGGGCATCGACCCCTTTCATCACGAGAACGCCGAGAATCCAGAACAAAAAGGCGAGGGCGATGACCGCACTCAACGTTGAAAGGATTAAGGCGATTTTATTGATGATGATCCGTTTTTGGATTGCGGTCATTGTCCTTTCCTCACTTTACGTAAAAAGTAAAATTTCGCAACAGCGATAACAACGAAGCTCATGATGAGCAACGTCAACGCCAATCCGAACAAGCTCGAGAAATAAAGCGAACTGTCCGCTTCGGTGAATTCGTTTGCCAAGGTAACCGGAATCGACGTCGTCGGATCCATGATCGAGCTTGGGGTGTGGTGGACATTCCCCATAACAAAGGTGACGGCCATCGTTTCACCGATCGCCCGTCCGAGGGCGAGGATCAATGAACCGATAATCCCTGCTTTTGCGTAAGGGATGATAATGTCTTTGATAACGTCCCATTGGGTTCCGCCAAGAGCATAAGCAGACTCTTTGAGGATATCGGGAGTGGTGTTCATCGCATCACGGGTAACAGCTGCCATAAACGGCAAAATCATGATGGCCAAAACGATTCCGGCAGCGAGAAGCCCAATCCCCATCCCTCCAAAAAGGTCACGTAAGATAGGAACGAAGAAAAACAGCCCCCACATACCGTAAATAACGGAGGGGATAGCGGCGAGGAGCTCGACGCTGACACCGAAGAACCCTTTGATTTTATCATGAGCGATTTCGCTCAAAAAGATCGCTACGCCGATGGCAACCGGAATTGCCAAAAGCATCGCCAAAAAGGTGGACGCAACCGAACCGAAAATGGCTGCATAGGCACCAAACTTCTCAAGATTCGGCGCCCATTCATCTTTGGTAATGAAATCGAGTCCAAACGTCTGCATCGCTTCAATGGAGTGATCAAAAAGAACCACGAATATCCATGCAACGATGAACAGGATCAGCAGCGCGCTGGTGCGGGTCATGTTTAAGAAGATTTTATCAATCATGCCAAGCCTTGCCTAAAAAATATAGGCAATTTTATTACATAATGATTACAACACTGTTACCAAATCTTTTTTTATCCATTCCAGAGCCTCTTCTCGGGTGAAAAAAAGTTGATCCAATTGGGCATTATAGGCATTTTCAAGTATCGTTTTAAAGTTTTCAGACGGCGTTAGCCCCAAGGCGATCAGATCACGTCCCATCAGCAGAGGGGACGGCGGTTCAAACAAGACACCCAAGGCATCGGCACGTTCGCGGAGCCATTCGCCCGCTTCGTAACGTATTGGTTTTGAACCGTTAAAAGCGCGTCCGAAAAAATCGGCTTTGGCAACAAAAATCAAATCGTCGATGCGAACCTGTGTACTGAGATGGAGGATCTCACGATCCTTTGCCTTTGCTTGATACAGTTTTCGCGGCCATCCATGGTAACAAATCAGCGGGAGAATACGGGCGATAAGGGCTTTGTCTTCGGTGATCCGATTTAGCCATCTTTGGGCGATTTCGACCCCCATTCCGGCATGTTTCGGGGCATTTAGAATTCCGTTTTCGATAATGGTGGTATCGGGTTTGCCGATATCGTGCAATAACACGGCTAACATCAGTGCCATGTCCCTTTGCCATTCGCCGGTCCGCATGGATGCCATTGTGTCGATCGCCATAAGGGTATGGGTCCAAACGGACCCTTCGGGATGAGACGCCCCGTCCTGAGGGGTATCCTCAAACCGATCGAGGGGGGTAAAAAAACTCAGCCCCTCCATTTCTCTCAGTAGTTCCATCCCTACTGAGGGATGGGCGCTTTGGAGGAGGAGTTTTTTGAGCTCCTCAAAAATCCGCTCTTTCGGGAGCTCGTCAAAGGCGCCCTCGATAATCATCTTACGGCACAGAACTAACAGTTCTGGATCACAGGTTAGCTCATATCGGGCGGCAAACTGTACTGCTCGCAAGACTCTCAGCGGATCATCGACGAAGGTGTGCGAATCGACACATCGGAGCCGTTTATTTTTTAAATCATCAACTCCTCCAAACGGGTCTAATAATGTTTGGGTAAGGGGATCATATCCGATGGCATTGATCGTAAAATCGCGTCGGCGGGCAGCTTCGGTAAAATCCAGAGAGTTAAACCATACCATCTCAAATCCCTTATGCCCGAATCCGTGTTTGGATTCGGTGCGGGGAGGGGAAAAGTCAATCGAGTACTCCCCATACGAGAGTTTGAGTACCCCGAAGCTTTTACCGTAGAGCCCCAGTTTACCAAACGGGGTTAGGAGGGCTTCGAGAGACTCTAGCGATGTTACGCCATAGAGTTCGATATCAATATCGTGAGTGAGGTGTCCTGTGAACGTATCGCGGACAAACCCCCCGACAAGGATAGGTTTGATCCCATGGGAGGAGAGATGTTCTATCAGTCGCACCAGAGGAGGGGAGAGGGGGATCATTTTTTGACTAGATTGTTTTTTTGAATTAAATGTTCGAGTGAGAAACTAAACGTTGAACCGACTCCGAGCGTGCTCTCGATACGGAGCGTTGTATCGTGGAGTTTGAGGATATAGCTGACAATGGAGAGTCCCAGCCCCATAGAGTTGTCCCATCGGTTTTTTTGGACGCGATAAAATTTAGAGGTGATTTTATCCAGTTCTGCCGGAGCGATTCCGATCCCTTTGTCGCTAACGGATAGCGCGTTCTCGGTTAGGGTAACGGTTACCTCTTCTTCGGAATATTTGAGGGCGTTATCGATGAGATTGGTGATGATCAGTTCGATCATCGTTTTATCGGCAAATACCGTTCTAGAAGCTCCGTTATACCGAATGAAACGAGCAGGGTATTTCGCTTGTAAAATGGAAATAGACTCACGGCATACCTCGGAAAGTTCAAATGATGAGGGTTTGATGGAGAGATCATTGTTTTCGAGTTTCACCGAAAGGGCGAGACGATCGAGCATCAGGGTGATACGATGGGTGTTCGCGAGGATTTTGCCTGAAAATTTTTCACGAATTTTTGGGTCAAGACTCAGATCGTCATGAAGGGTTTCGGCGTATCCCATGATGGCGGCAATCGGGTTTTTAAATTCATGGCTGATGGCCGAGAGAACATCGTTTTGCTGTTTGTTGATGAGACGGAGTTTGGCGGTGTGTTTGCGTTTTTGTTTGTCACGGTTATGGAGTTTCTTGACCAGGTTTTTGAGCATGATCGAAATTTGCAAAAATTCGCGGAAGTATTCGGGTTTGAGAACGGCTCGGTAGTTTTTTGCCGAAATCTGGTCTAAATAATGGGTGATCTGGAGAATATCATAACGTGTTTTTTGGGAGATGTTGTAAGCGATAACGAGGGCGATGACGATCAAAACGCTAAACGCCCCTACCAGCTGGAGCCATAATCCATAAAAATGGTCCATGACACTCTCTAAACTCATCGCCAGGCGGATGTAAAATACCCGTTCAGGGGTAGTGATTTGGCGGGCGACATAGATAAAATCGGTTTTGACGGTATTGGAATAACGGACAGCCACCCCATAAGGTGCGCTCATCGCATGCATCACTTCGACACGTCCGGAATGGTTTTCCATTGCACGTTTATCGGCATCGCTTTCGGCAATCACATCTCCGTTTTCGTCGATAATGGTCACACGCAGAAAAGTCTTTCCCGCCACTTGTGCCGCAAAACGGTCAAAGTTATTGGTTGAAGAGAGAAGGGGTTCGAGCAGGTTGATATTTTCTTTCAGCCGCTCTTCACCGTCGTGAATAATCATTGATTTGAGGGTGAAATAGCTGATCAGGGAGGCACCCAAAAGGGCGGCAACAAAGAGTCCTAAAATATTGAGGAAAAAAAGTTGATGAATTCTTAACACAGGGTGTATCCGACTCCCCGTACCGTTTTGATATACTCTTTTGTTTTATCGGGGTCAATTTTCTCTTTGAGGCGGTTGATCGCGACATTGACCGTGCGGTCTTGGTACACCTCGTCGCTTCCCCAGACGTGTTCGAGGAGATAATCCCGATCCAATACGATATTCTGGTTTGTGATGAGGGTATGGAGGAGGTCAAACTCGAGTTTAGTGAGTTCTACGGATGTCCCATCGATCTGTACGGTGCGTGAAGCGAGATGGAGGGTAATATCACGATAGGTTAGGCTCCCATCTATGGAGTGTTTTTTTGTACGGCGGAGGACTGCTTTGACCCGTAAAACCAACTCTTTCATACTGAAAGGTTTGGTGATGTAATCATCCCCTCCCCGTTCAAATCCCTGTTCGATCTCTTCGTCTTTGTGTTTGGCGCTGACAAAAATGACGGGGGTTTGAATTCCCCGTTTACGAAGCGATTCGACGAACTCGCTCCCCTCGGCACCGGGGAGATTTCGATCCATTAAAATGAGGTCTACTTTCTCCTCTTCGAGCGCATCGACGACATGTTTGGTATTGAGAAAGCCGATGGTTTCAAACCCTTCTTTCCCAAGATGGTATTCCATCAGCTCCAAAATATCCTGTTCATCTTCGACAATCAGTATCAGAGTATCCACTGCTAACCTCTTCGCTATAGAGTTAAATTTATACACAATATTCTAATCGCGTATTAATGAAGGTGCAATTCGCCGCCTTTTTGCGCATAAAGCATAAGAGAAGCGATATTGACCGTGCGGTCACCGATTCGCTCAAGTTTTCGCAGTGTCCCCAACACGTTGACGTATTCGACCGCAAGTTCATCCGCATTGATGATGAGGGTAAGAAGCTCTTTTTCCATTATGGAGAAAAGATCGTCATTTTTAGACTCTTCGACCATCACTTTGCGATAGACATCATCCGCGTCGCATGTTTCCATCGTATTCAAACATTCAGTGATGTATTGTAACGCATGAATCGTTGTTTTGTGCAGCTGAATGATGGCATTGGTCAAAACGGACATATCGCATCCCCCCACACAATGGTCATGGAGACGTTTGCTGTATTTTTTGAGACCGTCACCGATGCGGTCAATTTCATTGGTCATTTTAAGATACGCAACCAACAGCCGCAATTCATCCGCTTCCGGACCGAACAGGGCAAAGGTTTTGATGATTTCGTTATCGATTTTATTAGCATCGACCTGGATATTTTTGATGTAGCTACGTGAGGTTTCGTAAAGATCCAAGTCGTTGGTTTCAAATGCTTGGAGTGTCTCTTCACTCGATTGGATGATTTGAGAGAGCATTACGGAGATCATTCCGCGGATTTCGTTTAGTTTGTTTTCATAGCGTGGTAGCATTAGCGTGCCTTTGATTAAATAATGGTGCGCGATTATAGCAATGGATTATAACCGTGAGATTACAAAGAAAACTTTGTCTTTGTAATCGAATCGTTACCCGAAGCTTCTACAATACCGTCATCAAAAACACCACCAAGGAATATTCATGCTAAGAAAAGCTACCAAAGGTTTGGTTATCGCGGCTATCGCGGCAACATCAATGATCGCAGCCGACAAAATCAGCGGCGCGGGCGCAACGTTCCCGGCTCCATGTTATTACGACTGGGCTTATAATTACCAAAAAGCGACTAAAACGCGTGTGAACTACCAAGCAATCGGTTCAGGCGGAGGGATCAAACAAATCTCTGAGCGTGTTGTCGATTTCGGTGCAACTGATGCTCCGATGACTCCAAAAGAACTTGCTGCGGCGAAATTGACCCAGTTTCCTGCCGTTATCGGTTCTATCGTTGTAGCACATAACCTTCCGGGTGTTGCGGATGAAAAATTGAAACTCAAAAACAGTGTAGTTGCTGACATCTTCGCCGGTAAAATCACAATGTGGAATGATCCGGCTATCGTTGCGGACAACGCGGGCGTTAAATTGCCGGCTGAAAAAATCATCGTGGCTCACCGTTCAGACGGATCAGGTACTACGTATGTATTTACCGATTTCTTGAGCGATTCATCTAAAATGTGGAAAAGCAAATTCGGTATCGGTAAAGCGATCGGCTGGGCAACAGGTGTCGGCGGAAAAGGGAATGAGGGTGTAACTAACCTTATCAAACAAACCCCATACTCTATCGGATACATCGAAAACGCATATAAAGAGAAAAACAACCTTTCTGCGGCTACCTTGCAAACGGCAAGCGGCAAATGGGTTACAGCTACTAAAGCAAACTTTATGGCAGCGGTTAAACAAGCATCATGGAAAAAATCTGAACACTTTTACGGTTCATTGGTATCTCAAAAAGGTGACACCGCTTACCCGATCGTAGCGGCAACTTATATCCTTTTACCAAAAGAGAAAGCGGAAACCAACGCACAGGTTATCCAATTCTTTGACTATGCATTCAAAAACGGTGACAAAGCGGCTGAAAAACTCGGCTACATCCCACTTCCGGTGGAAACTACAAACCTTGTTCGCGAATACTGGGCAGAGACTAAATAATTTTCCTTCCTTCCCCTTCGGGGTGGGTACTTTTAAGTGCATTTGGTGTGTTTAAAAGTGCCTCAGGGCACGTTCATTCTCATTTCTTCTTCTTCAATTCCTTAAGTTTTATCCATCTGTCCTTGCGTATGCGTTCAGATGGGTGTTTTAAATTCTAGAACTCTCTATTACCTATTCATTTTCCTTATCGTAACCATTTCGTAATGTAACAATCACGTAATCAAACTTCTTTACAATGACGCCACTAAATAACAGGAGTGATTCTTATGAAAAAAGTTGCATTATCAGCCCTTGCTGCGGCGATGATCAGTGGTGTTGCATCAGCGGATGCATTGACACTTTACAGTGATCCAAAGACTGGACAGGTTTATACCACTCCGGCTGAAGGCCGTGTTGAGATGGGTGACTTCATTGATGCGAAAACGGTTGATATGGCAGATCGCGAACAAGAGTCTTCATTTTCTGAATACAAAGATGCGATGAAAAAATATACCAACGTTAAATCAAAAGCAAAAACGCTTGAATTCAGCGGAACTCATTATCTTGGATATACAACAGCAGAGCCTGAAACGACAAGTTCTACAAAAGGACGCTCATCAGGTTTTGAAATGCGTCGTAACTACGTTCAAGTAAAAGCATTCTTTAACGACAAAGATTATGCACGTGTCACATTTGATACAACAAAAGAATTGGCAAGTAGTCCAGGTGTTGATGCTGGTGAAGAGCAAAAAACACCTCAAGGCGGCGGTTATGCGGATGTTTTCGTAAAATATGCATACCTTTATTTGGATAATGTTCTTCCGTATACAGGCGTAGAAGCCGGTATCGTACACCGCCCATGGATCGATTATGAAGAACACAACTCATGGCACTACCGTTCATTCAATAAAGTTGTTTTGGAAGAGAAATCAACTGCTACAGAAGCGGGTGTTGACCTTGTAAACTCAGCTGACTTCGGTGTTAACTTCAAAACAAAAACTGAAGATTTTTCATCTGAAATCGGTATCTTCAACGGTGAAGGTTACCATGCGGACAAAGTTGCGGCTAACCAAGAAAATGACTCTAAGCTCTCTGTTGAGTGGCGTTTGACTGGTCACTTGATCGGCAGCGGGAAGAAATTGGGTAAAAATGACCGTACAAAAGATACGTATTTAAATGTCTCAACCATGGGATTGGTTTCACACAATCACAAAGATAACAATGCAACAATCGGTGATTCTGCTGAATACGATCGTACTTTCTACGGTATCCATGCCGTCTATAACCAACCGGCATTCTTGCTTGCGGCACAATATATAAAAGCGGAAGATGATGTTCGTATCGGTACGGGTACTGATGCTAAATACGATGTATTTTCTGTCAATGCTGAGATCCGTCCGTTTACAGATTGGACCGTTATCGGACGTTACGATGATTACAAAAGAGAAGACACTACTGCAGCAGGTGTAACAACCGTTAAGTATGAAGGGACTAAAAAAATTGCAGCCCTTGCGTATAAATACAACAAAAATGTTACTTTCATTGGTACAGCAAAATATGTTGATGAAGAAAAAGCCGATGGTACAGATACTGGAGCATCTAAAGATGTTTACATGTTGACTACTGAATTGAAATGGTAATTCTTTAATCTTTCATTCTTTTCTTCTCCCGCATTTGCGGGAGTCATTCCCCTTCATCCCTTTTTCGCTACAATATACTTCATATCAATCTAAGAGTACCCCCATTATGATTCCTGCCAATTTAATATTTACCGTTATAGGGTTATCGTTTGTTTTAATCCTGTTAGTCTCGCTTTACGTTTGGGGCAATAAACGTAAAGCGGTATCTGTCGCTCCGGAAAGCATTGAAACCTTTGAATCGCTCAGCGCTGTTATCAATAACCCCTCGTCCGGCAGTGCGGCGTTAACGCATGCCGTCGAGATGATCCTAAGCCGTTTCGGGACGATTACCCCTCACAGCGTGGGTAGCTACACGCATTTGGTTCAATCGCTGTGTGTTCATCCCCGAACCGATTCGAAACTTATACTTCGATTTGAAAAAACGCTTCGAGTGAATAATCCGCCGTTCTCCCATGAAATCGAGAAAGCACTTGCGGCAGGATTGGCGGCCAGAGGGTAGGGTTATCGGAGTTTATAGGCGATCGGAACGGTAATACGGACACTTTTGGAGGGTTTTGGAAATTCGCTCACGGAGTTCTCGATCAGGTTGCGCGCCGCGTCGTCGAGGAGCTCGAATCCGGAGCTTTGGGTGATGGTGATTTGGCTCACGTCGCGATTCGCCCCTAAGGTAAAGGTGACGCTGACTTCCCCTTGCTGTTTGAGGCGGAGGGCATTTTTAGGGTATTTGAGCCGTTCGGCCAAAATAGCGCGAATACGCCCCAAATTTTCCTCCTCATAGTTTTCCTGGGCTTTTGGCGGCGGCGGAGCTTTTGGCACAGCCGCAGGTGGCGCTTCGGGGGTTTTAGGTGCTACGACAGGTGTACTAATCGCCGGAACACTTGTCGGTACGGTCGGTTGGCTCTCCGCTAGCACACGCGGTTTGGGCGGTGTAGTGATGTGCGGTTTTTCAGGCTTGGGAGGGGGAACCGGTTCTGCTGTTTTCGGGGTGGGCTCTGGCGGCTGCATCTCGGGAACGCTTACTGCCGGCTCAGGGGAGTGGAGCAAAACTTTCAGGGTAATTTTTTCCGGAGGGATCGGCAGGGTTGTGCGCACCACGCTGAATGCCCCGACGGATAGAGCAATGATGGTGATGTGAATCCCTAGCGAGAGGGCGAGAGATTTGGCGGGGCGCACGTGTTCCAACGTCGATTAGAGTTTGACTTCTACTTTGGCCGCTGAGCGGAGCGAGTCGCTTGTTTTATTCATGTGGGCTTTGAATTTTTCCACTTTTAGAAATTGCGTAATCTCTTTTTTCACTTGCTCATACGGGAGTTTTTTATCCCCTTGTTTCATTTTGTCACCGTTGGCATCGTAGAATGCTTTTGTCTCTTTATCGGTTACGGTGATTTTGTTCATTTGCTGTTTCATCCACATATCAACCGCCAAATCATCTTTAATCGCCGCATACTTGGCTTTGAACGCAGGGGTGCTTTGAATACCGCTTTTAAGTACTTGATCTTTGATCAGGGTTTGATTAACCAGCTGCTCGACGACCTGACGTTTCATTTTCGGATCGAGTTTTTCGTAACTCATCCCCGGTGCCGCTTTAGACAAAAAGGTATTGGCGTCGTTGGTGGTGATGGCTTTACCGTTAACGGTAGCGAGGGTAGCAGGCGCGGCAAATGCAAATGTAGAGCTTAATACAAGAGAAGCAAGAGCAAGGGAAAGTTTCATAAGGTTCCTTTAGGAAAATAATTAAGGACATTATAGTGAGGTTTGGTTATTAAAATGTTAATGAGAAAGAAAAGTGGGGAAGATTACTGGTGGACCCTAGCGGGATCGAACCGCTGACCTCGTCGCTGCCAGCGACGCGCTCTCCCAGCTGAGCTAAGGGCCCAAAGATGTTTGGAGCAGAATTATACGGTGTGGGCTCTTAAAAGTCAATGCGGAATAAAAAGGGTGTTTTGGGATAAAGTTTTGTGCTTATCGTGTCGATATAGAGGGTATGAGAAAATTAGCCCTAATAATGATGTTTAGTGTTACCGGCGTAGTGTTGAGCGCGGAGGAATATACGATTCAAACGATCAGCGCTCTTAAAGAGAGTTCGATCACTCCGGCGTTTGAAAAAAAAGTGCAAAAAAGTGCACTCTCCTCGGCCAAGAAAAAAGAGGGGAGCTGCAACATTGTAACCGTGGGCAGTTATCCGACGCCGAAAGCGGCTGCGTCGGACATTCAAAAAGCAAAAGCGATCAGTAAAGACGCTTTTGTCCGTCCCATCAATCGGACTACACCCCAAGTATGCATGGGTAAAAACGGTACGCATACCACCGTCTTAAAGGATACCAATACGTCAACGGTTGAACCTAAAAAAGAGGGTGTTGCTGCTGTTGCGCTAAAAGAGAACCCTGCGGCTGCAAAAGCGGTGGCGGAAACGTCACAGAGCGCTTTGAGTGTTCAACATGAAACCAAGGAACCGTGCAAAGTGCAGCCATGTGCAAAGAGCTCAACCACGGTCTATCTCTACGATCGAAATCTCGCCTGTAAAAGTGATATCCATGAAGCGATTGAATATTACAAAAACTCTCCGTACCACTCTTTTCAACCGATAGCGCTGCAGAAATAAAGAGCTTTACGGCTCTCTATTCATGGCGCTATAAAGACAATCCAAATCAATTTTATGTATTTTTTTCGCTTCGACATGTAGTGCTTCGAGCAGTTCGGATGAATTTTCGCCGTTAGAGGGATAGCATACCGCGCATGAGGGGATGGATACGGTGAAAAGATCTTCGATCATCCGTTTCACAATACCACAGCCGTACCGATCGGTATATGGCATTACGAAAAAGTAATAATGTTCGCAATGGACGATGGAATCGGAAGTACGCAGAAGGCTCGGAAGGTTCGTATCGATTAACGTTTGCGAAACCTTCGAAAAATCGCAAAACAAAATCGTAAAACTCTCCGAACGATTTTCATCCAATCGATCCGCTATCCCGATATTGAGATCGATCAACGATGCAAAATTATAAAACGAAAACATTACTCCCGCCATGCTGGCTCCTTAGAAAAAATCTTCCTATAGTATAACGTAAAGTTTTATCTTCAGATTAAATCGGCAAATCGAAAAAGTAGGCCAATCCGTAATAGACACTGTAGAGACCGTAAATGAGGATCGCTAACGCCGCAATGCGGTTCATGGTTTGACGAAATGCGATCTCTTTGAAAAAGCTCACCGATTGTCCAAGGGCAAGGAGTGTCGGGACGGTGGCTAGACCGAACGCCGCCATAATCAATCCGCCATCGATGATGGATGCCGAAGCTGCTGCTTTTGCCGCGAAGAAAAAGACAAATCCACACGGGAAAAAGCCGTTCATGACCCCTAACGCGAAAAAACTTCCGATGCTTTTACTTTTGATAAGGCGGGAAAAGAGGGTTTTAAAGAGGGGATTGGTTGAAAAAGAGCGTTCCAGAATATGGATCAGTTTGGAGAGACCGAACATCCCCAGCGCCGTGATGATCATCACAAGCCCGGCAAAGATGAACAAAGCTCCGTGCATCTCCATGCTTAGGGCAAAAAGTGCCCCGATCGCCCCAAAAATCATCCCCAGAATGACATACGAACTGACACGCCCGAGGTTATACGCTCCGTGCCGGATGAGTTGTGCGCCACGAGACATTGAGGCATCGATTTTGGTGGAGCTGTAGGCGACGATAAAGCCTCCGCACATCCCGATGCAGTGGCCGAAGCTCCCCGCGAACGCGATTGAGATTATAAGCCACCATTCGATACCGTGCATAAGCCACCTTTTTCGTAAATATTAATAGTGTAAATGATTTTTGTTACAATCGTGTTAAGACTTAACATAATTTTAACAGTTCTATGAAACAATAGCATGAAATGATTTAAAGGATAAGCGAATGAAAAAAGTTCTACTCTCTTTGGCAGCTTTCGTGGCCGTGGCAAGTGCCGATCAACTGGTCAACTTAAAAATCGAGGGGATGATGTGTCCTGCCTGTGTCAAAAATGTAAAAGGCTCTTTGAATGATGTCAAAGGGGTTAAAGATACGAGTGTTTATCTCAAAGAAGGACGCGCAGAAGTGAAAGCCGCAGACGGCACCAAAGCCGAAGCGATGTGCGACGCGGTTAAAAAAGCGGGTTACGGCTGTTCGGTCGCTAAATAAAATATTTTTGGGCATCGTTGCGGTTGAGATCGCTAACGGTGCTGAGAGCAACTCCTCCAAAATCCAGTGTTTGTTCCCCTTCAAAGCCCGCTTTGCAATAGGCTAACACCAGTTTGGCCGCTAACACTCTGTCGTTATCACTCGCGTTTCGTGAGAGCATGGCATGCGGTCCTACGAGTTCGGTAGAAAGGTGGATATATTTTGGGTTCTCGATCGCTTCTAACACCGCGTTATCTTCCGCATTGCGTCCGATAATAAGTTTCGCCCCTTCGGGAAGGCGAAGCTGGCGACCGTATTTGAGGGTCGGGATATCGGCGACTTCAAACGTATCATGGGCGATAAAATCGCGAATTTTATTGGAAAAATTTTCATCCGTGAGCAGGCACCCTCCGCCCGGTGCTTCATAATCTTTAAGAGCAAATTTTTCTGCCAGTTCCATTTGGCGCTCACGATTGCGTCCGCTGATATTTTCGAGTTTTTCTCGATCCACCCAACCCTCGATTTCGGGAATCGTCGGAGCGAGTGATTGTGCGCTCATGGGACGAAGCAGTAGCCCCTCACAGTTGCTCAGATCGAGCACTTTCTGGAGCGATTCACTGTTCTGGCTCATCGGGCGCTGTCCCAATACCTCTCCGCTGATGAGAAAACTCGCACCCCACTCTTCCATCTTCCGTTTGGCAACTTCAAACATCTTGGCGTGGCAGTCGATACAAGGGTTGAAGTTTTTGCCGTAGCCGTATTTGGGGGTAAAAAGTACCTCTTTGATGTATTCATCGCGGATGTCGACACTCCGAAACTCGGCGCCGACTTGTTCACACATGTTGAGCATGTGGGTTAGACGATCTTTGGTCGATCCAAATCCGGTATTGATGTTGCAGGCGATGACTTCGATCCCCTGATCAATGATCAGTTTCATCGCGAGAGTTGAGTCTAGTCCGCCGCTGAAGAGGGCTATAGCTTTCATAATATATCCTTGTTTAGATCAGTACACTTGTTTCGAGCATAAATTTATTAACTTAACGGCACAAGTTCACCCCGCTTGAGGCGTTCGATTTTATCCCGAAATTGACGTATTAAATACGACTTTTGATCGAATGATACCGTATTTTGGGTGGTTACTTTTTTGAGCTCACGATTATAATGGGCGCTCAAGAAAGTAATAAGTTCCAGCTTTAGACCTTCATCTCCTTCAAATACCCGAATCCGATCATCCATCATGAGGGCACTAAGCCGGGGATCATCCAAGCGCCCCTGAAGCGCCGCTTCAAATTCGCTTCCATGGTATTGGAGAATGGACGCATCGATAAAATCGAGCAGGGTGTCGGTGATGTGGGGGCGTTCGATGAGCGTCTTGATAAAACTCAGCTCCCAAATGTCATGATGGGAAAAATTGATCGGTTGGACAGCACTCTTTTTAGTGTGTCCCAAGGGGATCAGCGAGGGAGAAATTCCGAGCTTTGATGCGACGAGAGGACGGTACTCTTCTTGGAGCAGTGGGGAGAGGGTTTTGAGAAAACCGATGCTCTCATGCAAAGCGCTCTCTTTGGCTTTTGGGTCTTGAAGATTGTAATTCTCTATCATTTCGAAGATAACGAACTCGATAAAAGGGATCGGACGGTGCAGCAGGGCATTGAGTGCTTCGATTTGACCGTTTTTAATCATATCGGCAGGATCCAGTCCCCCTTCGAATAAAACAACTCCCCCATCAAACCCCGACATACTCAAAAGTTTTGAGGCTTTAAAGGCGGCAGCACGTCCCGCTTTGTCTCCGTCATACGCCAAGAAGATTTTGGGTTCCCCTTTGCGCAGAAGCGGCAGGTGCTCGGCCGTCAGAGCTGTGCCCAGTGTCGCGACGGCATGGGTAAAACCCGCCTGATGGAGCATTACGACGTCCAAATATCCTTCGGTGACGATGATCTCGCGGCGGCGGTAGATGGCCTCTCGGGCAAGGTGATAGGCATATAACAGACGCGATTTGTTGAAAATAGCGCTTTGCGGAGAGTTGACATACTTTGCCTGATGTCCCGTAATCGTCCGTCCCCCGAATCCGACGATGGAGCCGCTGGTGGAGTGAATCGGAAAGGTAATCCGTTCGATGAATCGGGCAAAGAGGCGCCCGTCATCCCCCCGCCCGATGGCCCCTTGTTCGATCGCTTCGGCGCTAGAGAGCTTGCGTTGTTCCAAAAAACGGAGGGTTTCTGGGGATGTCGGTGCGTATCCGATACCGAAACGCTCGATGCTGGAGGCATAAACTCCCCGCTCATGGAGATACTCATGTGCTGTGCGGTTTTGCTCCAGAAGTTTTTGGTACCACTCATTGAGGGTTTCCAGGAGATTGGAGCGTTTTTTCTGTTTCGTATCGTCGGTGTAATGGAGGGTGAAATTGTTCGTTGCGGCTAGTTTTTCGATTGCTTCGGGATAGTTGAGTTTCTCATACTCCATGACAAACTTGATGCTGTCACCATGGACGCCGCATCCGAAACAGTGGTAGCTTTGGCGCGCGGGATTGACGACAAAACTGGGAGACTTCTCATCGTGAAACGGGCAAGGTGCTTTGAAGCTGCTTCCGGCACGTTTGAGCTCGATGTAGGAGCCGACGATATCAACAATATCAAGTCGGGCTTTGAGAGCCTCAATGGAGTCTTGGGTAATCATACATTTATTTTAGCGAATTGTTGCTTTGGAAAGCAGTTGTGCCCGAACGCTATTCAACGAGGCGTGCCATCTCCAGCAGATTATCGGGAAAAGAAAACTGTTCTCCTCTAAGCACTTTTGCATTGATTAAAATAACAGGGGTCCTCTCCATATGGGTGGAAAGGAGAAAACCGCTTTCACGAAGTTTATCGGAATCGTACAGAGCTGTCATAGTACCCGCAGTGTTAGCGGTATGAAGCAGTTTTTTAAGTTGCGGGAGCTCTGCTTTCAGTGCATAAATGAGATGATAAGATCCCGAGGCATCAAGTTTATCAAAAGGGAGTCTGTTGACGGTGAGGGAACGGCTGTTGAAGCGACCGTTAAATTTACGGATCAGAATCTGGGAACATAACAGGGCGGTATGTTCATCACTGCGGTCGTAGGTGATCAGAATCCTGAACGGAGATTTGGAATTGGCTCCATTTTTTTCCAGCATTGCGATTTTAGGCAGCAAGGAGAGTTGGGTATTCAGTAAAAACGGGTCATAGGATGCACACCATCCGACGGCGCTGAGCAGAAAGGTCAGAATGATCGTTCTCAAAATGTCCCCCGCAAGGTAATCATCAAAGTACGGCCTGTTGAAGGGTAATCTTCATCGTACGTTCCGGCTGGGCTGGGATAGAGTTCCCGTTCATCCGCGATATTCTTAACCATCAGCTGTATCTCACCGTTTATTGGAGGTATTTTGTAGCCCACAGAGGCATCGATGATTCCGACTGATCCTATCTCACTGCGGGTATCACCGGAAGATCTGGGTGTGGAGCTTTGCCATCGTCCGGCTGCGGAAGCGTACCAATGTTCATTAAGTATATGTGTGACGAATCCCCGTACCGAATGAGACGGAGAATAGGGGAGGGTTACGCCGTTCCCGTCTTTGCCCCGGGTGTAAGTGTACGCGGTGTAAAATGAGGTGGCATCGTACCGTTTTCTCCATTCGGCTTCAATTCCCGTGATACGGCTTTGGGAACCATTTACGTATTCATAGCGGGTAAACGTAGGATTGTATTGAAGGTAAATTTGATCGTCATTATCGAGGCGAAAAAGATTGACCGAAAGGGTGTGGTCCGCTTCAAAGTGATGGATAAATTGGGCTTCATAGGCCAGCACCTTTTCGGGCAGCAGATTGGGATTTCCCCAGCGGGCTTTGTTGTTGAGGGTAAACATTTCCTGCCACGAGGAATTTCGGTGTGCTTGGGAGAGGGAACATTTGATCAAATTGTCGGGATCGAGAAGATAGACGGCGGCTATTCTCGGATCAAGTTCCGGATCGAGGCCGTTGCGACGGTCGAGGGTCAACGATGCATAGCCGGTCAGGGAGGGGGTGATAACTTTCTCATACGTCATATAGGCGATGAAATCGCTGATGGAGCCGTCAGGTTTAAAAAAGGGGAGCGTATCGGAGTAATCAGTCAATCCCGTTCCGCTGTCTCTGTCGGTTGTTACCGTTTTTTCGGATTTAACTTTGCTCCACGAAGCGCTGAGGCCCAATGTGGCTTCTCCCTCCAGCAGATTGCCTTTGAGGGTATTTTTAACCTGATACGTTTGGATAACCGCTTCGTGGCTGCCGTAGAATCCATCAGGATAGGTGACGATTGCGGTGGGTGGTGTAAGTGATGGAAGTCTGAGGCCGGCAGGGGCAAGAAGGGCATCGCTGGCAAACGTGTCTTGTACGAGACCCGCTTCGATTCTACCGCTGAAATCTCCCGCCGGATAGACGGCACCGGCACGAAGCTGCCATTGGTCGATGTTATAGTGATCCCCTTCAGAAGCAAGGGCATAGTTGATTCCCCCCTCGGATCCGTGACGATAGGAGGAGAGTCGGCCATCGACGAAAAAAGCCCCCTTGGAGATCGATACGGAAACCATGGTAGCATCGGTGCTTGAGGGAGCGTTCCCTGAGCGGGAGAGGTGTGCGTTGGCTGCCCCCAGAAGATTGTTGGAAAGACCGTCTTGCCCGTAGGAAAGGGAGAGATTGTCATGGACGGTATACAAATCGGCGGCAAATGAAAAATCATTGTTTGACGTCGAATAGGAAGCACCGGCCTTGCGTGTTACATCGCTCCCCAAAGAAGCAAACCATCGCTGAGTACCGTTGGAGGAAGGCTCTTTTTTGTACGTGGTAACGACGATGGATCCGGCATATCCCCAGTGACCGTCACTGTAGCTTCCGGGGCCGCGAACGATTTCGATCCGTTTGATCATATCGATTGGCATTGCCAGATAGGCGGTATAGCCATCGAAAAAGAGGTCGTTAACTTCAATCCCGTCGATTATCAGTTTACTTTGTCCGTATGCGGTGGGATTGGAGCCTCTAAAAACGGGATTAAATAACGAGAGATTGTCCCTGGAAAGGTTGACACCGGCAGCCAGAGTAAGTGCCTCTTTGAGAGAGGAGGCCCCTGCTTCTGCGAGCTCAGTCCCCTCAAATACGGTCATAATATAGGGGAGATAGTCGATGTTGGCCCGTTGAGTCTTAGCGGTTTGGGTGATGGTATCGATTTCGTTCACCAATGTCGTGAAGGGATTTGAATCAGGTTGAGCCGCACAAAGGGAAAAAGGGATTGCCATCAGGGCTAGGGGAGAGAGGATTTTCATGAGCATTTCCATACGGTGGAGTTGCACCCTTGAACCGAAAAGAAAATGGCATACCGCTGCTCAAAAATCAAATTTCGTTCTGCATCGTTAGGGGCCATTTTGCAATTCATCGTTTTCCCTTTTGTTTATGTAAAATAGTGTTTTGTAGGTGTAAAATAGCCCCTTCAACGTTAATCATGCCTAAAAAATGATTCGGTTAAAGTACAGATTGTAAGCAATTATAATAAAATTACCCGGTTTTTTTAATTTATTTTTCAAAAAATACAAAAAATGTGTAACCAATGAGCGTTTTTTAAAAAATACGATAGGGAAAGGATTCATAAATGCTGGGTCACAAGAACGGTTTATCGTATAAAATTGTCGGATCGTTGGTATTAGTTTTTCTTTTAATTTTGATTACATTGGGAATCGTTGTCAGAGTGGTTTTTGAACAAACGATCCTAGCTTCTGAGAAGCAAAAAGCGGATTTACTGCTGCAAACGATTGAAAAACCGGTTCAAATGGCTTTATATCTTAAGTTTTATGATCAAATCGAACAAAAGGTTTTTCCCGCGACTTCCGTGTCGGATGTCTGGGAGGTAAGTGTTTATGACCAAAGCGGGAAAGTGCTTTATCTCCACCGTAACCAACAGCGGATTGCTTCTGGGCGTGAAGTACTCAGTGTAAAGCGGGATGTTCTCGAGCCGATTGGAGGAACACCTATAGGGACGATAATTCTGCGATACAGCGATGTGACGTATGAGGAAACCCATCAGATGATGTATAAAATCCTCTACACTCTTGCAGCGGTTCTCGCCGTGATTTTTTTTGCGGCCGTTTGGTGGGTTCGTTATCTTCTCTCTCCGCTGCGTAATATTGCCTCGAAAGTCCGTGATTATAGACCCGGAGACCGGATAGAATTTGATGAAGACGGAAGTATCGAGATAAAACAGATCGTTGCGGCGTTTAAAGAGATGCAAAATACTACCTCACTTTATATGGGGCAGATGGAAGCAGCCAATACCTCCCTTGAGATAGCGGTTCAAGAAAAAACGCGTGAACTGGCAGACCATTATTTTACCGATCAGCTGACGGGTTTGCCGAATCGCTATCGGCTTCAGGAGAAGCTTCTGTCTGAAGAGATTGCTGCGGTTGCGATTGTCAATGTAGACGATTTCAAGGAGATCAATGATTTTTTCGGAATTGCCGTTGGTGACAATGTGCTCAGGCAGATCGGTAGCTGGCTCAACGAAATATCGGGGAGCTGTTACCGTTTAGGAAGTGATGAGTTTGCATTGACTTTTTATGGTTCTATCCATCAAGACGAATTGGAGCATCGACTGGCAACGCTTGTCAATCTTTTGAATGAAAAGACTTTTATGGTACGAGAAGAAGAGGTGAACATCCGAATAACGATTGGTGTCGCGATGGGGCAGGAGAAGGCGTTGTCTCGGGCTGATATTGCTTTGCATCATGGTAAAGCAAACAAAACCCCGATTGCTTTTTACCGTGAAGATGAAGGTGTGGAAGAGCTGTATCGTTCGAATCTCATTATGGCTGCGAATGTCCGAAGGGCCCTTTTTGAACATCGCATTATTTGCCATTATCAGCCGGTTGTCGATCTCAGGACAGGAAAGATACGAAAATATGAAACGCTTGTCCGAATGGTGGATGAAGAGGGGAGAATTATTCCGCCGATGGAGTTTTTGCCGATTGCCAAACAAACCAAGCTCTATCCCCAAATTACCCTTGAAGTGCTTTATCAGGCATGCACCCTTTTTGCAACTCGTGAAGAGGAATTTTCGATCAACCTTTCTGACAGCGACATACGCAATCCGCATATTGTTGAGGAGATTATTAAGACGATTACGAAGACCCATACGGCACCCCGCATTGTTTTTGAAATTTTGGAATCGGAAGGGATTGAAAACTACGATGAAGTAAGCCGTTTTATCAGCCGGGTTAAAGCCTTAGGGGCAAAAATTGCAATCGACGATTTTGGTACCGGGTATTCGAATTTTGAGAATATTTTAAAGCTTAATGTGGATTTCATTAAAATTGACGGTTCTTTGGTTCGGGAAATCAGTACTAATGCGCGCCATCAGATCATTGTTGAAACAATTATAGACTTTACACAGAAAATCGGAGCTCGAACCATTGCCGAATTTGTTAGAGACGAGGAAACGTACGCTATTGTCAAAGCATTGAATGTCGATTATGCACAAGGTTATTTTACAGGTAAGCCTATGCCTCTGAACTGAGGCCGGCTTCTTTGGAATCAAGGAATTGCTTTCGATGGAAAGTTATGGTAGAATTCGGGTTCAAAAATTTTAAATAGAAAGTAGGTGATGTGAATGCCTGGTATCGTTCTTAGACAAGATGATAACTTTGATGCTGCTTACCGCCGTTTCAAGAAACAAACAGATCGTAATCTGATTGTTACTGAAGCCCGTGCTCGTCGTAACCATGTTACAGAGACTGAAAAACGTAAACAGTTCAAAATCAGCGCTCGCAAAAAGATGTTAAAACGTTTGTATATGATGCGACGTTACGAATCTCGCCTGTAACTCCTTGCGCTTCGGCGCTTGGGTTTACACCCTCTTCTTCTCTTCAAACTTTTTTCTCTGTAACAAAACCTTTACTAACCCTATGATAAACTTAGTGTAAACATTTCTGCACAAGGCTCTTGTTATGCTCTTTAGCGCACCTCTCAAAAACAATTCCAAAAAAATCATGCTCTTAGGCTCCGGCGAACTCGGAAAAGAAGTGGCCATCGAGGCACAGCGTTTAGGGATCGAAGTGATCGCAGTAGATCGTTATAAACACGCCCCCGCACACCTCGTGGCAAACCGATCCCATGTCGTAAACATGCAAGATCAAGAGGCCGTACTCAAACTGATCCGTAAAGAGAAACCCGACTATATCCTCCCGGAGATCGAAGCGATCAGCATCGATGCCCTGTTCGCGGCAGAAGCGGAAGGGTTTTGTGTTATCCCGAATGCCGAAGCGGTCAATAAAACAATGAACCGTAAAAACATTCGCCGTTTTGCAGCCGAGGAGTTAGGGCTTAAAACCAGCCGTTATCATTTTGTGAGTACATACGAGGATATGTGCACTGCGGCGGAAGATGTCGGATTCCCGTGTGTTATCAAGCCGGTGATGAGTTCTTCGGGTCACGGACAAAGTATCGCGCATAGCCCGTTTGATTTGGAAAACTCATGGGAGATTGCCAAAGAGGCACGCGGTGATGCGAGCGAACTGATCGTCGAGGAGTTTATCCGTTTTGATTACGAAATCACGTTGCTCACCGCCCGTAACGGTAATGAAACGGTCTTTTGTGAGCCGATCGGCCACATTCAAAAAGACGGCGATTACATTTACAGCTGGCAGCCGATGGAGATGTCAAAAAAAGCGCTCAAACGTTCTCAGAAAATAGCAAAAGCGATTACCGACGGATTGGGCGGCAAAGGGCTGTTCGGTGTTGAGCTGTTTGTGGCGGGAGATGAGGTTTATTTCAGCGAAGTGAGCCCGCGCCCGCACGATACGGGGATGGTGACATTGATTACCCAAAGCCAAAGCGAATTTGCCCTCCATGTACGAGCGGTGCTTGGATTGCCTTTAGGTTTTACCTTCTACGGTGATGGGGCAAGTGCGGCGTTCAAATCGAGTGTCGAATCGCATGAACCGGTGATCGATGTCGCCGATGAGTTGTTCGATGATAACAGTTTTGTTCGCGTGTTTGGCAAACCTGAAGCGCATGTCGGACGTCGTATGGCGGTAGTTCTCGTGTTTGACAAAGTGAATAAAGCGATGAAAAAAGCGAAGAAATTGATTAAGAAGATTCAGGACGCATGAAAATAGTCATATTGGATGCACTAACGTATGGTGATACCGCGTTAGCGGGATTTGAATCTCTGGGCGATGTAACCGTCTATCAAACGACGTCGGTAGAAGAGACGGCAGATCGTGTTCGAGAGGCGGAAGTGATCGTTACGAACAAAGTGGTGATTAACGATACCGTAATGGCAGCAGCCCCGAATCTCAAACTTATCTGTGTCGCTGCGACTGGGATGAACAACATCGACCATGAGGCGGCGGCACGTCGTGGAGTCAGTGTCAAAAACGTGGCGGGGTATTCGACCGATGCCGTTGTTCAGCATACGTTTTCGATGTTGTTTTATTTGATGGGTCACAGCCGTTATTACGATGAATACGTTAAAAGCGGATCATGGCAGAAGGAAGCGGTATTTGCCCATATCGGTCCTTCGTTCAACGAATTACGCGGAAAAACGTGGGGGATTATCGGACTGGGTGAAATCGGTCGCGGTGTGGCGAATATTGCCCGTGCATTTGGTGCAAACGTCTGTTATTACTCGACATCGGGGAAAAATGAGAACGGCGATTTTGAGAAAACGACACTGAGCCGTTTGATCGAAAACAGTGATATCATCTCGATCCATGCACCGCTGAACCGATCGACGGAGAATCTCATCTCTCACTCCGAACTGTTGCAGATGAAAGACGGAGCTGTACTTTTGAATCTCGGACGCGGCGGAATTGTCGATGAGGATGCCCTTTCGGTCATCATCGATGTAAAACCGATCTTTGTCGGACTTGATGTACTTGCCCGTGAGCCGATGAAAACACCTCACCCGCTGTTAGCCCTAAAATACCCTGAACGTCTCTATATCACTCCCCATATCGCGTGGACTTCCCGTGAAGCACGTGAACGGCTGATTGGTGCTACAATCGATAATATTAAAACATTTGTAGAAGCGTAGGTAAAATCAGCGCAATTCCCAAAAAAAGAACCGAAGTTATAAACACTTGTACCGTCACGGTACGGGGTGAGCAGTTATAAAGCGATGCGAGATTGACATTGGCAACGGCTAAGGGGACAATCAGCTCCAAAAACAAAATCCCTTTCACGGTACTCTCCATCTCCACCATCCCTAATACGATAAATGCGATCAACGGTATCAGGATAAATTTTGTCCCGTTGACCCATGCCGTGAGCCGCAGATTGATCTCACCTAATTTAATGCCGTAGAGATAAATTCCAAACAGTACCAACTGCATTGTCATCGAAGCATACGCCCCCATCATCAGGGTTTTATCGATAGCGGGACTCGGAACATATCCGATGAGATTCAGTGCGATGGCGACCATCGCCGCCCAAAGAACGGGGAGCTTAAGGATATTGAGGAGCGATCCGCGGACAGTGAACTCTCCGCGTGAGTAATAAAACACGCCGATCGTATAAACGACAAAAACGTTGACAAGGTTAATGAGAGTAGTGTAGGGGATACTCTCTTCACCGAAAAGTGCTATCCCTAGCGGAATACCTAGATTGCCCGTGTTACCGATGAGTGCGGCAACCGTAGCAATGGAACGCTCTTTGGTATCACTGAAAAGCATACGTGCTAATGGAACCATCAGCAGCAATGAGAGGAGTGTAATTCCTAGATAGAGGGTCGGGGCAAACAAAAGCTCCGTATCGATAGGGCGTTTGAGGAGTCCCCAAAAGGTGAGAAAAATCTGTAGAAAATAGACGCTGAGCAGGGTTATGGTACGATCATCGATTTTCTCTTTGAAGGCCCATTTGGCACCAAATCCGACGGCAATAAAGAGGTAAATACCCATAATGGAGAATAAAGTTTGCATTATCTTTTTTTGATATGTATTGTAGCGAAAAAATTAGTGTGCTTTTTTGAGTCACGGCTAACACCCTATGGGGTACAATCGCAACAATAAGGAGTCTTTGTGATGGCAAAAGTATTGATTATCGGCAGTGGCGGTGCAGGTCTGGTGAGCGCACTCTCTGCCCAAGAAGCGGGCGCAGAGGTGATTGTCGCTTCCAAAACCCTCCCGACTCGTTCTCAAACCTCGATGGCTCAGGGGGGGATGAACGCAGTTTTAGGCGATGAGGATTCGGTCCAAAACCATATTGAGGATACACTTCGATCTTCCGGCGGATTAGGGGATGACGCACAAATTACATTTATGTGTGAAAAAGCACCCGAAGCGGTACGCTGGTGCAATAGTATCGGATTGCCCTTCAGTCGGGACGAATCCGGAGAGATCGCCCGTCGCAGACTGGGGGGTGCGAGTTCCCCGCGTGCCTGTTACGCACAAGATTATACGGGGTTGAAACTTCTCCATACCCTCTATGATCAATGTCTCAAAGCAGGGGTTGAATTCAAAAACGAGCGGTTTTTATTGAATCTCATCATTGATGAAGAGAATAACCGTGCGTTAGGGGCAACATTTTTGAATATTCCGACTGGTGAAGTCGAAGAGATTCGCGCCGATGCGATAATCCTGGCAACCGGTGGATACGGTGCATTGTACGGGAAACATTCGACGAATTCGGTACAGGCCACAGGGGATGGATTAGCGGCGGCCGTACGTGCAGGGGCAAAACTCGCCGATATGGAGTTTGTCCAGTTCCATCCTACGGCGCTGAAAAGTTCCTCCATTTTGATCTCTGAGAGTGCTCGGGGAGCGGGCGGATATTTAGTCGATGCCCAGGGGGACCGATTTACCGATGAATTGGCTCCCCGTGATGTTGTTGCCCGTGCAATCCATGATGAAATAAACAAAAGTGGTGCTGTTTATCTCGATATCCGCCATTTGGGAGAACATTTTGTCGATCATGAACTCCCCCAAGAGCGAAAATTGGCCAAAATCTATGAGGGGATTGATCCGGTGAGTGAACTCATTCCGATCAAGCCTGCCGCCCACTACAGCATGGGGGGAATCGAAGTCAACGCCTCATGTATGAGCAGTGTTAGCGGTTTGTTTGCTGTTGGAGAGTGTGCCAATCATAAAACCCACGGTGCTAACCGTTTGGGTGGAAATTCACTGCTGGAGCTTGTCGTTTACGGACGTGAGTGCGGTAAAAATGCAACCGAATATGCAGATAAATCTCCTGCTCCTGTATGCGAAAATCCACAGTTAGCCAAAGATACCAATTTTATCCGCGGAGTGATGTATTTTACCAACCAGATCGATTTTTACCAAAAACAGGAGATGCTCGCTAACATCTTCTATAACAATGTCGGTTTGGTGCGGGATGATATGGGGCTAAAAGCGGTGTTGGGGGCGATTCGTCAGATGCAAAAAGAACTGCCGTTTATGGGACCGCGCGACAAGTCGAAAATTTGCAATACCAATCTGGTCGAATTTATCGAATTCGGGAATAAAATTGAGTTAGCGGAGATTATCGTGGTGAGCGCGATCAGCCGTGTCGAGAGCCGAGGAGCGCATTATCGGATTGATGCACCTGCACGAAATGACCGGATGTTTGGAGCTCACACAATTACATGGAAAGAGGATGGAGTGTTATGCGCCGATTTTATACAATGAATCAAGATATTGATGATGATTTTGACGATGACGAAGAAGAGTATGAGAAAGAGTGGTGTGATTGATGGAACTGTTTATTAAGCGAACGGAGCAAGATGAGCCTGTTGGTTATCAAGTCGAGTTAGAAAATGTCACGCTCCTGACTCTTCTCAATCATATCAAAACCAAAATCGATCCGACATTGACCTATTCTCACGGATGCCGCAGCGGTGTATGCGGGAGTTGTGCCGTCCGTGTCAACGGGCGTGAACAATTGATGTGCGAATACAAACCCAGCGATGGCGATTGCGTAGAGCCGATCCGAAACGCTCGTGTTATCCGTGATTTAGTGGTCGATAGTTCTTTCGTAGAGCGGTTTAACCGTGAGGGGATGGGATGGAGCGAATCGTCCAAAGAGGTGAACGTGAGTGCCGAGGCAATGGAGCGGATCGAGACGCAAAGTGATTGTATTTTGTGCACATCATGTTTTAGCGCCTGCCCGGTGTATGCTGCTAATCCTGACTTTATCGGCCCGTTTGCCCTGACAAGGGTATGGCGTTATGTGAATGATCCACGCGAGGTTGCCAGTGAGGCAAAAATGGAAGCGATCCAAACTAACGGCATTTGGGATTGTACCCTCTGTGGAGCGTGTGTTCCCGTTTGTCCTCAGAGGATTGCTCCGATGCAGGATATACGAATGTTGCGAACCAAAAGCGGTATGTTGGGTTATCCTGATCCGACGATGAATTTTGGGGGAGGTTTTGATTTGGGGGGATGGAACTTTTAGCCCTTGTCATTCCGTGCCACGACACGGAATCCAAAAATAATAGATACCGTATCAAGTACGGTATGACGAGTACAATAAACTTTGTCTAGAATCTAAAAACAATGTGTTATACTAACTGTTATAAAAACTAACAGGATTTTGTATGGCATCTGAACATTCTCTCGATATCTCCGCAAAAATTGATCTTCAAGCCTTTAAAGACGCAATTGCCCAAGCTGAAAAAGAGGTCATTGGCCGTTATGATTTCAAAGGGGTTACCTATGAGATCAACTACCGTGAAAAAGAAAAACAGCTGATCCTTCTTGCTTCCAGCGATAACAAACTCGACGCGCTAAAAGATATTGTCGTCGCTAAACTGATCAAGCGAGGTCTCTCCTCCAAAGCGCTAAATGAACTCAAAACGGAAGATGCAAGCGGCGGAAGTCGTAAGGCGACCTATAAAATCGTAGACACCATTGATGCGAAAGAGGCGAAAAAAATTCAGGCAGAAATTAAAAATTTAAAAACAAAAGCCTCCGTCGCTATCGAAGGGGAGCATATCCGCGTCAAATCCAAACAGATCGATGAACTCCAAAAGATCATGGCTGCAATCAAGGCGATGGAGTGGGAAGCGCCACTCGTATTTGATAATTTCCGCTAAGGCACTGTAATGGGCAAAAAACGGTATAAATCGATCGATAAGCGTCTCATAACCGAGGGGTCTAAGATCGATTTTAACCTTTTTTTTACCAATGATACCAAAACGGAAATGAGCCTTTTTTTGCAAAGTGATACGGCGGTTGATGGCAATGCTAAAGTCAAACTCCGTGAAATTGAGGCACTCTACATTTGTGAAGAAGAAGAGGAGTGTTATAACGCGTATGTGACGCGCCATCTTCAAAGCATTGCACAAAACAGGGATATTCCCACCGAACAAAAAGCACGGTTAGTCTATGAAAAAGCGACTGAAGTGATTGATTCGATGTTTAAAAATCCTGAATCACTCGAAAATGTTAAAAATGCACAGCCGGTGGTTGATAATTTTATCGATATTATTCTGCACGATTACAATGCCGTTGAATCGTTGCTGAAGATTACGGCGCACGATTTTTATACCCATACCCATTCCATTAACGTCAGTATCTATACTCTGAGTCTGGGCTCATATCTTGGCATGGAGGGAAGAGAGCTGAAAGTGCTGGGGATGGCGGCGATTTTGCATGATCTGGGGAAAAGTAAAATCGATTACGAAATTATTAATAAAAACGGGAAACTCACAGACGAGGAGTTTACCCAGATGAAGGCTCATCCGGCATTGGGACATGAGATTGCTGTGATTCTGGGTATCGATGACGAACGTATTTTAAGCGGTATCCGCCACCATCACGAAAAAGTGGAGGGGGGAGGTTATCCCGATAACCTTGAAGGGGAAGAAATCAGCCAATTCGCCCGTATTATCGGCGTGTGTGATGTGTTTGACGCCCTCTCTACCAAACGTTCCTATAAAGACCCTATGCGTTCATTCGAAGCACTGCAACTGATGAAGCAGCAGATGAGGGGACATTTGGATATGGAGATGGTGGATGCGTTTATTAAGATGTTACGAAAACAAGAGCAAGGAAAATCATGAAAAAAATGACGATCGCTGATGCGGCCGAATATTTCAAAGTATCCAAAGAGGCGATCCATAACCGTATCCGACGCGGCAGTCTGGATTGTATTGTTGAAAATGGGGTGAAATACGTTGCCGTTGAATCGGCAAAAAATAACACGACGGCTAACACGGTGAGCGATAACCGTTATACCCAATACATCGAACAAGAGAATGAACGGCTCCGTGAAAAGGTGGATACACTCGAAAAAGAGACGACCCGCTTGCGTGATCAACGCGAACAGATGCTGATTGACGAAAAGATCAAAGTCGAACAGATTTATAAAGAAAGGGATGCGCAGCTGCGCAGCGTCTTGCATGTCGTCGCGACAAAATTTCTCTCCCATGTCAATGCCGAAACGGTAATGCAGGAGGGGTTGGGAACCGATGCTATCAATGCGGATGTTGTCGATACCGAAATCGATGAATGGATTTCGCTCAAATCATTTTTAAAACTCAAACGGATCAAAGATAAAGAAAAGAAAAAAATTAAAAGCCGTTTCGAAGAGGCGGTGGAGAATGATGACGAACGCCTTAGCGTCCGCGACGGAAAGATTTTCTTGAATCCCTCTCATTATGCTTACTCGGACTTATTGCGTTTTTAATCCCTTGTTTGGCCCGATTGAGATTATTGAAACAACTTTGACAAATAGCAAACTCACTCTGAGGTGCTAACGGTTTGCCGCAGGTTTTGCATCGTGGGACAAAATGGCTTTGTTGGAGGGAATTTTCGATAAAGCGGTTCAGTTCTCCCCGAAACGTACGTGCTTTTTCCGCATCCACAAAAAATTCCCCCATTCGATACGATAACCACAGATAGAGACTGATCTCTTTTATCCGGTCTTCCGCCTCTTGGAGTTCTTCCATAGAGAGGGCATGATTGCCCAAACGCTGCGGTGGAATGTAGGCGATCGGTTTTTTTTGCTCCAGTGCACGTACATAACGCTCAAATGCCGCCATCACGAGGGGCGACGAGGTCGAGAGGGGTGCTGTAGCAAGGGTATATTTGGTACGCATATCGAGATCATAATGATCGACGATGGCGGAGGCTTCCTGCATCGATTCGAGATTTGCGGCTCGGAATGGGCCTTCAAATTTCATATTCTGGACAAAAAAATCGACGATGCTGGAGAGAGATCTTTCCTCCAAAATGTTGGAAACGAGCATGATGTGATCGAAATTTGCCATCACGTTAAACGGCAGAGTGATCGGCTCTATATTTTTTGTAAAGAGGGTAGAGATCGTTTTGAGCACGTCGTTGGTAAGGGCTCCGACATACCCTTTTTCACTCAATCCGTAACGTCCCGCCCGTCCGGAAATCTGCCGTACCTCGGTAGCGGTGAGGTTACGCTGATTTTGTCCGTCGAATTTGTCGGCTTTGGAGAAGAGGAGGGTTTTGATCGGGAGGTTCAGCCCCATACTGATCGCATCGGTCGCGACAAGGATATCGGTTTCCCCTTCGCGGAAACGGCGCGCCTCTTCACGGCGTACTTCGGGGCTGAGGTTGCCGTAGATGACGCTGGTACGATAGGTTTTGGAGAGTTGTTGTTTTAACCGCAAGGCATTGGAACGGGTAAAAGCGATAACGGCTGTTTTCGGTTCGATCGCATCGATCGGGGTAGGGGATTTGAGCAGTTCCAGGGGATTTTTCCGCTCAAATTCTATAATCTCCAACGGTTCGCCCAAATATTCCGCGAGAGCAACAACCGCTTCACGGGCATTGGGGGATCCGGTCATGATGACGGTTTTGGCCGGAGCTCCGATAATGGCATTCGCCCACGCCCATCCGCGGTCACGGTCATCGATCATCTGCACCTCATCTATGACACAGCAATCGACCTCCGTCTCGAAATTCAGCATCTCGATGGTGGAACTGATATGGGTCGCATCTTCATCGAGGAGCTGTTCTTCTCCGGTAATCAGTGAAGCACTGACCCCCTCGTCGCGAAGCGTCTCGTACCCCTCCAACGCCAACAGACGCAGAGGGGCGAGATAGTATCCCGTCCCCGCCTTTTTCAGCTGCTGAAACGCCGTATAGGTTTTACCGCTGTTGGTAGGACCCGTGTGAAAAATGAGACGGCGGCGCAAGGAACGGGCGAGAGGGAAGAGGTTTTTAAAATCGCGCACCGTTCGGGCGAGGAGGGCTTGACGCTGACGTTTGAGCAATTCGCCGGCAATGCGCTGATCAAAAGCAAACAGCACTCGACGCGATGTTTTGGAACTGATGTGCGGCGTGAGGGAGAGATAGGGGAGGAGTAACTCATAAACGATACCGTAAAGGTCTTCTTCGCTCATCTCCAGCAATTTGGAACGCTCACGGCACTCATTCACCAAATGTACCAGCTCACTTAAAAAAGCCCTCTCTTCTTGGATACTCTGCTCCTCCACCATCGCGGTAATGGTGAGCTCCTCTTCGTTCCAGATTTGTCGGCTGAGCTCCTGCGCATCCAGATGGAGTGAAAGGGTATATTCGAGGGGGTCAGAGCGATGCGGGAGAGGGAGCTGTTTGTCAATCTCGATCATCAGATCTTCTGTCCCGATAGAGGTGAGCGGTGTATGAAGATGATGCGCTAACACGTCTCTGAGGATGTCAGGGCTGAGGGCCCCATAGGTTTGTATAGAGGGGGGAGCACTTTTAAGAGAGGAAACCATTTGCTCTTTTGTCAAATAACGATGGGACGTGAGATTGAGAGAAGATAAAAACAGGTTTGTTTGCTCTTGTTTTTGTGATGTTAGTGCTGTTTTAAGCTCTGTTATTTCAGGAACCAAAACGTCCAATCCCTCTTCGTGGAGCCGTTTCTCATTCAGCTGAGCTGTTTTGAGGACATGAATTTTGGTAAAGGTTTCGGTCCCTATATGATAGGAGATAGGGGCATAATACTCCAATGTATCGTCAAAATTAAATTTCCCCTCCAGCGCTTTTTCGAGTGCCTCGCGTTTACGGGTATAGCGGATATGCTCCAGTTTCCCGGCAATCTTTTCAGGGGTGATTTTACGGGTACGGATATCGATGAAGGAGGCATGAAGCGCTCGGCGCTCTTCAGGGGTGATATCGAAAGCCTCTAAGAGTTCGTCAATTTTCTCTTCACGCTCATGCGGTTTTTCTCTGGGCTTCGGATTGGGATAGATTTTTCCCTCATTTTTAAAAAATGCGACGATCATTTCGCGATGATCGCTCTCCCCCTCCGACCACAGACGACGGAACATTTTAATCAAAGCCGTTTTGTCGGTGCTTCCGTTAAATACCCCTAAGGTATGGGCGAGAGCGATCAGTGATTCGGTAGGGACCCGTTCAATACCTTCGTCAAATCCTTCATCGCCGAAAAAATGGCGGATGGATTGATTGAGTTTTATCATTTTTTTCTTTTTCTTTGCCAAACTATGCCACCCTTGCTTTCACTTGTGCCGAGATTTTATCCCATGCGCTTTCTTTTGTCATTTCCAAATCGTATTTGGATTGAAGATGGAGCCAAAAATCGGGAGATGTACCGAAATAGATGGAGAGACGCAAAGCAGTATCGGCGGTGATGGATCGCTTGCGGTTGACGATTTCATTGATACGACGGGGTGATACACCGATAGCATTTGCTAACGCGTTTTGGCTGATGTTATAGGGTTCTAGGAACTCCTCTTGCAATATCTCGCCGGGATGAATAGGTGCTATATCAAACATGGTGTCCTCTTTAATGGTAGTCGATTATTTCGACATTTTCTGCATTACCGTTGTTCCATTGAAAACAAATGCGGTATTGTTGGTTGATACGAATACTGTAGGAGCCTTCGCGATCTCCGATAAGTTTCTCAAGACGATTCGCAGGAGGAATTTTCAGATCATCGATATTTTTTGCCGCATCCAACATAAGTAACTTTTTGTAGGCTCCTCGTTGGATGTCGTGAGGGAGCTTTTTAGAAAAGGTTCGGATGAAAATCTTTTCAGACTCTTTGCATAGAAATGTTGTTATCATGAAAAGCAGTATAGTACCTATAACGTTAAATGTAAATAAAAGGATATTTTTATGTTTTGACACTAAAATTATTGTCTACTTTTTTGACAAAAAAAATCTTCTCATGAACCCTTAGCTTATTACAACGATTTTATTGATAAACTTTCGCAAAATGTTAGTTAAAGGGGCGAAAATGGTCGATCTGAGCGTCGATGAATGGACCCAAGAAGAGTTTTTACGCAACAAAAAAGAGCTTGAAGCTGACGGTGTGAAAGTACTCTTGATCGACACGATTTTAAATCCCATCGACGGAGTCGAGACGACACTGTATGCTCCACCGTTGCTGAAATCAGAGCCTGAGGGGAGTGTGTTTGTCTTTTACTGCGACACGGGTAAATCATCCAAAGAGCGGTTGAGGGAGTTTCGAGCCAAATTTCCGGATCACGTGTGTATCAGCTTACGGGGAGGGCGAGGGTATTGGCGCAAAAATTTTCGGATATAACAGCAGCGTTTGCTGCGTACGAGTGTTCGATCCATGAGGAGCGTTTTTATGATGCCCACGAGGATTTGGAGCATCTGTGGTTCCCTCGCCGCTTTGAGGATAACGATGAGGTGAAACTCTGGAAAGGGTTTATCAATGCTGCGGTGAGTTTTGAGCTGATCAAGCGGGGACGTCCGAAGCCCTCCGAGGTTGCATGGAAGACCTATCTTAAATATCATCCTCTTCTGGAGCGTCTTGTTGCTCCCCATAAAGAACTCTACGTTAAAATAGCAGAATTGATAAAAGAAAAACATCATCATGTCATTGCGAGGTACGAAGCAATCCATCACAATTAGATTGCCACGCTTACGCTCACAATAACAGATATTAGGAGCAAAAGATGTCAGAATTTTTAGAGGCGATGGCCTTTCGTCATGCGTGCAAACAGTTTGATACCGAAAAACAGATTCCGGCGGAGACGTTTGAATCGCTTTTGGAAGTCGCCCGTACTTCACCCTCATCCTTTGGAATGGAGCCGTGGAGGCTTATGGTCATCCGTAAACCGGCTCTGCGCAAAGCGCTTAAAAGTGCATGCTGGAATCAAAACCAGATTACCGAATGTTCGGAGTTGGTCATTTTTACCACCGATAACGATACGGTTCGCAGCGGTACGCCGTATGTACGGAAGATGTTCGAACGTCGCGGACTCCCTTCCGAAGCGGTCGATACCTATATGGGAGTTTATAAAAACTATCTTGAACCGATCGAGTGCGATGAGGTACTGCTGGAGAACTGGACGGCGAAACAGTGTTATATCGCTATGGCAAACATGATGACCTATGCGGCGACACTGAAAATCGACAGCTGTCCGATCGAGGGGTTTGATAAAGAAGCGGTAGAAGCGATTTTGGATCTCGAATACGGCCATAGCGTTGCCGTGATCTGCGCGTTTGGGTATCGAGTCAAAGCTCAAAGCGAGCAAAAACGGCTGGATTTGAAACAGATCGTTGAATATCGCTAAGGAATAACGGGATGCTCAGTAAAATCGAACACGTTGAAGACAAAGTAACCCACTATACCGATATAGCAACGAACTATGCAACCGAATACGGATTGAAAGTTCTCGGGGCACTTCTCATTTTCTTTATCGGAAAATGGGTCGCGCGTAAGATTGTTACCTTGATGCGGCGGGGGATGGAGCGTGCCAATGTCGATCCGACCCTGATCTCTTTCGCAAGCAATGCTCTTTATGTGGTACTGATCATAATGATCATCGTTGCGGCAATCAGCAACGTCGGGGTTGAAACGACCTCGTTTATGGCCATTTTCGGTGCGGCAGGGCTCGCCATCGGCTTGGCGCTTAAAGATACCCTTGCCAACGTCGGTGCGGCAGTCCTTATTATCTTTTTTCGCCCGTTTAAAGTAGGGGATTTTATTGAAGCATCAGGGGTGATGGGGAACGTCAAATCGATCAATCTTTTCTCAACAACCCTTACAACCGCTGACAACCGCTCGATCATTATCCCTAACGGTGCGCTCATTGCCGGTAATATTATTAATTATACGGGAAATCAGACGCGGCGTATCGATATGGCATTCGTCATCGATTATAAAGACGATCTGAAAGTGGCCAAAGAGGTCGTGATGCGTGTATTGCAAGCGCATGAAAAAGTGCTTAACGATCCTGAACCGATTGTTGCGGTAGGGGCATTGGAACGCGATGGGGTACAGTTGATTGCCCGTCCGTGGGTTGCGGTAGAAAATTATTGGGATGTTATGTTTGAGATTACCGAATTGGTAAAACTCGAATTTGACAAGCACAAAATTACGGTTCCGTTCCCACAAATGGATTTGCATGTCAAAAGAGGAGAACTATGATTCAAAAAGGGGTTTTTCCCTCTTTGTTTTTAGGTATCACGTTGATGGGACATGAATCACCGCTGATAACCCAAAGCAAGATTTTGTATAGTGATACCAAAAGAAGTACCGATATTCCCTTGATTGCTTTTGAGGGTGCCGCAAAAAAACAATGGGATGAACATGCGTTAGGTATAAATGTCAATTTGTGCAAATCAACCGACAGTGAGAAGATGTCCAAAGACAAATGGTCGAGTGAGTTGAGTTATAACTACCAAATCGGTTCTCGGACGTGTATAAATTATTTGGTGGGCTATAAAGAGGATCGTTTTATCGGATTGGATTATCAGCTCTACAGCAAACCGGAGATTGGAGTGAAGGCAATTGATTCAGCTGAGCATCAACTCGATTTCAAAGCCAATGTTCTGTATGGGGAAAATAAACCTGAAAATGGTCCAAGTGATAGCTATTCGTCAAGCAGAATCGGCGCAATCTATCGTTGGCAGGTAAAAGATAATTTGAAGTTTACGCAAGAATCGTTTTATCGAGTTAACTTGGAAAATACGCAGTACAATTATTTTAACAGTAAAATTGCAATGGAAACAAAAATCACGCCAATCCTCTCGATGGGGATAAGCTACAAAGTTGATTATATGAATATTCCTTTGTCCCCATCGACAACCGATCGAACATTTTTAGTCTCGTTGATTGCCAAAAGATTTTAGTGCTTTTTAGTGACCCAAAATGCCACTGCCGCACCCAGAGCTGCAGCCGCTCCGCCGATAAATAAAAAGGTTGGAGTGTACTGATACAGTACCCCTGCCCCGATCGCCCCCACAAATCCCCCAAGACCGTACGAGATACCAAAGAAAAACTGCTGAGAGAGACGGCGGCGTGCACTGTAAAGCTCAAAGAGCATCGCGATAGCGGCCGTATGAAACAGGGCAAAACTGAAAGCATGTAGGCTCTGAGAGGCAAAAAGCAGCGGCGTAGAGTCAGGGAAAAAGGCGACAATCAGCCAACGCAAGGCGGTGATGAATGCCGTAATCTGAAGGAGGCGTAACAAATTGCCCCGCAGCAGCGGTCCTTGAAAGTAGAACATCACTATTTCGGCGATAACGCCAAAGCTCCAAAGCCATACGGTGGTATTCAAAGAGATGCCGTGATCGGTCGTATAAATGGTAAAAAAGTTGTAAAAAGGGCCGAAGCTCACCTGCATCAGGAAAAACCCGATCCATAAAGGGATATGGTCTTGAATGGAAAAGAAGCACAGATTGTCGGCTGCACCGCATTCGTTTGAAGCGACTCCGTGCTGGCGCAGTGCGATCAAGGCTCCAAAGAGAAGGGTGGTGAGTGCCATGGAAATTAAAAAAGAGATTCCGACATAGGGGGTGGTGAGAAATTCTACCAGTACGAGTGAAACGGCAATAAAGCCGAGTGAACCGAACATCCGGATCCGCCCGTACCGCTCTCGTCCGATCTGCTCCAGTGCAATCACCTCAATATAGGGGAGAATCAGGGAAATTCCGATTCCAAAAAGAATGTTGACGATAAGCAGAGGCCAAAAATATTCCAATGCACCGTAGAAACCGATGGCGCTAAGTCCCATAAGGGCCAAGGCGGCAAAAAAGGTTTTTTGATCCAGCCGGAATCCTCTTAGAAACAAAAACGGTATGGCGAACCGTACCAGCGGGGCGGAGGCAAAAATAATGCCGATGTCGAGCGGATTATAACCCACTTCGGAAAGAATTTTGGGGACGAAAATGATGTGAACCCCGATCAGGGCAAAATAGAAAAAATAAAAAGAGGAAACTAAAACAGCCACGTTAGGGGACGCGGATAACGGCAGTGCCGCTGATGAGATCATGGAGGGTCCGTTTATCTTTGCGGAATAGCCCGATAAAAAAACCAATCACGGTAATGAGAGAGAGAAAATAACCGATAAAACGCAAGGTTAGTTTCCAGTAAGGGGCTCTTTCGAGTGTGGCGGCATCCACGATGCGGATATGGGCGAGTTTTTTCCCCGGCGTTTGACCACTTCGATGCCATAGCCCTACATACGTTATGAGAAATAGGACCATTTGAAGGATCGATGCGATCGGATTGGGGGGATTGGTATGGGCTTTAGGATCGTTCACGAGGACATCCAACCCGCTTGCCGTATGCATCTGGTCGTATCCAAAGAGGATCATCATCAGTAAAGATATGGGTAAGCCGATCATGAAGATGTCCGTTACAAAACCGAGAGCACGCGGCCAAAAAGGGGCAAATAGGGTTTTTGGCTTAGTCTGTAAGGAGTGGTGATGTTTTTTTGTTTTTAGGGTTCGCCATCGCATAAGCAATTGTAACGAAGCGGAGATTAAAACACGATGTTATTACTGTTCGTTTACTAATTTGGTTCATAATTCTTTTATCCCGATTGACAGCAGCAAGTCAAGAGAGATTGTTTCATTCATCACTCACTCCTTAAGTTTCAAAGCACCGGCGAGACCTCCTTACTTGCCGGGCCTATCTCCCTAACAAGTACCATATCATACTATGAAAAATAATTTTGTGAATAGAATTATCTGCCTCAAAGCGGCCAGCGCAGCCAAAGGGGTTTTACCCCTCCAGCGTTCAAAAAAAATGATGTTAACGTTTGATTCCGAGCAGTGTTTCGAGAAGAGTATCTGAGGTGGTAATCGTTTTACCGTTCGCCTGATATCCCCGCTGGATAATGATGAGGTTCGTCAATGATTTGGACAAATCGACGTTTGAGGCTTCGAGGGCTGAGGATTGCATAAAACCGCGCCCCGCCGTCGCTGCCGTACCGATGATCGGATCACCGGAGTTGGCTGATTGCAAATAGACATTGCCGCCATCGGCTACTAGACCTTCGTTATTGGCAAATTTTGCCATCCCGATTTGTGCCAAACTGAACGAGCGTCCGTTGGAGAAAGATCCGATAAGGGTACCGCTTTGGTCGATCCGGATACCGACGAGATCCCCACCAGGGAAACCGTCCTGGCTTATGCCGCTGGTTGCTGATGGATTGTCGAAACTGGTGATACCGTCAAATCCGCCGATTGATCCGAAATCGAGGCTAACCGCCTGATTCGGTGCCGCACCGTTGTTCGGAGAGAAGTCGATACTGGGAATATTGTATCCGGCAAGTTGACCGTTGCTCCCAAATTGGATAATCCCCCCCTCTAAAATATTTTCATACGGAGCTACACCGCCGATTGAGCTGGATTGGGGGGCGGTAATGGTATAACCCCATTCGGTTACTCCATCCAGGGTATTGATCGATTGTTTGCGAAAATCCATTTTTATCGTATGTTTACTTCCGAGTGAATCGTAGATATCGATACTGGCGGAGTGGGTTGCGGCATTGACCGATTGGGACTGTTTGAGCGATGTTCCCGGAGGCAAAGAGCCGGCCATCGTGATGAAATTTGACGTAAAACGGATGTTATCAACCGTATTGGCATCACTAAGTCCATCGACGGTAATGGTTAAAGGGCTTCCGGCAGCGGTATCCGGATTGCTCACCAAAAATTTCCCTTGATTATTGAGTGTTACGGTTGCACCTGTTGATACGGAAGAGGCCATCGTTTGCATCCCGGCGCGGAGATCTTCGGTTGTTTGAAAATAGTAGACACCGGGTATCGCGGCAACGGTTTCGTCGACAAGAGGGGTGAGTGGGTCATCTGCAACACCGGATGTCCCCGCACTGGCAAGTCCGACCAGGGCTGCATCATTGGTATAGCGAAATTCCATCGTATCGATATTGTTATTGAAAGAGACCAAAACGCCCTGTCCGGTTGTTCCGGCAGTAGCATTTTCAGGGATCAGCTGAAACGCTTCTCCGCTTGCGTTAAACATAACCCCCATATCTTCTGCTTTTTCTTTTGTCAGAGGATCCAAACCTGCGGTTGCATCCAGTTCATAGGTGGGACTGAATTGCTCAACGATGGCACTGGAACTGAGATTGGCTTTGACAACGATTTGGCTGCTGGCATTTGCGGGAGTTGTGAGCCCCGGTGGGATTTGGATGTTGGCGATCGGCGCGGTCGAGTCTACCAGTCCGGTATCTTTATCGCGAACCCATCCTTGGACAATAAAGCCGTTGTTGTCGACGAAATTCCCGACCGCATCGAATTTAAAATCCCCCGAACGGCTGTATTTATAGGTATTTCCCCCATCCGAAGAGACGATGAAAAAACCATCCCCCTGGATGGCGACGTCGGTGTTTTTATCGGTATTTTGGATTGAACCTTGGGAATGAATACGCGTCACGGAGTTGACCGTGGCTCCCAATCCGACTTGGACGGCATTTTTACCGCCGAGCTCTCCCTGCGGAGCCGTAGCGATCTGATTGGTTTGGGCGAGCAGATCCGAGAAGTTGGCACGGGAGTATTTATAACCGATGGTATTAACGTTAGCAATGTTGTTCGATTCGACGTCCATCGCAATCTGATGGGATTGCAATCCGGTAACACCTGCGAAAAGTGAGCGTAACATAATGTGTCCTTTATGACAAAGTAAAAGTATTAAGCAAAATTTGTACCATTTTTAACGGTGCATTTGCAGCGCTTTTTGGATCATTTCATCGACCGTTGTAATGGTTTTGGAATTGGCTTGATAGGCACGCTGCATGATAATCATATCGGTAAGTCCGACATCCGCGCGGACATTTGATGCCTCCAGACTCCCGCTTCGAATAGTTGCTCCCGTCGTTGCATTCCCATCAGCGTCGGTCCAAAAGAGGGGTTTGCCGCTATCGGCACTCTCACGATAATAGGTTCCCCCCTCACGGTTTAGCCCCTGGTCATTTTGGAAATGGTACACCGCGACCCGACCGATAGCACTTTGGCGCCCATTGGAGAAATCGGCGATAACCACCCCTTCAGGACTGATTCCATACTTGATCAAAGAGCCCTCATCGAGACCATCGGATTGCGATGCGCCACTGATGCCGAGATTGTCAACGGAGACGACGCCGCTGTAATTACTTCCCAAATCGATGGCGACCATGGTCCCGTTGTTATTGACCGGGGGGATGGTAAAACTGGTCAATTCTCCGAACCCTCCGAAGAGTGCCTGACCGCTTTGGGTGTCGTAGACGATCTCTCCATCATGAGAGGCGACCGTCGCTACCATATCCCACGCCGTTCCCAGGGCGGGCTGGGTCGCACTTTGGGTAAACGTCAGTATGAGACGGTTGTGCTCACCGTTTGCATCGATGATATCGGCATTCATGGAACGTACTTCATTGTCCAGGCCGAGATTTCCGGAAAACTGGGTTAGGGTGGTCGCTTCCGCAGGATACGCAAGACGGGTTGGAAATTCTAATTGTCCCTGGGCATTGACCCCGGAGAGGGGAGCATTGTTAATTGGCTCACTCAGTACATAGGCCCCCGGTGTACCGTTGCTTAGGGTATCCCCGTAATCATAGGCTGCGTCATAGGCAAAATTGGTGAACATGGTTCCCGTAACATATTTCCCGTCCGGTGTTGTCAGCCGCGCGGAAGAGGAGTTTACGTCTCCTGGTATTTGCTGATAGGTATCAAAGACGAAATGACCGTCACGGGTAAAGTAGTTTTGATCGCCGGAGGTGACACCGAACCATCCGTTCCCTTCAATCGCCAAATCGCTGTACCTGTCGGAGGGGATGAATTCCCCTTGTCGCATTTGAAACGTGGTCGCTTGCAATTGCACCCCATAACCGATGTCGTCAGAGGTCGGCGTAGAGCTATTACTGCTGGTCAACGCCCGGCTGAAAATATCGGAAAACTCCGTTAATGTAGTTTTATAGGCAGTCGTGGAGGTATTGGCGAGGTTGTCCGCAATGACGTCCAAGCCGAATTGATGGGTTTGAATTCCCGTAATCCCTGCGTAGTATCCTTGGGTCATGGTCAGTTGCCTACCACTTCTTTGATCATACTGAAATCGACGTAGTTTGAACCGAGTTTGGCATAGGTTTTGCCGCTGTCAAATTTGATCGATTCGATCGGATAGAGTCCTACCCGTGCGGTAGCAGACGTTCCGTCGGTTTTGGTATAGGTCGATTCAACATAGTAAATCCCTTCGTCGAGTTCTACGCCGTTGTTGTTTTTGCCGTCCCATGTGTAGTGCGCAATGCCGGCATCGGTAGCGCCGATTGCCATTGTTCGCAATACGTTTCCGTTGTTATCGAGGATATTGATGTCCCCGGTAGCGACATCATCCGGAAAATAGAGTTCAAACTCCGTATCGGTCCCTTTTTCTTTGATGACGGCATTACTTCCGGTATCGGCGATTTTGCCGATCGCGGCAATACCGGAGTACTGCATGGAAGCACTGAGCGAAGCGGCGAGCGTTTCAAGCGCTTTGTTCGTTTTTTCCGTTGATTCCAGGGTTGCCAGTTGCGACGTTTGAGTCAAAATTTTCTCACTGTCCATCGGGGCGGTCGGGTCTTGGTATTTGAGTTCCAAAAGGAGTAATTTCAGGAAATCATCTTTCCCGAGAATACTGTTGGGATTAGTCGTACTAGTAGAAGCCGTTGTCGTAGCAGCGGTTGCTCCTAAAGCGTTGCCGTATGCATCGATTGCCATAATATTCTCCTTACGCGTAATGCGGAATAATGATTTCAAGAGCCGATACGTGCTCTTCGTTTAGGTCGAGTTCTTCGAATGATTGGTATGCGCGGAAATGATGTTGTCGCTGCTCATGCTGCTGGGATTGCGGATTGTTCTGTCCTTCTCCGCCGGCCATAAAGTTCATCGTGGCATTGGTGATTCCCTGACCGGCGAGCTGCGCTTTGAGCTCCGTGGCGTTGTGTGCCAAAAAGGCGATACTGTTGGTATTGTTTGATTGAATATTAACGTGGACGTTATTACCGCGTTGAATCAAGGTTACTTCCACCTCCCCCAGCTTTTCAGGGTTAAGTTTCATGGTGAGACGGGTAAAAGGGGGCTTGTACTCTTGTACGGCCTCTTTGAGATCACTTGCGAAAATACGCATGCTTTGCTGGGCCTCTTTAGCCTTTACTTCGAGCGAATCGGCTTTCGGAAGATGAACACTTTTAGCAGAGTCCCCTTCGGTTTTTAATACATTCGTGGTTTCGGATGGAGTCTCTTTGTTCTCATTCGTCCCTTGCAAAAGAGCGATAAGGGTATCGGTTTTGATGTTGGCAGCTGCGGTGGAAACCGGTTTCGCTTCCGGTACATTGGTCGTTTCGGATACCGGAGCCGGATTTGCCGCCGTTTCCCGCTTTTCCAGAGTTTTGAGGAGCGCTTGTAGCGGCTGGGATTCGGATTTATCGGTTATTTCGTGTATTGAAATCTCCGTGGAATTCATTTTTACCTTTTTTTGCTCTTTGTTTTTGAGTTCGTTGAACAGTTGCGTAATCGCTTCTACGGGGGACTCTTCGTGAATCATCGCGGGAAGTGCGGCAAGCGCTTTGGCTTCTAAAAGGGGCTTGGAGAGCAGTTCGGGAGTCAAGGAAGCTTTCTCTTCGGGGTCATTCACAACGGCAGAGAGGGTAATGGACTGCGGCTCTAATCCCAATTTTTCCGCTAATTTAATGAGTCCTGCCAATGTTTTCGGAAGCGGTTTTTCGTCGACTTGGTATTCGGGATTTTTAGCGGTAATTTCATGTTTAAGATACTCTTTTGCTCTATGAATAAGGGTGCGTACCTGATCATCGGAGAAATTTTGGAGTAAGAGATTGGAGATAAGCGGCGATTCTTTCGGATCACTGCCGGTGAGGAGCGTCTGAAGCTCGTTGCTTTGGGAACTCTTTTTGACCGGTGTAGCAGTCGGGGTACTGGCTGAAACGTTTTTGGGATCAATAACCGCTTTGAAATCAGCAGATTTTACGCTTTTGGTATCGTCCGCTTTGGTTTGCATCCCAAATGAGGCCAAAAGCTTCGAAAACAGATCATTCGATTTTGGATGGGAAGTTTTTGTATTCCCCCCCAATAAATCGATGAGCGAAGGTTGCGTTTTGTTCTCTTTGCTTTGAATGATCATGCTTGATCCTTGTAGAGCATGCAATCGCTCCTTTATGTATTATAGATTTAGAAAAGCAAAAAATATTCCACTTAATAAATGGTACAAAACGGTAATAATATTGTTCCGCCTTAACATTTCCTTAACCTTATATAAGATATAATCCGCGAAAATTATTGCCTACCTACAAGGATATTCAGTGCAAAAAATTCGTAACATTGCCGTCATCGCTCACGTTGACCATGGTAAAACGACCCTAGTTGACGGATTGCTCAAACAATCCGGAACGTTCGGAAGCCACGAACAAGTAAATGAAAGAGCGATGGACTCTAATGCCCTTGAAAAAGAGCGTGGGATTACCATTCTTTCTAAAAATACGGCGATCCGTTATGGTGACCATAAAATTAACATTATCGATACTCCGGGCCACGCCGACTTCGGCGGTGAGGTTGAGCGTGTTTTGAAAATGGTTGACGGTGCGTTGATCCTCGTTGATGCCTACGAGGGTGTTATGCCTCAAACCAAATTCGTTGTTAAAAAAATGTTGGGTCTTGGTATCAAGCCGATCGTTGTTATCAACAAAATCGACAAACCATCTGCCGATCCTGAGCGCGTAGTCGATGAAGTATTCGACCTTTTCGTTGCGATGGATGCGACCGAAGATCAGCTTGATTTCCCGATCATCTACGCTGCGGCGCGTGACGGTATCGCGAAAATGGATATGTCTGAGCCGGACGGTGATTTCACCTGTATGTTCAACACCATTTTGGAAAAAGTACCTGAGCCTACCGGTGATGCGGAAAACCCGACTCAGTTGCAAGTATTCACCCTCGATTACGATAACTATGTCGGTAAAATTGGTATTGCCCGTATTTTCAACGGACGCATTTCAAAAGGGGATAATATTCTCCTTGCAAAAGCCGACGGTGAACTGGTCAAAGGGAAAATTTCTAAATTGATCGGATTCATGGGTCTTAACCGTATGGAGATCCAAACGGCAGAAGCGGGTGACATCGTCGCCGTTGCCGGTATTGAAACCGTTGATGTCGGGGATACCATTTGTGATCCGCAAAACCCGATGCCGCTTGATCCGATGCATATCGAAGAGCCTACCTTGACCGTTGTTTTCTCGGTTAACGACTCTCCGCTTGCAGGACAAGAGGGTAAACACGTTACTTCAAACAAAATCCGTGAGCGTCTTGATGCTGAGATGAACACGAACGTTGCAATGCGTTATGAAACGATCGGCGAAGGGAAATTTAAAGTTTCCGGTCGTGGTGAGCTTCAAATCACGATTTTGGCTGAAAATATGCGTCGTGAGGGCTTCGAGTTCGGTATCGGACGTCCGGAAGTTATCGTGCGTGAAATCGAAGGGGTCAAATGTGAACCGTTCGAGCACCTCGTTGTTGACCTTCCGGCTGACTTCGCCGGTACAATCATCGAGCGTCTTGGCCGTCGTAAAGCGGAAATGACTGCGATGGTACCGATGGGTGAGGGCTTTACCCGCGTAGAGTTCGAAATCCCGGCACGTGGTTTGATCGGATTCCGTGGTCAGTTCTTGACCGATACCAAAGGTGAAGGGGTTATGAACCACTCATTCTTGGAATTCCGTCCTTATACCGGAAGCGTTGAGAGCCGCCAATACGGAGCGTTGATCTCTATGGAAGACGGTGTTGCGTTAGCGTACTCATTGTTCAACCTTCAAGACCGCGGTGTCCTTTTCACAGCGCCTCAAACAAAAGTCTACAAAGGGATGATTATCGGTGAGCACAGCCGTTCAAACGACCTTGATGTTAACCCGATCAAAGGGAAAGCGCAATCAAACGTCCGTTCATCAGGAGCAGACGAAGCGATTAAATTGGTTCCGCCACGCGAAATGAATCTTGAGCGTGCACTTGAATGGATTGAAGACGATGAGCTTCTTGAAGTAACTCCTCTTAGCATCCGTATCCGTAAACGTTGGTTGGACCCTACCGACCGTAAGCGTTACGCGAAAAAATAATAGTTCTTTGTACTTTTCTCTTTAGCGAGAAAAGTACCAAAAGAGCATACCGTAATCCAAGAATGCTCGTTCCTCTCGGCACTTCTGCCTCCGGAACGGCTCTAGGTATTGGATTACGGGAATTTTATAAAAACAATAATCCCCTCACTTCGCCATCTCACGACCTGCAATCATTCCGCTAGCCCATGCAAAGTTAAAATTATAACCGCCGCGTTTTCCGACAATATCCAAAACTTCACCTGCAAAATAGAGCCCCTCAACCTGTTTTGATTCCATCGTTTTGTTATTGATCTGTGCCGTAGAGACTCCGCCGCCGCTCACTTCGGCATGTTTGAACCCGTGAGTATCGGTCACTTCAAATCTCCATTCACCGATCAAGTGAGCGAGTTTTTTGATCTCTTTTGGATTGAGAGAGGATACGGTTGTGTTTTGTGGAACAGCGGCATCTTCGAGGAGATAGGTGATTATTTTTGCAGGGAGTAGTCCGCAGAGGGCGGTATGAATATCATGTCGAGCGACGGAAGCGAATAGCTTTTCGATGACACTCACAAGTTCTCCTCTATCATAGCGCGGGAGGAGATTGAGGGAAATGCTAACGCGTTGTTTGTTCATTAGAGCATGGGACGCGCGTTGGCTAACGTCGAGGATCGCTAATCCTGAAATCCCGTAATTGGCAAAGAGGATGTCTCCTGTTACTTTTGTGTTACTTTTGCCGTCGATGATGAGGGTGACTTCCGCCGTCGTTTTAACCCCCGCCATTTTATGGTGATTTTTGGAGTTTAGATGGAGTTGTACGAGGCTTGGGTAGGTTGGGATAATCTCATGTCCGAATGCACGGGCAAAACAGTAGCCATCTGCCGTTGCACCGAGTTGCGGAGCCGCTTCACTCCCTGTGGCGATTAAAATCTTGTTATAGCTTTGTTTCCCCTGTTCGGTTTGAACACTAAAATGGGAGTCGTTTTTGGTAATTGCGGTTACTTTGAAATCGGTGATAATGTTGACCCCTGCATCACTCACGGCACTTTTGAGGGCGATCAATACCGATTTGGCTTCATTAGAGAGGGGATAACATCTGCCGTCGTCTTTGATATCGAGTAACAGTCCGATAGAGTGGCAGAATTTCTCAAAATAGTGAAAATTTAGTTGTTTGAGGGCATAAGTGACGAACTGAGGATCATTACCCGCATAGTCTTCTGACGAGGCAGTTGTGTTGATAATATTGCACCGTCCGTTGCCTGATGCGAGTATCTTTTTTCCCACGCTGTTGTTATGTTCGTATAGTGTGACGTTTGCTCCTGCGCGTGCAGCAAAGAGTCCCGCCATGAGCCCTGCCGCACCGCCACCGATAATCGCTATCTTTTTCATAGCCGTATTGTATCAGTCTGGAGCAATGGAAATGCTAAGGGTGTCTGAGTTTTAAAAAGGGTCGCTATAATTCCACATTTATATTGGTATCAAAGGATATGATTGCGCTTTTTTCTCCTCCTCCTTCCCTTATTGATGTCGACACCGCTTTTTGCGTTGGTCACCATTGCCCCGGTCGATATCGGTTCCCATCCGGGTTTGAGCGGTAATATCTCGGGATCGCTCAGCTCGAAAAGCGGCAATACGGATAAAAAAGAGTATGTTCTCGGTCTTAGATTGCAATACGATCAGGGGAGAGAGTATCTGGCGTGGGGTACCTTCACCTACAATTACGGTGAAAACAGCGGAACGAAGAATGAGGAGAAAATGTATGGCCATCTTCGCACAATTCACGCTTTGGATGAAGGGGCATGGTGTGCAGAGCTGTTCCTCCAGTCCGAGCAGGATGATTTCAAGGATATCAATGAACGTTCTCTTGCCGGTGCAGGGGTGCGCTGGCGCTTTTTCAACTCAGAGGAGTGGGGAAAGGGGTATGCAGGGATCGGAGGTTTTTTTGAGAGGATCGATTATTCCCATCCGCTCATTAACCCTCATGAAGCGAACAAACGGCTTAACAGCTACATCGCGTATACCAAAAATTTTTCGGTCGGTTCAAAACTCAGCTATATCGGCTATTATCAGCCGCAGGTTTCAGACAGTGGTGATTACGTCACCTCGCAGACTGCCGAGCTGATCGTCCCCGTTTACGGAAAGCTCAGCCTTACCCTACTGGCTAAATACCTCTACGATAGCCGCCCTCCCATCGGTGTTGAAAAAAAAGATACAACGTTCCTAACCAATTTGTTATGGGAGTTTTAGGAGCAGCACTGACTCCGTCATTTCCGTGCAGGCGGGCATTGTACCCTATGCGGGTAAATCCAGCTTTTTATTAAAATTGGGGTTATGAAAGAAGTCCATTATATTCCAAAATCCTTTTTATACCTCAAAAACAGGTTTTCTAATATCGGCAAAAATATCGGCAAAAAGTTGATATTATTTTTTACAAAAGTAACATAAAACGCCATAAATGCGGTATTTAAGTATCAGAAAAAATATCGGCAAAAAATTTGCATTGATGTACTCATGATGGTATAATTACCAGAAGAAGGGGAATATCATGCCATTTATGCCGATTGCTCCATACGATACAAAAGGGACCATGAATCCCGAATTGATTGAATTGGCTGAAAACGTTTGTTATGAAAGCGCGATGTTGGCCGGGAACCACAATCCGGTCATCCTGAATGAAATCAGAGAGATGCTCAGGATCGTCAACAGTTATTATTCGAATCGGATTGAATCAGAGGGGACCCATCCGATCAGTATCGAGAAAGCGATGAGAAAGGAGTTCTCACAAAACAGCAAAGAGAAAAAGCTGCAAATGCTCTCTCTGGCTCATATCGAAACGCAAAAAGAGATGGAAAAATGGCTGAGTGGTAATCACTTCGCTTCTCCGTATGAAGCCGAGTTTATCCGGGAAATTCACCGTGATCTTTATTCTAGACCCGGTATGGATGCTTTTTTACATATTGAACACGGGGATTTGAGTGTTGAAATGGTGCCCGGCCAATTCAGGGATATGCCAGTGGAGATCGGACGCCACATAGCGCCCGACGCATCGAGAGTAGCGGGGTTGATGTCTGAGTTTTCACACCTCTATTCCAGAGTGCATAGTGCCACTCTATCTACACGGTTGATCCATACTCTGGCATCGCACCATCGGCTGGTCTGGATTCACCCGTTTTTTGATGGCAATGGGCGAGTATCGCGTCTTGCATTGGATGGAGCTATACTCTCGAACGGTCTTCAGGGATATGGGCTGTGGAATATATCACGGGGGCTCTCCCGAAATGTAAACCGATACAAAGAGATGCTCGCGTATGCCGATATGCCAAGACAAGGGGCAATGGATGGAAGAGGAACTCTCTCCGCAAAAGCCCTAGAGCTATTTGTCAGATTTATGCTCGAAATGGCAAGCGATCAGGTTGCTTATATGAAAAAATACCTTAGACTGGACGAACTCTCCGGCAGGCTTGAACGGTATGTCGCACTGTCGCGCAATGGGCTGCTCGATATTGAACCTCTTCCGAAACATTCGGAAAAAGTCTTTAAACATCTTTTGCTGTACGGCGAATCTCCCAGAGGGGATATCTCTTCTGCAGCCGGAATCAGTAAACGGGGGAGCAGCGATTTGATCAGAGAGCTCATTACGCGCGAGTACATTGCATCTGACAGCGAAAAGGGAGCCGTGCGGCTCCGTTTTTCAGCCCATCTTTCTCCCGCTGTTTTCCCCGAGCTGTATCCCGGACAGCTTTGAAGTTATAGCCCCCCATCTCACTCGGTTTTGCTATAATATATAAAAGCCCGTATTGACGCAATCACCGGTTATAGCCCCCCATCTCACTCGGTTTTGCTATAATAAACGGGTAGTGAGTTCCCGTTCCCGTTGGGTTATAGCCCCCCATCTCACTCGGTTTTGCTATAATCAATGTCCTCTTCACCATGAATAGCGAGAAGTTATAGCCCCCCATCTCACTCGGTTTTGCTATAATTATAGCCGGCGAATACCTCACTACCCAACGGTTATAGCCCCCCATCTCACTCGGTTTTGCTATAATACGCTCCATGAAATCGACCGCGCTTAACTCGTTATAGCCCCCCATCTCACTCGGTTTTGCTATAATAACTGGTAGATGGAAGATGAAAACTTACGGGTTATAGCCCCCCATCTCACTCGGTTTTGCTATAATCATAAAAACTAATACCACCGTCTTTGCTTCGTTATAGCCCCCCATCTCACTCGGGTTTGCTATAATATCTGCTTGAGGGTAGGATACGATCTGAGAGTTATAGCCCCCCATCTCACTCGGTTTTGCTATAATTAATGCACCGATCATAACGCAAGCGGATCGGTTATAGCCCCCCATCTCACTCGGTTTTGCTATAATTTAGGGATGCAGGCTTCACAATCGAAGTTCCGTTATAGCCCCCCATCTCACTCGGTTTTGCTATAATCAAAAAGTTTATGTTTGCCCCCATGTCAATGTTATAGCCCCCCATCTCACTCGGTTTTGCTATAATCTCAAAGATATTATTGTCGAGGTGTTTGAGGTTATAGCCCCCCATCTCACTCGGTTTTGCTATAATTTGACTGCCGCTGCTCGTAATACGTCAGTCGTTATAGCCCCCCATCTCACTCGGTTTTGCTATAATTCTGTAACGCATTGGGATACACCACGAAACGTTATAGCCCCCCATCTCACTCGGTTTTGCTATAATTTCTATCAGAAAGAATAAAAAGAATATTTCGTTATAGCCCCCCATCTCACTCGGTTTTGCTATAATGAAGAAGATATTGAATGGCGCATACAGCAAGTTATAGCCCCCCATCTCACTCGGTTTTGCTATAATTTCAACGAAAAGACGGGGGCAGTATCGATCGTTATAGCCCCCCATCTCACTCGGTTTTGCTATAATTGCTGCGTTCATCGGTACAGACGAAATGGAGTTATAGCCCCCCATCTCACTCGGTTTTGCTATAATACAAAATATCTCGATGTCTTAAAAGAAAGAGTTATAGCCCCCCATCTCACTCGGTTTTGCTATAATTTATCTTTCAGGTTGGAACCATGTGAGGGAGTTATAGCCCCCCATCTCACTCGGTTTTGCTATAATATGTATGAATCATATTAACTAAACCACTAGGTTATAGCCCCCCATCTCACTCGGTTTTGCTATAATTCCAACCTGAAAGATAATCATTTGATTCGCGTTATAGCCCCCCATCTCACTCGGTTTTGCTATAATTCACTTATTGGTGGTGCTTTCGGTTCTAAAGTTATAGCCCCCCATCTCACTCGGTTTTGCTATAATAAGTAGTTTGATTTTGAATACTCAAGCATTGTTATAGCCCCCCATCTCACTCGGTTTTGCTATAATTGGGAGCCACATTTCGTGGGTAAGCCCTCCGTTATAGCCCCCCATCTCACTCGGTTTTGCTATAATTTAAAAAGTTTAGCATATTATTATCATTTAGTTATAGCCCCCCATCTCACTCGGTTTTGCTATAATTCGATCGAGTGAACTGCGCCGCAAGATCGTGTTATAGCCCCCCATCTCACTCGGTTTTGCTATAATCAACTTCGACGGCGTAATCTCGCACAAATCGTTATAGCCCCCCATCTCACTCGGTTTTGCTATAATGGTGCAATTCTTGCAAGCATGGCTTCCGGGGTTATAGCCCCCCATCTCACTCGGTTTTGCTATAATGACGATTATCTGGAAGCAGTCGAAAAACAAGTTATAGCCCCCCATCTCACTCGGTTTTGCTATAATTATTGATTGGTTCAATACAACACATGATCCGTTATAGCCCCCCATCTCACTCGGTTTTGCTATAATACTCTCCGTAGCCGATGCTTTAAACTCATCGTTATAGCCCCCCATCTCACTCGGTTTTGCTATAATCCGCATCAAGGACGTAGTCATATCCAAGGAGTTATAGCCCCCCATCTCACTCGGTTTTGCTATAATAGCAGCAGCACCGACAACCGGAGTCACGTAGTTATAGCCCCCCATCTCACTCGGTTTTGCTATAATGCGTAGCGTATGCCGTTCTCTTTGGTATTGGTTATAGCCCCCCATCTCACTCGGTTTTGCTATAATATGCACGTATGACACTACAAGACTTCAACTGTTATAGCCCCCCATCTCACTCGGTTTTGCTATAATACCATCTGACGCAAATCCCGTATAGCGGGGTTTGCGTACCAAAATTCTCACCAAAAAAATGGCACTTTTTGATCTGAAATCAGAACAAAAGCAACTGTTTTGTGCCGATTTTTTCCTCTTTTTTATCCATTCCGATCAAAATTTTCATCCGTTCGTATTGTGTATTGGTCACCATCATCGCTCTCACATTCCCTTTTGGCGGAAGATTTGTTTCGAGATGTAACATATACCGCTCTGCCGTATCCTGCCCTTTGCAGATTCGGCAATAGACGGAGAATTGGAGCATATCGTAACCGTTTTTGAGGAGAAATTTGCGAAATTTCGCATACTCTTTACGCTCTTTTTTAGTAGCGGTGGGGAGATCGAAAAAGACGAGGAGTCGCATAAATCGCACCGGAGTCATACGAAATTCACCGTCTCGATCAGAGAGGGGTCTTTGGCACGGGTGGCGCGCAGCAGCGATTCGGCACTCAGTTCGCACGCATACGGGAGTGTTGTCTCTATGGCTCCGAAACGACACGGCATCGTGACGAGTTCGAGAAGTCTTGTTTTGTAGCGCATATCGAGTTGAAACGGTAACTCGTCACCGTCTTCATCGAGGAGCTCCCTTACCACTGCATCGACAAATGGACGAAACGGTTCGATCATATCATCAGCGAGGTTGAGGGCGTTGAGTTCACTGCAATGGTGCACTCCAAACGCGGGGAGAAACCCAACCCCCACGAGGGCACGGGCAACCATCCCCCGCACTATCGCATAGCCGTAGTTGAGTGCGCTGTTGCGGATGTCGTTTTCGTTTTGTTGACGGGCAAAGTTTTCAAACAGTGCACTCCAGTAGGCGCGCGCCGCTTGGGCTTCGACATTGCCGCTATCGCCGGAGGTGATATGAGTTCTGAGACGACGTAAAAAATCGGTTGTTTCACTATTACGTTCGCTGATCACTTCGGCTTGGTTGGTCACTTTGGCATGGATGATCTTCTGCCAACACCGTTTTTTAAACGGTTCGCTCCACAGTGCTTGCAGACGTGCTACCCCCGCCTGACGGCTATGGGCATGAAAAGGGAGGAGTATGGAGGTAGGGAGATGTTTCTCATCGCAGATATAGGTAACGGCTCCGCATTCGGCGAGTGCATCGATGAGAGGCGACGTGAGGGTGCATTGGCGTGATTCGATCACGATACACGAGAGATCACTCAGCGGGATAGTGTACTCATCGCCGTTATCGAGAACCAATGAATCATGCCGCAGACTCAGCCGTGCGGGTTGTGCTATGTGCAGTGTACGCCATCCCATCCTTCTCTCCTGATAATGAAGTGAGGATAGATCGGCGAATTTTAACTATTTTTAATATTTTTCCGTTTTTTTGCTTCTTGTGGGATCGTCCCCAACCGCTTTTCACTTTTGACTTCGTGGTAGTAGCCCAATGGGTCGATGGTGTATTTTTTAAAGATCAATGCTGTTTTTGACCCTGCTATTTTTAGATAATCACTATCTATAGCTTGAATCTGAACTTGTGCCGTTGCACTATGAGCACCTTTGAAATATCCTAAAAATGGTTCTTCATTTTTGAGTTGGATTTGAACTAAATCTTCTTTATGCAGTGAGAACAAAAAACTATAGCTACTGTCTATTGCTATCCACTCTTTTCCTTTCCCTGCGACAATCGCTTTGCTAGGCAACTCCTCTTTCGCAAAATCGGCAACGTAGATCGGGACAAGATAATATTTTCCCTCTTTGGTAAAGACATCAACACGAGGCATATCGCCGTTATCACACATCCCCTTGCCGCTGTTGACCGTTACCCCGCGCCCTTTATAATCATTTGGGCTTTGGATGGTCTCTTTGTGCGCCGCACCCGTTACACTGGCACGCGGCGGACGACTGATAAGGAGACGGTTTAGAGTAACTTCACGTCCGTCTTTGGCACAAATGGTCTCAGTGCGTTCCAAGGAGAGGGCTTTATCTACTGCTTCGCGGAAATGTTCCATCGGCGTTTTGAATTCAGGTTTTTCTTTAGCACGTCTGGTCTCTTTGGCTCCGTAATAGGTGGAGAGCTTTTGTACCATTGATTGGGTTGCAAATGCTATAACGATAGCATCGAGTGCGTGATGGGTGTGGATACTACGATCTTTCATATACCCCTCTATCCAACGGCTCCGCAGTTCTGAGGTGAGTTTACCGCTTCGTATTTGGATACGTAGTTTGTCATCCTCATGGGAAAGTTTCCAGTAGTTTTCGCAATAGGTTTTAATGGCGCGAGCCATATAGCGGGTATCGTTTAGATTACGGCTAAGGAACTCTTTTTCACTGTTCTCATCGAAATTCTTTTTAAGTAATCGATTGATTTTCCCCATCCCCATTTTAGAACGGTTGGTCGTGCTGTTGATACGAGCTTCATATCGTTCCCATGCTGACGCGTCATGACCAAACCACTCGAATGGAGTACGGTTTATTTTATCCTGATTGGCTTTTGTAAGGACTAACACTTTGTTAGCAAAACTGTCATCGGCACTACGGCTTCGCGGGAGAATATGATCGATTTCACAATACCCCTCATCGAACAGCCGATCTAGCTTGATATGTTCTCCGGTGTAAGGGCATATTTCACTTTGTTGCTCATATAGCCGTTTTTTGAGGATATTTTTGCGTGTTAGAGGTACGGAACTTTCGAAATTCTCAGTGATCCATACTTTTGCCGCTTCGCGCTCTTTTTCATTTTTGCGCTGACCCTCGATCATCCCTTTTATATCGGCTTTGGTATTAACCTCACGCGCTAACTCAAAATGGACTTTATCGAAACTGCCGTATTTTTTGACCAAAGTATTGGCAACTTTACGAAACTGCGCAAACGCTCGGATAACAGTAGGATTGAGGATGTCAATGTCGGTATCTTTGAGAGGAGGGAGATAGATCGATTTTTCAAATGCAGGTTTTCCCAGTATCCCAACGGCTTCATCGTAGCGTTTACCGCTCATCATCTCAGGAAGTATAGCTTTGAGTGCTTTGAGCGAGAGTTGTACGAAATCGGTAAATCCGATTTTACAGAGAGCTTCGATAGTATCCGCACCGAGTCCCAATTTAATAAGTTCGTCTCGTTTTTGCCGTTCATCTTTAAAATAGGTGAGAGTTTTGGCAACTTCATCGGCTAAATCGATATTTCTCATAAGTTCAGAGAACTTCTCATCCCCTAGAGCGGTTTTAAATGCGGCGTGACCTTTTAGAGTAAGCCATACTTTTTTCTCGGCATCAGCTTTGTCAAATTCCCATTCATCAAGTGTCTCTGCCTCCCCTTTTTTAGCTTTTTTCGGTTTGCCTTTGTAGGTGAGACCTTTAAAAATTTGATGTTCATTCAATTCTAAAAATTTGCGGAGTTGTTTATAGTCGAGCTTCTCTTTAGAGGTGGCAAACTCCATAAGCTCATCCATGCTTTTGATTTCGATAATTTTGTGCTCATTCCCCTCATTATCGACCACCACTGTATTATAAAATTTTCCAATCGCCACAAACCGCTCGGCGGTAGGAGAAGATTTCGGCGCACGTTTTTGATCAGGAAAATAGGTACACGTACCAACCATTTTTTCGATGCTTTGCATCGGTCGGACATAAAAAGCGATGTTTTTATAGGAATCTTTTAACGCATCGGTGGCTAATGTATTGCCGAATTTGGCTTGTGATGCAAAAATAGTCTCGATCTCTTGTACTAAAAAATCACGGGGAATAGAGATTTCATAATCGCCACTTTTGTTCCGTTTTTTACCATGTTCACCTCGTTCTCGCCAAAGCCATTCACCCACACTTAGGCATCCCGCATTTTGAAATTTTTCTCGTAACTCGGCCCCTGCTTGTTTGACTTTTCCGCTCTCTTCATCACTTTCATCATCACCTATAAATTTAAAACCTCGATGTTTGGCAATGTGAATCATTATCCGTGCAAGTTCGTTTGGGCTCAATATTCGGTGGAGAGCGTCGTGTCGTAATTTCCATACGTCGGTACGGTTAGCTTTGCTGTTGTAGATTCCATCATCTAAATCAAAGTCATTTACATTTAGAAGACCATTCGTAATGCAGAGCTTTTTGATTTCGTTCATACGAACGCGGCGGCGTTTAATAACACGACGGATTCCTCGTGCTTCACGGCGGGCTTTATTCGGGGATTCTTTCTCTTTTGGAGTTTCGGCAGCGGTAAAAAGGCGGACGCCGCAATCAACTATTTTATTATTGGTATCATCTTCTTTGTCATACTCGATCACCGCCCACCCCAGCGATGCAATCCCTAAATCTATTCCTAAAATTCTTTCAATCATAATATCACCGTATTAGTTGGAGTTAAGGTATTGTAGCGTATGATTTGACATTAGCCAAACCGAGTGAGATTAGTGGGGCTATAATAAGAGGTTATAAGCTTCCTCGTAAAGCTGTCGAAAGACTTAACTGCCCTACGGGGCATCTTTAAAAAGCTTTTCTTTACTCCTCAAAAACCCTATCGTCTCCACCTCTTTTGCTGACTTTATCTCTAAAATCATCTCTTCGAGAGCATTTAACGAATCTTCCAGCATAATTATCGTGTCGGCTACGGCGGTTAGCTTATCTTTTGTCCACTCTTTGTGTTTTAGTGTCTCTTTTTTTAATTCATGAATCTGCTGAAGCAGCTCTCCATGCTCCAGTGCGTAACGGCGTATTTTGGAAAAAGTACGCATGATGGAGATGGTGACATCGGTGGCTCTTTGACTTTTGAGCACCGTGGCGAGCATATAAACTCCCTGCTCAGTAAAGGCTTTTGGTAGATGTCTGCGCCCACCCCAACTTGAGGTCGCAATTTGCGACCTCAAGTTAGCAAACTCATCATCAGTGAGTTCAAACATAAAATCATGAGGGAATTTTTCAGGATTTCTGATTACCGCTTCGTTGATCCGCTTGGTTTCTACACCGTACAGCTCTGATATATCCGAATCTATCATTACTTCGGTATCGCGTAGACGGTAGATTTTTTCTCGGATGGGTTCGACAATAAAAGTATCCATAATACCCCCTAATTGTATATAATAGGATAGCTAGAATGGAACAAGGAACTATTTTTATTGCACTATGTCAGATTTTACCCCTCTCTCCCGTACAATTCGTTATACAGCTCCATCGCATAGCGATCCGACATACTCGCAATATAGTCGCTGATCACTCGATGGGGGTTGCGTCGTTCACACTGCTCCAGATAATAGCGCGGCAGCATTTTCGGTTCTTCCATCAGGGCATTGAATAACCCGATAATCGCCTGCTTACCGGAAAACATTTTGCGGACAATCTGTTTGTGTTGATAGAGCTCTTTAAATAAGATCTTTTTGAGCTTTTTGATTTGCGTTTCCAGTGCCGGCTCAAATCCGATGACGATGGGTTCGGATGCCGGGATAACGGAGGCTAACACACGGCTGTTATCGATTTTGTCGCGCGAGTATTCCAATAGGGAATAGACCAAATGGTTGATGAGATGGGAGCTGAAACGGTAGCGGAACATTTCATCCTCATCTTCGTGTATCCCTTCATCGTATACTTTTTGGAGAATGGTTTGGATGAGCTCACTGGATTTCAGTGTTTCAAAGGTGATCAATCCGGAGGCTACACCATCATCGATGTCATGGCTGATGTAGGCGATCTCATCAGCACGGTCGACGATCATCGCTTCGATGCTGGGATGGGTGTCGAGGGCGAAGGCATCGCGGATGCTTTCGGGTAAAAACGGTTTGTTATACGGATAAGAGTGTTTTAAAATCCCCTCGAGCGTCGCATAAGTGAGGTTGAGACCCAAAAACGCCTTATAACGCTGTTCGAGTTTGGTAACAACGCGGAAACTCTGAAAGTTGTGCTCAAAGCCGCTCATAAATCCCCGTTCCCGTAAGCACTCATCGAGGGTGTCCCCGCCGATATGTCCAAAAGGGGTATGTCCCAAATCGTGCGAGAGGGCGATGCTCTCGGCGAGTGACTCTTCTAACCCCAAATGGGACGCAATCGAACGGGCAATTTGGCTCACCTCGATGCTGTGGGTGAGGCGGGTGCGGAAAAAATCACCCTGAGAATTTAAAAAAACCTGCGTTTTGTATTCAAGACGGCGAAAACTGCCCGAATGGATGATACGGTCTCGGTCCCGGGCATAGGGGGATCTAAAGTCGTCACTGATGGGATAAAAACGTTGATTAGGAAGCACGAAAACCCTTTTGTGATTGTGTTGTACCATTATATCGTGACTCTTTACACTAAATTAACACTTCTTTTCTACAATGGTGTTTCGATTCTCCTTCGATAGTTTGGCCGAAACACTCCTCCTTCGTGTTTCGGTTTACTATGATTTTTACTTCGATGCAATTCTTTTCCCCAATTTGTAAACATTTTTATAAAACAAGATATAATTAATGATCACGCGTTAAGGCGGGCCAAGATGGATGAGAAGACAGAACACCACTACCATTCAACATTAATCGTAGAGAATGCACGGGAAAATGCTAAAACATATCAGCAGGAAAATCTCAAAACGCGGCGTCAAATGGAAGAGGGATTTTTTCAAAAATCCCACGATTATCGTGATTTCGTTTTGTCACCGGAAGGATATGAGGGTATTGTCGTTGCCTTATACATTCTAACCATTCCCTATTTGACGGGGTTGCTGTTCTTGTTTTTGCTGGTTGCCAAAGCCAGTTATGAATACTTTTTGCAGTTTAATTTAGCCTCTTTTTTTGTGATATGGGCAATCGGGTATGAAGTGTGTGCGGCTTTAATTTTAATCGGGATTTTTTTAGCATGGCTCAAATATATCAGCAATCGTTGGAGTAAAGAACAGGCACGTAAAAAACCCTCTATCAATCGATATGGTCTTTAAGGGTAACCGAAAGCCTTATAGGGTAGAATTCTGCTCTTTCTTCAGATGGACAGCTGGCCGAGTGGTCGAAGGCGCACGCCTGGAACGCGTGTATAGGGCAACCTATCTAGGGTTCGAACCCCTAGCTGTCCGCCATATAAATCCCCTATTTTCCGTACTTTCAAAGACCTAAAAAAACATCAGTGACACTACAGTGCCATAATATTGACACCATAAATATCAATCGATTTATTAAACCGCCCCACAAACGCTTGCCGGTTATCTACCCTCTCGCTCTTATTTGTTTGTCTTCCATCAACATTGCATTGAGCGTATTAATCACTTCGCGACTCGCACGTTCCGCATCTTGAAAGTACGTTATCACATTTGTAGACTCTTCTATGCAGGTACCGGCTGTTACGCAGTTTACCGCTGCAATAATATTATCGTGCACCAATTTATGCGGAGATTCAAGTTTTCTAAAACTTGGGGTATGCCCAAAGATTTGCGCACCTTTTCCACCTGTAGCCCATTTACCCAGACGGCAGTGATGGTGATCGGCAAATTCACTTTCAACTTTGAGATTAAAGACACTTTTGTATCCGTTAGATTTAAAGAGCAAGTGATCTAATTTTACGAGGACTATAAAGACAGAATACAAAACATTGGTAGAATCTTTTTCGATCTCTTCAGCACGTTGTCCTAAATCTATGAGAGTAGAGCGGAATTGTTCGAGTTTATGGGTTGATCTCGACGAAATAGATTCCATTATGTTTGAGCGTTCATGAATTTCTGTAGCATTTTGCTTGAGGCTTTGTACACTCATGGCGACTTCCGCGGTTGCTTTTTGAGTACGTTCTGCGAGTTTTCGTACTTCATCCGCTACGACTGCAAAACCTCGACCATGCTCGCCTGCCCGGGCAGCTTCAATAGCAGCGTTTAACGCCAATAAGTTTGTTTGATCAGAAATGTCTTTAATGAGATTAATAACTTGTCCAATCGAACCTACTCCATCATTGAGTTGGCCGACTGATCCATAGTTTTCGGTAATATTTTCGACAAGCTGCTGTTGAATTTGAAGGATTTCAACGATTTCTTCATTGATTTCTATCGCATTGGTACGATTGCTTTTATTGAGTATTTCAATTTCTTCTAGATGACTAACATTCTCCGCAAGATCTTTTTGCAATAAAGATAAATCGTATTGACACGCTCCGGTTAGAGTCTCTGTGAGATTATGAATGAGATCAAACATAACGGCGTTGTTTTTGAGCTGTCCATTTTCTTGACGCAGTCTGTTGATTTCATCGTGTAGATTGCTATTGTCTCTTTCCAATTCAGCAATTTTTGTGTGAAGTGGTGCAATATCTTCCTCTTTGTACTTACATCCGAAAAACATTAAATAAACCTTTGAATTTTAAATTATTCGTAGATTACAGTTTTATGTATAAAATTATGACTTTTTAGTGATTTTTTTTAAAGAAAAAGCAATAAAACGATACGGAAGTTTCTATTTGAATCATTTTCACAATATATCGTTTTATTAGGTATTTGGTTTTAAGACGGTTTAGTGTCATATCTGCGACGTGGGTGGCCAAAGAAAACTATAGCTTAAATATTTGAATTTCTGTCGTTTCTTCTGACGAACTTTTTATGAATTTGAGTACAATACCTTCGAATAAAGGATAATTTTTATCGTGCTACGATAATAATGTATGAAAATAATGAGGCAGGATGGGGCAGTTGGTAAAGTTTTGGGCGGCAATATCTCTAATGCTGTTTACTTTTAGCGGATGCGACCATGTCAGGGAACCCAATACCCAGTACCGCCCTGTAGGTATTGTCAAAGAAAATAAAAACTACATTATCGGAATCAACGCCTTTGTGAGCAGCAAGGAGATGTTTGTTGCTTACCGCCCGATTCTCAATTATCTCGAACGCAATATCGACGGCGTCAAGTTCGATCTTGCAACCTCCAAAGATTTTGTCGAATATGAAAAGCGGGTTCGACAGAGTGAGTTTCATTTCGCCCTCTCCAACCCTTATCAAAGCGTTATCAGTTTTGAACACGGTTACCGTCCGATCGCAAAAATGAAAAACGACACCCTTTTTCGGGGGATTTTGATTTCCCGTAAAGATGCGCACATAAAACGTTTTGAACAATTACACGGAAAAGTGATCGCTTTTTCTGCCCCTACCGCGCTGGCCGGAGCCATCATGCCAAAGTATTTTTTGTGGGAGCACGGTATCGATGTGCGTCGTGACATGGTCCCCTATTATGTCGGATCCCATTTTTCGGCGATTCTCAATACCTATACCAAGGATTCGCTGATTACGGCAACATGGCCGCCGGCATGGGAAAAGTGGAAAAAAGAGAATCCGACCAAAGCGGCGGAGATGGAGATCGTTTGGGAGACCCAGCCGTTATTGAACAATGCCCTTTCGGTTCGCTCAGACGTCGATCCGGTATTGGCCGCTAAAGTGGCATCCTTGCTCATATCGCTCAATACGATCCCAGAGGGACGTGCGCTTCTCGAGCGGGCAGGATTGGAAGGGTTTGAGAAGGCGGACAATAAAACATTCGAACCGGTAAGGGTGTTCTTACGTCATTATGAATCCGCAATAGGAAAAATTCAATGAACCCTTTTCAGACGATACGCGGGAGGCTTCTGGTCACTATTTTCTTCATCCATTCGGTGCTGATGGGATTGGTGGCGTATGATTTGGTAGAGCGGCAACATCGGTTTATGGAAAAACAGCTTTCCCAAAACGGGTATTCTTTGAGTTCTTTACTCGCTTCCAATGCGGCCTTAGCATTGCAAAATAACGATTTATCGGCACTTGAAGATTTACTGGAGGATGTCCGAAGCCTTCCCGATGTTTCGATGATTTTCGTGATGGATACGACGGGGCGCATTCGTGCGGCCTATCCGGAGGAGTATCTGAATCAAACCCTCGTCGATCCGGTAAGTGAATCAATGGCACGGAATTTGGAGAAAAGCGGCGTAGAAGCGTATCAGCAAAAGCATGAAGGGCTGATCGATACGATGCAGGTGGTTAAACTCGATGGTCAGGTTATCGGATATTGCCGTATTGTGATAAGTGACGCTTCCATGACGCGTGAGCTGAAGGTTTTGATACAAAGCGGGTTGGTGTATGTCGTATTGGCGATTATCATTGGGGTTTTGTTGGCCTGGGGTGTTGTGCGTAAAATGACCTTTCGTATTACGAAGCTCTCGGAAGCGGCGACGCAGATAGCCCAAAAGAATTTTGAGGTCACCCTTCCCACGGAAAAGGGATCGGACGAGATCGCCATCATGGAGCAGGGATTCCGGGTCATGGTCGATTCGATCAAAACGCACGTGAGCGATCTCGCACAGATGGGTAAAACCCGTTTGCTGCAAAGTCAGCGCTACCAAAAAGCACTCCTTGAATGGGCTAAACTCGATTATCAAGACGCCAAAACGGCGATTCGCAAAGCGACGGAAATAGCGGCAGACACCCTGGAGATCGGACGGGTCAGTATCTGGCATATAACATCCGATGGAGCGATGCTCGTGTGCGATGATCTTTATTGTAAAACCGAAGAGGAACACACGGAAGGGTTTGTGCTGCATCAAGAGGAGTTTCCCAATTATTTTGCGGCGTTGCAGCGAGGGGAGGTGATTGTCGCCAATGATGCGCAAAATGATCCTCGAACGTCTGATTTTACAGAGCATTATCTCAAGCCGCAGGGGATTTCGTCCATGCTGGATATTCCGATTATTCAGGAAGGGAAAGTGGTTGGGGTCGTGTGCCATGAACATCTGGATACCCCCAAAGTGTGGCAGCCCGAAGAGCAGGACTTTGCGATCGCAATGGGGAGTACGATTTCATTGGCGCTGGAGATGGAACGGCGTAAAAAGGTCGAAGAGCGTTTGGCGTATCGCGCAGATCATGATGAGTTGACCGAACTTCCTAACCGTAGGCTGTTACTCGATCGTTTGGATCAATCGATCCGGCATGCACGTCGTAATGATCAGAATGTGGCGGTGTTGTTTATCGATTTGGATCACTTTAAAGAGATCAATGACTCGCTTGGGCATTTGGTTGGGGATTATGTTTTGATCCATGTTGCCCGGTTGATAGAAACCCAGTTTCGGAATGTGGATACGATTGCCCGGCTGGGGGGAGATGAATTTTGTCTGATTATCGATTCATTGGAGGATATTCAAAAGGTGAGTGTGGTCGCCGAAAAGCTGGTGGAGATGCTGCAGCACCCTATCTGCATTGACAAGCATGAGCTGTATGTGACCTGCAGTATCGGTATCAGTATCTTTCCCTCAGACGGAGAGAGCCCCGAAACGCTGTTGCGCAATGCCGATGCCGCGATGTATAAAGCCAAAAATGAAGGGCGAAACAGCTATCGGTTTTATACGGAAGATATGACGGTGCGGGCATATGAGCGGGTTGCTTTGGAAGCGAATTTGCGTCGGGCATTGGAACATCAGGAGTTTCATGTCTATTATCAGCCACAGGTCGACGGAATAACCGGGAAACTGATCGGGATGGAGGCCCTGATACGGTGGGAACATCCTGAGCTGGGGATGATTCCTCCGGTTAAATTTCTCCCCTTGGCGGTAGAGACGGGGCTCATCATTCCGATTGACCGTTTTGTGATGCGCAGTGCGATGACGCAGTTGAAAGCGTGGGTGGATGCGGGGCTGAACCCCGGAGTTCTTGCATTGAATTTAACGATTAAACAGCTCCGGCAGGATGATTTTATCGCGATGCTGAGGGGGATGCTGAACGAAACGGGGTGTGTGAGCGAATGGATTGAACTGGAGGTAACGGAGGGGGAGATCATGGAAAACCCCGAACAGGCGATTAAAATCCTTCAGCAGATCAGTGAGATGGGAATTACGCTCGCCATTGATGATTTCGGGACAGGGTACTCCTCATTGGCCTATCTGAAACGGCTTCCGGTCGATAAGCTTAAAATCGACCGGTCGTTTATCCGTCATCTTCCCGAGGATGAAGAGGACATTGCCATCGTTCAGGCGATTATTGCGTTGTCGAAAAGTCTGCGGTTGAATCTTATCGCCGAAGGGGTAGAGACAGTGGAGCAAAAAGAGTTCTTAACCGAAAACGGATGTCCGCAGATACAAGGGTATCTGTATGGAAAGCCGATGAAAACAGAGGATATGACGGTGATGCTGGGAGAATACAGCCAAAAATTCAGCGTATAAGAGACATCCGAAAATTCGGTTTATTTTTGGGTGAGGGGCATCGCACTGTAACCTGTCTGTGAAACGGCATCTTGCATCTTGCGCAGGGTCACCGACTCATCGGTGGTTACCGTCGCCGTTTCCTTTTTAAAATTGACCTTGGCCTCTTTGACCCCGGGCACACTCAGCAGCGCTTTTTTGACGGCTAACGTGCAGGCGATGCAGTGCATTCCCCCGATACGAAGGGTCCATGTCTGTCCGTAGGTGAGAGTGGCTAACACTAACAAACCCAGTGTTATTCTCCCCATATCCACCCCTCATAGTAGGGATAGAAGAGTGCGGCAAGGCTGAGGAGGAACAGGACCCAAAAGAGGGTTAGCAGAATTTTAGAGGTTAGGCTGGGGGAACAATCGCATTCGATCTGCTTTTTGATCACCATTCGGTAAAAGCCGATGCTCAGCATCACCACCGCCGCAGAGGTGAAAATCCATCGGTAGCTTTCAAGTGCGGTCACATTGAGGATGCCGGCAAAAGAGATTCCGAAAACCATAAAAAGGGTCGGAACGATGCAGCATGAGGCCGAAAGGAGAGCCGTGATCAATGCCCCTGAGAGGACGAGAACGGCACTGCGCCGTTCCTGCTGCATCATAATATCGACAGGATTCTCCTCTTCCGGACGCCCGACATACCCCTTTCCTTTGACGATGATGAGTCGCGTGGCACCATCGCTCAATCGCTCTTCAGTATAGGTGCAGTGTTGGGAGAGGGCGAACCGCTTGCAGTTTTCCCGTCCGCTGAGGGTGTTCACTTCTACGGTGAGGATCGCATCTGCAGGGAGGGTATCCAGCGCCTTTTTCGTCTCCAGTACGGGGCGTGGGCAATCCATATCACGGCAATCGAGAATCATCGGATCACTTTTCGGGAGCGGATCGTATAACGAAAGGCTGCGGGATCAAAGGGATCGAGATACTCGCCGTCTACTTCTGCGTACGGGTAGCCGAACGAATCGAGAGAGCCCTGAGTATTGGCGGGGTAGAGGTCAAAATCGCGGGCGTGATTGAACGCCATCCAGTTGTTTTCCCAAAAACCGAAAAATTTGTCGGCGAGTTCACGGGCGCGCGGGGATGTTTTTTCGATCCCCTCTTTGAGTATCAGCTTGGTGATGTCGGCAGGATCGCACGGTATCCACCCTATATTCGGGATAAAAAATTCTACTTTACAGTGTTGAGCTTTGGTGATCTCTTCGCCGCTACCGAATGCGGCGGAAAAACGGGATGCTCCGACACGAATCCCCATCACCTCGCGTGCGGGGACCCCGGACGCGCGCATCAAGGCGACCGCCAATGCAGACATATCGAGGCATTTGCCCCCCATACGCCCATCGCGCTCAAGCTGAGAGAGCATGGCATTGGGGCTTCCTACGCCGCATCCGTGAACACTCTCATCGCGGTAGCTGTGTTCAACAATCCAGTCGTAGATTTTTCGGGCTTTTTTGAGGGGGTCTTTTTCATGTCCGACAATCTGTTTTGAGGCTTTGGCAACCATACCATCGGTCGGGATATGGGCCGTAGGGGCTAAAAACTCTTGTGCGTGTTCAACCGCATCGGGGCAGATCCGTTTGGGACGGAAGTCGCATTGACGATCTTTCAGTGCTATGCTCATTGAGAGTTCGAGTGATTTACTCAAGCCATTTTTGTCCCAGCGGGCATAAAAGGTTCGGACTTTATAACGGTTGTTATCGGTTTCGAAATGGACGGAAGCATCGCTTGAAGTGCTCAGCTCGATAACGCGTTGAAAGCCTGAAATATCTGAGGGGAGGGGGACCCATAGCGCGCATTCTTGGGAACCGTGTCGGGAAAGATCAAATTTCCAGCGGATGTCGTAAAACGCAATTCCTTTGTCAGATTCTTGTGGTACGGCGGCATAGAGAAAAGAGGGGGTGAGGAAAATCGCGCCTGTCATAGCTGTTTTTTTAATGAATTCGCGTCGGAGTATCATGTTATCCTACAATAATATCGGTATCGGTTTTGGCGACAACCTGTGCGACGATGGCTGCGGGTATCCCCTCGTTTAGACACCGCATCGCAATTTTTTGGGCATTTTCAGGGGTTGCCGCGATCAAAAGTCCCCCCGATGTCTGCGCGTCAAAAAGGATCATCTCCTTATCGGCTCCGATGTCACGTTTGAAGGTTACTTTGGATTCGAGATACTCTTTGTTGGCGTAGCTTCCCGCAGGTATAATCCCCATTGAGGCCATCGGCAACGCTTCGGGGAAAAATGGGACGGCGGAACTCTCCACTTCGATCGATTTTGTGCCTCCCCCCATCTCCGCCAAATGGCCTAAAAAGCCGAATCCCGTCACATCGGTACACGCGTGGGCGTCAAACTCCCGCGCGATGAGGGAGGCTTTATAGTTGAGGGTGCGCATCGTCTCAGCGATCTTCATCACGGTAGCCTCATCCAACAGATCGGCTTTGATGGCGGTGATCAGAATCCCCAGCCCTAGCGGCTTGGTGAGGACGATTAGATCCCCCTCCTGTACCGTATTGTTACGGAGGATTTTGTCGGGATGGACAAATCCGGTGCAGGAAAGGCCGTAAAGCATCTCCGGGGTTTCGATCGTATGCCCCCCCACGATCACGGCTCCGCACTCTTGCGCTTTGCTCTGCCCGCCGCGTAGAATTTCGGTTAACACTTCGGTCGGGTGGTTCTTGCCGTCAAATCCGACGAGGTTGAGGGCCGTTTTCGCATCTCCCCCCATCGCAAATACGTCGCTTAGGGAGTTTGCCGCCGCGATTTGACCGTAGATGAAGGGGTCATCGACCACGGGAGTGATAAAATCGACCGTCTGCACCATCGCCAAATCATCATTGATCCGGTAAACCCCCGCATCCTCATTCCCCTCAAAACCGACGAGGAGATCTTTATGAAACGATTTCAGATGGCAGGTGACGTTTTCGAGCGAGCCGGGGGAGAGTTTGGCCGCACATCCCGAAGCACGGACAAACTTCGTTAGTTTAGCGCTGTTGTTCATCTTGAATTCCTCTGAGAATTTCGAGTGTTTTGATCGGGTCATCGTTGTGGATACTCATGTCGGGTTTGATCGTCACTTTGTAGACTTTGTCGTAATACTGCGTCAATAAAATCTCGGAAACTCTGGACAAATCGCCGTTCTCAAATGCGGCGATAGCGGAGTCTTTATCGTCACGGCTGATGTAGGGGGAGATCCGCTCCATCCGCTCCCTGAAAAAACGCTCATCCATTCTGTCGTACATCCGGATGATCCGCTCTATCCGCTGCTCCAGCGGAGCCGTGATCTCAATGCGAAACCCCTCTTCCATCTGCTTGTAAAGAGGGGCGGGGAGCATGATCTTTCCGATCCGTTTGCTCTCCGCTTCGACGAATCCCCTTTTTTCAGGTTTTAGTGCGAGGAGGGCATGGGTCAGACGGTTTTGAAACTCTTTTTGGCTCGGCTGAGTGCCGTTGACATCGCCGAACACCGAACCGTAGTGGTTGGCCATTTTTTCAAGATCGATCACATTTTCCAGTTCACGTAAGAGGTCGCTTTTGCCACACCCCGTATTTCCCGCAAGGGTTATAAAGTTTACGGAGGGGAGATTTTCCAGATAATTCGTTACAAAGGTCCGATACGCTTTATATCCGCCTGTGACACGGTCGATTCGGTAGCCGATGTTCGAGAGAATGGTTCCCAAAGAGGAGGAGCGCATACCGCCGCGGGCGCAATAAATAGCGATTTTGGAGTTGGGGGTGAACGCCGGATAGATATCGTGAATATGACGAGCGGCATTCAAGCAGACGTACGATGCCCCTTTGACCCTTGCTTCAAAAGGGGAAATTTGTTTGTAAATCGTCCCGATTTCGTGGTGTTCTTCGTCATTCAAGGCATAAAAATTTTGGGCAAGCGGAATGTGCGATTCACCGTATTCGTGCGGACTTCGTGCGTCAATGATGAGATCGTAGGTGTCAAACGATTCTAAAAAAGTTTCAATGGGCAGGGTTTGTATCATTCAAAATTCTAGCATTTATCGTCTAATACCCTGATTAGCCAGAGATTAATGGGTGGATTGGAGCATGAAAAGAGCCGTTATGGCGAAGGCACCGACGGAAATCAGATAGTACATCAGCACCATTCGAAAGAGTACGATTTTCCCAAAAAAGAGGACAAGAGCCGCTTTCGCGACGGTATTGCTGATGATGGCGATGAGAATCGCATAGTGAGCCGTCGCCGGATTGAGACCATTTTTAGCCAATGACGAGAGCGATAGGACAATCGCATCGACATCGGCGATTCCGGAAACCAAGGCGACGGCATAGACCCCAATATTACCGATATAGCGGTTTGAAAGTTCGATAAGGGCGAGGGTAACACCGAATATCAGACCCATTATAAGGGCTTCTTTAAGATCAAACGGATTTTTAAATTTGATGTTTTGGGGAATATTTTCACGTTTCGAGGTGAAATACAATACGGCAATGTACCCATACCCGAAGAGGGTTCCTACGGCTATGGGGAGGATAAAGGGGTGTATTAATGCAGGGTTGATCACCCACATTTCGATCCCGGCGCGAATGAGCATCATCGAAGAAGCCAGGGCGATTCCGAGTGCCAGATTTTTGGCTAAAAACCCGTTTTCGTGAACCCGCCGTGCCATACTCATGGCCACTGCCGTCGAGGAGACCAGACCCCCAAAGAGTCCGGCGACTCCGATACCATGGGTAGAGCCTAAAATTCGGATGGCAATATAGCCAAAAAAGGAGATTCCCGCGACCAAGACGACCATAATCCAGATCCGATAGAGATTGATAAGCCCCATGGGATCGATCGCTCTGTCGGGGAGGATGGGGAGGATGACGAACGTCATGATCATAAACAAGATGGCTGCGCTGAGGTCTTTTTTGGTGATGGTTTGTTCATACTCTTTGACCGTATCTTTGATGTTGAGGACAAACAAGACGATGATGGTGATAAAGACCGAAAAGATGGGGATTGAAAAGTTGAGCATGGCTCCCGTGATGAAGGTAACGAGGGCGGCGAATTCGGTCGTAGCCCCTTTTTCAGAAATGGAGACACTGTTAACGATGTACGCGGCGATCAGCAATAGCCCCATCACGACCGACGCAATCAGGAAAAAATAGGGGAAAAAGGTGGTGAACCACGAGGAGAGATAGCCGAACAGGGCGATCATCGAGAAGGTTCTGGCTCCTCCGAAATCTTGGGTTTTATGGGAATAAATGGTGTGCATTTCACGCTGCAGTCCGATCAAAAAGCCCAAGACCAAAGAGAGGACGCTGTTTTGAATAAATAACGGTTCCATCTCACCCTCCTATCCTGCGAATGGAATCGATTATAGCGCTTTGCGGGTAAAAATAGCGTAATTCATTTTCGAAGACGTGACATGTGAGCTATACCTGCTCAAAACGTGTCCCATGACGAAGGGTATGCCGATAGAGGGTAAGGGCTTTTACGTGATTAAAGAGGAGCAGGGTAAACATCGCACCTCCGGACAGGGCACTAAGGATCAATACATCAGGAAAAAATGCTCCCGAAAGAGCGGTGATGGCCGTGAGGATAAAGAGCCAAAAAAGGGCTTTGGCGCGGTGTGAAGGGATGATATTCGACATAATGGGGGCGTCCATATACCCTGCGGAATTGAGATGAAACCAAACCAAAAAGGGGACAATCTTCCCCATCATCCCTAAAATAATGGACAGGGAAAAGAGGGCAAATGCTATCAAGCCTGCATGTTGCAGCTCCTCAGTCCCACTCCACATAAAAGCGGCATAGAGGCTAATCGCGACAAAGAACAAGACCATCCCTACAATCCAAAACCAGATACTCACATCACTAACACGCCGTTTGCGAATTTTAAGCCGTTTTAGTGTGGTGACGATAAATCCGATCAATAACGCCCCTATCACGAGGTCAAACACCCAAACAAACGGCAATGAGGAAAAAAGCCAGATCATTTTGAAGACCAAAGAGGCAGCGATGATTCGAAAGGCATTGCGTTTGCACCAGAGGCTGTAGGGGGGTGTGACGTAAAACATTTCGATGACTTGAAAAGCAACGGCAATGATCAAGGCGGCGATCCATCCGATCAGCCCCAGAGAATAATGAGAGAAACGCAAAGCCTCATGCACCGATGAAAAAGCCCCGTTGGCATACGAGGTTGCCATTACAATACCTAAAACAGCGGTAAAGGAGAGGGCAATCAGGGCAAGCCGCATCCCTCGAAGGGTTTCGTGGGTGATACCGCCGAACAGCAAAGGGAGGATGAGGTTGGCAGTATAAAGGATTGATGAGCCCAAAAACACCGAAGCCACGATAAACAGCACGGCGGCATTAAATGCAAAAGCTCCCGCCAACGAGAGGATACCGATCGTTAACAATACATGGATCAGCAGGGCATTGCCCATCGCAGAAGGGACCGGGCGTCCTCCCAAAACACTTTGCATTTGAAAGAGTGCACCGATCATTGCCATCGTAATGACCCCCAAAAACATCAGATGAATCGCCGCGAGGGAGAGGGGATGAGAGGGGATTACAACCGCATAGGGGTCAACAAGCAGTAGAGAGCATAACAGTATCCCGAATACCGGGACAGTGAAAAAAAAGCGCATGACCACCGAAATCGGGGGCGCCTGATCGAGAGAGAGGCCGTTATACATGAGGGTGTTCCAGCTCGACGGTTCGGCTTCGGGTAATGTAAATATGCCAGAGTCCTTCGGCTTCCATAACGCTCAGATAGCGCCCCCCATTTTTCGTAATAATCTCAAAAAGGGGGATCGGTTCGCGCCGGTGGATCATGTGTATCACCTCATTTCCGGAGAGTTTTTTGAACGCTTCAATGGTCATCTCGAGCGGGAGGGGATGGTCGAACTCACGGGTATCGAGAAGAATCATTTTTCCATCTCACGGAGGGTTTGGATCATCAGCTCCGCGTCTGTGCCAAGGGCACGGTCGATCATCGGATAGAGCATCTGCTCTTCTTTCATGTTGTGCTGTTGGAGCATGATCATCATCGATTCTCCGATTCCGAAAAAATCATTATTACGGTTTTCGCTGAGGGCAAGCCGCATCGATTCGAGAAGGCTTCGTAACTGCTGGTGCTCATACCGCATCATCTGCGTCGGTCCCCCCATCATCCCCGTCCGTTTTTCAAAGGTGATAAAGAGCTCTTTTTCTTCCATGTCAAAATGGTGATTGGTCGCGTGGTAAAACACATCGAAAAGAGTTTTGGCTTCATCGACTTTTTTTTCGGCAAGAGCATTTTCGGCTTCGGTGTAGAGGTGGTCACAGTCTCGGTGGTCGTCACGCATAAATTCTAAAATCATGAAATTTCCTTTGATACTTTAATGGTGACAGTATAAAGAGATCAGCACCGATCTGTCTTGACGAATATCAATAAATTTTCAAATACCCTTTCCGTTCGCCCTGAGCTTGTCGAAGGGTTCATGGTTCGACAAGCTCACCACGAACGGAGAAAAGATTTATTTTTTGACCACCTTATTATGCGGAAGAAAATCGCGGAAATCTTTGATATAGATGGCGTTGATTCCCTGTCCAAGTTCATGAATATCAGCATCCAGCCGGAGCCAGCGGTTGACACTGTATTGGAGCAGCACACTCGAGACCGTATCGTTTTTGTAAAGGACTCTGAGGTCTTTGTTGAGGCGTGCCCCCACTTCAAATCCCATTCCCCCCTCTGCCGTCGTGAGGATATTCATCGTATCGATCTGAAGTTTGGTCGCTCCGCTAATCAGCCCTTTAAGCCCCGCTCCCAACATAAAATTGGTTGCATCCGCGCGGACGGTCGACGTCGAACTGTCTCCTCCGGAGACGGTATTGGCGGGGCTGCCGAAGAGGATATAGCTCATAATGTCATTTTGGCTCATGACCGGATCGGAGCTAAAGAGAAAAATCGGGGAATCGAGGGTATGGGTGACGTAGATGAGAATCTTATGGTAGTCAACTTCATGCCCTATCGTGAGGTTGAGATAAGGGTTGAGAGGGACGTCTCCCCCGAAATAGATTTCCGAGTGTTTGATATCGAAAGCTTTTCCCGCAGTCGTTGCTGTGCCGGAGGGGATAGTTAGCATACCCAGAATCTGCATCGGGGCTGTCGGTTCTTTCCAGAGGGTTACATCGGGATTGAGCTGCAAATCGAGCTCTTTTGTTTTAAAATGGATTGGCTTTTTCGCGGTAATATGGAGATTCGTTGAGAGTTTGGCACTGCTTGGAGGACGGACATCTTGAATAATAATGATGTCATCGTCCATGACTTTAAACTGCTGCAGGGGCAGGTAGGCGATGGTCGCGTCGAGAATCTGTAACGTACCCGAAAGGTTTTGATTCGCATCCCGGTCGCGTGTAAACGTGATATCGGCATCGGCATGCGCCTCCCCTTCGGGACCCTGGTAGCTGAAGCGATCGGAACGGAGTCGCAGCGAAGCGCTCAGATCCGGTTCAACCCTTCCCGTGAGTAAGAGGGTATCAAATATCCACAGTTCGTCAATGATGAGTTCTCCCTCAGTGGTTAGGTGCATATAGGAGGGCTTCTCGCTAAAGAGGGGGTGATCAACCACTTCGAAACGGTAGTGATTCAGAGTGATATTCTCATCACGGTAGTTCAGGCTCAACCGTCCGTTTGTCCCTGCATAGGCACGCTGGGAATCGAGTACGGCGGCGTACCATGGTATGGTGATATCGCTTTGGATGGCGAGGGTATCGTTTAGGCTGATGTGGGTTTTCGCACGGATTTCGGCATCATAATATTCTCCCGGATGCACCTCGATGGGGCGCAGTTTGGAGAGGGTGGTGAACAAAGAGGGGATCAGGGCATCGATATCGATCCTTTTTTGCGTCGGAGCGAGTGATCCGGTGATATCAAAAAAAGCACCGAGATAATTGCCCGAACCGATGAGCGTTTGACCCGTTAGCGTGGCGTTGAGGGCCAGAGCATCTCCTGAAAGATGAAGGTGTGTGGCATCAGCCTCATTATCCAGCGAAAGGGTGAGATGTTCCGGCGGTTTGTGTGCCCAGTTTTTCCACATGGGTGCATCGGGAAGGAGGGTCAGATTTCCATCCAGAGCATGATGGCCGCTTTTGGTAGAAAAGGAGCCCTGAAACCGAGCGTGATCGTGAGCGGCATCGATTTTTCCTTCCAGTGCATCGGCGGTGAGAAGATAGGTTCCCTCCGCATCCATGTCAAACGGCGAGGAGCGGATAATCTCCGGAAGTGTCGCAATAAAGGCAAGATTTTGGTGAGTGCTTTGGAGCTTCCATCCGAAACGGTCATAATCTTTGCTCGAGAGGTGAAGGGTGCTTCCATCGAGTGTCAGGGTGCCGATGAGGCCGTTGGTATCATCGCTAAAGGCTCCGTGCAGTGCGTTGGAAGGGAGAGGCTGCGTCGAGGTGATGATGCCGTCAAACTCGGTCGTTGTTTTACCGCTGATCTCATAGCGCAGATGCTGCTTCGTTTGCATGGCATCGCTGCCGCGCACCACTCGATAGAGAGCGTTGATATCGAAATACTCATTGTCATAACGGTAGCGAAAATCAAGGTTAATTGCTTCGGCGTGCACTTGGGGGTCTTGTTTGGATGGCACATTGGCGAGGGTCGTCTGCAAAAGGGCTTGGTCGGGGGAAAGTTCCGAAATTTTTACCCGGAGGGCTTTCGGAAGGGTGGTAAAGCGGCCGCTATAGGGGGCCAGTTCGGCATCATTGGGGTAGATGTCGCTCATCCCGCGTAGGGAATTATTGCGGACAATGCCGCGAATGGCGCCGCTGGCGTAACGGGATTTAAACGTTGAATCAATCGAAGTAAAACTGAGGTTGTCTCCGTCATAGGTTCCGTTTTTCCCCCGGATATCCAGTTCGATCGGATAGGAGCTGATCAGTTGCAGATTGGTGATGGTCACCTCGCGGAGTTTGAACGTCGGAAACGGCCATATCGATTCATCATCGTTCAAAAAATCGTCCAGATTGATATACAAACCGTCGATTGCGACCGAATTGATCGTATGTTCCCCCTCCAGCATTTTTACAAGGTTGTATTTGAGGATGAGGGTTTTGGCTTGTATCTTTTCCGTGCGGACGTTATGGAGGGTGAACCCCTCGAGCAGGGACCCCTCGCTGTGGGAATAGCGGATATCAAACGGTTCGAGAAAATAAGTGTTTACGATTTCAAGACTGTCGGGGCGAAAGGCGATGTAGAGTGCCGCAGATGCGAGAAGAATGGCACTGTAGAGGAAAAAATGGAGGGTTACGAACAGGTGTTTGAGCCACTTGAGCCACGGGAGTGATCGGAGCCGTTTCAAAAGAGCTCTCCGATTCGAAAATGGATGGCATATTGCCCGAAATCATTCGGATCAACCCCGACATCGATCGCAATCGGTCCTACCGGAGTTACATAACGAATCCCGGCACCTACCCCTAAATACCCATCATTGACATAATCAGGAAGGATGTTTTGGGAGGCAAAGGTGACATCGCTAAACAGCACTCCCCGAAATTCCTGATAGATGGGAAAACGGTATTCAAACGATCCTTCGGTGAGCGAGGAAAAACCGATGGGGTCGCCGTCGCTGTTTTTTGGCCCTAATTCACGGTAGCGGTAGGCACGGTTCGAGTTCATCCCCCCGGCATAAAAACGATACGACGAAGGGACCTCTCCGTCATACGTCCGCAATGTTCCCCATTTGAGTTTGACACCGAAGACATGTTGATCGATACTGGTGATGTAAGCGCCCGATAAAAGACTCTTAAAATAGGTGGCATCGGAAAAAACCGTGGATCGGAGCGATCCGGTCAGCTTCGCATTAAGCCAGTACCCTTTTGTCGGTTCCAGCGGTTTGTTGCGGGTGTCATAATTGAGTTCCCCCAGCGGCGACGTGATGAAAAGGACTGAGTTGGGGAAAGTGCTTAGATCCTTGGAATCGTAGGTTTGAACCCGATCGAACAGTACCCCGACCATTGAAGAAGCCGGGGTGTCTTGATATTTCGCCGTAATTTTTTCATAGGTGCTTTCCGTTTTATACCCGTCAAAAATTTCGTTGACATACCCGATTTCCCCCCCTAACAGTCCTCGATTGCGCAGGGGAAGAGCAACGCTTCCGGAAGCCTCTTGTTTGATTTGTGAATAGCGCGCATCGAGTGAGAGGGTTTTGAGATCGCCGAAAAAGTTGCGATGTTTCAGCCCGGTTTGCGCCGAAAACCCCTGATCGCTGCTGTACCCCAAACCGGCCGTAAACCGGATCGGCCGTTCCGCTTCTTCGATACTGAGCATGATCGGAACAACACTGCCGTTACGGTCATTGTCATTGATAAGGACTCGGGTGATCCCCTCTTGGGCATAAAGGGTTTCGTAGCTCAGCCGAATCGCTTCGACGCTGTAAGGGTCCCCCTCTTCGAACCGCAGCATAGAAGCGGCCAGTTGCCCCTCGATATTCGGAGTCGATTCGACGGTAACCGCGCCAAAAGTACACGGCTCTCCCGGCGTCGCTTCAAACAGCAGATAGGCATGATCGGTTTCGATATCGACCCACGCTTTGGTATTGAATTGCGCGTTGCAATACCCTGCATCCCCGTACCGTTTTTTCATCGCTGATTTGGAAGCGGAAAAGGCCTCTTGGTCGAAAAGTTCGTCCGTATGAAGCGAAATGGCCGACTCGATGTCCAAAGGGCTGTTGATTTTAATGTCTCCGATACGGATGGGATTGTTTTCCTGGATTTTGAAGAGAACGCCCTCAGCGTTCGTTTCAGAAGTGATTTTAGCGTGGTAGAACCCCTTGGAACGGTAAAAACTGGTGAGTGCCGAGACGCTTTGAGCAATCGCAATGGATTCGATGGCAGGTTGATCTTCCCATACTTCGATCTTATACGGCTGACGCAGTCCTAAGGTGCTGTACAGCTGATCGGACGAAATTTTTTCATTGCCGATAAAGGTGATAGGGAGGGGAGCCGCGAGGCAAAGGAGAGCTAACGCGATCAACAGAGTCATGATACGCATTATCCCTCCTTGAATAGTATCCCCTATTTTACCGTATAACCCGAAGATTTTGAGCTCTCTTTGCACGGTACTTTTTTCATAATGGCAAACCAGTTACGGTTGAATATTTTTTTGATATACCCCTCATCATGCGGAACGAGACATCCAGTGCAGTTTTGATGGATAGCCGTGTCGGTGAGAAAACGGTCTCCATCGGGTGAGTCGATGGCGCAGGTACTAAAGAGAATTTTTCCCTCTTCTGCGGAAAATCCTTTATCGTTAAAACGAAAATTGGGGCAGGCACAGAGGTAGCAGTTGAGCTCTACCGTGTCATGACATTTTTTATTTTCTGCATAGAGGAGGCAAAAATCGGGTTCGTTTTTCACCATGTTTTCAAATCGGAAGTATTCTATCACTTCGTCGTCGCTTAAATGGGTCAGTGTTGCCATAATCGCTTTATGTTTTTGGGCGTGGGCATCGAACCATTTTCTATACGACATCGTTCATGATCCTATCGATATTAATTTCGTTTCTCATCGTCTCCATAAACGCATCAATCGTTTTTTTCTTGTACGCTTCAAATGCTTCATCATCAAAAAGTCCATGAACAAACGTCCCTTTGATGTGCTCTTTTTCGTAGAAAAGGGGATATTTTTCACTCACTCCGTGATGGATTTCAAACCCGTTTATCGCGCGACCAAAGATCTCATATTTCCCTTTTTTGAGCACTTTATCCCGCTGAAACACGATCACATCATCGATCAATCCGAGGGCTTCTTCGCGACTCGGTTCTGAGGTTTCGACACACCCCTCATCGATGATGGTTTCAAACATCATCTGATACCCGCCGCAAATCCCCAGTATCTCTTTTTTCCTCGTTTGGAGGGCATCGAAGAGTCCCACCTGCTTGAGCCACCGAAGATCCTCGATCACCCGCTTGCTTCCGGGGAGGATAACGAGATCGAAACTCTCTAACGCGATGTTAGTGGTGATAAACTCAACGGCAATTGTCTCATCGGCGATGAGCGGTTCGAAATCGTTGTAGTTGCTCATCGTGGGATAGTTGATAATCCCAATCTTCTTAACGGGATGAGGTTTGTTTTGGACGAAGTTTTTCAGGCTTTGAGAGTCTTCGAAACCTAGATTGAGGGGGATATAGGGTAAAACTCCCAGCACGGGAATGCCGAAACGCTCCTCGATAATTTTTATTCCCTCATCAAATAGGGTTCGATCACCGCGAAATTTGTTTACGATTACGCCGATGACATTCTCGCGTAGCTTGTCGGGGAGGAGGTTATAGACCCCCCATATCGAGGCGAATACACCCCCTTTTTCGATGTCGGCGACGAGGATAATTTTGGTGTTATAACGCTCTGCGATATAGATATTGGAGAGGTCTTTATCCATTAGATTCAGCTCGACGGGACTCCCCGCCCCCTCACAGATGACGCACTCATAACGTTCACTCAGGTACTCAAAACACTCATCCACAGCAGGTTTCAGTAGATCAAGATCACGGTAGTACTCCCGCACCTCTTTATCCTCGACGACGCGCCCCTTTACGATCAGCGAGGCGCTATTCCCGTGCCCCGATTTGAGCAACACGGGGTTGAGATGGTAGCTCGTCGGAATACCCAATACCTCGGCTTGAAAATACTGGGCGATGGCGATTTCAGAGCCGTCGTCGCAGACATGGGAGTTGTTGGAGACATTTTGGGCTTTGAACACCCCGACGCTGATCCCCCGCTCTTGGAGAAGCTTCCCGATCACAAATGTGAGGGTCGATTTCCCCGCATCGGAGGAGGTGCCGAAAATAGAGATGGAGTTCATCTATTTTACCCGAAACGCGCGAAGCAACGCAATGATAATCAAGCATTCCAGCGCGAACAGTACAAAATGCAAATTATAGACTTGTTCTGCCGCTTTGGTGACTCCATAATGCTCTATGAGTTTGTAAAATCCGTATGAGAGGGCCAAACCTGCGAGCGAACCTTGCTGTTTGGAAACATCAATCCACCCCATCATTCGGGCATGACGGGCAAAATGGGTTTCGGCGCGCACCAAATACCCTCCGAAGATAAAGGAAAACTGATAAGCGACGTAAATGATTAAGGCGCTCATAATATGGGTGGAAAACAGCAGATAATACCCCACCATCAGGAACATGATAAGCTCCGTCGCCAGCGTAAATCGGAAAAATGTGCGAAGATTCATCAGCCGATGATACACATATGCCATTCCCATCATCCCCAGCGCGAGGAGTATCCCCCCGATGGAGAATGTCGAGGGGCTCAGCGATGAATAGATCGTAAAAACCGATCCCCCCACCATACCGGTGAAGAGGGCGTTGAAAAATTTGTAGCGGAGGTAGGGACGAAAAAGAAGTTTCATTAGAATTTAGCGTTTAATCCGACATAGAGACTTCGTCCTGCTGTCCCATATCCGTCTACTTCCTGATAGAGTTTATCGGTCAAATTCTCTCCTTTGAGATAGAAACCAAGATGAGGGGTCGCATCATAATTAACGACCGCCCCCCATAGGGTATAACGTCCGGTTTGTTTGGTTTGGGTTATATCATCATAGCGTGTTCCGACGTAATGGGTATTGATTCCTAAGTGTAATTTATTAAATCCATAATAATCCAAAGCACTACGGAACGTATCTTTTGCACGGCGTTGAAGGTGCTGATCATTTTGATTTTTAGCCCAGAGACGGTTGTATCCGAGATCCAACACTAGACCGCTTGCAACGGTATTTTTATAAGAGAGTTCAAACCCTTTGAGACGTGATTTCCCGCTGATCTGTTCGTAAACGTAGGTTGATGGATTGTATCCGATGAGGTTGTCGACCAAATTGTTGTAATAGGTTACACTAAAATGTTTATAGCTTCCCGTAATATCAAAACTTTTGGTGGTTTCGGGCTGGAGATTGGCATTTCCGTAATAGCTTGCGTACAGTTCAAACAGTGAGGGTGTCCGATAGGCGGTTCCGTAATTGCTTCCGAGAGAAATATCTTCAGTAAAATTATATTTAACCCCGATTTTACCGGTTGTTTTATCCTTAAACGTATCGTAGGCATCATGTCGGATCGATTCGGTTAGGATGAGATTATTCAAACGGTTCGTGTTCGTTGCAAAAACTCCTTTGGAATCGAGTTCTTTGGCACTAACGGTGTCTTTGGAATGAAGCGTATTGCCCCCTGCGACCAAAAATCCGTTCGGTGCATAGTGATAGCTCGCTTGGAGTGAGGCCTCTTTGTGCGTTCCTATGAAAGCTTTGGTATATCCGAGAGGATCTTTTTTATCAAAACTCGAAATACTGTAAGCGGCACTGAGGGAATCTTCTTTATTGAATCGGTGCTCATAACGGATACTCCCTAAACGGTTGATTTGATGGATCTCGTTTGCCTCGCTGTTGGGTTGGGCGTAGGCGTCATACTCCGTTTTTGCATCAATAAAATTCAATTGGACGTTGAGGGTATCCGATGAGGTCAAATCGTAGCTGAGTTTTGCATTTACAGTCTCATTTTTATAGCCGTCGGCTTCGTAATCTTCAGGATTTTGTCCTTTGGGAGTTATAGAGGAAAAGCCGTTGGATTGGATTTGATTCGCCCCGAAATAATAGGACAGAACGCCGATTTTTTGGGAGACATTAGCCCCCAGTTTGGTTGTCGCGTAACTGCCGTACTCCGCCGTTGCGCTAATGTTCAGTTGCTCGGTTGCTTTTTTGGTGATGATATTTATCACACCGGCAACGGCGTTCGCACCCCAAATTCCGCTTTGGGCCCCTTTTAAAATTTCAATCCGTTCAATATCATTCACCATCAGGTGCTCTAGCTGTGCTTGCCCTTTCGGAGTCGTCGGATCGTTATAGCGAATACCGTCAACCAAAATAACGGCATTTTCAGAGCTAAATCCACGGAGAAAGAATGAGCTTTGATTTCCGATTCCTCCATTTTGGGCTATCGGAATATTGCTGAGTGTTTTGAGTGCATCAATAACGGAGGTTATGTGTTTTTCTTCGAGTTCTTCGGCGGTAATAATATCGACGTTAGCGGTAATGTCTTTGAGAGATTGTTCGGTTTTGGAAGCGCTGACTATGATAGGGTCAAGATTGAGCGTATCAGCCGTTAATGAGGCAACGAGCGTCGCACTGGCGACAAGTGAAAGGGTCGGTTTAAACATGGATATCCTTTGGATAATGATTATTTTTGTTTTGATATCCGTCATACCCTATAGGGCACGAGAACCTCTATGAGGTCCCCGCGAAGGCGGGGATCCAGCTAGATTCCCGTATTCACGGGACTGACGAAAGAGTAAAATTAATCGTTATCGGGAGGAGAAATAGCTGAATAGATATAGATAGGACAAATAGGAGCTACGAGTTCTATACGGGTGATATTTTGGAGGAGGCGTACTTCAGAGGCATAGGCTTGGATAGCGACAAGAGAAAAATACGTTTTACCGAATCCGCGTGGTGAACGCATCGCTATCCTCCCAAATTTTTTGGGAATTATAGCAAGATTTCTTTAGGACTTAAACTGTCCCAGTTGTGCATTGAGGCTGGTTGCTTCGTTGTAGAGTTCCGCTGCGATTTTGGAGATTTGGGTGATCTCTTCTTGATTATTTTGGGAGAGGTTGGACATTTCGGAAACTTTACTGATGATCTCATTGATTTTACGGGCCATATTCTCCGCTTCTTGGACGCTTTGTTGGCTCGCATCGACGTTGGAGCGCAGCGCATTTGAAGCGGCATCAATTTTGACATCGATCTCTTCGCTTCGCTCTGCGAGACGTTCAATGTTTTCGCTGTTTGTGCTCATCATATCGGAAGAATCGGAAATCGATTGGATGACAATGGAGATGGTTGAATTGATTTCCGTCAGGCTTTTTTGGGTCCGTTCAGCGAGTTTGCGTACTTCATCCGCAACGACGGCAAATCCGCGCCCGTGCTCTCCTGCCCGTGCCGCTTCGATAGCGGCGTTAAGAGCGAGAAGATTGGTTTGATCGGCAATATCGGAGATGATACCAAGAACGCCGCTGACACTGGCTGCATCACTGGATAGCTGAGCGAAACGTTCCCCTAACTCATTGCTCATTTGTGCGGTACTGTGAATTTCGCGGGTGATGACATTGGCGATTTCACGAACATGATTTAACTCTTTTTCCGTTGAACGGCTGTTTTCAAGGGTGTTTTTAGCCATATTGACACTTTGTTCCAGCGAGGAACCGATTTCAGCGGCGGTAGCATTGGTATTTTGGGCGATTGTATTGCTTTTTTCCGATTGTGCCGAGAGATTACTTGCTGCACTGTTGAGCGTAGCGGTAGAACCGACGGCTGAAGCGGTGATTTGCTTGGTATCGTTGATGGTGCTTTGGATTTTATCGATAAATTGATTGAGATAGTTGCTGGCAATCCCGATTTCATCTTTTTTATTCATGATAGGGAGCCGCTTGGTAAGATCGCCGTTTCCATGTGCCAAATCCGAAGAGACATTATCAAGTTCTTCGATCGGACGGAGGATGCTGGTGCCTGAAATATAATTGATAGCGATCAGCATAGCGGTGAGTACGGTTCCAAGAATCAAGAACCATTTGAAAAAACTTGATTGAAGTTCATCGAAATAATCGGCTTTGTTAATTCCGGGAATGACCCACATATCCCATGCGGGAATATAGCGGTAGGCGGCGATTTTTTCTTGCCCCGTTGTAGCAGAGGTGTATTCATAAATTCCCCCCGCCTTATCGGCTCGGATATGGTCAATGTAGTCGTGCCCCGCTTTGTTTTTCCCTTCATCTTTGGGATGAATCGTCATCACCCCATCGGCATTGATGAAATAAACGTAACCGCTTTTGCCGACTTTGATCTCTTTGATCTCGTTTTTAAACCCCTCTTCTTCGAAGGCTTTAGGCTCTATAGTGGAAATATAGTTGACATTTTTTTCCAAAGCATCGGCGACCGTGTTGAGATCGCTGATCATAATCGTCTTAATCGAGCCGGTAGCAATGAAGTATGCTACAATGACACTGATGAGGATGGCGCCTACTGCCGCCAGAAGATTGACGAGAAACTTGGCTTTGATCGTGCTAAAAAGACCCATGTTTGATATCCGTTATTTGGTAAGATTGCGCCATTGTAGTTCTCTTTTTCTAAAGCGAAGGTAAAATATGAGATTTTCTTATTTAGAACAGATTGCGGCATACATGCGTCGCTTCACCCATATCGTCGCCGCTTATCGGTATGATGATACGGGGATACGGCTTATTTTTGATCGTGAGAACAGTTGGAATTTTGAGATGCAGCGGGGGAATTCGACGATCAGTATCGGAGAAGCTGCCAATCGCGGTAAAGTTTATCAGGCCCCGTTTGACATCTTGTTGGCCAAACGGCTGAACCGTTCCACTATCCAATCGGTTGAACTCCACAATCACGATAAGATCATCCGTATTACCGTGAATACGAGCGGCTCGTATAAATCGGAAACGACGATTTTACAGCTCGAATTTACGGGTAAACATACTAACGCCATTCTTTTAGACCAAGAGGAGGTCGTTTTAGAGGCGTTGCGCCATATTGATGAAGAGGTTTCGACCCGGAGTGTCCGGGTAGGGCAAAAATTGAGTGAACTCCCTAAACCTCCCTATGAACCGCAACATTATCCTTTGTCCGACGTACGGGAATTTTTGCTCGAAGAGTTCCGCCGTCGCAGCAGCGATAGGCTTGAACGGCTCAAAGCAGAGAAAAAAGCCCTTTTGCATAAGCGCTTAGCGCAGTTGCAAAAACATTTAAACGGACTCGAAGATGAATCAGCCCTGCTTGAAGAATCCCAGAAATCCCAGCATGCGGGGCATTTGATACTGGCAAATCTGGATGCGATAAAACCGTACGACAAGGCCGTTGAGTTGAATGATTTTGACGGAACACCGATTCGATTGGAGCTGCCTTCCGGATGTACTACTCCGGCGGGATGCGCCGAGAGTTTTTTTAAACGTTCCAAAAAAGCGAAACAAAAAGCAATCGGGCTCCATCAAGAACGGAGCAATCTCGAAGCCAAAATCCGCCACAACGAACTTTTTATCCAAACGGTAGAAGAGGCTTCGACGCCCGAGGAGATCGTCTTGTTATTTCCGACTAAAACCGGGGGATCAAAACTCAAAACTTCCGATTCAATTGCCGAATTTTGGATTGAGGGGGTCAAAGTGTCTCTTGGAAAAAGTGAAAAAGGGAACATTGAACTCTTGCGCAATGCCAAAGCGCGCGATATTTGGATGCATCTGAAAGACCGCCCATCGGCACATGTCGTGATCAGTACCGATAAACAGCAGCTTCCCGAACGACTGCTCGAAGCAGCGGCAAAATTATGTGTTGATTTTTCAGTATTTGAAAAAGGGCGTTATTTGGTCGATTATACTCCACGACGAGAAGTCAAGGTACAAGAGGGGGCCAATGTCCTCTATACCAACTCTAAGACGATCAACATCCAAAAAGGATAAAGCTATGGCGCTAGGTCCCATCGGCAGTGCGATTTATGTCAATCAGCAAATGGCGAGTGTTGCCAGTGAGAAAAATGCGATTCTAAACCGGTTTGAACTCCAAACATTAGCCGCGGCAACGGCAGCGCAAGAGGCAAAAAAAGAGATCGAAGAGGTCCGTCCGACGGAAGAAAATCATTCCATCGATCCGGATCGTGAACATACCAAAGAGCAGGCGGAGCAAGAAGAGAGGCGTCCTGAAAAAGAGGGGGAAGAGGCGGAGGAAAAACCCTCCAAGCCGCTTCACCTTTTGGATATTAAGGTTTGATATTACCGTTCGTGCAGTGATTCCGAAAATGTTTTCGCAATCGGTTTGATCAGGTAGTCGAGGACCGTGCGCGAACCTGTGGTAATGTCGACCTGCGTCGTCATTCCGGGGGTCATCACAATCTTTTTGCCTGCTTTGGTGATCATCTCATCAGGTTGGAGAGCAATCAAAACACGAAAATAAAATTTATCTCCCTGCGGTGTTTTTTCGATGAGGGTATCGGGGCTGATGTACGCCACAGTACCATGAAAAATTCCATAAATAGAGTAGTCATACGCGTCGAGCTTGACGGCGGCCAATTGCCCGTTTTTTACAAATGAGAGATCGGAAGGGGCAAGTTTTGCTTCTACGATGAGGGTGTCATTGGAGGGGACAAGTTCCATAATCACGTCTCCGGGACGAACGCGTGCCCCTTGCGTTGTGAGGAGGATGTTTTTAACCACCGCATCCATGGGAGCGGTAACGGTTGTCCGTTCCAGTGTGACCTCCCGGTCTGCCAACTCTTGCTCTTTGGTGGAGAGCTCCTCTTCGGCTTTGGTCATCTCCGCTTGGGAATCTTGAAAATACTTATTTTTCTTATTCGAGATTTGTCCTTTGAGATCGGCGATTTGTCGTTTGAGACGGATGATTTCAGTTGCTCCGATATCCCCTGTTTCCAGAAGCGGGAGATTGAGATTGAGTTCGTCTTGGGCGAGTTTAAGCGATTCGCTCAACGCAGAAGTTTCGTCATTCAATGCCTGCTGCCGGCGATGAAAGAGTGCCGTTTGATTTGCTACAAAATCGGGATAACGATGAACGAGGGGAGGGAATATGAGCGGGTGTCCGAAAACTTCGGCTTTGAGACGCACCAGCGCTGCTTTAAGCGCGGCAACTTTGGCGATACTGTCATCATGAGCTGCTTGCGCTTGGGATTTCTCCAGGGTCGCAAGGGTTTCCCCTTTTTTGACACTCTGCCCCTCTTTGACGTAGACCTCTTCGATGACGCCATCGTTCGCTGCTTGTATCTGCTGTGTTTTAGCGGCGGCGATCACTTGGCCGGGGGCATGTGAAATTTGATCCAGAGCGGTGTTGGAGGCCCAAAGTAAAAAGGGGACAATCACCAGCAGCAAGGTTCCGAAGATCACGCTTAGTGGATGAAGCCTGGAAAGTAGCGGTAAATTGTTTGTGGTCACGATGCGGCTCCTTGTGATGATGGTTGTGGCGTTGAAAGTTTTTGCAAAACGGCATCACGCGGACCATCGATGGCAATCCCCTGGGGAGTCATTACGATAAGGCGGTTCACGAGGCGAAGGAGTGCCGGTTTGTGGGTAACGAGAATGAGAGTATCGGTTGGACGGATAAGGGTCGCCAAAAGTTCAATAAGCCGTTTTTCACTCCCCTCATCCATGCTGGCCGTCGGTTCGTCCAGGAGCCAAACACTCGGTTGGGAGAGGACGAGGCGGGTGAGGGCAATAAGTTGTTTTTGTCCCCCCGATACACTCTCTCCACTCTCAGGGATAGCACTGTCAAGTCCATGGGGCAAGGCACTGACCAACTGTATCAGCCCCGTTTTTTTACACGCTTCGGTGATTTGCTCGTCACTGATTCCCACGATTCCAAGGGTGAGATTGTCTCGGAGTGTTCCTGAAAAGAGTTTTGTCGATTGGGGAAGATAACCGATCGTTTTGGAGATCCATTCGCGGGAGAGGTGCTGCAGATCTAATCCATCGAGAAAAATTTTCCCCTCTTTGGGGGCGTAGAGCCCCGCTAAGAGTTTAAGTAGCGTCGATTTTCCCGAACCGATCACCCCTAAAATACCCACCTTATCCCCCGCATGGATAAGCAGAGAGTTGAGGGAGACGGTCGGGGTATTCTCTTGATACTCAAAGGTTATATTTTTGACAGTATAAGCTGCATTCAGGCTGCTTGGAGCGAGAGGGCGTTCGATATTATGGTTGTCGCTTCGCAGAGCAAAAATATTCTCTAAATCTTTGGCTGCGATTTTGGCTCTTCCCCACTGCACAAAGAGATTGGGGATCATAGCAATCGGGGAGAGAACCCGTCCGGAGAGGATGGTAATCGCGATCAGTCCCCCCATTGTGAGCTCGTCACTGGTACTGACGATGTACGCTCCCTGTGCTACGAGGGCAACATAACTGAGCTGTTGAAAAAATGCCGAAAGATAGCCGGAGAGTTCACTGTAATGGCGTATGGCGATGTCATCATCGATCGCCTCTTTGGTCAGGGCATTCCATCGGTTGAGGGCACTCCATCCTGAACCGGATGCTTTGATGCTTTCCGACCCCTCGACCGTTTCAACAAGAAGTCCCAGCTTCTTATGCGATGCCATCGAAGAAGAGACGGAGAGTTGATCGATTTTATGACGAAACATACTTCCGACCAGTATCGAGATGAGCATAAAAGCAATGACGATCATCCCCATCTTGAGACCGCCGACCAAAACAATGACCGCTAAAAAGACGAGTGAAAACGGAAAATCGATGAGGAGGTACATCGCCGCTGAGGAGATAAATGTCCGTACCGCTCCATAACTCTGGAGCTGTCCGGAGAGGGTTCCGATACTGCGCGGCATACTATCTAGCCGTATTTTAAGTAATCGTTGGAATATCGTATGGGAATAGGCGATATCCATATTTTTGCTCGCGTGATCCAAAATCAATGAACGCGATACTTTCACCAGCATCTCTAAAAAGATAGCGACGAACACTCCGACACTGAGTGCGATGAGGGTAGAAGTTCCCTGTGTAGGGATAACGCGGTCATACACCTGCATGCTGTAAAACGACGTTCCCAGCGCGAGAAGGTTGATCGTAAAGGAGGCAATAGCGGCATAAATAAGAGAACTTTTTTGTTCCAGCGCTACGCGTTTGAACATCTCTTTTGCCGTCGTAAACTTTCCTGTCTGTTTCGCGGGACGCAATGCTCTAAAGAGGGTTCCGCCAGGGAATGTTTCACGGGATTCTACGAGTCCGCCGCTCTCTGTTGTCCACTTTCCATCCGATTCATGGGCAAAAAGGATACTAACCTCTCCATCAGTGGAGAGGGAGAGCATCGGGAGCATCAAAGCGGAGGGATCCTTTTGCCAGGGGGAGAGTTCGAGTCCAAATGCGCTCAGGAGATCATCACAAAACGATTTGGTGACGGGGCGCTCCTGCAAAGCCGCTTTCGTGTGGGGAGGGAGTTGAGAAGCCGAAATTTTCAGCAGCAGACTCTCTTCCAAGAGCCATTGGTTTTTAGTGGTGCTCATGGGCATTTCCTAGCGGTGCAATGAGTTCACCTGTTTTGAGTTTGAGACGATATGACGAAACGTAGGCCGTGGCGAGTAAATCTGCCAAGGTGATTTTATTCTGGGTTACCTCTTTGGAGGAGTTGACGAGATCAAGCCACTGCCGTTTTCCCGCGAGAAAGAGACGTGAATACGATTCCATTACCTTTTGCGATGCATCGATGGAGAGGTTGGTTCCCTGCACACGATCGAGCGCGGAGCGGTGATCGTCATAATCGCGTAACAAGCTTTCCGTGAGCTCTTGTTCCAGACTTAGTTTGCTAAAGCGAAGCTGCTGTATTTTTGCTTCGGACGCTTCGATCGAGGAGAGCGAAGAGAGCCCTGCTCCGGGATTCATCTGGACGGAGAGATACACCGTCGATTCTTCGGTTCCAAAATCGTTATACACCGACCCTTTTTGGTATTCGGCTCGGAGGGCAACCGTTGGCCATAAAACCGATTGCTCTTTTGTTTTCTCATGCTCGGCAGTTTGGATTTGGAGCACCGATTTTAAGAGAGTCGGGTGTGACGTGAGCATTTTCTGGATCATCGGTTCGGCGGTTTTATCGAAGAGCTCATTGGGGGTGGATGGAGCATCGATTGCGCATGAAATATTGGGTTGTGATGTGATGAGGCGAAGCTGTGAACATGCCGTATTCTCGGCGGTTTTGGCGATAGTGAGATCGGTATTGATTTGTGCGAGACGCGATTTGATGAGTTCCCGATCGGCGATCGATGAGACACCCGCTTCGATGCGACGATCCAGCATACTGTTAAATTCGCTCAGCTGTTCTCGTCCGTCCGAAAGTGCCCTGATACGTCCGCGTGCCTGGGTAAGATTTTGGATGGTTTTTAAGAGGGATTCGATGAGTATATAAGCATTTTCGTCGAGGGCAACTTCCGATTCACGCTGTTTAGAGACACTGATATCATAGGTTGCATCGATTCTCCCCCCTGCCCAGAGCGGTTGCTCCAGCCGTGCGAGGGTACTGCTGTTCTTTCCCCCTCCAAGATCGATAGAGGGGGTAGGATAATATCCCCACTCCGCCGCATCGACACCGCTTTTGGACGCTTGGATTTGCATCCGTGATGCTCCCAATTTCGGATGGTTTTTGAGAACGGCCCCTATCAGGGTATCAAGTGAAGAGAGATTGCTATCCTTAAGCCCGGCAGCAAAAACTGAGGCGAAAAAAAATATAAAAGTAATAAATAGTTTCAAAAAATCAATTTCCAGTTAAGTTTTTAGTATATAAAAAATGATTCTACAAGTATGAAGATTAAAAAATGCCAATTTAACACATAATTTGAGTGTACATATTAGAACCAAATGATTATGAATCTTTTTAGCATAACATAAAGATAAATACTATTTCTTGATGTTTAAAATTTGATACATAATTAAAGCAGTTTTTTTTTGTAATAATTAAATCTTAAGTTGAATATGGTGATAATCGAGCACTAAGGAATTTTTATTCTAAATTAAAGGTATTTTTCAATGTTAAAAACGGCAGTAGTTGGAAAAACGGTAAATGGGGCAACACAAGTTAGTCGCTTAATGGTGATGAGCGGGGATCGCGTCGTTTTGGTTGACGCTGTAACAGGACAGCCACCGAAAAAAGTGATCACAAAAATGGTGGATAAAGATCTCCATATTTTTGCAGAAGGTGCATCCGATCCATCGGTCATTGTAAAAGATTACGCTTTATTTGATGGAACCGTTCCGATTTCAGGGATGGATGCGAGCGGTGCCTATGTCAACTACGGTGGGATGGAAGCGGGCTCGATGGAACTAGGCGCTGCGAGTGCTCCCGTTGCGGCGGCGTCCGCTCCACTCCTCTCCACAAGTGCGATGTGGGGGATAGGGATACTGGCCGTTGCCGGCGGAGTTGCTGCTGCTGCAGGCGGTGGAGGGGATAGCACCAGTACTCCTCCTCCTCCTTCTTCGAGTGACACGACAGCGCCGACGGTACAAAGCATATCGATGTCCGATACCCTTCTTAACAGCGGCGAAACGGCGGCGGTAACCATTGTCTTTAGCGAAGCGGTAACTGGTTTTAGCAACGCGGATGTGACGGTAGAAAACGGAACGTTGAGTACATTGACCAGTTCGGATAATATCACATGGACGGCTACTTTTACACCGACAGCTGCTACGAACGATACGACGAATGTTATCACTGTTGCTAACACGTATACTGATATCGCACTCAATCCGGGTACGGGGCTGGTAAGCAGCAATTATACCGTCGATACCACCGTTGCTGATACCACTTCTCCTACGGCGACCATTACAATATTAGACCCAACCCTGACTGGAACCGAAACGACAACCGTCACCATTGAATTTTCTGAAGCGGTAAAAGAGTTTACCCTCGCGGATTTGAGTGCGACAAGCGGCACTCTCAGTAACTTAACCACTACCGATAATATCACTTGGACTGCGACCCTCACGCCGCCCAACACGGAAAGTACCGGAAATGTAATTACCCTTGCCAACACCTATACGGATAATGCCGGAAATCCTGGGACGGCAGCTGTAAGCTCGACGTACAGCATCGATACACAAGCTCCGATTCTAACCATCACGGATAATGAAGATGCCATTACCGCAAATATGGACGGAAGCAATGCCGATGGTACTCCGGATACGGACGGTGCGGATATTCTCTATACTTTTTCATTTAATGAAGCGGTTGCCGGATTTGATATCGGGGATATTTCGATCACCAACGGTACTGCGAAAACATTTACAAAAATTTCAGAATCGGAATATACCTTAGGGGTAACTCCGGATGCCGGCGTTGAAGGCATTTTGACGGTTGATGTTGCCAACACCTCGTACAGTGACATCGCCGGAAATACGGCGAATCCGCTATCTATGACCACTTCAGCTCAAGCAATCGACATGTTGGCTCCGGTGTTAAACGATACTACCTTTGACGGTACCAATGATTGGGTATATGATTACGTTAATAAAACTATCTCTTTTACCCTCGATTCCCCTCTTGAATCGGTCAATATGACCAATCCCGATAATTTTATTGTTGAACTCAATACCAAACCGGTGGCTGTTTCCGCAGTCGCAATGCTGGGTAATACCGTAACATTGATTATGGCGGAAACATTTACCAGTACCGAGAGCATTCGGGTAACCTATAAAGATGCTACGTCGGATCTCAGCGCAGCGATTCAAGATTTAGCCGGAAATGATGCCACTTCGTTTACCTATTTAAAACCCGATGTTACCCCTCCGACAGTTTTGGACATCCATTTTAACGATTCAGCATTGAAAATCGGAGAGAGTACTCTCGTCACGATTACGTTTTCCGAAGAGATTTCCGATCTATTGGTGAGTTTTCAAAACGGTTCTCTGACGGCACTGGCACCCAATGCGGACAATGCGGCTATCTGGACAGCGACGTTCACCCCGACAGCGGATATTGAAGATCTCGCGAGTGTATTTACAGCGGTCAGCTATCACGACCTAAACGAACTTGCCAATACAACGACAACAGACTATGTCTATATGGTTGATACCCACTCTCCGGGAGTTTCGATCAGCGATGACGAGTTTGGAATAGGCAACATTGCAGGGGGGACGATAACCTATACCTTCACCTTTACCGAACCGGTGTACGGTTTTACGGTAGGGGATGTGAAGGTGACAGGGGGTCAAAAAGCGACATCGTTTGCCAGCGGGGTTGACGGTGATTCGGTTTATACCCTCGTTGTAACACCGAATGTAGGATTTGAGGGGGATATAACGGTCGATGTGGCGGGCGCAACGGTCACCGACTTGTTTAACAATCCCAATACGGCAGCGGATCAATCGGTTCAAACGGTTGATATGAAAGCCCTTGCAAAACCTTCTTTTAGTCTTACAACAGACAGCGGCGTTGACGGAAGCGATGGCATTACGAATGTCGGAAGTGTGACCGTAACGGCGGATGCAGCTGCAGCAAGCTGGGAATACAGTTTGGATGGCGGTACGACATGGATATCCGGAAACGGAACGACCTTTAATCTCAGCAGCAATACAACCTATGCACAGGGTGATATTGTCGTGCATCAAATTGATGATGCGGGAAACATCAGCCTTGAAACCTCTAATTCAAATGCTATTGTTGTTGATAAGTCCGGTCCGCTGTTCGTCTCGATGGACACAACGGATTCTGCGAACGGCGTTATCACCATTACGATGTCGGAGCTTCTTGATAGCACCTCGATAGCCAGAGAGAACTTTACCGTTACAATCAACGGTGTTGTACAAACGGTAATGGTGGGTGATGTCGTTCAACCTATCGGAGGGGCATCGATCAGCGGAACCGATATTATCTTAAATGGTCTCACATTTAGTGCTACCGACAGTATTAAAGTCTCGTATGCAGATCTATCGAGCACAGATACGTTTCCCGCACTGAAAGATATAGCGGGGAATAATGCGGTAGGTTTCACACAGATCGTATCGACGCCGGGAGCACCTACAGCTGTTATCACAATGTCCGATACGGCGTTGAAAGTAGGGGAGACGGCGACAGTCACCGTTACTTTTTCTGAAGCGGTAAGCGGTTTCAATAACAGTGATATGACGGTGGAAGGGGGAACTCTCAGCCCGTTGACGTCATCAGATAACATTATCTGGACGGCGACCTTTACTCCGAATACCAATCTGGAAAGCACCGGAAATGTTATCTCCCTCTCCGGCGCGTACACCGATCTTGAGAGTAATGCCGGTTCTTCGGCAACGATTACGTATGATATCGATACCCTCGCTCCGGCCGTTGTGATTAGCGACGATGAATCAGCTGCAACGGCAAACATCGCCGGAGGGACAATAACCTATACCTTTACGTTCAGTGAAGCGGTTAGTGGATTTAGCGTAGCCGATATTGTGATAAGCGGAGGAACAAAAGCAGGATCTTTTGCCAGCGGTGTTGATGGTGATTCGGTTTATACCTTGGTAGTGACTCCGATCGCAGGATTTGAGGGGAATATTACCGTTGATGTCGCTGCCGCTAAAGCGGTTGATGTATCGGGCAACGCCAACACCGCTGCACTGCAATCCGTACAGGCGGTCGATATGAAAGCTCCTACTCTCATCGTTACTGATGATGAATCGGCCACAACGGCAAACATCGCGGGGGGAAGTATCACTTATACCTTTACGTTCAGCGAAAATGTAGTGGGATTCAGCGCCGATGATATTGTGGTCACAAACGGAACAAAAGGGGCATTTAGCGGAAGCGGCTCATCTTACACCTTGGTGGTAACACCGACAACCGGATTGGTAGGAGATGTAAGTGTGAGCGTTCCGGCTGCAAATCAAGTCGACGGGGCCGGAAATACAGGAACGTTGGTTACAGTGACACAAACGGTCGATATGAGCGCTCCATCGGCACCGACGTTAGCTCTTGCATCGGATAGCGGCATCGATACAAATGATAACATTACTAATGTATCTACTGTTAATGTAGGCGGTTTGGAAGTTTCAGCAACGTGGGAATACAGTCTAAATGGCGGAACCACATGGACAGCGGGAAGCGGTACGACGTTCACACTTGCCAATAATACCGTGTATGCGATCAATGCGATTCAAGTCCGCCAAACCGATGCGGCGGGGAATATGAGTACGATCGGGAGTAATGCCGAAGCAATCACAATCGATACGAAAGCTCCTGTTTTGACTATTACCGACAATGAGCCGAATGTCACCGCGAACATGGACGGAAGCAACGCAGACGGAACGACGGATGCTGATGGAGGAGAGATCCTTTATACCTTTACCTTCGATGAAGCGGTTTTGGATTTTGATTTCTCCGACATCACATTGACGCATGGCGCCTATGGAACTTTCACCAAAGTTTCCGATACCGTTTATACCTTGGGCGTGACGCCGGAAGCCGGATGGGAAGGAGATATGACAATCGGTGTTTTAGCAAATTCGTACAGTGATAATGCAGGGAATACGGACAGTCCATTGTCCATGACCTCTTCGATTCAAAAAGTGGATATGCTGGCACCGGAGTTTGTAAGTGCTGTATCGGATGCAAGTTTGGATACGATTGTATTTACCTTTGACTCTTTATTGGATAGCGTTAATAAGCCGGATGTCGATGCATTTTATGTCGAAATCGCCGGTGTTGAAGTCGCTGTGGATAACTATCTTTCCGTCGGCATAAGCGGTAGTACGGTGACATTGTTTATCAAAGACGGCTTTATGGATGCAGGCGAAAGTGTACGGGTTGTTTATAACGATAACACAACCGATGTGGTCAATGCCATCCAAGATTTAGCGGGTAATGATAATACTTCATTTCAATATATTGGAACAGCGGTTCTTTAATCATTTTTGGCAATTCCACATAAAGGGCAGACTCTGCCCTTTCTCCTTTTTTTGGGAGATGATCCCTCCTTCTCATCACATATCCATAAATAAAATGTTATAATCGCGCAATTTTAAAACCACTGGTTAACCAAACGATGCAAACTGCAAAAAATTCAATCCGAGAACGTGTTGTTACTGCGCTCTTTCTGGTCATCGGCGTCTTGATCGTCGGACTTATCAATAACTTCTGGCTCATGTGGACGGTGATGGGAGTGGTGTATCTTCTGGCATTTCATGAAGCGACCCGCTTGTTTGGGATAAACAATAATTCGTTGTATGCCTATGCTGCAATTTTGTGGCTTGCGGCGGCGCTCTATCCGTACGGTGAGGATCTGTTTGTTATTGCAGGGCTTATTTTTGCGGCGGCGGTAGCGTATACCCAAAACATATCGCCCAAAAATTTTCTCCCTTTTATCTATCCTACGGCCGGGATGCTCTTTTTGCTCAGTATGTACCAAGAGTACGGAATAGAGTCTATGTTATGGCTCCTGGTTGTTGTTGCTTCTGCCGATGTGGGTGCATATGTCGTGGGACGCAGTATCGGAAAAACTCCGTTTAGCGTTTCCAGCCCGAGCAAAACCCGCGAAGGGGTGTATGGCGGTATTGCAGTGGCTACCGGTGCCGGGTTTTTTATCGGTGTCACCATTGTGGATATTCCCCAAGCCATTATCATCTCTATGGCGGCGGCAATCGGTGCGGTGTTTGGTGACCTGTTTGAGAGTTACCTGAAGCGTCAAGCCGGGGTAAAGGACAGCGGATCGATCCTTCCGGGTCACGGCGGCGTACTGGACCGCATTGACGGCTATTTGTTTGCATCGGTTATTATGCTCGTCCTCCTTCGGGGGCTCGTTTGATTCTACTGGGCTCCACCGGTTCAATCGGTGTCAATGCTCTAAACATTGCAGAACAGTTTCATCTCAACGTCGACACCTTGGTGGCCGGACGCAATATTACCCTCCTGAACGCACAAATTAAACGCCATAGCCCTAAGCGGGTTGTTGTCATGCGCGATGAAGACCGAACTTTTGTCGACCATCATGATGTCCGTTCCGGGGAAGCTGAAATTTTGAGAGCTATTGAGGAATCCGATTCCAATCATGTCATTAACGCTTTGGTCGGTTTTGTCGGATTTCGTCCTACCCTTAAAGCGCTGGAGTGCGGTAAAAAAGTAGCCCTTGCCAATAAAGAATCTTTGGTCGTCGGCGGTGCATTCGTCGATACGTCGCATATCGTCCCGATCGATTCGGAACATTTCGGTCTGTGGTATCTGAATCAAACACCGCGTCCTGTGAGTCGAATGGTTATTACTGCCAGCGGAGGAGCATTCCGTGATTGGCCGCTGGAACAATTGTCCACAGCAACCCTAGCCGATGCCCTCAAACATCCCAACTGGTCAATGGGGCAGAAGATCACCATTGACAGCGCCTCGATGGTCAACAAACTTTTCGAACTCTTAGAAGCACGATGGCTTTTTGGTGAAGGGGAATATGATGCTCTGATCGAGACAAAATCACTGATTCATGCTCTCATCGATTATAAGGACGGTTCATCGACAGCCCATTTTGCTCATGCCGATATGCGCCTTCCGATCGCCTATGCGCTGATGGGGACGGTAGATACCCCCATTGTGGATCGAATCGATTTGACCCGTGTCGGGGGGCTTGAATTCCGTTCTATTGAAACAATGCGCTATCCGATTTGGGAAATTAAGGATGAGTTGCTCCGCAGTCCTGCACGAGGGGTTATCGTCAATGCAGCGAATGAAGCGGCAATCGAGCGTTTTATCGCAGGAGATATCCGTTTCATTGATATCTCTGTGCTAATACTTCGTGCGTATGAGCACTTTAGCGGTCTACCGGAATCGATTGAAGCCGTTTTCGCGGTGGATGGAGAGGTACGCCGCTATGTACGAGGGCTTGCATGCTAAAAGTTTTAATGCTGCACGGTTGGGGAGGGAGTGATGATCCCCATTGGCAGGCATGGCTAGCGGGTGAAATAGCTAAAAACTACGGCACCGTCAGTTTCCCTCTTTTGGATAATCCTCACTTCCCCAGTAAAAACCGATGGATGAAACAGGTCAAAGCACTGCTGCACGATTTTCAGCCCGATGTCGTCATTTGTCACTCATTAGCCAATATCCTCTGGTTTCATTTGTGTAATGAGGGGGAGATTACCCCGGTAAAACGTCTTTTGCTGGTGGCACCCCCTAGCTTGACGTGTGAGTTAGAGACCCTTAAAACGTTCTTTCCCCTCGAAGCCCCAAAAAGTTTATATGCCAATGAAGCATTATTGGTTACTTCGGATAACGATCCGTATATGACACCTGAAGAAGCTTTAGAACTCCAAAAAGCTTTGAATATAGAGATGAAGGTGATTAAAGAGGGCGGACACATCAATACCGCTTCCGGATACGGTGAATGGCCATGGGTAAAAGAGTGGGTATTTTCTCCGTCATTGCGAGGAACGAAGCAATCTAATCATATAGACTGCCACGCTCACACTAGCAGTGACGCAATAAAGAAAGAGCTTCTATGATTTTAAGCATAGAAAGTTCGTGTGATGATAGCTCCATCGCTATCACCGAAATCGCGACCAAAAAGCTTATTTACCATAAAAAGATTTCCCAAGAGTTAGAACACTCTGTCTATGGCGGTGTTGTCCCCGAGCTAGCCAGCCGCCTTCATGCTGAAGCATTGCCGAGAATTTTAGCGGAGTGTGAACCGTGGTTTCTTCACCTAAAAGCGATTGCCGTGACCAATGAACCGGGGCTGGGGGTAACTCTGATCGAGGGGGTCGTGATGGCAAAGGCGCTCAGTATCTCATTGAATATCCCAATTATCCCGATCAATCATCTAAAAGGGCATATCTATTCGCTCTTTATAGAACAAGAAGCTATTTTACCGTTGACGGTGTTGTTGGTATCCGGGGGACATACGCAGTTGATTGAAGTCAAATCATATAATGATATGAAAACCGTTGCGACGACGATGGATGACAGCTATGGTGAAAGTTTTGATAAAGTGGCAAAAATGATGGCATTGGGCTATCCGGGAGGGCCGCTAATCGAGAAGCTAGCGCTTGAGGGAGATTCGAGCCGATTCGCTTTTACGGTTCCTCTGTGGCAGTCCCCCCTAATCGCTTTCAGCTATTCGGGATTGAAAAATCAGGTACGTCTGGCCGTTGAAGCAAATAGCGTTTCCGCGTATCCGGATATCGCCGCGGCTTTTCAAAAAACGGCAACGGAACATTTGATCCAAAAGCTAAAAAAGTATTTTAAAACGACCTCGCCAAAATGTTTTGCCATCGTCGGCGGTGCAAGTGCGAACCTGTACCTTCGAGAAAGTGTTACGAAAATACTCGCTCCGTATAAAGCAGAATTATTGTTGTCAGAGCTGAAGTTTTGTTCCGATAATGCCGCTATGATAGGGCGTGCTGCTATTGAAGCGTATGGACTTGATGAGGTAAAATCGTATCAGCAGATCCCTATAAATCCCCGTTGTAAACTGTGAAAAAGCTTAATCCAAAACACCTCTTTCATAATTCAGAGTCGAATTATCCGATTTAAAATATACTTCTCCCATCAAACAAAACAAACTAAAACAAGGAGCCAAAATGGCAACTACAAAATTCAAAGGTACAGACGTAGAACTTCTCGGAAACCAAGTTAATGTTGGCGATAAAGCACCGGAAGTAACCGTTGTAAATTCAGCTGGTTTGGGTGACGTAGTAGTAGGTGGAGCTCAAGGCGTTAAACAACTTATCATCGTTGTTCCTTCTTTGGATACAGGTGTATGTGCTACTGAAACACGTAACTTCAATGCTAAAGCGGCTTCAATCGAAGGTGTAAAAGCTACTATCGTATCTTTGGACTTGCCATTTGCTGCTGGCCGTTTTTGCCAAGCTGAAGGGATTGACAAGTTAACTGTATGTTCAGATTTCCGTAACAAAGATTTCGCAAATGCATACGGCGTATTGCTTGGCGGTTCAGTTCTTGCTGGTGTAACATGCCGCGCAATTTTCGCTGTAAACGAAGAAGGGATCGTAACGTACAAAGAGATCGTTCCTGAAATCACCGAAGAGCCAAACTACGACGCTGCATTGGCTGCCGTAAAATAATCTCTCTTTCCTCTCCTAAGGGAGAGGAAAACTTTCTTTCACATATCACTCTACTTGCACGTAATACTAATTAATCCACCCGTTTTAGTTAAAGCATACCCATAACGCCCGTCCAGTGTAATCGTCGCGCGGGCAAATTTACCATGATTTTCCAAAGAGACATGGCGATAGGGGGCAGAACCGAGATTTTTTTGGATTGATTTAAAAATTGCTTCACGTTTAAAATCCAAAATAATACGATTGGGATCACTCAATACAAAATGGCGAACCAGCGGATCACCTGTTTTAATGCTCAGCTGTTTTCCTTCGGCAGTAAAGCGAATAAACCCAAAATCGGCGCCGGAAGGGTTAGTGTTTCCGGCAAATTTTTCAGGTGTACTTCCTTTGGCCTGTGACAGTGTAACCGGGCGGTGCCAATCGATGGTTTGATCAATCTCGACTCTTCGGTTTTCGATACTTCCATCAAGATTCTGAATTGTAAACGTGACCTCTTTTAAAATACGGGCCTGATCGGGAAGCGTATAGCTGATACTGTTCATTTTCGGCTTGGTGTCCGGAATATTAGAAGTCACTTTTTGAGATTTGTACGGATCAGCAGCAAAAAAAGGATTTTCACGAGCAAGCAGGGGGCTGAGGAGTACAAGTGAGAGGAAGAGCGAGCGTTTCATGAATTTCCCATCATTACTGTGAATCAGCATCGAGCTCTTTAAGCTCGAAATACTGCTTTTGTAAAGCGGCATTTTCAGTTTTAAGCCGCTCAATATCTTCGATAAGATAATTTTGGTGTTCTTCCAAGTCAAGGAGAACGCTTAGTGAGTTGTTCCCGAAAAAGATGAATCCCATATAAATACCGACGACGAGAACAATGCCTGAGGCAAGGAGAAATTTTTGCGTTGAGAGACCGAAATAACGCTCACTTAAGCTCTCTTTTTCCTCCCCAAGCAGTTGTTGATCATCGTATCGCATTAGTTAAAGAGAGCACTCCCTAGGTATTCACCGTACATTACTTCGGTTTCGATCTCTAATAAACGGTTGTATTTAGCGGTACGTTCGCCGCGTGCTGTTGATCCGGTTTTGATCTCACCGCAGTTAAGTGCTACTGCAAAATCGGCGATAAACGCATCTTCGCTCTCTCCTGAACGATGGCTCATTACACATTTATAGCCGTTGCGTTGTGCAAGGCGAACCGTTAGCATCGTTTCTGATACCGATCCGATTTGGTTTGGTTTGATCAAAATCGCATTTGCAATCCCTTTTTCGATCCCTTCAGCCAAGATATTGGCATTGGTGACGAACAAATCATCTCCGACAAGCTGTACTTTATCACCTAAACGTTCTGTAAGAATTTTCCATCCTGCCCAGTCGTCTTCACTTAAACCGTCTTCAATCGATACGATAGGGTATTTAGCGCAAAGGTCAGCATAATAATCGACGAGTTGTTCAGAAGTAACGGTTCGGTTTTCCGAATCGAGACGATAGCCTCCTTCGCTAACAAGTTCAGATGCTGCAACATCAAGGGCGATGGCGATTTGTTCACCCGCTTTGTATCCCGCAGCGGCGATTGCTTCCATTATGACTTGGATTGGTTCTTCGTTTGAACTCAAATCCGGTGCAAATCCACCTTCATCTCCAAGTGCCGTATTGGCACCACGGTCTTTAAGAATTTTTTTGAGGTTATGATACACCTCTGCCGATGCGCGTAGCCCATCCGCGAAATCGTTAAATCCAACCGGCATAATCATGTATTCTTGGAAATCGACGCTGTTGTCTGCATGGCTTCCGCCGTTGATGATGTTGAGCATCGGTACCGGAAGAACCATTGCATTAGCCCCACCGAGATAACGATAAAGAGGAATACCGAGGCTTTTTGCCGCGGCACGAGCAACCGCCATAGAAACTCCGAGTACGGCATTCGCACCAAGATTTCCATAGTTTTCAGTACCGTCAAGCTCTTTCATGACCGCATCTACCATTGCCTGGTTAAACGGACTAAGGCCCATGATCGTATCAGCAATTTGACTGTTCACATTTTCAACGGCTTTAAGCACACCTTTTCCCATGTAACGAGAATCGCCGTCACGCAGCTCTAACGCTTCACGTTTACCGGTACTTGCACCGCTTGGAACGATAGCACTTTCACGTGTTCCATCGCTCAACTGTACCGTTGCTTTTACGGTAGGGTTTCCGCGAGAGTCCATTACTTCAATTGCACTTACTTCATCAATAAAAATCATTCATCCACCTCATTCATTTCAGATTCATCCATTGCTATGATTCCGGATACGCCCATAGCTGCTTTAATTTTTTCTTCGACCTTACGTGCCAATTCCGGCTCGTCTTTAAATTTTTGTTTTACGTTTTCACGACCTTGTCCTAGTTTTGTATCCTCGAAACTGAACCATGCACCACTTTTATCGATGATATCGAGTTTAACGCCGTAGTCAACAAGCTCTCCCTCTTTGGAGATACCTTCACCAAACATGATATCAAATTCTGCTTGACGAAACGGCGGTGCCACTTTATTTTTAATGACTTTTGCTTTAACGCGGTTACCGATTTGACTTTCGCCTTGTTTCAGTGTTGCAATTTTACGCACATCAATACGGACCGATGCGTAGAATTTTAACGCATTTCCCCCCGTCGTTGTTTCGGGTGAACCGTATCCCATCGTTCCGATTTTCATCCGGATTTGATTGATAAAGATGATCGTGCAGTTCATTTTGTGCATGATACCGGTCAGTTTACGCAATGCCTTTGACATCAAGCGCGCTTGAACTCCCACTTGTTGGTCATTCATTTCCCCTTCGATCTCCACCTTTGGAGTCAACGCCGCAACGGAGTCGATAACGATCAAATCAACCGCCCCGCTTCGTACGATGGTTTCAACGATGTCCAGTGCTTGCTCACCGTAATCAGGTTGAGATACGAGGAGATTTTCGACATCAACACCGAGGTTTTTAGCGTATCCGATATCGAGTGCGTGTTCCGCATCGATAAAAGCACAAACGCCGCCGTTTTTTTGACATTCTGCCGTAATTTGGAGACTGAGTGTTGTTTTCCCTGAACTCTCCGGTCCATAGATTTCGATAACGCGGCCTTCGGGTACACCGCCGATTCCAAGGGCTAAATCCAGCCCGATCGATCCGGTACTGATAGCGTTGATCGGCTCTATTTCTTTGTCACCCAAGCGCATCAACGTCCCTTTTCCGAACGTTTTATCAATTTGCTTCATCGCGAGTTCAAGCGATTTGAGTTTATTTGGATCCATCATGCGGTGCTCTCCTGAGACTAAAGGGTTTTAAAATTGCGTCATAATATGACAAAATGAAATATATTTTAAAAATATGACAAAATGAAATATTAATAATTCGCATTCTGGAATAGAGATATTTTAGCGTTATTTGGTTAAAATTTAATTGATATGCACAATTGAATAGGATTTTTAGTGAAAAAAATGGTGATAGCCCACTCTCCCGATGCCGATGACATCTTTATGTACTATGCGATCAAATTCGGATGGGTGGGGCAAAATAATATTCAGTTTGACAATATTGCATTGGATATTGAAACGCTTAACACCGAAGCGCTAAAAGGGACGTACGATATCACAGCGATCAGTTTCGGTCTTTATCCCCATATCCGAAATGAATATGCGTTGCTTCGAACAGCGGTCAGTTTCGGACAAGGGTATGGTCCTAAACTGATACGGAAGAAAGAGACGGTTCTCAAAAAAAGGTTTAAAGTTGCCCTGAGCGGCAAATTTACGACCAACGCCCTCCTTTTTCGGATTGCTTATCCTGATGCAAAAATTGTTTATATGAATTTTCTCGAGATTGAACAAGCGGTATTGGATGGCGTAGTGGATGCAGGAGTGTTGATCCATGAGTCTATCTTGGGATATGACGAATCGCTTGAAGTTGAACGTGAGTTGTGGGATGTATGGTGTGAACTCTCCGGCGGTGAACTCCCTCTTCCTCTCGGAGGAATGGCAATCCGCCGCTCTTTTCCTCTGACGTCAGCCATCATGTATGAAAATCTATTGACCAAAGCGGTACAGATTGCGCGGGATCACAAAGAGAACCTCTCTAAAATGTTGATGGAGCGGAATCTTGTTCGCATCGATGCGCCGACGTTGGAAAAATATCTCGAACTGTATGCAAATGATGAATCGATTACCCTCAGCGAAATTCAGTATAAGGCGATTAATGTATTGTTTGAGTTGGGGTATAAACACGGCTTCTTCGATGCAAAGATTGATCCGAGAGACTTTATGATCCCACTGGAATACACTGAATTGAGGTACTCGTAATCATGATGCAGGAAGAACTGATAGGATTGGGGATCGAGACGTTTAAAATTGCGTTGATTCTCTCACTTCCGGCATTGCTGGTCGGAATGTTTTTGGGGCTTGCGGTGAGCATATTTCAAGCAACGACGCAAATCAATGAGATGACCCTTAGTTTCATTCCGAAAATCGTCGGCATTATTGTGGTTATTATCCTTACTATGCCATGGATGATGAATGAGATGCAAGACTTTACCGTCCGTATATTTAACATGATCCCAACCTTTGCACAATGAATCATAAAACGATTGATTTTTCTAAATTCAGTTCTATCCGAATCGGTCCGGTTGTCGAGGTTGCCTTGATCGAAAACGACAGTGTCCCCGAAGGACATTTTATTGTCGGTGCCGCCAATAATGTCCTTGTCTCCCCTACACCGCCGCCGCTCATGATCCTCTCCAAAGCGTACGATTTTATCACTCTTGAAAATGACGGTCTCCATATCGGTGCCGCCACTCCGGGAGGACGGGTTGTCTCTTTTTGTAAAAAACATGACATCGCCAACTTTGAGTACCTTTCCAAACTCCCCGGAACCCTCGGTGGAATGCTCAAGATGAATGCAGGTCTCAAGGAATATGAGATATTCAACCATCTGAACGCGATTCGTACCCAAAGCGGCTGGAAACAAAAAAGCGAGATCGAATACGGTTATCGTAAAACGTCGATTGATGAAGTAGTATTTGAAGCGGTGTTTGAAGTGCAAAAAGGGTATTGTGTAGAACGATACGAGATGTTTAATCAGATGCGTTCCAATCAGCCGAACGATCCGAGTGCAGGGAGCTGTTTCAAGAACCCGCCGGGTGATTATGCCGGGCGGCTGATCGAAGCGGTGGGATTAAAAGGTAAGCGGGTGGGGGCGATGGCATTTAGTGAAGTGCATGCCAATTTTCTCGTCAATACCGGCGGCGGAACGTATGCAGATGCGTTGAAGCTCATACGGGAAGCGCAAACACAGGTAAAAAAAGCGTTTGATATCGATTTACAGTGTGAAGTTGTGATCATTGACCAAGATATTATGACGAAAAAATAATCGTTTCTATTGACTTTAGTCGTCATTGTTGGTTAGAATGACGATGAAACTAAAAATAGTAAAGGATTTAAGCATACAATGACTGTTAGTTATATCCGTCCCGATAAAGATTTTGATGGTGTCTATGAGCAGCTTAAATTAATCAACGGTTATGCTGATCAAAAAGGGATTGCCATTCACGAAGAACTGGTGGATCAAACGTCTCAAAACAAACGGTTGGCAGATCGTCATGAAGTCGTTCGGTTTTTTCGTTCACTGGATGGGGATACGTTGATCATTTATGACACATGGACCTTAAGCAGTTATATCGAGGATGTCGTTCAAATGTTTAGCTGTCTCCTTAAAAATAACAATACGATCCATTTTGTCAAACCGGGTGTGATAATCGACCGTAAAAGTGATACAATGGTCGTTTTAGGTCTTATCGATCAGCTCCGCCAGGTGCTCCAAGATGATGCCAAAAAAGGGATCGGACGTCCTCGCGGTTCTAAATCCTCCTCCAAATTCGATATTCACTTGGAACACATTATCGATTTATTGAAGAAAAGAAAAAGTGTAAGTGAAATTGCACGGGTCATCGGAGTGAGTAGAAGCTCGCTCAAAGACTATATAGAATCGCGTGAACTTAAAGAGGTGGTTAGCGGCGTAATCGGTATCGGAGATGATGCAGATGCGGAAGCAACGGTGATTGGGACGATTCGATGTCCGATCGATGAATCAAAGATGAGGGAGAACGTATGAGTAATGAAGCAACCCCGAAAGGGAAAGAGTATTTGTCAGGGTGGACCCCTTGGCGGATTAAACGGTATTGGTTTTATGGATTGGTAACGATTTTATCATTGGTAATTCCGTGGATTACCATTGATGGGAATCACCTTTTCTTGCTCAGTTTTGATAAACTCAAGCTTCATCTTATGTTTATTCAGTTTGATATGCAAGAGCTCTATTTGATGCCGTTTTTGCTGATGATTCTTTTCATAGGGATCTTTGGTATTACCGTATTGGGCGGACGGGTTTTTTGCGGATGGATGTGTCCTCAAACGATCTTCCGTGTCGTTTACCGCGATTTGATTGAGACGAAACTTCTAGGGCTTCGCAAGCGGATTAAAAACAAGCAAGAAGAACCCGATTATTCGAAATTTGAAAACAAAGTCAAACGGCTTGTGGCGATTTTATTATGGACAGGGTTATCCTTTATTGCGGCGGCTGATTTGATGTGGTACTTTGTGCCGCCGGAAGACTTCTTGGCCTATATTCAAAATCCGATGGAACATACGGTCTTAGTCGGAACGATTTTAGGGACCGTACTGTTTTTGGTCTATGACGTTATATTCTTAAAAGAGAACTTTTGTGTTTATGTCTGTCCTTATTCACGCATTCAATCGGTTTTGTATGATGATGATACCGTTATGGCGATCTATAATCCAAACCGCGGCGGAGATATTTATGATGAACATAAATCAAAAATGTTTACGAAACAAAAAGATCTCCTTGCCGTGAATAGTCATGCGGAGTGTACGACGTGTGAAAGTTGTGTGACGGTATGTCCGACCCACATTGATATTCGTAAAGGGCTGCAGTTGGAGTGTATCAACTGTCTCGAATGTGTCGATGCATGTACCGAAGTGATGGGAAAACTTGGTAAACCGAGTCTTGTCGAGTGGTCGAGTGAAAAAGAGACGCTGTTTATGAAAGGCAAAACCCATTATCTTCGTCCGAAAATTTTGGGTTATATCGCTATTTTGATTATTGTCAGTGTTATTTTAGGGATGATGGGAAGCAAAAAAGAGTATATGCTCCTTAATATCAACAAAGAAAACCGTTTGTATTCGATTCATACCAATGACGAAGGGAAAGTGCAAGTCGATAACGCCTATACGTTCTTGTTGCAAAATACATTGAATGAAGATCATGAATATTATTTTGACATTGTTGCACCGGCAGGAATGGAAGGAAAAATCAAAATCGCTCAACCGGAAAAACCGTTTAAAGTGAAACCGGGGGTCGTTAAGAAAAAAGTAGTTGTCCTTTATACCGATGAGGTACTGGTTAACGATGAGCGGAAAGATACTGTTATTCCTATTACCATCAATGCATATGCCGTTGATGCAAAAGAGAAAGTAGCCGTTTCACGCCAATCCACTTTTACCTTCCCTCGCGCGGATCAACTTAAATAAAGGAAATCGGAATTCGTTCCGATTGCCTTATCCTTATTTTTCTTCCGCTTCTTCTTTTCCAAACGTTTTTTCCAAACCGATGATGAGCTCTTGTTTCTCTACAGCGCTGAGTTTAGCCTCAGGATGAGGAATGGTATAGAACCACATCGGCATTTCACCCTCACGTACTTCTTTAGCGGCGTCTTCACCCTCATTTTTCTTTTGAGTGCCCCACATAGAGACATTAAAATGTTCTCGTCCCTCTTCGATATCATGGGCTACAAGCCATGATACGGGTGCAATATGACTGTACCATGGGTACTTGGTTTCATTGGAGTGGCAGTCTGCGCAGGCTCGATTAAAGAGCGTTTTTGTGTGGGGTGAATCCCATTGCGGCTCACTTGCAACCGGAGGATTGGTATGATCCTTTCCATAAGGGATAAATTGAATGGCAATAGCGACGACGGCTAAAGCTCCGATAATTTTGAATTTCATGATGAATCCTTTAAATTAAAAGAATATCATAATATAAAAATAGATTAAAAAAATTAACAGCGCAAGGATGATGGGTATCCGCCGAAGCGGAGAGGAGAAATTAAACGAGTACCGCTTCGCGTTTTCCGGCTTCAAGATGACCGATAACGTATCCGTCTGTCGATGCCAGTACGTCTGCGACATCGGCTTCTTTCACGACGAGGATCATTCCAACCCCCATATTGAAAGCGCGGAACATTTCGGCACGTTCGACGTGCTGACCGATCAATTCAAAGATTGGCAACACACGGATAGAGGACTCTGTGATTACCGCACGTAACCCTTCAGGGAGAACACGAGGGAAGTTTTCAACGATTCCGCCACCGGTGATGTGGGCGAGGGCTTGGATTTTATCTTTGAGCGCTTTAAACGTTTTGACGTAGATGCGGGTCGGAGTCAAAAGAGTCTCAATCAAAGGTTTCCCTTCGAACTCATCGTCGAAGTTCATCCCCATTTTTTCAAACAATACTTTTCGTGCTAATGAAAAACCGTTGGAGTGCAATCCTGAGCTTGGAAGAGCAATGAGGATGTCTCCGGAGTGAACTTTATCGGAACGGTCAAGTTCACTTTTCTCACCGATACCGACGGCAAATCCAGCCAGATCATAATCGTCCGAGTGATACATTCCCGGCATCTCTGCCGTTTCACCGCCGATCAATGCACATTCGGATTGACGGCACCCTTCCGCGATTCCGCTGACAACTGCCGTTGCGGCAATTACATCAAGTTTGCCGGTCGCATAATAGTCGAGGAAAAACGAAGGAGTCCCAAAATTACAGATAAGATCATTGACACACATTGCGACCAGATCGATCCCTACGGTATTATGAATACCCGAATCAATTGCGAGTTTGAGTTTCGTCCCCACCCCATCGGTTGCAGCGAGCATTACCGGTTCGCGATAACCTGCAGGAAGCTCAAACGCACCGGCAAATGAGCCGATTCCACCTAAAACACCTGGAATAGCGGTTGATTTAACGAGTGGTTTGATGTTTTCGACAAAACTGTTACCTGCATCGATATCGACACCGGCATCTTTGTAACTGATTTGGCTCATGGGATTCCTCATCTTTAAATATAAAAAGCAAGCTTCCTGCTGAAGGAAACATAGTGTTACCGTAGCCTAAGGAATTATTTCCTTGGGCATTCTATTAATAATAAGAGAATTATAACGAAAGAGTGGTTAGGAGAAATTTAGGGGTTAATCTTTTTGAGGACATTTCCCAAAAACTTTTTTGAAAATCCACAATGAAGGGCAAAAATCGGTGAGTGCCCATACGACAACCATGACAATAACTAAGGTTTGCAGGATGACTCCCCACTGCATTTCTCCACTCGCAAATAGAACCATCGTAAGGGTCAATACAATTGCCATCAAAAAACGTTGAATTTTTTCAGCACACACAGGTACTCCTCAATTTATAGATATAATTGGTTAAAATTATAGCAAAACACGATAGGTTAACCTTTAACCTCTAAGTATAAATGGAATATTCAAACCCTTTTAATCTCTGCGTGTTACAATCGCTCAAAAATTCCTACAAAAAGAGATGCCTACACTGATGAAAACGTTTATTTATCCAGAAATGATGGTCCATGTTTCTATGTGTACCCATAAAAATCCACATACCGTTTTGGTCGCAAGTCAGAACCGTGAGCCACTTCAAGTAGAGCTTGGGCGTTACCGAAATATTGAATCGCTGGTTATAAGCAGTGATGATTTACTCGGTTCATTACGTGATAGAGCAGATAAAAGTATAGATGTAGCCATGATTGATACGGTGAATAGCGATAGCGCGGTATTGGCCCATCTTAATCGTGTGTTGAAAGACGATGCACTTGTAGTAATGGCTCATCCGAATTTGGATGATATTGAGGCAAATACTCAACTTATGCAGATTTTAGGGAATTATTTCAAAATTATTATGCCGTACCATCTTGAAGATGGTTCTACCCTATTGCTTTGTTCCAAAGAGTATCATCCGACGGCCGATTTGATTTTACAACGTAGCGATTTACTTGAAGGGCATCAATACTACAACTGCGATGTTCATATCGCCGCATTTGCGATGCCGCAGTATGTTCGTAAAAATTATTTGGGCATCATCCGTAACTAAATGGCTTTTGAATATGCCATAGCACTCACCGGAGGAATTGCGACGGGGAAAAGTACCGTCGCTTCGCTGTTGGGATTGAACGGTCTGCGGATCATTGATGCCGATACGATCGCCCACCGTATTTTAGATGAGAACAGTTCTTGGGTGGCGGAGCACTTCGGTACGGAATTCATCAGCAGCGGTTCCAAAGTGAATCGTCCCCTGCTGGGAAAAAAGATTTTTGCCGATCCCGAAGCGAAAAAAGAGTTGGAAGATTTCCTTCACCCTAAAATTCGTGCCGCTATCGAGGAACAAAGTGAAAAACAAGACCGCCTCAAATACCCGTATTTGATCGATATCCCCCTCTTTTTTGAGACATCGTCGTATCCGATTAAAAATTCCGTGGTCGTTTATACCCCCAAAACACTTCAGCTGGAACGGTTCATGAAACGGAACGGTTTTTCGGAAGAGGAGTCATTGCGCCGCATCGAGAGTCAGATGGATATCGAGGAGAAAAAAAACCGCGCAACATGGGTGATTGATAACTCATCCAATCTCAAACATCTGCAACGAGAATGTGAACAGTTTGTCGAGAATATTAAATTACTCTATCCCGCCCCTAAGGTATAATTACCGTAATTATTAATCCAAAGGATTATCCCATGCTTCAAATCGCAAAATACTGTGCCAGCGGCAATGATTTCGTTATCTTCCATGCTTTCCATGGAGCGGATCGATCAGGCCTTGCCCGAACTCTCTGTGATCGTCAAAATGGTATCGGTGCGGATGGCTTGATTGTTCTGATCCCTCATGAGAGCCATGATTTCGAGTGGGAGTTTTACAATGCTGACGGTTCGACCGCATCGATGTGCGGTAACGGAAGCCGCGCATGTGCTCATTATGCCCATCGATTTGGTTTGGCAAATGCGCACATGGAATTTTTAACCGGTGCGGGAGTCATCAAAGCGCAGGTCGAGGGAGATATGGTTCAAAGCGATTTGACCCCTCCGGTAGTTATTAATGATACCATTTCTGAGTATGAGATGAGATGGTGGCTCATCGATACGGGTGTTCCTCATCTCGTGACCTTTGATGCTGATATGGGCAATTTTGATATTGCGATGGCGAGAGAGCTTCGTCACAAATACAATGCTAATGTCAATATCGCTTGTGTTGAGAGTAACGGGTCGCTCCGAGTCCGTACCTATGAGCGTGGGGTTGAAGATGAGACATTGGCGTGCGGAACGGGGATGGCGGCGTGTTTTTACCGTGCATCGATTGAAAATGCGGTTGCGGACAATGCTCGCGTGTTTCCAAAAAGCGGAGAGACTCTCTATCTTGGACTCGAAGAGGGGACAATTACGTTCAAAGGGGAAGTCAAAGGGGTTTTTGAGGCTTATTGGAGATTTTAAACGCCATCGGAACGCGTCCAGATTGGCTACGTTAACACTGGGTTTCCTTCGGCAGGAAGCCCAAAATCGCTTGCGATTTTAATGAATTTATAATCCCGCTCTCTCCATAATCTGGGCTTGAGTATCGGCGATTAGCGGTTCGATAATATCGTCCATCAATCCCCCCTGCATAATCTCTTCGAGTCGATACAACGTGAGTGTAATACGGTGATCGGAGATGCGGTTTTGAGGGTAATTGTAGGTGCGGATACGCCCTGAGCGATCTCCTGTTCCTACTTGATCTTTACGCTCAGACATCTCTTTTTCTTTTGCCTCTTGCATTTGCATATCATAGATACGGGCTTTGAGAATTTGCATCGCTTTATCTTTATTTTTGTGCTGCGATTTTTGATCTTGGTTGGTGACGACGATTCCGGTAGGGATATGGGTAATCCGTACGGCGGAGTCGGTGGTATTGACACTTTGACCACCTGAGCCGGATGAGCGCATCACGTCGATTTTGAGATCATTTTCATTGATAACGACCTCAACATCATCGACTTCAGGCATGACGGCAACGGTGATAGCCGAAGTATGAACCCGCCCTTGGGACTCGGTAGCCGGGACACGCTGTACACGGTGGGTTCCCGCTTCGTATTTTAGCCGTGAATAGACCTGTTCCCCTTTGATGAGAGCGATAATCTCTTTGTATCCTCCAGCATCGGAGGGGCTACTGCTCATAAGCTCTATTTTCCACCCTTTGACATCGGCGTAGCGGACATAGGCGTTAAATAAATCGCCTACGAAAATCGCTGCTTCATCTCCGCCCGTACCAGCACGCAGCTCTATATAGATATTGCGCTTATCATTCGGGTCAGCAGGGATAAGAAGTTTCTTGATCTCCTCTTCGAGAGGTTCAACGAGTGGCTCCAGAGCTCTTAACTCTTCTTTTGCAAGCTCGCCGAGTTCAGCATCAAAAGCGAGGGATTTATTCTCTTCGATATCTTCGAGGAGCTTTTTATACTCGGTTGCTTTGGTGACAATGGCTTGGATGGAAGATTGCTCTTTCGAGAGATCGGTCATCCGTTTGATGTCATTACCGATATCGGGAGAACTGAGAAGTTCGGTCAATTCGTTGTAACGGTTGATAAAAGGGGTAAGTTTGTCGGATAACATGATGATATTCCTAAAGAGAGGCGTTTTGAGAAAAAATACAGAAGGGAATTTTGCCCTAAGGGCAAAATTTAGGCTGCTATAGCGTTAACAGCGAGGTGAAGGCGGCTTACTTTACGTGCAGCAGTCTCTTTTTTCAAGACACCTTTGCTGACATATTTATGAAGGTTAGCGTTAGCGATAACAAGAGCGGCTTTCGCTTCATCTTTGTTTCCGGCTTCAACGGCAGTGCGAACTGCTTTAACAATGTTTTTAATACGTGTGCGATAGAATCGGTTACGCTCAGTGCGCTTTTCCGTCTGACGGATACGTTTTAATGCTGACTTATGGTTTGCCATGGCATTTATCCTTGTCGAATTTTTTTTAGGGTAGAATACTATCTTAAAGAGAATTAAATTTAAGTTAAAATTTATAGAATATGAAATAAAAAAGAAAAACTAATTCTTAAAAGGAAGAAAACTTTATGAAACTTTTTGGAACCGATGGGGTACGCGGCGAAGCGGGCTCATTTTTAACGGCAGAATTGGCAATGCGTGTAGCAATGGCGGCAGGAATTTATTTCAGTGCCCATGCACGAACCAAAAAGATTTTAGTCGGTAAAGATACACGACGCAGTGGCTATATGATCGAAAATGCGATTGTCACGGGTCTGACAGCGGTGGGATATGATGTCGTCCAGATTGGCCCTATGCCAACGCCTGCCATTGCTTTTTTGACTGAGAATATGCGATGTGATGCAGGTATTATGATCTCCGCGAGTCATAATCCGTATGAAGATAACGGAATCAAATTTTTCGATGCCCATGGAAATAAACTTTCCGAAGAGATCGAAGCACAGATTGAAGCGATTGTCCACGATAAAGCACGGTTGGACGAGGGGCAGGTTACGGGGAAAAATATCGGTTCGGCAAAACGTATCGATGATGTTATCGGCCGTTACATTGTACAGCTCAAAAATTCATTTTGCCGTGATCTGACCCTGCAAGGGCTTCGCATTGTTTTGGATACTGCCAATGGGGCAGGGTACAAAGTGGGACCGACCGTATTGGAAGAACTCGGTGCCGAAGTAATTGTGTTGCATGACAAACCCAACGGATTTAATATCAATGAAGGGTGTGGTGCGCTTCATACGAAAGATCTGCGCGAAGCGGTGAAGCAATACCGCGCTGATATCGGGCTGGCACTTGATGGGGATGCTGACCGTCTTATCGTCGTCGATGAAAACGGTGATGAAGTGGACGGCGATCAGATTTTAGGGGCTTTGGGACTCTTTTTACACCGAAGCGGACAGCTTTCAGGAGGGGGAATCGTTGCTACAGTCATGAGCAATCAGGCGCTTGAGGATACGATGAATGAAAACGGATTGAAACTTTTCCGCTCCAATGTCGGTGACAAATATGTTTTGGAACTGATGCGCGAAAACGGAATTAATTTCGGGGGAGAACAAAGCGGCCATATCGTGATGCACGATTATGCCAAAACGGGTGATGGACTGGTGAGTGCATTACAAATTTTGGCGTTATTGCTCACTTCAGGAGAAAAAGCGAGTAAAGTACTCCGGCCGTTTAAACTCTATCCTCAAAAACTGGTCAATATCAAGGTTAAAACGAAAAAGCCGCTAGATCAGATTGAGGGACTCTCCTCAGAACTTGAAGCGGTAGAGGCTGCTCACATGCGCCATCTTATCCGGTATTCGGGCACGGAAAACAAGCTTCGTATTTTGCTCGAAGGGAAAGATGCCAAAGTGATGGAAAAAGCGATGGAGCGGATGGTGAGTTTTTTCGAGAAAGCGCTCAATGCTTAAAATATCTCGATTATTAATGGTTTTAGTGCCGATCGCATTGGGCATTTTTCTGATTGATCAAAACCTTAAATGGATTTTTATTGATGGGTACCGTCATTATGGCGATTGTATCGATTTAACCTTGGTGTACAACCGGGGGGTGGCTTTTTCAATGTTCGCTTTTTTGGAAGAATCACTCAAATGGATACAGTTGGCCCTTTTGGCCGGGGTGATTGGCTATACGCTGTGGCTTCGAAAGGGGTGCTATGTCCTCCCCGTAGGGATTATGGTCGGAGCAGGTTTTGCCAATGTGTATGATCGTTTTATCCATGGCGGGGTAGTTGATTATGTCTACTGGCATTGCGGATTTAATTTTGCGGTCTTTAATTTTGCCGATGTAATGATTGATGTTGCAGTGGTGTGGCTCTTTATTTTAAATTTTCGTCCGCAGACGTGTAAGGGTTAAGTGACTTTTAACCTCTGAACAGCTATAATTTCATCCTTGCATTACTTAGGATGGTCTTATAGCTCAGTTGGTAGAGCACTACCTCGACAAGGTAGTGGTCACAGGTTCGAGTCCTGTTGGGACCACCATTCCCCTTAATTTTCCTCTAAATTCATTTATTTAATCGTAAACCAATCAACAATTTCGTATAATCCGCGATATTTTCTCAAATACGAGGCATACCCTTATGGATATTATTGCGATTAAACACAACGATCAAGTCATCGATTTACAAACGGCACAAGCCGAAGGAATCAGCGGTGAAGAGATTTTTTATGATAATTCTCCCGATTCACTCGAAGTGATTCGCCACTCCTGCGCACACCTGATGGCTGAGGCGATCAAATCCCTCTACACCGATGCAAAATTCTTTGTCGGACCAACCGTCAAAGAGGGATTCTATTACGATTTTAAAGTAAACGAAACGATTGGTGAAGAAGATCTTAAAACCATTGAGAAAAAGATGCTCGATATTGCCAAAGGCAAAGAGAAGATTGAGCGTTATGAGATTACGAAAGATGAAGCACGTAAGAAATTCGCTAACGATCATCTCAAACAAGCGGTTATGGACCGTATTCCGAGCGATACCGTATCCATCTATAAGCAAGGTGATTTCGAAGACCTTTGCCGCGGTCCGCATTTGCCGAGTGTTGGTTTGATCCGTTATTTTAAATTGACAAAAATCTCGGGTGCCTATCTCGGGGGGGATAGCAAAAATGAAATGCTTACCCGTATTTACGGTATCGCATTTGCCGATAAAGAGTCATTGAAAGCGTATCTCGATCAAATGGCGGAAGCGGAAAAACGCGATCATCGCAAAATCGGTGCCGAGATGAAGCTTTTCACCTTCCGTGAAGAGGTTGGAGCAGGGTTCCCGATCTGGCTCCCTGCGGGTGCACGTATGCGTTCACGCTTGGAACAACTATTGTTCAAAGCACACCGTAAGCGCGGGTATGAGCCGGTTCGCGGTCCTGAGATGCTCCGAAGTGATTTGTGGAAAGTGTCGGGTCACTATCAAAACTACGGTGAAAACATGTATTTCACTAATATTGATGAGCTTGAGTTCGGTGTTAAACCGATGAACTGTGTCGGTCATATTAAAGTGTACGAACACGATTTGCATTCGTACCGTGATCTTCCCCTCAAATACTTTGAATACGGGGTGGTTCACCGCCATGAGATGACGGGGGCGCTTCACGGATTGTTCCGCGTTCGCGAATTTACTCAGGATGATGCCCACATCTTCTGTACAGCCGATCAGATTGAACAGCAGATCATCGAGGTGGTCGATTTTGTCGACAAAATTATGTCTACGTTCGAATTTAACTATAAAATGATGATCTCAACGAAGCCCGAAAAAGCGGTCGGGGATGACGCAGTATGGGAGATTTCGACCAACGCGCTGAAAACGGCGATGGAGAAAAATAATCTTGCGTATGAGATTGATGAAGGGGGCGGGGCGTTTTACGGCCCTAAGATCGATATCAAAATTACCGACGCGATCGGACGTGAATGGCAGTGTGGTACGATTCAGCTGGATTTTAACCTTCCGGCGCGTTTTGAACTCGAATACAACGGCGAAGAGAACGTTAAAATACAACCGGTGATGATTCATCGTGCAATTTTAGGTTCTTTTGAGCGATTTGTTGGTATATTGACGGAGCATTACGCTGGGGAGTTTCCGATGTTTATCGCTCCGACGCAGGTTGCGATTGTCCCAATCGCCCCTGCACACGAAGCATACGCACGCGAATTGGGCTCTAAATTGATCGATTTGGGTGCCGATTTCGAGATTTTCGACAAAAACGAGAGTCTTAATAAGCGTATTCGTACAGCGGAAAAAGGACGTGTGCCGATGATCATCGTTTTAGGTGATGAAGAGGTAAACAATAAGAGCATTGCGGTACGTGATCGACGATCACGCGAGCAATATAACCTAAGCGAAGAGGATTTCCTCGCCTTGGTGAAACAAAAAATTAATGAGGTACATTTTTGATTAAAAAACAAGACCGAGTCCTGATGAACGAAGATATCAGGGTCCCTGAGGTACGCTGTGTTGTTGATGGCGGTGAAGCATTAGGTATCATCTCTATCAATGAAGCGATGAACAAAGCAAACGAAATGGGCCTCGATTTGGTTCTCATCTCTCCCGATGCAAAACCACCCGTCGCGAAAATCATGGACTACGGTAAGTTTCATTACCAAGAAGAGAAAAAGAAAAAAGAGGCGCGTAAAAAGCAAACTAAAGTTGAAGTTAAAGAGATCAAACTTTCGGTAAAAATTGCTGAAAACGATGTCAGTTATAAAGTGAAACATGCCCGTGAATTCCTTGAAGAGGGGAAACATGTCCATTTTCGTGTATTCTTACGCGGACGTGAAATGGCGCATCCTGAAGCGGCAGTAGCCGTGTTACAGCGTGTTTGGCCAATGGTGGAAGATATTGGTACAATGTACAAAGCTCCGCAAATGGAAGGGCGTTATTGCAATATGATGATCCATCCGAAAAAAGACGATAAAAAGTAAGCCATTTTTTGAACGCCAAAGGAATGCATCCCTTTGGCTGCGCTAGCCGCTATGGCACTAAAGCTTGCCTCTTAAGAGGCAGATTTAAAACACACTCCTACTTCTTCTTTGCCCTTACGCTTTATAAAATACAAGTAAAAGCTTTTTTGTGGTATAATCCGCGTCTCGTTTAGAGAATTTTTGCGAAAGGATCAAGTCGATGCCAAAAATGAAATCGGTTAAAGGGGCGGTAAAACGCTTCAAAGTAAAGAAAAACGGCACCCTAAAACGTGGTAGCGCATTCCGCAGCCATATTTTGACTAAACAAGATGCTGGGACTCGACGTAAGCAAAACACTCCAAAAGTGGTTGCTGCTGTCGATGCTAAAAACATCAAAAAGATGATCGTAGGCTAAAACCTATTAACCCTCCAGCATAACGCTGGGCAAGTCCGCAAAGCGGCACCCCGTCATTAAAATTGAAATGAACCGGGTCAAGAAAGGAAAACTATGCCAAGAGTAAAAACTGGTGTCGTAAGACGCAGACGTCATAAAAAAGTATTGAAACTCGCACGTGGTTTCTACAGTGCACGTCACAAACATTTCCGTAAAGCGAAAGAGCAACTCGAGCGCTCACTCGTATACGCGTTTCGTGATCGTAAACAGAAAAAACGTGAATTCCGTAAATTGTGGATTATCCGTATCAATGCGGCATGCCGCTTAAACGGAATGAGCTATTCAGTATTCATGAACGGCCTTAAACGTGCCAACATCGAACTTGATCGCAAAATCCTTGCTGACATGGCTATGAACGACGCAGCGGCATTTACTGCCCTCACCGCTCAAGCGAAATCAGCGCTCTAAATAATAGGACCCGAAAGGGTCTTATCCTCTCTCGTTTCTTTTCTTCCCGATTCTTTTTAAAATTTTAATCAAGTTTCTACTATTCCCGAAGGAATAATAAGTTATTGCTCGATTTTATACCCTTTATTTTCCAGGCATTTTTGACATTCAACACTAACTGGCGCTTTTGAGGCCTCCGTTGCGGCTTTTAGATCATAATAGCGGCACTCTTGAAAATCGGCTTTAATGTTTTCTTCCGTTTTACCTGCCGGGCAGATCATTCCGTTAATTGAAATTTGTTTTTCGGCGCATCCGCTGATCAACACTGTTGTGGCGATGATGCCGAGTAAAAGACTTTTTTTCATGATGTATGATCCTCTTTAAGGGAATTTTCGAAGAGATAACGGTGTTCAGGAGGAAGCGTGTTATAAACCATAGTGGCTAAATCACGGATCTCCCAAAGTGCCGCTTTATCACTGCGCAGTGAAATGAAATTTTGTAAACTTCGGGCATTAATTGTCCAGCTGAGCTCTGTTTTGTAACTTTCAGGGAGGCAGTATTTCGCACGGTCATTGCTGATCCCCTCAACCAATACCAGTCGGAGATTTTCAAGGGCTTTAATGCTCATTTGATCGACAATAGGGACTCCGGTCATTACTAAATATTTGCTAGCACGATCCATATCGTCAATGGTGTAGGGAGCTTCATCTTTGAGCTCTTTGAGAGTATAACGGGTACTTTTGACCGAAAGACTCGCCATACGGTGGCGGGCAAGTTCTTGGAGCAATGCGCGGCTGATCCCCTCAAGATAAAAATTATAGACGAGATGCTCTAGCGTAGAGGCGTGCTTGAATTTATTTCCGACTCGATCAATCAGATCGCGGTCTTTTTCACCGCCGTTATCGCTTTTATCGAAACTCTGCCAGCAGGTTCGGATGGCGTCAGAACAGATGACTAGCGGAGTATAGTGATGTAGGGTTACTTTCATGGTAATATCTTTGGAAGTAATTTTGAGAGAGTATAGCGAAGAAGGGGTTAAAAGAGAATTTTACATGGTAATCTAAGCCGTCGGCGGTCGCTTTGCGACATCGCCTTTGGTTTCGTTCGCCCAAAAGCCAAGCAGTTGGCTTTTGTATCGGCGAACTCACATAATAAAAACGTGCGGAACGATAAGAGGATATTTTTTCATTTTGCGGTAGATATGTTTACGTACTACTTGACGTAAATCATTTTCTAGCGCTTTCGGATTCTCGATAAGACCCGGTTTGAGGTTGATCAAGAAGTGTTCAAGTACATCTTCCATCTCTTGGGCAAACGCTTTATCGTGGCGGTCAGCTACGATACCGAAGCTGGTAACAAGAGGTTTGGAGAGGAGGCGTGATTCAGCGGCACTGACTTGTGCGACCAGCATAACCATCCCTTCGCTTGCCATTTTTTGGCGATCGATAACGATATCGTCTTCGATTTGGTGGTTATTTTGGTTATCGATGTAGGTTTTACCAGTTTTAACGGTTTTTGCTTTGCGCATCATTTTGGTATTGACCTCGATGCAGTCACCATCGCTCATAAGGAGGATATTGCGCTCAGGGACGCCGCAGCTGACGGCTGTATCTTTATGCTTCATAATATGATTGTATTCACCGTGAACCGGGAGGAAAAATTTAGGATTGGTGAGGCGAAGCATCAGTTTTTGTTCTTCCATACTCGCATGTCCTGAAACGTGGATGTCACGATCATTGGCAACACGTGCGCCGGCACGTTGGAGATAGTTGAGCATTCCTGAGATAGAACCTTCATTCCCCGGAATCGCACGTGCTGAGAGGACGATCATATCGGTCGGCTTGATTTTGATGTGACGGTGTTCGCCGATTGCCATACGGAACAACGCTGAACTTGGCTCTCCCTGACTTCCGGTAGTGACGATCAAGACATCTTTATCGTTCATGCGATTTGCCTCTTCGGCATCGATGAAGATATTTTTGGGAAGTTTGATGTAATCGTATTGCATACATACCTCAAGGTTACGTTCCATAGAGCGGCCGATAACGCACACTTTACGGTTGTATTTGAGACCGTATTGGATTGCTTGGAAAACACGGTGAATGTTCGAGCTGAATGTCGACATAATGATGCGTCCTTCCGCTTTGGAGAAGATGCGATCGAATCCCGGAGCAACGGTCAATTCACTCGGAGTCCACTCTTTGTTATAGGAGTTGGTGGAGTCACTGAGGAGACATAAAACCCCTTTTTCACCATAGTGAGCAAGGCGGTGCAAGTCGGCAGTGTATCCATCAACCGGTGTATGGTCGATTTTAAAGTCACCCGTATGGATGATGGTCCCCGCTTTGGTTGTGATCGCCAAAGAGGATGAATCGATAATTGAGTGGGTCATGTGCATCCATTCGATATCGAAATCGTTTCCGATGCGGTAAACCTGACGCTTAACGATTGGATTGAAATAGCGGCGGAAATCACGCATGTGATGTTCGTCGAACTTATTACCGATCATAGCTAGAGGCAACGGTGTTCCGTAAATCGGGAATTGCATCTCTTTGAAGAGATATGGGACGCCCCCGATGTGGTCTTCGTGGGCGTGGGTAATGATGACGGCAACGATTTTTTTACGAATTTCACGTAAATAGCTGAAATCCGGAACGAGAATATCAACACCGTGCATCTCTTCATCCGGGAAACTCATCCCGATATCGATAACAATCGCTTCATTTTCGGTTTCGATAACGGTGATGTTTCCACCGATCTCTCCGAGTCCTCCCAAAGGGGTAATACGGACTTTCTCGTTATTTTCGAGATTCAATTTGAAATGGGGGTTGAGACGATTTTTGTGCGCATCCTGGTTTTTAAGGACGAAATCACGGAGGTTATTGTCAATCGGTGTACTCGGGCTTCCTCGGCGTCCACCGCGTCCACGATCACGGCCTGAACGGTTTGGTTCGGCATCGGCTGCAGTATTGTCTGCCCCTTCAGGACGGTCGGTGCGCACAGGACGGTTGTCTTGCCGCGGAGGGCGGTTATCGGCACGCGGAGGACGATTGTCAGTACGCGGAGGGCGGTTATCGGTGCGTGGAGGACGGTTGTCTTGCCGCGGAGGGCGGTTATCTTCACGTGGTTCTGAATTTGGGCGTTCAGTTACATTCCCTTCCGCATTTTCCGGACGGTTGGCATTTCGGCTGCGGAAAGGGCGGCGGTTGTTTCGGCGCTGGCGATTTTCCCCTTGGGGCTGTGCTTGTGATTCTGTTTGTTCATCGGACATCATAGTTTCCTTCTGGACGCTACTGAAAGCGTAATAATATATTTGGTATGTTTGGATGCTCTTAAATGCCCTGAAAAAGGTTATTTTAGTAGGGTGTAGAGCCGGTGAAAGTCAGAGGTGGCAAGCTGATGAGGTCGGATGGAACGTTCTAAGCCAAGCGTTTCGTACGCTTCGATCAAAGAAGATCCATCATAGCGTGCGGAAAGATTTTTGTGGAGGGTTTTACGCGGCTGTGTAAAGGCCGTTCGTAAAAAGTCTTCAAACCCTTCATCATTACGGTTCGTACGTTTAGAAATGAGCAGTACGCACGAATCGACTTTGGGAGCGGGATCGAATGCGGTAGGGGGGACGTGTAAAACAATCTCCGCCTCTCCGACACTCTGCGTAATCACGCTGAGCGCTCCAAAAGCTCTCTCTCCGGGTGCGGCAGAGAATTTCTCCGCCACTTCACGCTGTATCATGACAAGCAAGTTTCGGCACGCCGGATCGGCGAGGGCTTTGAGGATGATATTCGTCGCGATATAGTAAGGCAGATTGGCCACTAAATCGTACGGTTCATCCAGAAGCTCACTCTTCCAATGCTCTAACACGTCTCCGCAACGGAGTTCAAGAGTATTGGTACTGATAGCATCGGCAAATTGGTGCTTCAAATGCTTGCACAAGTCGGTATCGACCTCAAAAGCGGTGACACTTTTGACATCAACTAAATACTTAGTTAAATCACCTAACCCAGGCCCGATTTCTACGATACGATGAGGCGTATCGGGCATCGATTGGATGATTTGTGTTAAAACAGCTTCATCATTTAAAAAATTCTGGCCAAATTTTTTTTTGGCGATGGCGGCACGGTCTTTTTGCATTATGATCATTGTACCTGATAAAGTGTTAATCCCCTATTAAAGCACAAAAATGTCTGTTTGTAGTCGATTTGAATAAAGGTTACCAATTTCATCTCTTTATCGTTACTTTTGGTAATGCACACTATACTTCCGTAATGATAGTGCCAAAGGGTTTCCATGGATAATTTTTTTGCAAAACGGATCATCCCGTGTCTCGATGTCAAAGACGGCCGTGTGGTGAAAGGGGTTAACTTCGTCGGTCTCAAAGATGCGGGGGACCCTGTCGAAGTAGCCAAACGGTATAATGAAGAGGGTGCGGATGAACTGACATTTCTCGATATCACGGCGTCCCATGAAGAGCGCGATACGATCGTTCACATCGTAGAACAGGTCGCCAAAGAGGTATTTATCCCCCTCACGGTTGGCGGTGGTATACGGGTACTCGATGATATTTACCGACTTCTCGCGGTCGGGTGTGATAAAGTGAGTATCAACTCTGCCGCAATCAAACGTCCCGAATTTATCAATGAAGGGGCTAAACGGTTTGGAAGTCAGTGTATCGTGGTCGCCATCGACGTGAAAAAAACGGGTGATCAATACAATGTCTATCTTAATGGCGGTCGGGTTGATACGGGAATCAACGCACTGGAATGGGCGAAAGAGGTTGTGGACCGTGGAGCGGGTGAGATTCTTCTTACGTCGATGGACGCCGATGGCACGAAGGCGGGATTTGATCTCTCTATCACCGAACAGATTAGCCGTTCCGTGAATGTTCCCGTAATCGCCAGCGGCGGTGCAGGGACGATGGAGCACATCAAAGAGGCGTTTGAACACGGTGCCGATGCGGCACTGGCGGCGAGCATTTTCCACTATAAAGAGATCGACATCATGGATCTTAAGCGTTATCTATCGGCTAACGGGATTCCGGTACGATTATGATTTTGTGCGCCGGCAATAACGAGACGTTTGATTTTGCAACACCGATAGGGGTGGGACTGATCGACAGTGCGATCAATCTGACCCGCCATTGTTTGGTGCACAAACCCGAATTTCTCCTCTTCATCGGGAGTGCAGGAAGTTATGGGGCGCATAAAATCAATGATATTATCGAGTCTAAAACGGCGGCTAACATCGAGTTAGGATTTTTGGATAAAAGTGCCTATACGCCGATCGATAACGTCGTTTCGGCACAAACGGAAAACCTCAAAGATGTTATCGTGAACTCCTCGAACTACATCACAACCAGTGAAAAAGCGATGGAGCAAATGAGAGCGTTAGGGATGGGGATTGAAAACATGGAGTTTTTCAGTGTTATGCGGGTGGCACAGGTTTTCGGGATTCCTGCTGGCGGGGTGTTTTGCATCACCAACTACTGCGATACGAATGCCCATCGCGATTTTATCGCCAATCACGGATTTGCAAAAGTGCTGTTGCGTGAACATTTGAAAGAAAAAGGGTTGATTCGTGGCTAAAAAGTGTATTCTCGATTATACTAAAGCAGAACTCACGAGTATGGTGAAACCTTCATTTCGTGCCAAACAGATTTGGGGATGGATCTATCATCAGTATGCGACGAGTTTTGAGACGATGCAAAATCTCCCCAAAGCGATGCGCGAAGAGTTGGCTCAAACCTATGAAATCATGCCTCTCAAAATCGCCCGTAAAGAGTGTTCGACTGATGGAACGATTAAATACCTTTTCGAACTGAGTGACGGTAAAACCGTCGAGACGGTATGGCTCAAGATGAAAGACGAATCCATCGATGAGGAAGGAAATATCGAACACGAAGCCCGCTATACCGTCTGTGTTTCGACGCAGGTGGGATGCAAAGTGGGATGTTCCTTTTGTCTCACTGCTAAAGGGGGCTTTACCCGCGATTTGAGTGCCGGAGAGATCGTTGCACAGGTGCTGGCGGTGAAGATGGATAACAATCTTGCCGCACACCGCCGACTCAATATCGTTTATATGGGGATGGGGGAGCCGCTTGATAATTTAGATAATTTGGCAAAAGCAATTACCATTTTCAAAGATGAAGAGGGGTTGTCAATCTCTGGCAAACGGCAGACCGTTTCGACGAGCGGTTTGAGCACGAAAATTGATAAACTAGGCTCGATGGACCTCGGGGTCCATATTGCTATCTCACTTCATGCGGTCGATGATGAGCTTCGCAGTGAACTGATTCCGATGAACAAAGCGTACAACATCGCCTCGATCATCGACGCGGTGAAGCGATTCCCGATCGATACGCGTAAGCGGGTGATGTTTGAGTATCTCGTGATCAAAGGGAAAAATGATGATCTGGCCTCGGCGAAAAAACTGGTCAAGTTGCTGCATGGGATTAAGTCCAAAGTCAATTTGATCTTTTTTAACCCCTATCCCGGAAGCGATTATCAACGTCCGACACGTGCTGATATGGTGGCATTTCAGGAGTATCTGATCAAGCACGGAGTACTCTGTACGATTCGTGATTCCAAAGGGCTCGATATCAGTGCTGCGTGCGGTCAGCTAAAAGAAAAAGAGTTGTCTAAAGAGGTAGTTTAAAAAGCGCGGCTTACTGCGCGTGAGCTTCCCGCTGAGGGAAACATAGTGTTAACGTAGCTATCGGGACGTGTTCCGATGGCGTTTAAAAGGAATAATATGAGCGGTATGGATTGGTTTCAAGTCGGGTTTTTAGTGATCGTAGTCGGTGTCGGTCTCGGCGGCTTCATCTGGGCCGCCATGAAAAAAGATTAACTTTAATTTATTTCTCGCTGCCAGGTGAAGCTTCAGTGCCATAGCGGCCAGCGTAGAGGAGGGGGCTTTGCTCCTGCCTCGTTCAAATCAAAATGTATATTTTAGCATTGCCTGAAAAACATCGTTATCGGTATGATAACTGTTTTCATGGTAATAATGCCACTCTGTTCCCACTTCGAGTTTTCCCTGTTTAATTCCTATCGTTTGTGAGAGATCAAACAGCACTTGATTTTGACTCAAAATATCGCGTGTTGTCCAGTCGGTAAACCCCTCGAAATGCCATCGATCACTTAGCGGTACGGTGTAGTTGAACGAGAGTTGATAGGTATGATCCCCTATGTTTTGATGTTTTCGATACAGGTTAAGGCCGAAAACACTAAACCCCGGAATCGTGAGATCAAATCCTGCACCGTAGAGCCATGCGTGATAGGTATCGGAGCGATTGTACTGGAAAGCGGCGTAGGTCTCTTTTAGAATCCCCCTCGAGGTTGAAAATCCGCCCAACTTATCCAAACTGATCCGGGGTGAAATTTCTCCGTAGAGATCATTTTTTTTGTTGGTGAATTGGAGGCCGTCATGCGTATAAGCATAGTCGGCGAACATAAACAGATCCCCGTAGGCGAAAGTTCGGTAATGCTCGATTGTAGCGGTATGTTTTGACCCATCGGCAGTATCAAGGAAGGTTGGCCCCTCAAAATCACCGTAGAGGTATTGAATATTGGTAGTAGAAAAAGCACTTAAGGTAGTGGCTATGAGGGTACTAATTAACAGCAATCGGTGCATTGTTTTCCTTGGGTCTATCAAATAAAGCATTGATTTTTGCGATTAGGTTGAGTGGATCGGTTTGCACTCCGTGTACCATCATCCCAAAGTGCAGGTGGGGTCCGGTAATCCGCCCCGTTGCACCGGTTAGAGCAATATTCTGTCCCTGTTTGACATAATCGCCGACGTGTACATCGTATTGGCTGAGATGAAAATAACAGCTGTAAATTCCTTCTCCATGGTCGATGATAATGGTCCCTCCGGCATAATAGCGATCTTCGGCTAAGACGACAATACCGTCATTGGCGGCCGGTACAGGAATCGGTGTTTTGGCCCTGAAATCAACTCCGCCATGATAGCTTTTAAGGGTGCCGTTATAGGTGCGTGCCGAACCGTATTCACTGGTGATGGTTGTGTTCAGCGGTTGGATAAAGGGTTTGTCCCAGTAGCGTATAGGGGTAAAACGGGCATAAATCTCTTGAGCTTGTGCACGCTCACGTTCGATCCGTTCCAGCGCTTCGGGAGGAGGGGTAACTTTGGCGGGATCAACGCTCAGTGTTTCGGTAGGATAGTGTGCACTCGAGATGGTGATGGGGATAGGAAATGTTTGTCCTGGAGAAATCCAGGTAAGGTTACTTTCTCCGGTGGATGCATAATAGTCGACAGGCACAATGGCGATCCCTTGCTGCCGGTTGGACGGATGGGCAAGGACACTGATATTGCGTTCATTGGTAACGACTATACCCGAAGGAGAGGGTAGCGTTAAAATGAGACTTTTGCCGTTATACTCCTCAACCCCCCATAAGGTTAAAAATCCAAACCATAAGATAATCAACAGACGCAATACCTCTCCTTCGTATTTTACTGGATGGTATTGTAACATTAAGGGATACGAAACAGACAATTTTTTTATTGATGCTGTGTAATCATTTTTTTAGAAATTTTATAAAGAATAGTGTGTTATGATTATCCAATGTTAATGCTAATTGCTAGTGCTAAAAAAGGTGTAATATGAAAAAAGCTCGAATTTTGGGTTTTGTTTTGGTCCTTTTGATAGCGAGTGTAGCGGTTTTGTATTATTTTATGAATCGTTCATCTGATTCTTCTCAAATTCGTATTTCGACCAATCCCTGGGTTGGATTTACCCCTTTTATTTATGCGCAGGAGAAAGGGTGGTTGGAAAACACCCCCTTTCGATTTATATGGCTCGTCGATTTGACCGATAATGCTCGACTGTATGAGCGAGGCTTTACGCAAGGGTTTACTGCGACTCAGTATGAGCTGCTCCATTTTAAAAATAAAAATACCATCAAGCCGGTTTTCTTGATTGATCGTTCGTATGGAGCTGACGGAATTGTTTCCAACCGGACAATCGAAGAAATACGTTCTACGAAAGAGAAGGTGGACGTATATTTGGAACAAGGGTCTTTGAACGAAGACTTTTTTAAAGCTTTTATCACTGAGAATAACCTGGCAGAAAACAAGTTTCATAAAATTGATGCTTCTCAAAAAAGTATGGGTACTCTTACGAAAACAAAGGTTCCGGTCATCATTATCTCCTATCAGCCGTATCTTTCCGGATTGCTCAAAAAAGGGTTTCATCCTCTCGCTTCTACACGAACGATGGAGACTTTTTTCGTTATAGATGCTTTGTTTTTGAATGAGCAGATACTCGAAGGGAGAGAAAAAGAGTTAGCACACCTTGAAGAGCTGTTCGCTCTTGGGGTAGAGCAGCTTCGCACCAATCCGCATGAGTATTATGAGACGGTCAAAGGGTATTTGGAGGGGCAAAGTTATGAAGAGTTTATGGCCACAACCACACAAATTGAGTGGCTTCACCAAAAAATTCCCGAAGAGATTATCACCCATCTCACTGCACAACAGGTAAAAACGGATAGGCTACTGCCGTGAAAATTCAACGTTTTAATTTAGTTAGTATCCTTGGATTTTACATCATTATCGGAGTGTTGTCGAGCAGTTTTTACTATGTTGAGCGGATTGGAAGCCTCCGATATCTCTCGCAGGGGATCAATCAAAGTCTGTTTCGCCTCGAAGGAGATATCCAAAAATCACTTCAGCAAAATCGTTTGGATACGATTCAAACCCTACTCGATCAGACAAGCGCGATTGATGATGCATTGGCCGTCATTTCGGTGTCATTGGATGGAAAAAGTATAGCGGTTTCATCCTCGCGTTCTTTGACCGGAAAACTTGTGGAGGGGGAGTACCTCCCTTTGGCAAAGATTTCAGAAGGGTTGATTGAGAATGAATATTTGCATTATTCGAGTGAATTGAGCTATTTTTCGGGAGCGACAAAAAAAAGAGCCCTTTTATTGGTTGATTTAGACAAAGCTTTTATTTTTGAGCGGTTAAACAATATCGCAATGTTTTATGGGGCAGCGCTTTTTTTGATTTTAGGGATTGTAGCATTGGGAATGTTTGGCGGTGCGAGGAGGTTGATTATTCGACCGCTTGAACGGATAACATTGCGTGCTTTAGCGCAGGATGGTGTTCATGAAAATCATAGAATTGAGGAGCTCTCTATTCTTGATGAAGCTTTGTGTGACTCATTTCATTCGATGCGAATTCAGCAAGAGAAACTCAAAGAAGCACTCAAAGAGTCGTTCTATCTGGATGGAATTCTCCGCACGGTTGCCGATATAAACCAATTTTTGATTACGGCCAAGAATGTTGATGAACTCCTCATTGAATCGTGTCGGCGGCTTGCAGAGCATCCAGGATATGATTTATGCTATATCGCACTAAAAGAGGGAGATAATCTTCTCGTTCAGTCGTATTCGAAAGACTCTACGGGGTATTTATACCCGAATATGAAAATTTCGCTTGAAGGGTCACAGGTTGATGACGTTGACCCTTCCGTTCTGGCGGTTAAAGAGAACAGAACCGTTGTAATGGAGCATTTAGAGTATGTAAATTCATTCGGTTCATGGCTTTTTATAGCGGAAAAAGGGCAATACGGCTCAATGATTTCCCTTCCGTTGGTCGGTGCAATTGATGCGTTGCCGTTAGGGGTTATGACTCTGTATTCGAAACGCTCGGAGGGATTTGAACCCAAAGAGATAGCGATGCTTGAAGAATTGGCCGGAGATATTGGATTTGCGGTGCGTTCATTTAATCAGCGCGAACAGCTTAAATACCATCTTACGACCGATTCGATTACCGATTTACCCAATCGGTTTTCGCTGGTGGATACACTCGCACATCAGAATATATGTGCTTTGGCTATTATTAACATCGACCGTTTTGGTGATATTAATGAAGTATACGGGATTGCAATCGGGGATGCGATTTTGGCAGGCTACGGTCATTGGCTTCGATTAAAAATCGCTTCGCAGAAGCATATCGCTCTTTATAAGCTGGGAAGTGATGAATATGCTTTGGTTGCCGCGCATCACAGTAATCTACATGTGTTTATGAACTTTTTAGAAGGGCTGATATGCGCGACTCAAAAAGAATCTTTTGTAATCGAAGGGATCGAGATTGTTTTGACCATCACGGTTGGCGTTGCCCCGGCTACTGAGAGTGTACTGGAACATGCTACAGCGGCTTTGAAACAAGCCAAGAGAAAACGCCACAGCATGGAACTTTTTTCTCATGAGTCCAAGCATGAGCAAGAGAATAATATTGCCTGGTATAAACGGATTAAAGAAGCGATAGAGGAATCTCGTATTGTCCCCTATTTTCAGCCGATTATCGATAATAAAAGTGGTACAATTATCAAATACGAAGCATTGATACGACTAATCGAGGCAGACGGGACAGTGATTTCCCCTTATCTTTTTTTAGAGATCGCGAAAAAAACAAAGCTTTATCCTGAACTCACTAAAATTATGATCGACAAAGTGGTGAAGGTCTTTAAAAATTCACCTTTTCCTGTGAGTTTGAACTTGTCGACGCAAGATCTCATCAACTCTGATTTAGCCGATTATCTGGAACGGGCCATTCATGATAATGGAGTAGGTAAGCGGATGATTTTTGAGATACTTGAGAGCGAGGGAATCGGTAATTATACTGCCGTGAGCGAGTTTATTGATCGTTTTAAATCGATCGGGTGTCGCTTTGCGATCGATGATTTTGGTTCCGGGTATTCGAATTTTGACCATTTGCTCAAACTTAATATTGATACATTGAAGATTGACGGCACGCTTATTAAAAATCTTCCGCATGATCGTAATGCACAGATTTTTGTCAAACATATCTGTGATTTTGCCCATGAGATGGGGATTAGCGTCGTTGCCGAATTTGTAGCGAATGAAGAGATTTACCGTCATGTCAAAGAAATCGGCATTGATGCATCGCAAGGGTATTATTTTTATGAGCCTTCGGCTTTGTTGATCGAGGAAAACTAGGAGAAGAATGGGAAACAGTTATATCGGTCGCCAACCTATCGTGAATGAGCGGGGGGCTCTTGTCTCTTATGACCTTTTTCACTCGGGGCAAAGCGAGAATACTCACGCAACGGAAGCGCTTATCAATGATTTGCAAAGCGCATTCGGAATGGACCGTATTTTGGGTAAAAGGTTTGGGTTTATCCGCGCCGATGACACTTTTATTTTCCATGAACTGCTTAATCTATTACCCAAAGAGAGAATTGTTTATGCCCTTATGGAAGAGATTGTAGTGGATGATGCATTATCTCTTCAACTGAAAAAACTGGCTGCACAGGGGTATCGTTTTGCTTTGAACGATTTTGCTTTTACCGCTGAGAGCAGAGAAAAATTTTCCCCTCTTTTCCCCTATCTGGAGTTTGTCAAAATCGATATTGCCCGCAGCAGAAGGATCAAGCGTGAGGATGTAGAGCATCTCCAAAAACAGGGGTTGGTGGTTATCGGATCAAAAATCGAATCGCACGATATTCACGCAGAGTGTGTTGCAAAAGGATTTTCTTGTTTCCAAGGCTATTTTATTTCCAAACCGCGTATCCTCGAAAACCCCTCTTTTTCACTTGATCAGGCGGCGGTAATACAGCTGTGGAATATGCTCCAGCGCGAAGCTGAGATTGATGAATTGGTACAAGCATTTGAGATGAACCATATGGTCAGTTTGAAACTCATCCGCTTTATCAATTCGGCAGTTTTTTCACTCCGTAATCCCGTCTCCTCAATCCGTCATATTTTGACGTTGATGGGCAGAGAGCCGCTGTCTCGGTGGATTATGCTGTTGATGTTTTCTGAAGCACAGCAATCGGACCAAAACAGAATTCCGTTGATGCTGATGGTTGTGAATCGAACGGAGTTGATGGTAAAGCTTTTAGAACTGATTGTTCCATCCCCCTCAAAGCAGCAGAATGCGACCGCTTATTTTGTCGGGATGCTTTCTTTAATCCATCTGCTTTTTAATATCCCTCACCGTGAGGTGCTGAAAAAGCTCAATGTCGCTCCTGAAATCGAGCGGGCATTGTTTGAGGGAGACGGATTTTATGGGGAACTGCTGACAATGGTGCGATCGATCGAAATACTCGACGTAGAGGGAATGGAACGGTTTTTGACTCACCATAAACTGGAGTATGCGTCGTTGGAACCTATTATCGCATCCGCAATGGAAAAAGTCAACCAGTTTGATGAAGCAATGGGATAAAGAGCGGGGATAGATTTGCGTACAGAAAAGCTTTAGAAACATCTCCTAAAGCTTTTATGGATTAAAAAAAGAGGTGCACTATTTGCACAGCGACGGATTTTTGCGACAGAGAATATCAAGATTCTTTTGAGCCGTGGTTTCGCCTTGCTTTGCGGCTTTTTGCCAATATTCATACGCTTTTTGGTCATTTTGCTGAACCCCGTTTCCTTTAGCATACAGTAGACCAAGGTTGCTGTAGGCTTGAGCATTGTTCTGTTTTGCTGCGATGTGATACCAATGCAACGCTTTAGGAAGGTCTTGTGAAACACCTTCCCCTTTTTCATACATCATCCCTAAATTTGTTTGTGCTTGCGCATGACCTTGCTTTGCCGCTTTTCCATACCAATAAGCTGCTTTCTTGTAGTCTTTGGATAGTCCTAAAGCATCATGATAAAAGTTTCCGATGTTGTATTGCGCCATCGGATAATCCAAATTTGCCGCTTTTTCATACCAATAGGCGGCTTTTTTGTAATCTTTCGGAACACCGTAGGCATGCTCATATAGGGCTCCTAAATTAACCTGCGCGGGTACAAAGTTTTCTTTTGCGGCTTTTTCGTACCAATAGGCCGCTTTTTTAGAGTCTTTTTGTACCCCTTTGCCTTTTTCGTAGAGGAGACCTAAATTGAAATGAGCGGCGGTGACATTTTGATCAGCCGCTTTTTGATACCAGTGCGCTGCCTTTTTGTAATCTCTTGAAACCCCTTCCCCGTTGCTATGCATGACACCCAGGGTCAACTGAGCACCTGCATTGTTTTGTTGTGCAGCCTTTTCGAATAATTGGGCCGCTTTTTCATACTGTTTGTTTTTATACGCTTCAAAGCCATCTTCATAATCCCCAGCCCAAAGAGCAACGGCTAGAAGGGCTGCAGTAATTAAATGTTTCATATCGGTTCTCCTTTGTCATTGATGGATCGATTTTATCGCTAACTCTTTAAGAGAGAGTTAAAGCCGGCTATAATCACTGTTTGAGTGGCTGTTGAGCAACAACGAAGGAGATTGGAAAGGTTTAAATGAGGTTTTTGAAATTGACGTTGATCGATGAGGTAGGTTAACCCGAGTAAACATTAAGAAAATTAAGTTAATTGATTTGTTATTAAAGAGAGTCTACCGAAGCCCGTAAAAATAGGGGTTTTTCGATGGTGCGGATGAAAGGACTTGAACCTTCACACCTTGCGGCACCAGATCCTAAGTCTGGCGTGTCTACCAATTTCACCACATCCGCACATAAAAAGTCTAAGGTGGTACGCCCTAGAGGATTCGAACCTCTGACCGATGCCTTAGAAGGGCATTGCTC
>Ga0208863_1000027_pt1 | contig 191444 bp, 211 predicted proteins | sample RifOxyD3_FD_184040 | JGI IMG/M metagenome (GOLD analysis project Ga0208863, IMG submission 184040) | Soil microbial communities from Rifle, Colorado - Rifle Oxygen_injection D3 (SPAdes) | ecosystem: Environmental > Terrestrial > Deep subsurface > Rock core/Sediment | place: Rifle, Colorado...
AAAAACCGACTCCCATAATCCGCTCAAAAGAGTCGAAGCGGTGCGACAGCGATACTGCGAGAATCAGATACAGCGGCAATAAAATCCATAAAGAGCCCAGCCATGTGACCATCGAGAAAAAATGATCGAGAGCCGGGGTTTTGATTTTATGAAATCCGCTCAGGATGAGCTGATCGATATGGGCCAAATGACCGCTCCGAACGAAAAGGGTCAGAATAACAAGGGCAAAGACCGAGAGGAGCAAAACGGCGATAAGCCGTTCATCCGGTATGATTTTTTCATGAAAATTCATCACTCTTCCTTAAAGCATTCAGCCTTATGGTATACCCTCTATCCTTAAAGATTCGTTCAGGCGGTGAAAAGGGAAAGCGGAAGAAAGGGGAAAGGGGAGGAGATTAAAACCCGTCCCACGGCATTTTTGCCTCTTTCCACCCGAACATAAAACCGTTATCGAGATTGTACGCTTTAATCCCCTCTTTGGCGAGAAGGTTTGCCGCTGCTTTTGATCGCGGGCCGCTGCGGCACACCAGGATAACGGAATCGGTATTGCGCAGCTTCATCGCTTTCATCACATCCGTGACGAAGTTTTTGTTAAACACCTCTTTGGCATCGTAGAGTTTTTGGATTTCAACATGTCCTTTCGGCTTGTCGGTTTTGAGCTCGAATTCGGCACTTTTGACCCGCTCTTCGACCGATTTTGGAATGTAGGTCCATTCATACGCCGGAATGTTGATAAACCCTTCTCCGTGTCCGGTATAAATAAATTCGACCGTTGTACGGACATCGACAATAATTGCTTCCCCTTTTTTCTGCATCTCATGCGCTTCCGCAGGGGTGAGATCTGCCTCGTAGATATCATCGGCATTCAAAGCCATACAAGCGAGCAATACTAACAACAGTTTTTTCATCAATTCAATCCTCTGGAAATAGTAGGCGGAAGTCTATCTTAAGAAGATTATATTTTTTATAAAATTTTATATATTAGTAATTCAGTATGAATACTTGACAATAAGAAAAATCTATATTAATATGCGAAAAAATATAGGAGATATCCATGGCTCAACAATGTCCTTTGCTCTTTCGCAAAGTCGATGCAACCGTGATTAGAATTAATACTTTATTTGTAATGAGCGGGGTTGTCGCATTTTTAATGACCCAATATTTAGTTATTTTATTGGTGTTGATTGTCGATTTTGTCCTCCGATTGTACGGCTATAAAAAACTGAGCCCGATTGAAAATCTTTCCTTACTGATTCAAGAAAAATTTTCGCTTCCCAGCAAAATGGAAGATGCCGGAGCGAAACGGCTGGCTGCACTGTTCGGCGTTGGATTCATAGCCGCTATCGGGGTTTTTTCTTGGTTCGGATTGTCTGTAGCGGTCAATATAACCGCGGCGGTTTATCTCTTATGTGCCGCTCCTGATCTTCTTTTTAATTTCTGTATCGCATGCAAAATTTACTATCTGGCAAAAAAAATCTATCCGAAGAAGGATGCGTAATGGCGGCGCTATCTTCCAAAGCGATCTATGGACTTGCCGCCATGCACGTCCTATCCCATGCTCCCCATGCCCGGGCGATGCAGGTGCGCGAAATTTCGGCTATGACACAGATTTCACACGGCTATCTCGAACAACTCCTTTCGATTTTGCGCCGTAATAATCTTGTGAGCAGTATCCGCGGCGCTTCGGGTGGGTATAAACTCTCACGACAGCCTCATGAAATCGAAGTGATAGAGATTATCGAGGCTCTGGAAGGGCCGTTTTACAAAATTGAAGGCAATACGGGTTCAAGTCTGATTTTAGAGTATTTCTGGGGAGACATTGAAGAAAAAATGAGAGCTCTTTTCGGAATGAAACTTTCCGAACTGGATCGGGCATATCAGCCGCATTACTATGAGATATAGGGGGATAAGCCCCTTTACTTTTTAAAGATACTTCCTAAAATTCCCCGAATGATGGCCCGACCCAGTTGCGAACCGATAGCGCGGGCCGCTGATTTGGCAAGGGCTTCGGCAGCACTCTCTCTTCCGCGACTAGTGTTTCTTTCCTCTTTTTCTTGTGCTTTTAATCTCTCTTCCTCCCCTTTTTGTGCCGTTTGTTCATTGAGCCTGCGGGTGAGGAGTTCATAGGCCGAGAGAGTGTCAATCGTCTGATCGTAGGTGTTAGCGACGATCGACGTACGGATGAGATCGCGGCGCAGTTCGTCAGGGATTGGACCGATATGCGATTGGGGCGGTACGATAAGGGCACGCTGGGTAATGGAAGGTATCCCTTTTTCATCCAAAAAGGAAATAAGGGCTTCGCCGACTCCCAGTTCCATCAATGCCGTTTTTTCATCCAACCCTTCATTATCCCGCATCGTCTCAGCGGCTGCACGGACGGCCTGCTGATCTTTTGGGGTAAAGGCACGAAGCGCGTGGGCAATGCGGTTACCGAGCTGTGCCGCAACTTTTTCGGGGATATCGTTCGGATGCTGGGTAATAAAGTAGATCCCCACCCCTTTGGAACGGATCAGTCGGACCACCTGTTCGATTTTTTCGACGAGAATCTCGGGAGCGTCATTAAAGAGCAAGTGGGCTTCATCAAAAAAGAAAAGAAGTTTTGGCGTCTTGGTGTCACCCGCTTCGGGGAGCGTCTCGAACAATTCAGAGAGAATCCAGAGTAAAAGGGTGGCATAGAGTTTCGGGGCGTTCATCAGTTTGGTGGCATCGAGGAGGTTGACGACCCCTTTGCCCTCCACACTCTGAATGAGGTCATGAATGTTGAGCATCGGCTCGCCGAAGAGTTTTTCCCCCCCTTGGGACTCGAGTGAGAGGAGGGCGCGCTGGATCGCACCGATCGATGCGGCGGAAATGTTGCCGTAGCTCAGACTCAGCTCTTTTGAACGTTCTCCGACGTTTTGGGCCATTGCCCGGAGATCTTTGAGATCGAGCAATCCCAACCCTTCGTCATCCGCAACTTTAAAGATAAGATTCAAAACACCGCTTTGCGTTTCATTAAGGCTCAGCAGACGAGAGAGAAGCAGTGGCCCCATATCGCTGATGGTTGCACGGACAGGATGCCCCTTTTCTCCCCATACATCCCAAAAGGTAACGGGGTAGTGGGTATAGGCCGCTTCCAATCCCATGTTCACGAGCCTCTCGGTCACTTTTGTATTGTCTCCGCCGATCTGGGCGATTCCGCTTAAGTCTCCTTTGATATCACTGACGACACAGGGGACCCCGATGGAGGAAAAACTTTCAATCAGTTTTTGAAGGGTAATGGTTTTGCCGGTTCCGGTGGCTCCCGTTATGAGGCCGTGGCGATTGGCCATCGAAGGGAGAAGGGTGAGAAATCCATCGGTGCCTTTTGCGATGGCTTGCGGATTGGACATGGAGTTCCTTTATCTTCTGGGGTTGCGTTTGGCGTCGATGAGGCGGCGGTTTTGCATCATAATGGATTCGATTTCCTGAGCGTTTTTGTTATGGTAGGAGTGTTCTTGATGAAGATTGTTTTTGGCATGCACTTCTTGATAAAACTCTTCGAGCGTCAAACGCTTGGTTTTGACAGGGACATATTTATAGGGTTTTTCTTTGGGCGAAGACGAAGGGATATACTTGGCCAACACCGTTTCTCTTGCTTTATTCATACGCATTGTTGTCTCATTGTACTATTTATTTTCGGTTGGGTAAATACAAGCAAAATGTGTACCTATAATCCCTCGTTGACCACATACCATAACCGTTCAACCTCTTTATCCTCTAAAAAAAGGGTTGAAGCATGGCGGTAAAGCCACTCCAGCCCTTTGGAGTTGATGGAGAGGGTGTGGGAACAGTTTTGGTGTGCGGGTAAAAATGCCCGTATCAGCGAAATATCCTCCTCGATCGGTTGGTCGCAAAAAAAACAGGTGAGTTCTTTGTGCAGCCGTCCTTCATAATCGAGAAGGCGGACATACGATTCGATCGCCACCCGTTTTGGGTTTTGATCTTTCCATCGCAGCGCCGCATCGTTCAAAAGGGCAAAATAGAATTCTCCGATGGACTCGGAATCTTTGAGATGGGGATGAAAGAGGGTGATAAACTGCTGCCACAACCGAAGCCGTTCATACTCTCCCATCCAGGGAAACCCCAAATGGATCACATCGCGCAATCTTGGGATGGAGGATTTGAGGGAATGTTCCGTTTCAAAGTCAACTTTGAACCCCATATTGATTGGGCTGTGACGCGCCCCATAGAAACGATAAAGGGTCTGTAAGTTTTCTTCGGCTATGATAGTAACAATCATATCTTCTTCGCGTGCTCGAGAAAGTTTGATGATAAAGCCCTGCATTTTTGATTCTACTCTACACGTTTCTTTTCAAATTATTCATATACAAGTGTCATTTTAACCTCTTTTAACCTAACTATTGTTAAAATAAGGAAATTTCATCTCTCTTTAGACTACTTATGTTTAAAAAGAGATTAAAAAATAACAATTTGCCGAAATTTTCTGGTGAAAGGTGACGATTAGAGTGGAATACCAAGACCTATTACGATCATTTAAAGATAACTGCGGATTTGGTTTGATTGCGAACATCAAAAACCGTCCTTCGCATGAAAATTTGGAAAACGCCATTACCGCGTTAGAGAGAATGATGCACCGCGGGGCGGTTGCTGCTGATGGTAAAACAGGGGATGGAAGCGGGCTTCTTTTATCGCTTCCTCGTGAATTTATGCGTGTCGCAGCGGCAGAAGAGGGGGTAGAACTTCCTAAAATGTACGCTGTCGCGGTTATATTTACGCGCGATCCGTCTCAGCTTGGCCTCTTAAAACAAGTGTGTGCGAAGAATGATCTTAAAGTGGTGCTGGACCGTTTGGTGCCGATCGATACGAATGCATTGGGTGAACAGGCGCTGGCGACATTGCCTGAAATCCACCATATTTTTATTACTCCCAACTCTTTGATGGCGTCACAGCGCTTTGATGCTCTCTTGTATCTCAGCCGTAAAGAGATCGAACATGAATTGGTTAACGATGAAGAATTTTATATCGCTTCGATGTCGACAACGGTGGTGTCGTACAAAGGGTTGATTATGCCTACCCACATCAAAGAGTTCTACCCCGATTTGCAAAATGAAAAATTCAAAATTTCATTTGCCCTTTTTCATCAGCGTTTTTCGACCAATACCCTTCCAAAATGGCGTTTGGCTCAGCCGTTTCGTGCCGTTGCTCACAACGGTGAGATCAACTCGGTCGAAGCCAACCGTTTTAACGTTGCAGTAAAATCTGAATCCATCAAAAGTGAAGTTTTCACCGACGAAGAGATCGCACGTCTTTTGCCGATCCTTCAGCCGGGCGGTTCGGACAGTGCGAGTGCCGATAACTTTTTCGAGTTTTTGATCATCAATGGGATGGACTTTTTCAAAGCGGCGCGTGCCGTTATCCCTGCACCGTGGCAGAACGCACCTCATATGGACCCGGAGCTTCGTGCATTTTACGAATACCACTCGACGGTATTCGAAGCATGGGACGGTCCTGCGGCGTTTTCTCTCACCGACGGACGCTATATCGGATGTGTACTTGACCGCAACGGTCTTCGCCCTTCCAAATACATTATCACCCACGACGATACCCTTCTTATTGCGAGCGAATACGGGGTTATCGATATTCCCGAAGATCAGATAAAAGAACGGGGACGTCTCCAGTCAGGCCAGATGATCGGTCTGGATTTAAAATTTGGGAAAGTGCTCAAAGACGAAGACATCAATCAGTATATCAAATCCTCCAACCCTTATATGAAGTGGCTGAACACACACATGATTTATCTTCAAGAGCATGTTGAAGAGCAGTATGTCGTCAGTTGTGATTACGACGCTTCTGATTTGATCGAGCGTCAACGCTATTTCAACATCACGCAAGAGGTCGTTGAGCAGGTGATTGAACCGATGATGCGCGATGGCAAAGAGGCTGTCGGATCGATGGGTGATGATACTCCTCTTGCGGCATTCAGTGAAAAACAGCGTAATTTCAGCGACTATTTCAAACAGCGTTTCGCTCAGGTAACCAATCCTCCGATTGACCCTATCCGTGAAAAAGTGGTCATGAGTCTTAACACGGGATTCGGCGAAATCCATAATATTCTTGATGAAATTCCGTCGCATGCAAACCGTCTTAAAGCGATTTCACCGATCATTATTCGCGAAAAACTCGAAGTTCTCAAATCGTTCGGAGATAAAAAATCACCGAGATATCAATCTTTTTACGCGAATCAAGAGTTTTCAACGGCGTATAAAGGCTCATTGAAAACAGCCCTTGAAACCTTGGTCGATAACGTTATCAAAGCGGTCAAAGAAGAGGGTGTCCGAATCGTTATACTCGAAGACAGCGGATTTGACAAAGAGCACAAAACGATCCCGATGTTGATGGCGGTAGGGCGTATCAGCCGTGCATTGCTGGACGCAAAAATCCGTCATTTGGCTTCCATCGTCGCCTGTACGTCTGAGGTAACCGATTCTCACGGTGCGGCAACTTTGATCGCATACGGTGCGAGTGCCGTATACCCTAGTTTGTTGTTTGCGACCGTAGCGGCGCGTGCCGAAAACAGCGTTAATGAAATTAACTGTTCGGAAGCCTTTAAATCGGTTCACCATGCGCTCAATGCGGGACTCTTGAAAATTATGTCGAAAATGGGGATTGCGACCATCGCATCGTATCGAAATTCAGGCCTTTTCGACGTTCTCGGATTGAGCCGTGAAATCGTTCATGAATGTTTCGGAGAATCGCATGTGATGATTCCGGGTCTTAGTTATGAAGACATTGACGCACGGTTGGAGCGTAACCATAAAGAAGCATTCGAAGTGGGCGGTTTTAACCGTATATTCCCGCTTAAAATCGGTGGATATTACAAATTTTACAACGGACAGGAACATCATGATTTCAATCCGGACGTGATCCATGCCATTCACCGTGTTTCTAAAACCGGCAAGCGTGAAGATTTTGACAAATTGAGTGCCCTTATCAATGGCCGCGGCCAAAAATTTATTCGCGATTTCTTCGAGTTTAAATCGGATAGATCCCCTATCGATATTGCTGAAGTAGAGCCGAAAGAAGCGATTTTCAAACGGTTTGCGTCAGCCGCGATGTCGCTTGGATCGATTTCACCGGAAGCCCATGAGTGTTTGGCGGTCGCGATGAACACCATCGGTGCGCAAAGCAACTCGGGGGAAGGGGGAGAAGATGCGGCACGTTTCGGAACCCTTAAAAACTCTAAAATCAAACAGGTGGCGTCGGGACGTTTCGGAGTAACCCCGGCGTATCTTCGCAGTGCCGAAGAGATTCAGATTAAAGTAGCCCAAGGGGCGAAACCGGGTGAGGGGGGACAGCTTCCCGGGCATAAAGTCAGCGGCCTTATTGCGCGTCTTCGCTATACGATGCCGGGTGTGACACTGATTTCACCTCCGCCGCACCACGATATCTATTCGATCGAAGATTTGGCGCAGCTGATTTTCGATATGAAACAGGTCAATCCGAATGCAAAAGTGGCCGTTAAACTCGTCTCTTCTGCGGGCGTCGGTACGATTGCGGCAGGTGTTGCCAAAGCCTACGCCGATAAAATCATCATCTCAGGCGGGGACGGCGGAACGGGTGCAGCACCTCTTACGTCGATCAAATTTGCGGGGAATCCGTGGGAACTCGGACTTTCTGAAGCCCATAATGCATTAAAAGTAAACAATCTCCGCGGATTGGTGCACGTCCAAACGGACGGCGGGCTTAAAACGGGTACGGACATCGTCAAAGCGGCACTTTTAGGGGCGGAGAGCTACGCCTTTGGTACCGGTGCATTAACCATTATCGGATGTAAAATGCTCCGTATCTGTCACGTCAACAAATGTTCGGTGGGGATTGCAACCCAAAACGAAAAACTTCGCAGTGAGTATTTCAAAGGGACGGTAGAACAGCTTATCAATTATTTCACCTACTTGGCGGAAGATGTTCGGCGCATCATGGCACAGCTCGGATATAAAACGATGGAAGAGATGGTCGGCCGCAGTGATTTACTGAGCGTAATTGATACGGAATTTGCACAAAAATTCGATTTTAGTTCTGTGTTGCACCGTGAAGCAGGATTTGATACCTGTCAAGCTCCGAGCAATGAACCGTTTGATTCCAATGAATTTGAAAAACAGGTACTTGCCGAAGCGATGGATTCGATTAAAAATCCGGAACGTTCGATTCGTATTGTCCGCGATATCTGTAATCTTAACCGCAGTTTCGGTGCCCGAATCAGCGGTGAAATCGCACAATATTATGGGGATAGCGGTCTGAAATCCGATACGATCCGCCTTCAGCTCAAAGGGATTGCCGGCCAGGCATTGGGTGCATTTTTGATTAATGGTGTTTCGATCCATTTGGATGGTGTAGCGAACGACTATATCGGGAAAGGGATGCACGGCGGTAAAATCGTCATCCGTTCTCAAAATCAGGGTGAAGCGTTTGCTGCCGGCGGTAACACCTGTCTTTACGGTGCGACGGGGGGTAAACTCTTTATTTCCGGTTCGGTTGGAGAGCGTTTTGCGGTACGTAACTCGGGTGCTCTCGCGATTGTAGAGGGGACAGGAGACAACGCGTGCGAATACATGACCGGCGGGGTTGTTGTTATTCTCGGTAAAACGGGTATCAACTTTGGTGCGGGGATGACGGGCGGTTTTGCGTTCGTTTATGACCAAGATCACAGTTTTGTCGAAAACGTCAACCGCGAGTTGATCGATGCACTTCGTATCGATACCGACGAGGGGGATGAAGCCCGACATTATTTGAAACGTCTATTGAAAGAGTATGTTGCCGAAACGGAAAGTGAAATGGCCCAAAATTTACTCAAAAATTTCCGTGTCGAAATCCGAAATTTCTGGCTTGTTCGCCCGAAAAATTTAACTAAATTGCCACTCAATCCGGATAAAGGGGACTAATAATTATGAGAGAATTTTTAACAATTGAGCGTATCGACCCCACGAAACGCGTTGTGGTACAGCGTTTAAAAGATTTTAGTGAAATTTATGAGCCGATGAATTCAAGCGATGCCGGTTCACAAAGTGACCGCTGTATTCAATGCGGCGATCCGTTTTGTTTGAACAAATGCCCGCTGCACAATTACATTCCTCAATGGCTTAAAGCAGTAGCTGAGAAAGATTTGAAATTTGCTTTCAATCTCTCCAATGAGCCCTCGCCGTTTCCCGAAGTGATGGGGCGCGTATGTCCGCATGATCGGTTGTGCGAAGGGGATTGTACCCTGAACGACGGCCATGGAGCGATTACGATCGGTTCAATTGAGACCTTTATCAACGAAGAGGGATTCAAACAAGGGCTGAAACCTTTCTTCCCCGGTATTACGACGGATAAAAAAGTAGCAATTATCGGATCAGGTCCTGCAGGGCTTTCTGCGGCTACCTATCTGCTTCGTTCCGGAATTGCGGTAACGATGTATGAGCGATCAGACCGTGCAGGGGGATTGCTTACCTACGGTATTCCGAACTTTAAACTGGACAAAAAAATCGTAGATCGTCGGGTTAATTTATTGGTAGAAGCGGGATTGAAAATCGTCTACAATTGTGAAGTGGGAAAAGATATCGAATTTGATGCCATTGCGGACAAACATGATGCGGTTTTTATCGGTATCGGTGCGACTAAGAGCAAAACTGCAAAAATAGCAGGAGAAAATGCTTCAAATGTTTATGCTGCGATGGAATATCTTACGGCGATTCAGCGCAAAAACTTTGCCCTCTCGTATGATAAAAAATTTGACTTTAAAGACCTCGATGTTGTCGTTGTCGGAGGCGGTGACACGGCAATGGACTGTGTCCGTACGGCAAAACGGGAAGGGGCAAAAAATGTGACCTGTCTCTATCGCCGTGATGCACATAATATGCCCGGATCGGTCAAAGAGTATAAAAATGCGATCGAAGAAGGGGTGGATTTCGGTTTCCACGCCTCTCCAAAAGAGATCATTCTAGGCGAGGGAGGCAAAGCCGTCGGGATCCATATGGCCAAAACCGTCCTCGGTAGCAAAGATGAATCGGGTCGTCAAAAAATGGAAGAGGTTAAAGGGGGAGATTTTAACGTCAATGCCGATGTCATCATTATGGCACTCGGTTTCGATCCGGCAGTTCCCCCATTTTTAGCCGAAAACGGAATTGAAGTCAATTCGTGGGGCGGCATTATCATCAACGATAAACACGAAACGACAACTGCCGGTATTTACGCCGGCGGAGACTGCTATCGCGGTGCCGATTTGGTAGTAACGGCGGCATATGACGGCCGTGAAGCGGCACGTTCCATCGTAAAATCGTTGCTGGGTTGATGGAAGGTTTTATTCAAGCCTCCATTCTTGCCTGCCAAGAGATAAAAGCGCTAATAGAGGAGGGGAATTCCTCTTTATTTAGTCTCCACGAAAAAGGTGCAGGCGGTGATATCAGCAGCGGTATCGATTTAAAAGCCGAAGCAATCTGTTTTTCTCATCTCTCCCCTTTCGGATCGATTTTTTCGGAAGAGAGCGGATGGATGAGCCCTGAGTCCTCTATTACTATCCTCCTCGACCCGATTGATGGAAGCGATAACTTTGCTTCTAAACTCCCTTATTACGGTGTTTCTATTGCCCGTATCACGGATGGAAAAACAACGGAAGCGCTCGTTTGCAATCTCGCGAACGGTGATCTATTTGTCCGTACTTCAGAGGATTATTACACCACAACCTTGCAAAATCTTGCGCTTAAACAGATGATTTTGACCAATTTGTCGGCAAAAATAGGTCTTTTTGAAAAAGCCCCTGAACATCCGGAATTGGTTCGGAAATTGATGGCAAAAAAGCTGAAATTTCGCTCACCGGGTGCACTTGCCCTCTCATTGGCGTATGCGCCTTATGTGAAATATGTGCTATTTTTGGGTACAATGCGCCCTTACGATATCCAAGCCGGACTCTATCTTAGCCAACACCTGCATGTGTTTCAAGACGATAGGTATATCCTGATATGTGCGGATAAAGAGCTTTTTGAGCAGATACGTTTGATTGTAGAAAAGGAGTATTTTTGAGTCTATTTAACCTGTTCGGTGACTCCGAAAAGAAAAAACAACCTACCAAAAGTGAAGCGCCGTCTCACTGGGTAAAATGCCCCTCTTGCCAGTCGTTAATGTACTACAAAGAGATTGAAAAACAGAATCATGTATGCCCTAAATGCGGGTTTCACCTTCGTATCGGTGTCAAAGAGCGGCTGGCTCTGATCACGGATGAGGGGAGTTTTGTCGAATTTGACGCTAACCTTCGCCCCGTTGATCCGCTTAATTTTGTTGATAAAAAGAGCTATGCGGCCCGTGTAGAAGAAGGGTATGCCAAAAACGGCACCTACTCATCCGTCGTAAGCGGTGAATGTACGATTAACAACGTTCCGGCACAACTCGTCGTATTTGATTTCAATTTCATGGGCGGTTCCCTTGGTTCGGTTGAGGGAGAAAAAATCGTACGTGCGGTAAACCGTGCTCTGGCTAAACGGATGGGATTGATCATTGTGAGTGCGAGCGGAGGAGCACGAATGCAGGAGAGTACCTTCTCTTTGATGCAGATGTCGAAAACCTCTGCGGCATTGGCAAAACTTGCCGATGCGAAGCTACCGTATATCTCTTTGCTCACCGACCCGACGATGGGGGGAGTCAGCGCCTCTTTCGCAACGCTTGGGGATATTATCATCGCTGAGCCGGGTGCTTTGGTCGGATTTGCCGGTCAGCGCGTTATCAAACAAACCATCGGTAGCGATCTTCCTGAAGGGTTTCAACGCGCTGAATTCTTGCTTGAAAAAGGCTCTATCGACATGATCGTAGAGCGCAGCGAACTCAAAGAGACTCTGAGCGATATGCTCAAACTTCTTCTCCCGTAAATATGCAGCTTTACGCCCTTTGTGATACGGATATGCTTGAAGAAAAGGGAGTTGATCTCCTCTTCTTCGCCGCTAAAGCTAAATCGTTGGGTGCCACCGTTCTTCAATATCGTAATAAACATGGCTCTATTGCTGCTATCAAAACCGATTTGATCGCTTTACGGCAGGTATGGGAGGGATTTTTACTCATTAACGACCATTATGAACTTGCTCCGTATTGTGACGGTGTCCATATCGGGCAGGAAGATTTATACGCGATCGATAGCGATCCATCATGTGCAATCAAAGTTTTAAAAATGGTGATCGGTGAGGATAAAATTATCGGTCTTTCTACCCATAATATTGATGAGATTACTATCGCCAACGATTTAGAGCTCAACTACATTGGATTAGGTGCGTATCGTGCCACATCGACCAAATCGGAAGCTAAAGTTTTGGATAAAAAACTTGATGAGATTGCGGCACTCTCAAAACATCCGGTGGCTGCAATCGGCGGTGTAAAGCTCGAAGATAGTTTCAATCACGTCACTTACAAAGTAATCGGAAGTGGACTGTTATGAACATTTCCATAATCACAATTGCAAAAAAAGAGCGTTCTTTATACGATCCCCTTTATCAAGAACAGATGAAAATGATTTCCCGTTTTGCCAAAGTGGACGATATGGAACTCTTTCCCAAAGAGATCGTTAAAGCTCACACTATCAGCCCCGAAGCATCGCAAGCGGCCTATTCCAAATTGCTATCACCGATGTTGGGTAAAAACTACTCGATTGCGTTACATCCTGAGGGGAAAAAACTGGATAGTTTTGCATTTAGTAAGCTTATAAGTGATAAAATTTCGTTGCAATTTTTTATAGGCGGAGCTTACGGCTTTGAAAAAAAATTTGTTGAGCAGTGTGACAGTGTTATCAGTTTATCTGAATTGACGATGAGTCACAAAATCGCAAAAGCGGTGCTGTTAGAGCAGATTTACCGCGCCTATTCATTGTTAGCAAACCATCCGTACCACAAATGAGGAGCATTGATGAGAGACCATGAGGTGCAGTATTTCGAGGAAATATTGCTGACACGTAAAACTCAGATTATTAAAAATCTTACCGGTGTCGAAAGCGAAATGAATCAGTTGCGTGAGATGGAACTCAATGATGAAGGTGATTACGCCTCTGCTAGTAATGATAACATGGTCGAAAATGCGATCGGTTCACAACAGATGCATGAGCTTGAAGAGATTGAAGCCGCTCTCCAAAAAATAAAGTTCAAACAATACGGTATATGTGAAATGTGTGAAGACGATATCGGCTTTCAGCGTTTGAAAGTAAAACCGCATGCAAAATATTGTATCGTATGCCGTCCGATCGTTGAAAAAAATAAACACTAAAAGGGAGAGAAAATGCAACTAAAACGGTATACCATCGCATCACTTATCTTAATGATTTTAGTCGCTGCCGCGGTCTATTCTATTGATAACGGATCAATTTCATTTGATTTGTTAGGGATGCATTTTCCAAATCTTCCGGTTGCATTTTGGGTAGTTGTTCCGATCGTGATCATGTATTTTGCCAGTTTGCTTCATATGGGTGTTTATGCACTTATGGGGAATTTAAAACTTCGTCGTTTGGGCAAAGACCATGATAAAATGATCGATGCGCTTCGCGATTCTTTACTCGGTGTAAGCGATCGCAATTATGTTTATAAGAGCGATGCGTATAAATTGATCGGTAAGTTGGTTGATAATGCTCTGATCCTCCCGTACGAAACACTCCGTTCAGTGGGGAATGAAAAGATTGACGAAGCGCTTGAATTGATGCGTGATGTCAAAGAGAAGAAAAAAGTGGACATCAAAAAATTCCACCTGGCGGCCAATACATCGATTGCGATTCAGAACAATCTGAACCGTTTTGAACGGGGTGAGATTGATGCGGACAGTATCCTCTCACGCCCCGACAGTTATGGGGAGATTGTATGTGCGAAAGCATACGAGTCATATGTCAAAACCGCATCGGTTGGAGCGGTGATGAAATTTAAACATCTGTTTACCAAAGCCTCTTTGATCGATTTCGTACAGCGTATCAATGCGGGAGAAAACGGTATCCAAATCACCAATGAAGAATTGGCGGCGATTTTTGGAACCCTAAAGCTCGAACGGAACGACTGGATTGATCTCTCTGAAGCAATGGCGAAAAATATGCTTCCTGAACAACGCATTCGCCTCTTTGAGATGCTCAGCGAAAATTGTGACGATGCAATGGAGGGGTATCTGTATACCCTTTATGATTTGCAAATGATCGACACGGCAAACGAAATTCTCAACAATACCGCAAATAACGATTATCAGATTTTCAAAGCATACCGCGATCTCAAACGTGCCAACAAACACTATGACATTGCCATCTTTCTTCATAGAAGCTGTTAAATAACAAGAAGGGCGGTTAATGCCGTTTCCCTTCTCTTTCAAGGTAATTTTTATGACGCCAAAACTCTCTTTTGCTACTCCCGTATATGCTCTTGCCCCATTAGCCGGATATACCGATCTACCGTTTCGCAATGTTGTTAAAAAATTCGGAGCCGATTTGACGGTGAGCGAAATGCTCAGTTCCAATGCCCTCGCTTACGGTTCTTCAAAAACACTTCGTATGCTGGAACGGAGCCCTAACGAGGACCCCTATTCAGTACAGATTGCCGGTTCGGAAGAGGAGATCGTCCGCCGTGCCGTAGAGGTACTCAATACCCAAGAGGAGATTGATATCATCGATCTCAACTGCGGATGTCCGGTTCCAAAAATCGTATGTCACGGCTCCGGAAGCTCGCTGCTGAATGATTTGCCACGGATGGCACGGATTATTGAAACCATTAAAAACACTTCTAACAAATCCACCCTTAGTGTCAAAATTCGTCTAGGTTTCGAGTCGAAAAATCATATTGAGATTGCGAAGCTCGTCGAATCGTGCGGTGCCGATTTTCTTGCTGTTCACGGACGCACCCGGGCCGGAAAGTTTAAAGCTCCCGTAGATTACGATGCAATCGCTGAGATCAAAGCGGCGGTATCCATCCCTGTGATTGCGAACGGTGATATCGATTCCTTTGAAAAAGCGCAATGGGTTTTGGAACACACCAAAGCCGATGGCGTCATGATCGGGCGTGGAGCCGTCGGAGCACCGTGGATTTTTCACCAGCTGAAAACCGGAAGCGCTACGGTCGATCCCCTCATCAAACATGCTATTATCATGGAACATCTCGATGGGATGGTGAGCTTTTACGGTGCACGCGGCGTCGTGACGTTTCGCAAACATGTCCATACCTATTCGAAAGGATATGAGGGGGCGTCTGCATTGCGTGATTTGGTCAACCGTATCGATGATCCCGTCCATTTCCGTGCGGTGGTCGATGAATTTTTTCTGACCCACCGTCAGATCGGTGAGGGGTTCAAGGCTTCTGATATGGGATGCGAATGTTAAGAAGGGGCAACATGAAAACGACAATTACACTATCCCTACTGCTTGGCGGGGTTCTTTTTTTAACGGGCTGTACCACACTGCATACCGCAGCTGCCAAAGGAAATCTTGACGCTATTCATCGTCTTGCCGGTGAGGGTAATGATATGAATGCCCTTGATGATGAAGGGGTTACACCCCTTATCCGAGCGGTCAATTTGAATCAAAAGCAGAGTGTTGTTGCCCTCTTAGACGATGGGGCCGATATTAATGTTGGAGACGCCGTTTCAGGCAACACTCCGTTACATCATGCCGCGATGCAAGGGAGTACACAGCTGGTTCGGATCCTCCTTGAACGCAATGCAGGTGTGAATCTTCCCAATAAAGAGGGAAAGAGCCCACTTGATGTGGCACAAAAAGGGAATAAAGAGGTTTTTCGCTTGATAACCGAAGCAGCTCCGAAAGCCGCCACGCTCAATATGGAAGAGAAAAAGATTGAGGTACCGCAACCGCAGCTCTCTTCGCTTCAATTGCCTCCGGTGGAAGATAAAAAAGCTGATCCTGTACCGGTAGTAGCCGCTATGGACACCGTGACCAAAAATACACCTCTTAAACATGCCGATAATGCTCACGTCTCAGATACGGCTGCAATGTTAAAACAAATGATCGGTCGATATGAAACGAGGGGGATTCGGGCTTATCTAAATGAGAATCCACAGGCATTAGCCTTGATCGAAGATCCTAAACAGCAACTTCGTTATATTGGACCAAACGGATGGCGAGTACTTGATATCATTGAAAAACTAAGGAATGAACGCTTAGGTGAAAAAGAGATTATTCTTCATATCACAAAAGCCGCTTTACCGTATAAAAAGTATTCGAACGATGAGATCAAGACGCTTGTGGGGTATGGGATTTCATATAAAATAATCCATGCTATGATAAGTGTAACAAACTGAATCTGCATTAATTTTTCTTATTCACTGCCGGAAAATGGCGGTGGAGTTGAGCTTCTTCGATTTTCTATTTACTTTCTTCACTTTGATTGGTTATAATAGTTTTTTTTTCGTCAATTTGTCTGCTGAAAAAGGGAGTTCAATGAGTCTTTCTCCGTTAGAGTACGAATGTTTATCCGAGGGTATCTTACCGAAGAAAGAAGATTTTCTTCCTGGATCTCTTGAATGTGAAAATGTTTCCAACCAAGAGATCGAACTTCTTAAAGAATACAAAAAAGCGGTTGATTACAGCACCATTGTTTCTATCAGTGATGAAAAGGGGATTATAACCTATGTTAACAAGGCATTTATCAATGTATCGGGATACGGTGCTGACGAACTGATAGGACGCCCGCACAACATCATCCGTCATCCCGAAAATCCCCCTGAAATGTTTCAACACATGTGGAAGACGATACGTGACAAGAGAGTGTGGCAGGGTAGAATAAAAAACCTCGCCAAAGACGGTACATCCTATTACGTAGATACGACGATCACTCCTATTTTGGATTGTGATGGCAATATTGTAAAATTTCTTGCGCTTCGCCATGATATTACAAAACTGATTGAACAAGAAGAGCGTATTGCACAGCAGTTAAGCGACCGGCTCACCGGCTTACCCAACCGTGTAAAACTTATGGATGATATTGAAGGCGGTGAATTCGTTGCTATCGGATTATTAAATCTTGATGCGTTTCAGGAACTTAACAATTTGTACGGGCATAAAATCGGAGATGAGATTCTCCAAAATTTTGCGGTCTATCTCAGGGAGAACCTGAATGAAGAGAAGTGCTATTTGTACAAGCTTCCCTCCGATGAGTTTGCCATTCTTTCTAAGCTTGCCTTGGAGAAAGAGGTTTTTAAACACATAATAATCCGCTTGATTCACACGCTGGACTCTCACCGTTTTTTTATCGGAGGGCACGAGATTTATCTGAGTGTAACGGCGGGAATGAGCTGTGGAAACGGTTCGGAGATGCTCATCAATGCTAATATCGCTTTGAAAAATGCAAAACGGAATAAATTGCCGTATGAGTTGTATGATGCACATAAGCATGAAAAAGAACACTATGCCAACAATCAGGAGATGATTAAAACGCTGAAATATGCCCTCTCCAATGATCTTGTCCTTGCCTATTATCAGCCAATCTATAACAACATAACGCATCAAGTCGATAAATACGAGACCCTTATGCGGATTGTGAATGAAGAGGGGAACGTCCTTTCCCCTTTTTTCTTTCTGGATGTGGCACATAAGGTAAAAATTTATCCTGAACTCACCAAAGCCATCCTCCGCAAGGCATTTACGATGTTTCAAGATAAAGAGATACGTTTCACCGTCAATCTTTCCATTGAAGACATTCGAAACAGCAACACGCAGGCGTATATTTTTGATATGCTCAGCACTTTTGCAAAACCGGGGAATGTCGTTTTCGAAATTATCGAATCCGAAGGGATCGACAATTATAAAATCGTTAAAGAATTTGTCGCAAAGGCAAAGCAATACGGTGCCCAGATCGCCATAGATGATTTTGGATCGGGGTATTCCAATTTTATGCATCTGCTTGAACTCGAAGCGAATACGATCAAAATCGACGGTTCAATCATCAAAAATATTTTAGAGGATCGAAATTCGCAAATTTTGACCAAAACAATCGTCTCTATGGCCAAAGAACTGAACATGAAAATCGTTGCAGAGTTTGTCAGCTCAAAGGAGCTTCAGAACGCCGTTATCGCGATGGGTATTGACCATTCTCAGGGGTATTATCTGGGTGAGCCTAAACCGTATCTCATAGACGAGCCGATTGATCTTTAGTGTAATTCGCATTTTTCATATAACCTCCTTCTTATAGATTCTCATTAGCCTCTTTTGCTACAATCGCATCAAAAAGGGGATTGTTTTGGGAATCGATTTTTACAATGCAGGGATGAATGCGTACAGTACAAAACGTTTTGAAGAGGCGTATGAATGGTTTATTAAAGGGGAAGAGGACCCCCGCTGTATGTTTGCGTTGGCTACCCTTTATTATAACGGGCAGGGAGTGGAGCGTAATTTCACAAAATCGACGACATATTATGCCAAAGCGGCCGATGCGGGAATTTTGCCGGCTCAGGTAAGCACCGGATTTGCATATGCGAATGCGATGGGCGTTCCTGAGGATTTCGATAAAGCGGCCCATTATCTCAAAATGGCTGTGGATCAGGGTGAACCGGCAGCGAAGGTGACGTTAGCCGAGATTTATGCAAAAGGATTTGCGGGAGGGAGCCGTAAAGAGGCGGCAGTGCTGATCCGTGAAGTGCTTGCTTCTACCGGAGGCGAAGAGGCCTACGATGTTTACAGCCGTTATGATTTAGGCAATGTGAAATAACATCTTTTGCCTCGAAGAGGCAATCTTGAGTGCCAAAGCGGCAAGCGTAGCCAAAGGGATTTTATTCCTTTGGCGTTAAAAATATTAACTGACCTTACGTACTTAAGTTGAACAAGTGCGTCAAGGGGAGTTTTTCTCCCGTATCCGAAAGATACGGGAAGCTTTAGGGGGTTGTAGGGACATTTGTCCCTGCCACTTTATGGGCTTTGCCCAGAAAGTGCGTAACATCAGATGTTAATATACCCCTGAGGCTTTTTCTTTGTAAGAATCAAAAGCCTCATCTTGTGTCGGAACCAGTTGAAAGTAACCATCGAGTTCGCGGTGTTTGGATTGTAAAAGGCTCTCAAATTCGTTTTGCGTGATAGGGATGTTGTCCTGAAATTTATCGAGCAAGAGGGTGTTGTTCCCTAAGAGGACCAAATAACTCATCGTTCCGTAATCGAGCATAGCTACGGTATGAGACGGGTCAAGCGTTTTTTGAAACCGTATATGAACCCCTCCCGCATCTGCAGATGTTTTTATCGGCGATGCGGGTGCAGGTTGTTTGGCCTCAGCGGGGGATTTGTTGAAAAGCCACGGAGTTTTCGGTTCATTCTGAATGGTCGCGGCCCGTTTGGCAATGTTTTGTTTTAGCCAGAATAAAATGGCAATACCGATCAGTAAAATAGCGATGACGACATAATAACTTTGTTCGAATTCATTGTCATTTTTGGTGGGAAGACCCGAAACGGCTGTTTCATCGACCGGAGTGGGCTGTTCCAGGGCATCGGGCGATACAGGGTGCATAAAACGGAGCCGCAACCCATACGAATCGGAGGTTTTGGAAGCCTGCATACTCACATCGGAAGAAACGTGCGCGGTAATTTCAATGTTTTCGCCCTGCGGTGCAATGGTGAGTTTGCCTAGGTATTTGGAATTGACGTTTTTAACTTTGGGAGCTTCGATAAAAGCCTCTTCGAGTTTGATGACAACGGTATCACCCTGACGGTTTTGGCGAAGTACCCCTTCATAAGGGGTATCGAATGTCAGCATGACATCCACACGATCGTTGCGGTCATAAACATTGTAGCTTAGAACTTTGGCCCCCCACAAAAATGCCGGGAGGAGGAGTAAAGGGATTAAGTATCTCATAGTCTCTCTTTTGAAAGGTAGTAAAGAACGGCGCTCGAATCGAGTACCTCATTGATCCGGATGGCTAAGTTTTTTTCATACACCATGACTTCGCCTTTGCCGATAATGCGACGGTTAACGTACGATTCGACACTCTCTCCGGCCGGTTTGCCAAGATCGATAACGGACCCCTTTTCGAGTTTGAGAATCTCTCCGAGAGAGAGGCTGGTTTGTCCCAAATCGGCAACAAACTCCACCTCCATATCGAGCAACCCTTCATAATCCATCCATGAAAGCTCTTTATCGGCATCAAACGGATGATCTTTAGAGAGAGAAAGTTCAGGTGTTGTTAATGTTTCATCCATCTTTTAAAGCCTTTGCAATGCAATAATCATTTCGCCGTCTTCAACACGGAGATGTTGTATCTCTTCGAGATCCCCTTCGCCAATCGTGGTTGAGCTGAAAAATGGGGTCATAATGCTTATCGATGTTTCATACGACTCTTCCGCCAATACTTTTGCGCTTCCGACAATCATATTGGTGGTTTCCAAGAGCATGTCAATAAGCGTTTGCTCATCACTTTCATCTTCGCCCAAAAATGTTTCGGCAATAGCCTGAATGAGAATCGTATCGCATCCGATAAAGGCTCTGTGCACACTTCCGTCCACCGCTTCAATATCAATATAAGCAAGAAGTGTTCTCTTTTGAGAAAAGGAGGTTGTGCGTTCAAAAGGGAGACACAATTGATGATGGCAAAAATTTTCAGCTGCCTGGACAATGATCGGTAACATCGCATCCTCACTCTCATTAATTTCTCCTGTATCCGGAAGATGCAGGAAGCTTTAGGGGGTTGCAGGGAGATTTGTCCCTGCCACTTTATGGACTTTGTCCAGAAAGTGCTTAACAATAGTATGAGAATTGATTATACCGTAAAATCAGGTGATCTAGAAGGGGGTTAATTGAAGGACGAAGCGAGTATAATCGCGCGACATAAAAAATGTAAAGTAGAGACGATGACCATTGAATTAGCTCTTTTGGGGATCGGAGTCGGCACCCTCTCCGGATTTTTCGGAATCGGAGGGGGTACGGTGAGCATTCCCATATTGCTTTATTTGGGTTTTGGCATCAAAGAAGCCATCGGGATATCGGTAATGCAAATGGTCGCCGGTTCTTTGATGGCGGCATGGATTCATCATAAGAAGCAGACCTATGTCGTCAAGGATGTTAAATATTTCGGATACGGCGGAATTTTCGGAGCGATAGCGGGAGGATTTTTGGTTAAAATCCTCGATTCAACGCTCTTGGAATGGCTTTTTTTGAGTATTGTTGCGTTTACCCTGGGGCGTTTGGCATTCTCTTCGCCGGTACCGACACGCCCTGAAGTGGTGAACCGTCCTATCTACAGTATAATCGGCGGGGGAATCGGGATGTTTTCCGGGATGCTTGGGGTCGGCGGGTCGATTTTAATGACCCCGATACTGGTAAGTTTTATGGGCTTTCCCCTCAAAAAAGCATCCGCGGTAGGGCTGTTTTTTGTCATGTTCACTTCGGTTTCGGCTTTTGGAACCTTACTGTGGCTGGGTATGATCAACCTGCATGCGGGTTTAATCATGGCCCTCTCATCGCTGGTAGGGATTATGATGGGGATTTGGCTCCTGAACCGGGTCAAAGTCGCCCATTACAAACAGGTATTGGTTGTTTTTTACACTCTTATTTTTGCTGTTACGGCATACAAATTGATCGCGGGGTAAACACGTATGGATATGATTAAAATTATCGGAGCACGAGAGCACAATCTCAAAAATATTTCTTTGGAAATTCCCAAAAACAAACTGGTTGTTTGTACGGGGATCAGCGGAAGCGGTAAATCGACGTTGGCGTTTGATACCCTATACGCCGAGGGTCAGCGCCGTTACATCGAGTCGCTCTCCTCGTATGCACGGCAGTTTTTGGATCGTGTCGGAAAGCCTGATGTGGATAAAATCGAAGGGCTGACCCCGGCAATCGCGATCGATCAAAAAACCACCTCTAAAAATCCCCGCTCTACCGTGGGAACGATCACCGAAATTTATGACTATTTGCGGTTGCTGTATGCCCGTATCGGAATACAGCACTGCCATCTGTGCGGCAAAAAAATCTCAAAAATGTCGGCACAGGATATCATCGATCAGGTACTCAAACTCCCTGAGGGGGCGAAAATCGTTATTTTGGCCCCCTTGGTGCGTGAGAAAAAAGGTTCCTTTGCCGATATCCTCGAATCGCTCCGTCATAAAGGGTATGTTCGTGCGATGATTGATGGGGTCATGGTACGTCTGGATGAAGAGATCGAACTTTCCAAAACGAAAAAACATACCCTAAAAGTAGTCATTGACCGCCTCATTATCAAAGACGATAACCACGACCGTGTCGCGCAGGACGTCGAAAAGGCACTCAAAGAGTCTTACGGTGAGGTGGAGATCGAAATCCAAAATCACGATGAGGTGGGGATAGAAGAGAAGCTGATCCATTACAGCGAACACAGTGCCTGTTTTGACTGTAAAGTGAGTTTTGATCCGCTAGAACCCCTCTCATTTTCGTTTAATTCTCCCAAAGGGGCGTGCAGCGAATGTGACGGTTTGGGGATACGGTATGCCCTTGATTACGACAAAATTATCGACTCCGAACTCCCCATTGAAAAAGGGGCGATCAAAATCGTTTACGGTTTTAATAAAGGGTATTACTTTACCTTTTTGAAAGCGTTCTGTGCGGCAGAGGGGATCAATATCACCGTCCCGTTCTACACCCTCGAAGAGTATCAGAAAAAAGCGATTTTACACGGCAGTATCGACGAAGTGGAGTTCAAATGGCAAGACCATCCGATCCGCCGAACGTGGCCGGGGATTGTACGCATCGCCTACGATATTTTTAAAGATGAAAAAGACCTTGCCGATTATATGTCTGAAAAACCGTGTAACATCTGTAATTCTCATCGCCTTAAACGGGAATCGCTCGCCGTTCGTGTTGTGGACAAAGGGATCGGTGACGTGATTTCGATGCCGCTTAAAGATTCGTATGCGTGGTTCGCCGATCCTAAAACGTTTGAGGGGTTGAGTGATCAAAGCGCGATGATTGCCGCTTCGATTCTCAATGAGATACGGGAGCGTCTTTTCTTCCTCTATGATGTGGGATTGGGGTATCTTTCCCTGAGCCGAGATGCCCGTACCATCAGCGGGGGGGAAGCCCAGCGTATCCGGATCGCCTCTCAGATCGGGAGCGGCTTGACCGGGGTGATGTACGTTCTTGATGAACCGAGTATCGGACTGCATGAACGCGATACCCTCAAACTGATCCGAACGCTCCGATCATTGCAGGAAAAAGGGAATACGGTTATCGTCGTCGAACACGACAAAGAGACGATCGAGAATGCCGATTATATTGTTGATATCGGCCCGGGTGCGGGGAAATTCGGGGGGAATGTCGTCTTCGCCGGAACCCTGGAGGAGATGAAAAAAAGCAATACCCTCACTGCCGATTACCTCTCCGGACGGAAAAAAATCGAGTATTTTTACCGCAGGGCCCAAAAAGAGTGGATGAGTATCAACAATGTAACATTAAATAATATTACTGATCTGAGTGTGAAAATCCCCCTTCATAATTTCGTCTGTGTAACGGGGGTAAGCGGAAGCGGCAAAAGTTCGCTGATCTTGCAAACGCTTCTCCCCGTCACCCGTGAAATTCTCAATCATGCCCGAAAAATCAACCGCGTTGCGGGGGTCGAAGTAGAAGGGCTCGAGAAACTCGATAAAGTAATTTACCTCGATCAAAGCCCGATCGGACGGACACCGCGATCCAATCCTGCCACCTATACGGGGGTCATGGACGAAATCCGTAATCTGTTCGCCAAAACGAAAGAGGCACAGATTCGCGGCTATACGGCGTCACGTTTCAGCTTCAACGTCAAAGGGGGGCGATGTGAAAAATGTCAGGGGGAAGGGGAGATCAAGATCGAGATGCACTTTTTACCCGACATCATGGTCAAGTGTGACGCGTGTCACGGGAGCCGCTACAACCTGCAAACCCTCCAAGTGGAATACAAAGGGAAAACGATCTCCGACGTTTTGAATATGTCGGTCGGGGAAGCGTTGGAGTTTTTTGCCCCTATCCCGAAGATCAAAGTGATTTTGCAAACCCTGAGCGATGTGGGGCTCGATTATATTACGCTGGGACAAAACGCCGTCACCCTCTCGGGAGGGGAAGCGCAGCGGATTAAACTGGCCAAAGAGCTGAGCCGCCGCGATACGGGAAATACCCTTTATATCCTCGATGAGCCGACGACGGGTCTGCATTTCGATGATGTTAACCGCCTTACCAAAGTACTCCATAATTTTGTCGAGCTGGGCAATTCGGTACTCGTTATCGAGCACAACCTCGACATGATTAAAAATGCCGACTATATCATCGATATGGGCCCTGAAGGGGGGAGCGGCGGCGGATTGCTGGTCGCGCAGGGAGATCCTGAATGTGTTGCCCGTGATTGGGAAAAAACGGGTAGTTTTACCGGAAAATATTTGGCAAATGAGCTAAATAGGTTATAATAACCCCAATTGCTTGATGATAGGATTATGAATGAAAAGCTCAATTATTAACAGTATTAAATCTTTACCTCCCCTCCCGAAAACGGTTGTGGATATGCAGCGTGTGTGCAATGATCCGAATTCATCGATCCATGACTTGGTCAAAACGGTCGAGACCGATCCGATGATTGTTGCGAACTTATTGAAAGCGGCAAATTCTCCCCTGTATAGCTTCCGTCGGGAAATTATCAATGTCGGACAAGCCGTTTCCTTGTTTGGAATGAGCATGACCCGTTCCATCGGACTTGGTAATTCGGTTCGCAAACTTCTGAACGTCGATATGGAGCCTTACGGAATCAGTTCGGAACGTTTTGCTGAAATTTCGTCGATGCAAGCGGCTTTGATGCACAGCTGGTATGGGAAGATTGACCGTGCGAAAGCCGATAAGCTATTTTTGGCCGCATTTTTGCAAGAAACCGGGAAAATTCTTATTGCCAGCGACGTCATTCAGGAAGATTTGGCAACGAATTTTAAAGCCGATATCGATACGGCTATCGATATCGCCGGGGTAGAGCGCTCCTACGTTCAGGAAACTACGGCAACAGTGACGGCAGCTATCTTTACCCATTGGAATTTTGACAAAGAGTTTGTAGAGATGATCGAATATTCCGATCTTCCTGAAAACGCTCCCGAAGAGGTCAAAGAGTTCTCTACGGCGCTCAATATCATTAAGACAATTGTTCCGATCAATGATCCGTTCGGCGAACACGGCATGGCGTATGGGCTTAAAAAAGCAGAGGCGGCAGGATATGATGTCTCTAACCTTCAAGCGGCGATTGATTCGGTCCTTGAAAAAATCCGTACGCATTAAAGTGGATTGATGGCACAACCTGTTGTTACGATCATTGATACTTTTGGATTTTTCTTTCGTAGTTTTTATGCCCTTCCTCCTCTTACCAACAAGCATGGGTTTCCTACCGGTCTTTTGACCGGATTTGTCAATTTTATCGCCTCGCTTCATAAAGATCACAGCAGTGATTATCTTATTTTCGCTTTGGATGCGAAGGGGCCGAGTTTTCGTGCCGAGATTGATCCTGCCTACAAAGCAAACCGTTCTCCCGCCCCCGAAGAGTTGGTCAAACAGCTCCCGATTGCGATTGATTGGATCGATAAAATGGGGTATAAATCGCTCTCACAGAGCGGTTTTGAGGCGGATGACATGATCGCTTCCGTCGTTCGTCAAGCGCGTCAACACGGTTTCTTGGTTCGTGTCGTATCGCACGATAAAGACCTCTATCAGTTGATCGATGATGATCGGGTCGTTTTGGTCGATGCGATCAGTAAAAAAGTGATGAACGAGCGCCATTGCGATGAAAAATACGGGGTACATCCGCGCCAATTTATCGACTATCAATCCCTCATCGGGGATACCGCCGATAATGTCCCCGGTGTCAAGGGGATCGGGAAAGTGACGGCGCAGAAGCTCCTTACCCAGTTCGGGACACTCGATGAAATGTATGCGCGTCTGGATGAAGTGACACCGCCTCGGATCAAAGGATTGCTGGAAACATACCGTGATGATGCGTTCCGATCTCGTGAACTGGTACGTCTTAAGGATGATATTTTCGATAGTCTCGATTTTAATGAATTCGCGATGCATTTTGACAATCCGTTTCTCCCGATTTATGATGATTTGGTCCATTATGAGATGAATGCGGTACTTCGTACCCTTAAAGCCAAAGCACTGTTTGAAGAGTCGCAACCCTCTACAGTACCCACAAAAGTTGAAAGTGCAGAGATCCCGCAATGTGAAAATATTGACGGATGCAGTGTATTGATTGATAATGATGAAACATTGCTCAATCTTATTCAAACAATCCCTCAGGATGCCATTATCGCCTTTGATACCGAAACGACAGGACTTGACCCAATTAAAGATCATCTCGTCGGATTCAGCTTTAGCAGTGATGGAAAAACAGGGTATTACGTCCCGATGAATCACAGTTATCTCGGAGTAGGGGATCAAGTAAGTACCGATACGGCGGCGCAAGCAATTCGAGCGATTTTTGAACGTCGTGTCATCGGTCATAATATCAAATTCGATCTCCATTTCGTCACCCGATTTTTGGGCGTGGATCGGCTTAATATTTGTGCCGATACGATGGTAATGGCGTGGCTCACTGATTCATCACGTTCTCTCTCTATGGACAACCTTGCCCACAATCTTTTGCATCATGAGATGATCCACTTCAAAGATACGGTGAAAAAAGGGGAGAATTTCGCTTCAGTCGCCATCGAGGATGCGTGCAAATATGCGGGAGAAGACGCTTATATCACTTTTCAACTCTATGAAGTGCTCCGCGAGCAACTCCTCTTAAAGGGTGGTCAAGAAGCGCTTGATGAAGCCTTTAAGATCGAGTTTCCGTTTACCCTGACACTGCTTGGGATGGAGCGTTACGGGATTGCCGTCGATACGGCGGTACTGGAGACGTTTAAAAAAGAGGTGGCGTTAGAGATTGCCACCCTTACTGAGCAAATCCACAGTGCGTGCGGAACCGTCTTTAATCTCAATTCTCCGAAACAGCTGGGAGTGATCCTATTTGAAACGCTTGCATTGCCCCATGGCAAAAAAACCAAAACGGGATACAGTACTGACGAGCAGGTGTTAGACGGGCTTAAAGACGAACATCCCGTAATACCGATGTTGTTGCAGTACCGCGAATACCACAAGCTCTATTCCACCTACATTGAACCGTTGATAGCGTTAGCACAAAATGATCCCGCTTCCCGTATTTATACGTCATTCGTACAGACGGGAACGGCGACAGGTAGACTTAGTTCCAAAAATCCGAATCTCCAAAATATCCCCGTCAAAACGGCTTTGGGGATGCGTATCCGTGAAGCGTTCGTTGCCCCTGAAGGTAAAAAACTGATTGGAATCGACTATTCGCAAATCGAGCTTCGTCTCCTCGCCCATTTTAGTGAGGATAGTGTTTTGGTCAATGCCTTTAAAGAGGGGCACGACATTCACATGCAAACGGCTATTGCATTGTTCGGTGCAGAGGATGCACCGCGCAAGCGTAACATCGCCAAAACAGTCAATTTCGGTCTCTTGTACGGTATGGGGCAAAAAAAGCTCTCCGACACCCTCGGAATCACGACGAAAGAGGCCAAAGAGATCATCGAGCGCTATTTCGAGACGTTTCCGAGTGTCAAGGGATATTTTAGCGGCATTGTCGAGCAGGCAAAAGAGATGGGATGCGTCGAGACGCTGTTGCATCGCCACCGCTATTTTGATTTCGCCTCTGCCACACCGATGCTCAAAGCGGCATACGAGCGCGAGTCAGTTAATAGCGTGTTTCAAGGTTCTGCCTCTGATCTCATCAAACTTTCGATGAATAAGATTGATGCAATGATCCGCGCTGAGGGATTACGCGCCCGAATGTTGTTACAGATCCACGATGAGCTGATTTTCGAGGTGGACGAGGATGTCGCCGAAGAGTATGCCGCGCGCTTTGTCGAGGCGATGGAGCATATTCTCACTCTGCGAGTTCCGCTTAAAACCTCAATGCATATCGGGAACCACTGGGGCGAGTTGAAATAAGGGAAATAACAATGATCGAAAAAATTTTAGCCAATCTCGATAAGTCCAATTGTGTCAGCGATAACACTTTTTTACAGGCAGTGAGCGAAGTTCTGAGCTCACTGGAACCGATTATCAAAAGTGATCCGCGTTATGAGCAATACGCTATTTTAGAACGTCTCGTCACTCCGGATCGTATTATCCAGTTTAAAGTCCAATGGCTTGATGATAATAATCAGGTACATATCAACAATGGTTACCGTATCCAGTTTAATAACTCTCTTGGGCCTTATAAAGGGGGTCTCAGATTTCATCCCAGCGTGACGACGGGAGTATTGAAATTTTTGGCGTTTGAGCAGATTTTTAAAAACTCTTTGACGGGTCTGCCGATCGGCGGAGCCAAAGGGGGGAGCGATTTTGACCCGAAAGGGAAGAGTGATTTTGAGATTATGAAGTTTTGTCACGCTTTTATGCGTGAACTGCACTCTTATATCGGTGCGCGGGTCGATGTTCCCGCAGGGGATATTGGGGTAGGAGCCAGAGAAATCGGGTATCTGTTCGGAGAGTATAAACATATCACCCGCAATTACGACGGAGTCCTCAGCGGCAAACCCTATGCATTCGGCGGATCGCTGATGCGTCCTCAGGCGACGGGGTACGGCGTGGTCTATTTCGCCCGTGAGATGTTGAAAGAGGAGCTGCAAGAGACACTGGAGGCAACGTGGCGATTCATACGATTGAAAAACTCCAGCAGTTCGGTGCGGTCGTGGTAACGTGCAGTGACAGCGAGGGGGGAATCTATGATCCCAACGGTATCGATTTGGCACTTTTGCGCCATCTCAAAGAAGAGGGGAAACGAATCTCACTCGCAGAGTATAAAAACACCCATCCTCATGCGCTCTATACTCAAAAATCCGATTATCCCAAAGAAGCTCATGCTGTGTGGCAGATTCCATGTTTTGCGGCATTTCCGTGTGCTACCCAAAACGAACTGACCCTCAACGATGCCCAAAAACTGATTGAGAACGGGTGTGTCGCGGTTGTGGAGGGGGCGAATATGCCAACCCTTCCCGATGCGATTGAACTCCTTCAGCGCGAAGGGGTCCTTTTTTCGCCGGGGAAAGCGTCCAATGCCGGAGGGGTAGCGGTGAGCGAGTTCGAGATGTCTCAAAACGCCTCGATGGAAAAATGGGATTTTGATAAAGTGGACCGCAAACTCGATGAGTTGATGCGTCAAATCTACAAGCGGGTTGCCTTGACCGCAAAAGAGTACGGATGTGAACGCAACTTCGTTGACGGCGCCAATATCGCCGCCTTTAAACGGGTCGCCGAAGCGATGATATTAGAAGGGGTTTGATTGTTAATAGTTAATTAACAAACATTTATCCAAGAACGACTACAATTGCACTATATTATTTAGACAGGTCTTTTAATGAATACACTTCACTCTCTCTTGAGTTCCATGAAAACCATGGCGGTTCTCATGCTCATTTTTGCCGTCTCAATCGGCTATGCTACGTTTATCGAAAACGATTACGGCTCGATGACTGCGAAAGCAGACATTTATAACGCTCGCTGGTTCGAAATTCTTTTGGCACTGCTGGCTCTCAATTTAACGTTGAACATCATCAACTTCAACATGGCACGTCGTTCCAAAATACTCGTATTGATGTTTCATGTCGCTTTTTTGATTATCCTTGTCGGTGCCGCGGTAACCCGTTATATGGGTTATGAGGGTGTCATGCATATCCGTGAAGGAGAGAGCAGTGATGTAATCCTCAGCGCTGAGCCGTATGTCACTTTTAAGGTCACCAAAGGGGAAAAAACCTATGACTTTAAAGAAACGCTTTTTCTCTCCAAACGTTCCTCGAATGATTTTGATCGAACGTTAGAGGTTGAGGGTGAAAAAATTCACGTTACATTAGAGAACTATATGGGAGATGCACGTTATGAAGCGGCTGTGGATCCCAAGGGTGAACCTTTGTTTAACTTGATGGTGACCGGAGCACAGGGAGCACAGCAGGTTTCTCTTAAAAAAGGTGAATTTGTAGAAGCCAATGATATTGTCATCGATTTTGACTCCAACAAGACTTTTGATAAACCGGTTATCGCCCTCAGTGTGGAAGGGGAAAAAGCGTATATCACTACCCCTTCGGCTTTGGCAACTCTCAGTATGGACACGCAGCAAAGTTCTGCTTTAGCGTCCGGCAAACATGAAATGACAAAACGTACCTTATTCCAAAGCGCACAAAGCGGTTTTGTATTGCGTGATTTCTTGCCGAAAGCATCGATGAAATTGGTTTCCGGCTCTGCAAAAGAAAAAGGGCCTATGATGCAGCAAGGTGGTCAGGATGCTTTGACCCTGAGCTTTTCAAGCGGGGATAAACAAGAGACGGCAGTTGTGTTAGGTTCCGCCGGAGAGATCGGCGAAGCTAAAAAGATAACCTTGGATAATACCGTCGTAGAAGTAGCGTACGGCTCGATTGAGCGGAAGCTTCCGTTTGCGGTCGCATTGCGCGATTTTGAGTTGGAGCGCTATCCGGGATCAATGTCTCCGGCTTCGTATGCGAGTGAAGTGAGTGTTCTTGATCCTGTTAATCAGGAAAAATTTGATTTTCGTATCTACATGAACCATATTCTCGATTATCAAGGGTTCCGATTTTTTCAATCCTCATTTGATCAAGATGAGCTGGGAACCGTCCTTTCGGTGAATAAAGATCCGGGAACCTTGATCACCTATATCGGGTATTTATTACTCGCTATCGGAATGTTTGGAGTACTTATCGTGAAAAATGGCCGTTTTGCTGCTTTGGGTGAAAAACTCAAATCTTTGGATGCTAAAAAAGCGATAGCGGCTTTCGCTATGGTGATGTTGACACTGGGGACGACGAACAGTATCGCTTCGGAGAGTGAAAATCCGGTCATTACGACGGCGAAAGGGTTTGATAAAGCTCATGCCGATAAATTCGGCCACCTGATCGTACAAGATGCCAGCGGCCGCATGAAACCGATGGATACGTTAAGCCATGAGATTTTGGCGAAACTCAACCGTAACGACACCTTTTTAGGGCTTAATTCCAATCAGGTTGTTTTGGGGATGATGCTTCGTCCCGATGCATGGCGTGAGATTGCGATCATCCGAACCGGAGATAAAGAGATCAACAAACTTATCGGACTTCCTGAGAGCGCGAAAACGGCGGCATTCTCCCAGTTTTTTGAGTTTCCCGATGAGATCGGCGGATACAAATTAGCACAGCTCGTGGATGAAGCCAACCGCAAAGCTCCGGGAAAACGCGATAAGTTCGACAAAGCGTTGTTGCAAGTCGATGAGCGGGTCAATGTTGCCTATATGGTTTATACCGGATCATTGGTACGTATGTGGCCGAAACCGAATGATAAAAATCGTAAATGGGATGCAACGATTGAAGCGCTGCAAACCCTCACCCCGAAAGAATCGGAAATGGTTCGTCTCCTCGCTATCGGCTACTTCGGTTCCATCGATGAAGCGATGAAAAGCGGCGATTGGGCTAAAGCCGATGAAGCGTTAGCGCGTATCGACAAATATCAGCGTTTTGTCGGTGCGAGTGTTTATCCGAGTGACACCAAAGTGAAAGTAGAGATTCTCTACAACAAAGCCAATATTTTCGAGCAGTTGTGGCCTTTGTACTTTGTTGTCGGGTTCACCCTTCTGATCTTGTCGTTCATCAAAATCATTAAACCGACTTTCCGTGCGGAGTGGTTGAGCAAAGTCTCTTTCGGGCTTCTGATCCTCTTCTTTGCAGCCCATACGGCAGGACTTGCCATGCGCTGGTACATCTCAGGGCATGCACCGTGGTCAAACGGCTATGAGTCGATGATCTATATCGGATGGGCAAGCGTTTTGGCCGGATTTATTTTCTCCAGCCGCTCGGTGATGACGATGGCCGCTACGGCGATCATGACAGGGCTTATCCTATTTGTCGCCCATCTCAACTGGATGGACCCGCAGGTGACAAACCTCGTACCGGTACTGCAATCGTACTGGCTCAGCATCCACGTCTCGATGATTACGGCAAGTTACGGCTTTTTGGGGCTTGGGGCCTTACTGGGGATGATCACCCTCATCCTTTTTATCCTTAAAAAACCGGAAAATTCTGCGCGTCTCAATCTCGCGATCAAAGAGCTCAATGCGATCAATGAGATGAGTTTGATCGTCGGTTTGGTGCTTCTTACTGTCGGAAACTTCCTCGGCGGAGTCTGGGCGAATGAGAGCTGGGGACGCTACTGGGGATGGGACCCGAAAGAGACATGGGCATTGGTGACGATTCTCGTTTATGCGGTTGTTATCCACTTGCGGATGATCAAAGGGGCATACAGCGATTATATCTTCAGTGTCGTATCGCTTTTGGCGTTTACGTCGGTATTGATGACCTATTTCGGGGTAAACTATTATCTGGCAGGGTTGCATTCGTATGCGAAGGGGGATCCGGTTCCGGTTCCTGATTTCGTACCGTGGACCTATGCTGTCATTGCGATCGTGATCGCGATGGCCTATCCGAAACGAAGTACGAAGTAGAATTTCTTGTCATCCCGAACTAGATTCGGGATCCATTCATCTTAGATTCCGTATCAAGTACGGAATGACGAATTTATTTAAACCACCCTTTTACTTTTTCAAATGTTGATTCGAAAAGAGACTCATGAGGCTTGGACTCGATGCCGAAACTCTCTTGAAGCTTGAGAAGGAGTTCTTCTTGCTCGGAGTTGAGACGGTTAGGGTAGGTGAGATGGATTTGGGCGATTAAATCCCCTTTTCCGCGTCCGTGAACATCCGCAATACCTTCACCGCGGAAACGGTACTGTTGGCCGTCTTTAGTCCCCGTTTCAAGCTCTAACGTCACCTCGCCGCCCAGTGATGGGATAGTGATATCTTCACCGAGAACCGCCTGGGTGAAAAATACGGGAACTTCGAGGTAGATGTCGTTGCCGTTGCGGATAAAGTGGCTGTCTTCTTCCACCTCGAACGTGACATACATATCCCCTCTAACACCGCTTTTACCTGTGTTTCCTCGTCCAGAGACCCGTAAACGGTTCCCCGTATCGATTCCGGCAGGGACTTTGATCGTGACGCTCTCTTTGGTCTCGGTGTAGCTTTTTCCTTTGCAGTCGCCGCATTTCTCGCTCGCCATCGTTCCCTCGCCATGACACGCAGGGCAGGTTTGAGAGAAGGTCATGAACCCTTGACGGACATACACTTGTCCTTTGCCGCCGCACTGGCTGCAGCTGGTCACTTTGCCCTCTTTGGCTCCGGTCCCTTTACACGTTTTACACGAATTTTTGGTAGTGAAGGTGACCTCTTTTTCGCATCCGAACACCGCTTCTTTGAAGCTGACGCGCATCTCAACGCCCATATCGAGCGGGAATTTATCGCTTTGCGCGCGTGATTGACGGCGCCCGCCTCCTGCGAAACCGTTGAACATTTCTTCGAAAATACTTCCGAGGTCGTCGAAGCCACCGCTGGAACGTCGTCCACCGCCCCCTTGTAGCCCCTCTTTACCGTAGCGGTCGTAAATGGCACGCTGCTGATCGTCGCTGAGTACTTGGTAGGCTTCGTTGCAGAGTTTGAATTTATGCTCTGCCGTCGGATCATCGGGATTGCGGTCGGGATGGTAGAGTTTTGCCATTTTTCGGTACGCTTTTTTGATTTCGTCTCCGTTGGCACTTTTGGTGACCTCTAAAATCTCATAATAGCTCATTTCTTCCACGCTGTAACTCCAAAAACATATTTTTCGCGCAATTATACCATGTCAAAAAGAGTGTTAGCTTAATTGAGTCACTAAGACTAAACTATTTTTGGAACAAGCTTTGCTACAATACGTCCATGAAACGTTCCCTAGAGAAATTTAACCGCCTTGTCGATGCCTTGCAGCAGCTTCCGACTATCGGGCAAAAGTCCGCCACCCGTTTAGCCTATCACATGGTGATGCATGACAGTTTCGGCGCCCTCAAACTGGCCCATGCGATCGAAAATGCGATTACCTCTCTGAAAAAATGCCGTTCGTGCGGTGGGTTGAGCGAAGATGAACTTTGCTCGATTTGCAGTGATGAACGACGCAATCATGAAATCCTTTGTATCGTCGAAAATGCCAAAGATATTTTGACGTTTGAAGAGAACGCCCTTTTTGACGGCCGTTATTTCGTCCTCGACTCCATCGAAGAACTCGACATCTCTCATCTTCGCGGGATTATCCAAAGCGGTATCAAAGAGGTTATTTTCGCCCTGACCCCCTCCATCGCCAATCAGGGGGTGATGCTTTATATCGAAGACAAACTGATCGATTGCGATGTCCGTTTCAGCCGCATCGCGCAGGGGGTTCCGACGGGGGTAAGTCTGGAAAACGTCGATATCCTCTCCCTGACCAAAGCGATGGAAGATCGGGTGAGTATTTAGCCCTACATATATTTTTTCGTTCTACTTGTCGCTTCGGCCTTGTGCGGATCATCCGGCCAGTAGTGTTTCGGATAACGTCCTTTTAGCTCTTTTTTGACCTCATTGTACGAACCTTTCCAAAAACCGGGCAAATCACGGGTGACCTGGATCGGACGGCGGGCAGGTGAGAGGAGATGGAGCAATAACAAAACTTTCCCTTTCAGCACACTCGGATGACTCTCCATCCCAAAAACCTCCTGTATCCGTACGGCTAAAACAATCGACTCGGGATCGGAATAATCCAGGGCAATCCGGCTTCCGGTCGGAGCGGTAAAATGGGTCGGTAACAGGGTATCGAGACGCTGCATCTGTTCCCATGTGAGCTGTGATGAAAGAATCGTATACAGATCGAGGCTTTCGCATTCGCGCAGCGAACTCTGGGTTGTCAGATGGGGCAGCAGCCATTTCTCCAACGAAGCGAGAAGCGTTTCATCGCTGAAATCACCGAACGACAGATCGGGAGAATGATGGTGGAGGGCTTGAAGCCGGTGGCGCAGCGCGAGGGATTGGGGCGACCAAACAAGAGCTTCCAGACCGTGTGAGCGGATCCCCTCGATCAGGGTCCGCTTCATCAGTAGGCAATCGGGTGCAGAGAGGGGACGAGATTCGAGTACGATCGAGCCGAGTGACGTGATCTCTCGGGCCTCGACGCGCTGTGCATCCGCGTTCCAGGTAATGGACTCTTTGGTTGTGAAAAGATCGGGTGCATGCTGTTCCAAGAGAGTACACTCCAACGGTGCGCATCGGTATATTCGTGCCATCGTCGGATTTCCGTCGCTCTCGGCGATGACAACCCACCCTTCGCCGCTGAGAGTATCCTCCCGTGAGAGGATCGCTTCTTTGCCGTTGCTGAGGAGATATTTATCCCCTTTTATGTTGCGCAGTCGTCCGATTCGGTCGGGGTAGGCGAGGGCAAGGAAGAGGCCGATCATGGAGTCTGGGAAATCACTCGATACCTTTAGGGATGAACCTAAGCGGCCGGAGAGTTCCCGCGCTGTTTTCAAGACACTTTCTTCTGCTTCGGAACGGATGTCAGGATGATGTGTGAGACGCTCAGAAAGTCTCCAAAACCGCTCCCGCATATCGGAGGTTCGATTATCGCTTCGGGTAAAGATGTCGCGTTCACTGAGGAGGGCGGCGAGGAGAATTCCTTCGCTTTGGTATCCGAGCGAACGGGCACTCAGGATCATGTGTGCCAAGCGGGGATGAACTCCAAGCCCCATGATTTCTTTGCCGTGAGAGGTAATGTGGCCGCGTCCATCGACAGCCCCCAGCGTGTGGAGCAGAGATACCCCGTGTTCGAGTGCTTTTGAAGGGGGCGGATCAATCCATGAAAGCTCCGAATCCCCCCATGCACTCAACTCCAAAGAGAGGGGGGTGAGATCACACATCCGGATCTCGGGCTCTTTATGAGGAGGGAGGGAATGATGGGCACTCTCACTCCAAAGGCGGTAACATTTCCCGGCACTGAGCCGCCCCGCGCGACCGGCACGCTGATCGGCGGAGGCACGTGAGATGCGGCGGGTGATAAGCCGTTGCATACCGCTGCGCGGATCAAAGGTGAGTACCCTTTCCAAGCCTGAATCGACGACGATTGCGATCCCTTCGATCGTGAGACTGGTTTCGGCGATGTTGGTGGCGAGGACGATTTTACGCTTTTTTGAGGGCTCAATCGCTTTGGTCTGGTCTGTTTTAGAAAGTTCGCCATACAGGGGAGCGATATCGATTTCGCTCTCTTTGAAATACTCTTTGAGGGGCGTTTCGAGTTCTCTGATTTCACGGGTACCGGGTAAAAAGACGAGAATGCTTCCTTCGTCCTTTTGAAGGATATCTTGAAGAATCCCCATCATTGCCGGGATGATTTTTTTGGGCTCGACGGAAGGGGTGTTGGGGGGCAAATGTTCGATGCTAACGGGAAAGCTCCGTCCCTCACTGGTGATGAGGGGAGGATTTTTCAGTAGAGATTGCAACGACTGGGTATCCAGCGTCGCCGACATGACCAAAATCTTGAGATCTTCACGGAGAAACTCCTGCGACTGGAGGGCAAAAGCGAGGGAGAGGTCACTGTGCAGATGGCGTTCATGGAACTCATCGAAGATGATCAGGGCAATATTTTCGAGAGAGGGGTCATTTTGGATCATCCGGGTCAAAATCCCCTCGGTGACGACGAGAATTTTGGTTTGAGAACTCAGCTGCTTTTCGGCGCGGATCTGATATCCGACTCGCATTCCCACTTTTTCGCCCAGCAGTTGAGCCATCCGGGATGCGGCACTTCGCGCCGCGATACGGCGGGGTTCCAACATAATGATCTGTTTCTCTTCTAACCACGCCTCTTCCAAAAGGGAAAGAGGGACGGCGGTTGTTTTTCCGGCACCCGGAGGGGCTTGGAGGATAAGGCGGTTACCGGAAGCGAGGGAGGTTCGGATTTCCCCGATAACCTCATGTATGGGGAGCGTGTTCACTTACGAAGCAGGTTTTTCCACTTTTTTGGCAGCCGTGCGATCCAGGCGGATCAGACCTGCGGCACTGTAGACGTTGCGGGGATTCCAGAGTATCCAGCCGCAGCTTCCAAAATCTTCGCTGGCGCGTATTTGCTCCCGAATCTCTTTTTCGCCGTAAATCCGGCGGTCAAACGCATAATCACGAAACGCTTGGAGCCATGGACGATACGCCAGAGGGGATCCTCCCGATTTTTGGAGCGCTTTATCGAGAGAGTGTTTGACGATCTCGTAATTAGCCGCCACGGGGTTGGCATATCCCGGGATACCGGCATTAAATCCGCTCGGATAGAGCATCGGCGAGAGATAATCGACATACGGGGCGAGGGCGTCTACACGCTGTCCGATCTCGATATCGGCATCATGCCAGCTGACGTATCCGAAAATGTCGGCGGAGATGAAAACGTTGTACGGGATCAGACGGGTCCGTGCGCTCTCCAAAAAGCCGCTAATCGCTTTGACCCGTTCGGCCTGGGTGTTTTCAACCGAGAATTGGATCCCTTTGCGGTCGGGAAAGCGGACATAGTCAAACTGAATCTCATCAAATCCCGCTTTGGCAGACTCTTCGGCGATATCGATGATGTATTTCCAGGACTCTTTGCGTGATGCATCAACCCAATACAACCCCTCTTTATCTTTGAAAAGTGACCCGTCGGTTTTTTTGACTCCCCATTGCGGATAGGCGCTTACCAGCGGCGAGTCTTTAAAGGAGACAATTCGGGCGATCGTATAGATCCCCTCTTTTTTGAGATCAGCGATAAATTTGGGGAGGTCTCTAAAGAGGATGACTTCCTGTGCGCCGATTTTATTGGCGATGGGATTGGCCGTTTTAAACGCAATCTGTCCGCGATCCATTTTGATGTCGATGACGAGAGCGTTGATCTCGGTCGTGCGGATCAGGTGTTTGGCATTCCCCATGATGCCGCCGTGGGTTGCGCCGAAACTGGAGAGATAGAGGGCTTTGGGGATCACTTTGCCCAGATACATTTTCCCCCCGCTTTTGTAGAATTTGCGTTCATACCCTACAGAGCGGACCCCGATAAATGTGGATGAGGGGATGGTAAATGTCCCATTGCTGTCGGTTCGGTACTCTTTCCCCTCTGATATGACGATCGCATTGGCAATCGGTTTTTGGGTTGTTTTATCGAGGACGATGCCGCTTGTTGCAGCTCCCCATGTTAACGCAGCCAGTGTTGCTAAAAGCATGATTGCTTTCACTCTCTTCTCCCTCTTCGATCAATTGACGTATCGTAGCAAAAAAAATACCATAAATATGAGTTCTGAAGCCTTAAAATGTTAATATATATTAATAAGATACCAAAAGGGTAATATTTATATGTCATTCACGACTTTAGGGCTTAGTCCCCACCTACTCGACACCCTCGCTGAAAAAGGGTATATAGAACCCACCCCTATCCAGGCACAGGTTATTCCTCTCGTACTGCGCGGACGTGATATTCTTGGAGCGGCGCAAACGGGGACCGGGAAAACCGCTGCCTTTGCCCTTCCGATCCTGCATAAACTGGTCAGTAATGGGGAAGGCAAACACGCCAGTGCCCGAGCCCTGGTGATCGTTCCGACACGCGAACTCGCATCCCAAGTGGCAGAGGCGATTCGCTCTTACGCGGAGGGGCTTGAGATCACCTGTATCGCCCTTTACGGCGGGGCGAATATGGCACGTCAGGCGAAAGAACTGGGCGAGGGGGTCGATATCATCGTTGCTACTCCAGGACGGTTGATCGAGCTGAACAAACAAGGGCATGTACCGTTGTCAAAAATCGAGTATTTGGTGTTTGACGAAGCCGATACGATTTTCGATATGGGATTTATCCGCGAAGTGGGGCAGATCATTGATCTTCTCCCATTGAACCGCCAAAATATGCTTTTTTCGGCAACGATGACGGGTGCGGTGAAACAGCTGAGCAAAAAAATTCTCAAAAAACCCCTTTTGGTTGAAATCGACAACCTTAAAGCCGCCGATATGACGCTTCGTCAAGTCGTTCATCCGGTCGAAAAAGAGCGTAAAAAAGAGCTGTTGTCATTCCTGATCGGCTCCAATAATTATCCTCAAGTCCTCGTCTTTACCCGAACCAAAGCTGAAGCTGATGAGGTGAGCGGCGAGCTTACCGCTAGCGGACTGAAAAACGTTGTCATTCACGGGGACAAAAAACATGGCGCGCGCGATCGTGCACTGAGTGAGTTCAGAGACGGTTCCGCTCGCATCCTTGTTGCGACCGACATCGCGGCGCGCGGTTTGGACATCGAAGGGCTGGACGTGGTGATCAACTACGACATCCCCCACATCAGCACCGATTATCTTCACCGTATTGGTCGTACGGGTCGTGCAGGCAATGAGGGGTTGGCGATTACGCTTCTCTCATCCGCAGAGCACATCTCATGGAAAAAAATCATAACGATGCTCGGGAAAAATGTTGAGAGGATTTTGGTTCCGGGATTTGAACCGCCCGCCGATAACGCACTCGTAAAAACACGGGGGAAAAGTCTCTCCAAAGAGGGGGAGAAAAAAGGCAAAACCGCCGGAGCGTTCGGTAACAAGCGCAAAAAAGAGCCCGTTCAGCCAAAATTCGTCGGCAAGCGGGGACCCCGCATGGCACGTGATGAACCTGCCGGCAAAAGCAATTCAGGTAGAGACAGCGCCTTTGGCAACACGAAAAAACCTTCACCGAAAAAGTCAGGCGGACGGGGGAGATAATAGATCGAGTAGAATATGCTACAATCACTCTATCTAAAATCAAAAGGATACGGATGCAAAAAGATCAAGCTCTTGATATTCTAAAGCAGTTCAAGAATGATTTTGCCGACCAATTTGGCATCGTCCGTATAGGTCTTTTTGGCTCAACTGTCCGTAATGAAGCGACATCAAAGAGTGATATCGATGTGGTAGTGGAAACTAAAACTCCTGATATGTTCGCTATCGTCCATGCTAAAAATACTCTCCAAGAGCTATTTCATACCAATGTCGATGTCATTCGTTATCGTGAAAAAATGAATCCTTATCTCAAACAAAATATTGAGAAAGAGGCTGTTTTTGTCTAATAGCAATCAAGTCCTTATTATTCTCGAACAAATAAATGAGGCGCTTAAAACAGTTTTGATCCGTTTTGAACCTGTAAAAAATAGCAGCTATTTTACCGATTCCCCAGCTGGGAAAGAAAAACTAGATGGTATTTGTATGCAACTTATCGCAATCGGTGAAAGTCTCAAAAAAATCGATAAACTAACCGATAAAAAATTACTGCAGGAATATTCTGAAATAGATTGGACGGGTGCAAAAGGGGTGAGAGATGTCATATCTCACCATTATTTTGATATTGATGCCGAAGAAATTTTTTGGATTTGCGATCAGCAGATTAAACCGATGCAACAGACGGTTGAAAAAATAATTAGTGATTTCAATGCTGCAAATCTCCCACACCGTTAGTATCCCCGACTCCGAAATCGAGATCACCGCTATCCGCTCTCAGGGAGCAGGGGGACAAAACGTCAACAAAGTCTCCACCGCTATTCACCTCCGATTCGATATCAACGCCTCAACACTTCCCGAATTTTACAAAGAACGGCTCTTAGCTCTTACTGATCATCGGATCACCAAAGATGGCGTTATCAACATCAAATCCCAAGAATCACGCTCTCAGGAAGAGAACAAAGAAGCGGCATTGGAACGTCTCAAAGAGCTTATCAAAAGTGTTACGATCGTTCAAAAAAAACGCAAACCGACCAAACCGACAAAGAACTCACAGAAACGGCGGATGGACAGCAAAACGAAGCATGGGAATATGAAGAAGATGCGGGGGAAAGTGAAGGGCGGGGAGGGATAAGATTACTTTTGTAATCACGCTCACGTGATATACAATAGAGCCAGCTAAGAACTCTATTGATTATGATCAATGATGGTGGTGAAATTCCTGTACTTCTTTGATCTCTCCGGGTGTTGCTTCATGAATATCTAACACCGTCCCCTCGAAAATGAGATCCATCCCGGCAAGAGGGTGATTTCCATCGAGTGTCGCGTGATCACCGTTGATCTCAGTGACGGTATAGATGATGACATCATCAGAATCTTCTTCAAAATATCCATCGAGCTCCATCCCGACACTCACTTCTACCGGAAGCTCACTGAGGGCTTCAGTGACGACGAGGGAAGGGTCGTATTCTCCGAATGCTTTATCCGCCGTCAGTGTAACTTTGAACGCCTCTCCGATACTTTTCCCCTCCAAAGCTTCCTCAACGGTTGGGAAGATATGACCGTAATTGCCGTGTAGGTAAACCAGAGATTCCTCTTCTTCGTGGAGAAGGTTTCCTTCGGTATCGTTGATGTGGTAGTCGAGGGTAACGATACAGTCTTTTTTGATGGTCATGGGGTTCCTTAGGGTAGTGGTATTAAAATCGGATTAAACGCTTTGGTCGAAATTATAGCGTGTCCACCCACACATAGCTCTGAAGCCTCGCGGGGACTGAGTACGGTGCGGACGACGGATGAGCCGACGAGGAGGGTAACGATATAGGCGGGGAAATCCTCCTCGATCTTCAGCACCTCGCCGATAAGCTGCAGTTTGCCGCTGAGGGTTTGGGGAGAGAAAAACTCCATCGGAGGACAAAGGCGCTCTATCCGTCCCGATACCACCGATGCGAGACGGTCGGAGAGTTTGACCGTCTCCGCAATGTCATGGCTCACCAGCAGGGTTGTTACTCCGAGCCGCGCATGGATGAGGGAAAGCTCATCTTGGAGCTTGGTGCGCATCGAGGGATCGAGCGCTGAGAGGGGTTCATCGAGGAGCAAAATCTTTGGATGGCGTACCAATGCGCGTGCGAGGGCAACCCGCTGTTTCTGTCCCCCGGAGAGGGTGGCGGGGCGGCGGTTGGAGAGTTGCGAGAGTTCGACGAGTTCGATCAGTTCATCGACACCTCTACGTTGTTCGGCGGTTTCGGCGGCGAAGAGGAGGTTTTCGCGGACACTCATCGTCGGAAAGAGGGCGTAGTCTTGGAAAACAAATCCGACACTCCGTTTTTGAGGCGGGAGGTTAATCTTTTTCGCAGAGTCAAACCACACCTCACCGTCTACTTCGATAGTGCCGCTGTCGGGGATTTCCAACCCCGCAATAAGGCGCAGCAGAGTCGTTTTTCCCGCTCCGGAGGTTCCGAACAGGGTGAGGAACTCTCCGTCGGTGATACTCAGTTCATAATGGGCTTCCAGCGCCCCCTCGGCGGTATCGAGATACTTTTTAATATTGATCAATATCATCGAATCCCTCCGAGTGATTTTTTATTGAGGGTGTAGACGAGGAGTAAGATGGCGAACGTCACGACAAAGAGGGTGAGGGCGTATTGATGCGCCATTGCGTAGTTCAGCGATTCGACTTCGTCGTAAATGGCGATCGAGGCGACGCGGGTTTCATCGGGGATATTCCCTCCGATCATCAGGATTACCCCGAACTCTCCAACGGTGTGGGCGAACGCGAGGACGATCCCCGAGATCAGCCCGTGACGGATCGAGGGGAGAATCACCCGCAGCATCGTCTCCAGCTTCGATTTACCGAGGGTATAGGCGGCTTCGAAGATCGATACGGGAACCCCGGCAAGGGCCGATTGGATCGGGTGGACCATAAACGGGAGGCTGAAAAGGACGGAGCCGATCACCAGCCCCTCGAAACTAAAGGCTAACCGTATTCCGTGTTCGGTCAAAAAACTCCCGAGTGCGGAGGCGGGGCTAAATGCCAAGAGGAGATAAAAGCCCAGCACCGAGGGGGGCAGTACGAGAGGCATACTTACGATTGTTTCAATGATGCTTTTGAATCGCATTTTGCCAAATGTCAAAAACGCCGCGAGGGGAATCCCGATGAGTAAAAGGATCAGAGTCGTTACGGCGGCAAGTTTAAAGGTCAGCGCCATTGTGCTGATGAATTCAGATTCCATGGGTACCTCGCAGGAGTGATATTTCAGAGGGCTGTACCATCCAGCTCACTTCGTCTCCTTCCCTTATCATGAGGGTGTTAAACGTCAGTGTCGGCACCAACGCGCTGAGAGTTGTCTCATGATAGGTGAGGGTGATCTGAGAGAGGACGACCCCTTTCTCGATCTTTTGCACTAGGGCTCGTCCACTGTTTGCCGTAGTGGGGGTGGAGTGTTTGGAGAGGATTACTTCGGTCTCTTTAAAGGCGAGAGTGACATTTGTCCCGATCGCTTCATCGGATGCTTCGGCGAGGAGGAGGTGAAACGACTCCTTAGCGACAGAAACGGTGAGGATACTCATGTGCTCTGAGGCGGTCACGGCGGTGATGGTGGCGGATAATATATTCATAAAGGCTCAATTCTCACTTTGATATCGGCCGGTTGTGCACTGTAGGGCGATGAGGTAACGATCATATCGACCCCCGTGCTCGCATACTCAGCAATGTTTTTGGCACTGATTCCCCCTGTGGCGATCAATGTGATATGGGGGTAATCGGCGCGGAGGATGCGGACGGCATCGGCGAGCTTGGTAAGGGGGAATTTTTCCAGCTGGAGGATGTCGGCTCCGAGACAAGCAAATTTGAGCGCTTCGGCGATATCACCCGCTTCGATGACAATCTTTTTTTCAGGGTTCGTTTTTTTGGCTTTGCTCAGGGCTTCGCTAAACGCTTCTTCGGCCGGGAAAAAAACACGGTGATAATCGAAGATCAGGATTGATTCGGAGAGCCCCAGACGGTGTGCGACACCGCCGCCTGATTCGACCGCTTTGATGGCAATTTTTTTCGTAAACGGGGTCGTTTTGCGGGTGGTGGCGATGACGATGTCGGGATTGATGCTACGAGCCAAGAGTACCGCTTCACGGGTGTAGGTAGAAATCCCGCTCGCATAATCGAGGAGGTTTTGGACAGACTTCCAGATGCGGTGGATATTTCCCGCTTCGCCCCGTGCTTCGAGAAAGACGCTTTTGGGTGGGACGAGGGTGCCTGATTTAACAAACCCGTCGATTTCCAAACCGTAGAGTCCGCACAGACGCACCGCCTCTTCGGTACATGAGACGACGAGAGGACGTTCACGGGTCGAGAAAGTGATACGGGCACGCTGATCGCTAATTTCCAAAGATGCCGTGGTCAGATCACCGTAGGGGACATCTTCGCTTAACAGGGCTTCGAGTTCAAAATCATTTAGGATTATCATAGTGATGTCTCCCATCCGATAAATGCCCAGTTAACCGGGCGGGGAGGCTTGCTTTGTCCGATGATGACGTCACGATAATACTCTCGTGCTTTCTCCTGATACTCCTCCTCAAGAGTTCCAATGCTCCAGATCAGCGATTCGACGAATTCCTCCTCACTTCCGCTTCGGACACTTCCCCGCCCCGTTTCGATGTAATCGATGCGGGGGAGGTAACCATGAGTGTAGAGGATGATCGGGATGTACCAGTAGTCAGGTTTGGTTTTCACCTTTTTGCCGATATAGTCGAGGATATTCATATCCACAAAACTTCCCCCCACCTTGTAGGTAAGATAACACCTTTTGCGTGCATGGACGGACATTTTGGAGAGTGCGGCTTCGATATCGGAAACTTCCATCGAACGGGATGCGACGACGATATCGACTGGCGGTAAAGCACTCCAATCATCCTTCCACCCAATATGATATGTTTTAATATTAGTAACTCCTTCGCGTGCGGCGTAGGCTTCGAGTTCTTCGAGCATTCGTTCTGAGAAGTCGATGGCGATCACCTCTTTGACCCGTTTTGCCAGGGGGATACTCAGTGCGCCCGGCCCGCATCCGATGTCGAGGATCACCTCGTCGCCGGAAAATTCCATGCGGGAGATAAAATCGTCGACGTAGGGGCTGTTGATCGTTGATTGCGCCATGTCGGCCGATTTTTCATCCCAATCGTCACGATTTTTGGCTTTAAAGTCTGTGGAGGCTTTATGGGCGCGGTACATCGCGGCAAAGTCTATAGGTTCTAAAAACATTAAAGCTCCTCAATTATTCGTTAATTATACTGCATTCTTTATGCCAAGGCTTAAAACCGGTAGTTCGCTTCGAGACGCATTTCTCGGTTAGATGAATCAAATGTAGCCAGCGGGTCTATTGCACCCGTTGTTTTAATGTTATCGATATCGTTGTTCTGATCCATAAATCGGGCCAGGAATTCCAGCCCTTTTAAACTCCCTGAGCATTTGTAGGCTATGTCCATGTTCCATTGGGTTGTGTCACCGTTTTGGAAGGCACGGTTGGTCATGCTCTGATACGGTTTTTTCACCGGATTGCGATCATAGACCGAATAGCTGATAAAAGCACTCATTCCTGATACATAGCGGTTAAAATCATAGTCCAACTGTACTTTATAGGCATCGGTATCGGCATTCCAGTCCGTTTGCGTCATGCTTCGGGTATATCCCTGTGTCAAAAATCCCCGCCACGGAGCGATCATATCCGCACCTTCATCGGTGTGAGACGCTGACAACAGCATCTTTGCCGAGCCGTAGTTGGTAACGGCACGCACCGCCCACAGGTATGAGTCGATACTTTGATCGGTATCACCGTTGTTCGTCATGGGTTTGATGATGGCTCCGGCCCCTTGATCGTTTTGTTTGATAAATCGTCCGCCGAGTGTGACAATCGCATCTCCCGCTTCGATGGCGTAATTGGCTTCGATCAGCCCTTGGTCTACGAGATCCGGCCAATGCATCACCCATCCTTGGAGTTCCAGATTATCGAATGAACGGTTGGTAACCCCTGCGATCACGACATCGGGTGCATCGCCGTGGGTTCCCGCCGTCGAATAGGTGGTGGTGTAGTAGGCTTTGATGGCATCGGGGGTATCACCCGTATCGGCCATATTCCCGAAATGGGTCATCCCCCGCTCTTTGATCTTGTCGGCATAATCGATTTGGATCGTGGTGTTTGCCAAATCATTCGATTTGATTTGAACCCCCTGAACAGCTATCGGGATCATTTTTGTATCATTCGGGGTGATCCACGGATTGGTCATTAAAAAGCGACCTGCCGTTGCTTTGGTCTTGGCAATGTCGTATTGCAGGTATGCTTGTGCAAGTACCGCGTACCCCGTTCCATACGGGACGAGCGTTGTGGGATTGGTACCCGAGAGAGGCGTTGCGCCGGAGCCTTCACGTAGGAAAAGGTCGTTGCTTGTCGTCGCATTGAATTTTGTCGGATTGGTCATGTTTACGCCGTCTTCGACATCGGTCCATCCGCCCGGATTTTGGGTCGTATAGAGTCCTGCTCCCGCACTGATTCCATACAAGGGGGCCGTTTTATAGAGGAGGCTTCCGCCGATTGCAAATCCGGTTGCTGTTGCGTCTTTGTTGACGCCGTCATGCATATCCCAATCGGTTACAAAATATTGAGATCGGAGTCGCCCGTCAAATTTTCCCTCTTTAAACGCCGATGCCAAATCATCCGCCGCTGTAGCGAATACCGCTGATCCTAAAAGTAGTGCCGTAGCAAGACTAAGCTTTGTCATAATGTCCCCTTATTTTTTAGCAGGTAAGCCATACCCGTTGGCTTTTAAAATAGTTTGTGCTTTTGAAGAACTCATAAATCGCAAGAATTTTTTTGCCGCGATCTGATTTTCGGGTGAGCCGTTTTTGAGTCCTACCATCGCCTGATCGATCGTGTTGTAGGCTTTGTCATCGACTTCGACCCATTTGCCGACATTTTTCATCTCAGGACTTAAAACAATCGATTTGGCCATAAATCCGACATCGACCGCTTTGGTCGTCACATACGCACCCACTTGGGAGATCGATTCGGCGGTGATGATTTTGCCTGCGGCATCATCGGCGACTTTATAGTATTTCATCGCATTCATCGCTTCGATGCCGTATGGTGCCGTTTTAGGATTCGCCACGGCTATTTTTTTGACCGAAGGATCAGCGACAACGGCAACCCCTTTGGAGAGATTGACACCCGTAGCACTCCAAAGGATCAGTGTCCCGAAAGCGTACACTTGGGATGGGGTAGTAGTGTATCCACCTTGGGAGAGTTTTACAGGGTACTCGACATCGGCAGAGAGAAATGCATCATACGGTGCACCGCTCATGATCTGCTGGGTAAGTTTGCCTGACGCTCCGGTGATGATTTTGACATTTATTCCCGATTCTTTCGTAAATTCGCGAGCGATGTCATCGAGGGCGTATTTGAGATTGGCCGCAGCGGCAACGGTGATCGTCTGAGCCGCCAGTGCCGAAGCAAAGGCGAGCGAGGCGAGGGCGAGTTGTAACAGTTTCATCTGAAACTCCTTTATTTCTTTTATGATATAACGATAATCAGACTTTTGCAAAAATAGTTCTCGGTAAAGTACGACAAAAACGTTATGTTTTGTAAGATATAACGAAATTATAGAGAAAAAGGCTTAAAGTTTGTAGGAGAGTGAGAAAAAAGTATTATAGACCGATGATAATATGCAACGGCGAGATAATCGCATATGCGGTTGTGCCGACTTGCAGATTTTGCAGAGCACCTTGTTTTTCGAGGGCAATCAGAAGGGTTCCTCCGCTCAAGCGAAGAGCAATTTCGATATTATCCCCTGATATTTCAAGGGTTTCAACTGTACCGGTGAGGACATTGTCATCGGTGTCAGAAGAGGGAAGTATTGAAATGATACGAATATCACTGGATTTAATAATGGCGTAGGTATCACATCCCACACTTAGTCCCATATTCTCGACCGATTTTGCAGTAATGGTAGAACGGAGCGTATCTTCACCTTGTAACGCTAATGTCAATGTAGAATGCAAACCACTTGTATGAATCTCTTTGAGCACTGAAGGGAGCTGATTGCGCGCACTGGTCGTGAGAAAGGTACGGCTGAGGATGCGGGCGAGGCGTTCGGGGTCGTTGCCCGCTTCGGAAAAACGGTCGATAAACTGGCGGTGGAGTTCGTTGAAACGGTGAAACGTCGCGATGAGTTCGCGCGCATAGGGGGTGAGTTTTGTCCCTCCGCCCCCTTTGCCGCCTGTGAGACGATCAATGAGGGGTTGATCGGCGAGGGCGTTCATCCCGTTGATCCGCTCCCATGCCGCTTTATAGCTCATTTTCATCTCTTTGGCGGCGGCGTTGATGGAGCCGGTCTGATCGATCCTCTCCAGCAGTTCGATCCGTCCCGCACCCAAAAAGCTTTGCCCCTCTTTGGTAAGCCAGAAACGTCCGTCGATCTTCATTAGAGGGAAAAACTGTGTTTCATCGGAGGTTCGATAGAACTTTGAGGAAATTGCCCCTCTAAAAAGAGGTATGAAGCGAGAACCCCTTGGGCTAAAAGCATATCGGAGCCGTCTTTGTACGGTAGACCGCTGATTTTTATCTCTCGTAAAAACGGGGTCTCTTTGCCGTAAATGACATCGATAGCCCCTTTTGTATGAGATAAGAGTTCCATCAACAAAGGACGGGGAATAGGGAGTTCGTTATCGCTCAACCCGGCAGAGGTGGTGTTAATGATGAGATCATAGGATGCAGCGGTAAAACCGTCCCAGCAATAGGCTTCAAAACCTTCAGAGGTGAAATAATCCAACCGCTGTGCTGAGCGGTTTAGGATCGTTGGGGTGATTTCTCCCCGACGAAGGGCGATGGAAAGAGCCCTTGCTGTTCCTCCTGCCCCTAAAATAAGGGCATTTTGGATCGGTCCAAACGACTGTATCGCGTTCATAAAGCCATCCGCGTCGGTGTTATATCCGATCAGCTTTCCCTCTTCCAATACCAGCGTGTTGACGGCTTGGATGATTTTAGCGATACCGCGTACTTCATCGCATTGTTGGTAGGCTGCTTCTTTATGGGGGACGGTCACATTGGCGCCGCTGAGACCTTTGGCAAAAAAAACGTCACGCAGTTGTGAACCGTCGGTGAGTTGACTGCGGCTGTAGCACGCATCGATATTCAACACGCTGAAGACACTGTTGTGCATCAACGGTGAACGTGAATGGCTCACCGGATCACCGAAGATGCTAAAAATTTTCATTTCGGATTGACCAAATCGTCTAAGGTACTGGTGAGGGCACCGAGTTTGTTGGTTACTTCGAGGTATTCGAGCTCATGTACCGAATCGGCAACAATCCCTGCACCTGCTTGTAAGATAACGGTGTCAGGCTTAATCATGGCCGTTCGGATTGTGATCGCACTGTCCATATTTCCATCAAATCCGAAATATCCGATCGTTCCGCTGTAAAAACTGCGCTTGACCCCTTCATACTCGGCGATCAGCTCCATCGCTCGAATTTTCGGTGCTCCCGTCATGGTTCCGGCAGTGAAAGTCGCAGCGAGGAGATCGAACATATCTTTATCATCAGCGATTTGGGCATGGACATCCGAGACAATGTGCATCACGTGCGAGTAGCGCTCGACATGCATCATCTCTTTGACTTTGACCGTTCCTGTTTTAGCAACCCGTCCGACATCGTTACGTCCCAAATCGATTAGCATCAAATGTTCCGCCAACTCTTTGGGATCTGAGAGGAGTTCCTCTTCGAGTTCTGCATCGCGTTGGGCGGTTCCACCCCGTTTACGAGTCCCCGCAATCGGTCGGAGCAAGATATCACCCTCACTAAGGCGTACCATCACTTCCGGCGAGCTTCCGACGATGCTGAAATCTTCATATTCCATCAAATACATATAAGGGGATGGATTTTTGAGACGTAAAACACGATAAAAACTAAATGGGTCAACCTGTGCGTGACGGATATAGCGGTTGGTCATCAAGATTTGGAAAACATCACCGCTCTTAATCATCTCTTTGGATTTATCGACCATGGTGAAGAATTGATCTTTGGTAAAGATGAATTCTCCCCCTTTGTCATTGCTGATCGGCTTGAGCGGTGTATAGCTATAGGGAGCTTTGAGTGAAGCTTCAATCTCTTCAAAATGTTCACTGATGGATTCTATACAACTGAGCATCGTAATGGTCGCATTTTTATGGGAAACGACAAGGGTGAGTTTCGGGAGGATAAGATCCATATCGGGAATGTGGGTTTGATCGGTCAGATTGGACATCGATTCTTCGAGAACATGTTCGAAAACCTGCACCATATCGTATCCGATATACCCGATAAAGCCGTCGATATAGCCGATCCCCAGTTCACGGGCACGTTTACGATAGGCAGTTTGATCGAGTTTGCGGTAATACTCTTTTAAAAAATCAAAAGGGGAAATATCGAGGCGATTGGAATTGCCCTCAGCATCGATATAGGTGGTAATTTTTTCATTGTAGGTGAGACGTTCACGAGCGCCGATGACGATAATAGTGTAGTTTCCTTCACTGTTTCCGGCACTCTCCAGTAAAAAACTGACTTCGGAGGGGAAAAGGCTTTTGGCCTTTTCATAGACAGCGATGGGTGCGAACTGATCGAGAGAAAAATGGCGTGAAGTGATCACGTTACCCCTTTGTTATGTATGCGCCGGATTCGATGTTGCGTTTAACGGTACCGAGAACGTCCCGTGCCGCTTTTTCACCTTGGAATGGTCCGACCATTACTTTTGTAGATGTGCCGCTAGGGACGGTCGTATATTTCAAGCCGCTGGCATTGAGACGATCAAAAAGCGCTTTATTTGGCTCTTTGCTGAAAGAACCCACTTGGATGTAATAAGTACCGCCCGTTTCTGCTGTTTTTACAGCAGGTTTCGCTGCACTCTCTTTGGATGCTTTTTCAACCGTTTTGGCAACCGGTTTTTCCGCTGCTTTTTGTACCGGTGGGGTAACAGGTTTGGTTGCAGCCGCAGTTGCTTTTTTCGGTTCAGCCGGTTTTGCTGTTTTGATTGTCGGTGTGTTCACTACCGGTTGGGAAACTTTCGGAACCGGTTGAACTTTGGCTTCTGCAACGGCAGCTTTCGGTGCCGGTTTGGTTTGCACTTTTGGAACGTTTACCGGTACGGGAGCAGGCTGTACCGCCGGTTTGATTTGCGGTGTGGGAGCGCTTGCGCTTTGCTGTGCAACAGGTGGAAGAGCAGGTTGAACAGCCGTTTCGGATGCAGGGGCATTTTGAAAGGATTCCTGCTTGATTTTCTGGGCAATTTGTCCCAAATCGGCAGATGCACTCTCATTGCCACCCTCTTGGATCACCTCTACCGGTTCGAAAAGCGGATCGTCGATCACTTCGGTAGGGGCAGAAGGTTCTGGTACCACTGCGGCATGCGGCGCTTGCTCCGTACTTTCACTTTTGAGCGAATTCATGATGACCAATACGATAATTAAAATCAGCGTTAACGCGGCGATAGCCAATAAAAGCTTTTTCGTACTGGATCCCGATCCGCTTTTATTGAGGATAATGTCGTTGAGTTCGTTTTTTTCTTCCATGTTTGTCCCGTTCCTTAGGTTAATTTTCAGTATATCACGTTACATATGTTTTGACCACGAAGCCCCACGCTCTTTTGCGTAGACTTCGTAGGGAAGGTTGAGAATATTATATTCCGGTGGCAGCTCATCCGTCGGAAACATTCTCCACTGTTTGGGTTGTTTTGCCGCTAATTTCAAAGAAAGCATTTTACCTAATTGTATCGCTTCTTGGAAAGTCGTATGTCCTTTGTGGATATAAACGTGCAAATGCCCCGGAGTTTTGGTCTCAAATGCTGTGAAGTTGATAAATCCCTCTTCTCGAAGCAACAGTTGTGTTTTATGGTAAAAACGCTGAGGATCGGTACCGTTGTAATCGATGACGATATTTTCGACTTTGTTAAATTGATTAATAAGCGAATGGGCAACGGTGATTTGTTTTTTAAGATGTTGATCGATGATGGATTGCGTCAGAGATTTATCAATTTTTTCATATTTATTAAAAAAGGTGCGCCCTTTGAAATCGATTTTATTAACGACGTTATCGTGCTTCAGCCAATAATGATCCGAAATCATTTTGATCAGTTTCATGTCCATCGATGTCATAGGGACCTCTATTTTATAATATGATACGCTTTGAGGGGAAAGCCCCCCAAAGCCTTTTTAGGGGAGAAATTTAATACGTTGATTGGGTGTACATTACGAAATTTTTGGCCAAAGCTTTAAGCTCTTCTTTGATTTCGGCTTGTTTCGTCTCATTTTCGATATCATCGAGGACATCGGCGATTTTATTCGCGATGATTTCGAACTCTTTCTCTTTCATCCCGCGTGAAGTCAATGCCGGACTTCCGATACGGACACCGCTGGTGACGAACGGAGAACGTGTTTCGCCCGGAACGGTATTTTTGTTAACGGTGATCCCTGCACGTCCGAGAGCCGCATCAGCATCTTTCCCGCTGAATGGTTTGTTCAGGAAGGATACAAGAACGAGGTGATTATCGGTTCCGCCGCTGACGATGTCGTATCCGCGTTTCATCAACACGTCCGCCAACACTGCCGCATTGGCTTTCACTTGTTTAGCGTATACTTTCCACGCATCAGAGAGATTGTATTTGAACCCGACCGCTTTGGCCGCGATTACGTGTACCAACGGTCCACCTTGAAGGGCAGGGAAGATAGCTGAATTGATCTTTTTAGCGATCTCTTCATCGTTCGTCATAATCATACCGCCGCGTGGACCCGCAAGGGTTTTATGGGTGGTGGTTGTCACGATATCTGCATATGGGAACGGGCTTGGGTGCTCACCGGCACATACGAGTCCTGCAATGTGAGCGATATCCGCGAACAAAATCGCTCCGACTGCATCGGCAATTTCACGGAATTTTTTGAAGTCGATTTCACGAGCGTATGCCGACGCACCGCAGACGATGATTTTTGGCTGAACGATTTTAGCGATATCCAGTACACGCTCATAATTAATACGACCATCCAACTCCACACCGTACGAAAAGCTGTGGTAGTTTTTACCCGAAAAGCTCACTTTTGAACCGTGCGTCAAATGTCCTCCGTGGCTGAGATCCATACCGAGGAGTTTGTCGCCGGCTTGGAGCAATGCTGCGTAAACGGCACCGTTTGCCGATGAACCAGAGTGGGGCTGTACGTTGGCAAATTTGCATCCGAAGAGTTCGCACGCGCGGTCAATCGCCAACTGCTCAACACCGTCTGCGTATTCGCATCCGCCGTAGTAACGTTTAGCAGGGTATCCTTCCGCATATTTATTCGTAAATACGGATCCCATTGCCTCCATAACAGCCGGAAGGGTAAAGTTTTCCGAAGCGATCATCTCTAAATGATCGGTTTGGCGTTCAAGCTCTTGCTCGCACAGGGTGTAAATTTCGTTATCGAATTCTTTGAGGAAACTCATTCTTCTTCTCCGTGTTGGTTTTGGTTGGTTTGGTGCGGTTTCATTGCCGGGAAAAGCAATACATCGCGGATCGAGTGTTGATTGGTCAGCATCATGACAAGGCGGTCGATACCGATTCCCTGGCCTGCTGTCGGTGCCATCCCATAAGAGAGGGCAACAACGAAATCTTCGTCCATTTCATGTGCTTCATCATCGCCTGAATCTTTAGCAGCCATTTGACCTTCGAAACGCTGCAGTTGATCGATTGGGTCATTGAGTTCACTGAAGGCGTTGGCAATCTCGCGTCCGGCGATAAAAAGTTCGAAACGATCGGTCAGCTCCGGACGTTCATCGTTACGACGTGCCAATGGAGATATCTCAACGGGATAGTGGGTAATGAAGGTCGGATTGATGAGCTTGGCTTCGACGAATTCATCAAAGAGTTCACCTTGGAGCTGTCCCAGATTCATCGCACTGTTCGCTTCCAGATTTTTTGATTTCAAAAAGGCCAAAATGGCTTCTTTGTCGTTGACGATTGCTTCGGGAACGCCGCCGATAACGCTGAGGCTTTTGACCAGTTCGATTTCGGTAAACTGATCAAAGTCAACCTCTACTTCACCATACGGGAGACGTTTTGGAAGATTCAAATGATCGAAGAGGTATTCAAAATACTCTTTGGTAATGGCGATCAGATCTTTATAGGTTTTGTAGGCCCAGTAAAACTCGATTGAGGTGAACTCAGGATTGTGGGTTGCATCCATCCCTTCGTTGCGAAAGTTGCGGTTGATTTCAAATACCGCTTCAAATCCGCCGACGATAAGCCGTTTGAGATAAAGCTCGGGAGCGATACGCAAATAGCGGTCGATCCCCAGTGCATTGTGATGGGTTACGAACGGTTTTGCATTCGCTCCGCCGGCAATCGGATGCATCATCGGTGTTTCAACTTCTAAAAATCCTTTGTCCTCGAAAAAACGGCGCGTTAAACTAATCACCTGAGAACGGATTTGAAACGTTTTACGTACTTCGGAATTCATAATCAAATCGAGGTAACGCTGGCGGTAGCGCATCTCTTTGTCTTGAATCCCATGAAATTTTTCTGGGAGAGGAGAGATCGTTTTGGTCAACATTTTAAGCGAATCAGCATGCAGCGAGAGCTCTCCGTGCTGCGTTACGAACGGAAAGCCGCTCACTTCGATAATATCTCCTACCTCAAAGAGTTTTTTAAACACATCATTGTAAAAATTCTCAGGTAAATTATCACGAGCGACGTAGATTTGGAGCATACCGCTTTCGTCTTCGATTTTTAGAAAGCTTGCTTTCCCCATGAGCCGATAAAGCTTGATCCGTCCTGCAACGGTATAATGACGATGTTCATCACGCTTTTCCTCGGTTTGGAATAAGTCGGAGTTAACGTTGTGAAATTTATCGATCGTTGTGTTACGGCACGAGTTGTTTGCATACGGATCGATTCCGAGCGCTCGCAGTGCATCGGCTTTTTCGATTCGTTGCTGTACGTATTGATTTTCAAATACCAATGGTTTTCCTTTCTTAGTTTATTTTTTAGAGTTTTCTTGGCAGCTTTTACAAATACCGTAAATCTGCATCGAGTGTTCTTGCATAATAAAGCCCAACTCTTCGGCAATCTTTTTTTGACGCAGCTCGATCTCATCGTCAACAAACTCGGTAATGCTTCCGCACTGGGTACAAATAATGTGATCGTGATGATCTTTTGCCCCAAGTTCGTATTTTTTCCCTTGTGCACCAAAAGAGAGTGACGTGACCATGTCCGAATCTTCAAGGAGCGATAGGGTTCGGTAAACCGTGGCAATACCGGTACCCAGCTCCGGATGTTTTTGCTGGATCAGATGATGAAGCCCCTCCGGAGTGAGATGCTCATCGGAATTGTAAAGCATCTCTAAAATCACTTCGCGCTGAATCGTAAATTTCAGTCCGTTTGCTTTTAATAATTGTTTAAAATCACTTAAAAGTCTATTGTATTCAATGGTTCTTTCTGTAAAATCGGTATACGTGTTCATGGGTTATTTCTCTTTTTTCGCATCGGATGAGTGTTCTGAGTCATGAACGGAACTGTTCGTATCGCTTTCATTCTCATCATTTATCAGTGAGGTAACATCATCGGTTTCGATGTGCAAAATAAAATTTCCGGTAGCAAACATCGGCTCAAAAAAGAAACTGTCTGCCATTTTTTCTTCAAAGTTTTCTCGGATTGCCGTAACGCTAAAAAGGGCATACACAATAATCGAAAGGATAAAGAAAAATTTGCTGCTTCCGATGATAAATCCCAAAATGCGATCCAACGGTCCCAGGCCGCTTAAAGCACTGAGTTTTTTGAATCCTGCACCCAAGGCAACCATAAGGAGCCAGAAAATTCCCAATGCGAAAATAAATCCGACTAAATTGACGGCGGTAACGGTTTCAAAATGAAAAAGGGTGTCGCTTAAAAATTTTCCGATGATTCCTCCGAGATGGGAGGCAACAAAAACACCCCCTACAATTCCCGCTAATCCGAAAACTTCTTTGGAAAAACCGTTTAACAGCCCTTTTAGGCCTAATAGCAAAACGATCGATCCAACCGCAACGTCAAAATAATTCAAATCCATTAAAACTCCATTTCTAAACGGTCTTTGCCATTCTTTTTTGCTTGATACAAAGCCGTATCTGAACGCTCAATAATCGTATCCATCGAGTCGCCTTCAACCATTTTTGTCAAACCGATACTGAGAGTTACCGCAATCTGCTGATTTTGAAAGAGCGGTTTGTTATTGCGGCAGAGACTCAGAAGACGTTCCGCTACGAGCGTTGCCCCTTCCAGATCCGTACGGTTGAGAATAATGATAAACTCTTCACCTCCGAACCGATAAACGCGATCTCCGTCACGCAGCGCTTTTTTGAGCAGTTTGGCGATGAATATGAGTACTTTGTCTCCCGCAATATGACCGAAACGATCATTGATGCTTTTGAAATTATCGACGTCAACCATCAATGCAAAAATCTCAAAATCAAAGGTTTCTTTTTCAAGAATAGCTTTTAAATGTTCATGCAGCGCGTTACGGTTGTAGACTTTTGTCAGAGGGTCAAGATAGGTTTTTACTTCCAAAGTCTTGACTTGTTCTAAAAGCCCCTGGATGACTTCATTGGCACGCGATACTTCATCACTGAGATGGACTTGTATGTCACTGAATTTTTCGGTAATTTTTCCTAAGTCAATTAAAGAACATGAATTCGTTTCGTCGATCAATTCCGCATGTTTTTCGCTGATCGCTTCTATTTTTTCATTGGTACGGGAATAAGACTCGATACTTTTTTGGGCAAGCTCTTTGTACTCTTGGGTCATAGAATTGCGATAGTCAAGGAGATCGAACTCACCTGATGTGTACGCTTCCAGGACTTCATGGGTTGCCGTTGCGATGAGTTCGGCAAATTCAGCAGGCTCTATGGTCGCTTGGCGCTGCCCCAGTGATTCCATCTGGGCAGAGAGTTCTTTGCAAAAGTGGATGAGTAAAGGGTTAAGCTGATTGGTTTCCACTATTTGCCTTGTCCTGTGAATTCTGAATGTTCGAAAAAAGCCTTTTTTATTACGAAAAAAGGGCAAAACTGAACGCTATAAAAGTAATGCCATTATACTTTTTCAAACATAAATCTAACTTTTGATTCTCTTAATCAGTCCTCTTTTAGGATAAAAGGATAAAATTCGTCCACTAACAATAAGGTGCGAGAGCACGCAGGAGACGATATGAGCACATGGAGCCGATCAAGCTGGAGAGAAAAGCCAATTAAACAACAGCCGATATATCCTGACCAAGGGATTTTAGAAGAGGTTGAATCGAAGCTTCGGAATTATCCTCCTCTCGTTTTTGCGGGTGAAGCGCGTACCCTCAAGAAAAATTTGGCAGACGTTTGTGAAGGGAAAGCTTTTTTGCTCCAAGGGGGTGATTGTGCCGAGAGTTTTTCAGAATTTCACGCGCACAATATTCGTGACACCTTTAAAGTAATTATGCAAATGGCGGTCGTTATGACGTTCGCCGGAGGTGTTCCGGTTGTTAAGGTCGGTCGTCTTGGCGGACAATTCGCCAAACCCCGTTCTTCGGATATGGAAACGATTGATGGCGTAAGCCTTCCGAGCTACCGTGGGGATATTATCAACGGTGTCGATTTTAATGAAGCCGCCCGTATCCCTGATCCGCATCGAATGATTCAGGCGTACAACCAATCCGCAGCAACCTTAAATTTACTTCGTGCTTTTGCCTCGGGCGGTTTGGCTGATTTGCATCAGGTTCATGCGTGGAATTTGGGCTTCGTCGGACAAAATGAAATGACGAAAAAATACGACGAGCTTTCCCGTCAAATCGATGATTCCCTCCGTTTTATGGCGGCGTGCGGCATCACTTCCGATACCTACCGTACGTTGCGCGAAACGGATTTTTACACGTCGCATGAAGCGCTGTTGCTGAATTACGAAGAGGCATTTACACGCCAAGACTCAATGACCGGGGAGTGGTACGATGTATCATCCCATATGCTTTGGATTGGGGATCGTACCCGTCAGCTGGACGGTGCCCATGTCGAATTTATGCGCGGCATCAACAACCCGATCGGTGTGAAAGCGGGACCTTCTATGGATCCGGAAGATTTGCTTCGTTTATGCGATATTCTCAATCCGAAGAATGAAGCAGGGCGGTTGAATGTTATCGTCCGTATGGGTGCGGATAAAGTGGCAGACGGAATGCCTGCCCTGATTCGCGCGATTGAGCGTGAAGGGAAAAAAGTGTTGTGGAGCTGCGATCCGATGCACGGGAACACGATTACCAGCAGCGGCTATAAAACACGTCCGGTTGATGCGATCCTTAAAGAGATGAAGCAGTTTTTTCAGGTTCATAAAGCGGAAGGGACCTATGCAGGGGGAGTTCATTTGGAGATGACGGGTAAGAATGTCACCGAGTGCTTAGGGGGGTCATTTGAGATCACGTCAGAGAATCTCAAAAGCCGTTACCATACCCACTGTGATCCGCGTCTTAATGCGGACCAATCGCTTGAACTGGCATTTCTGATTGCCGATACATTGAAAGAAGCGCATCGTTAATTTTTCCGTTCGCCCTGAGCTTTGTCGAAGGGTGAGAGGATAAATCTCTTTTTTTATTTATTTCTTCTGACACGCGGGGCATATCCCCGAAATGACTATCGAAACCTCTTCGGCTTGATAATTACTGATATCCATGGATGTTTGAAGCAAGTTATTTGGATTAAACGGAATATCTTTAAGCTCACCGCATGATTTGCACATCACATGGGCATGAGCCTCTTTTTCAATCTCATATTTTGTTTTTTGCCCCGAGATTTTCACTTCGCGTATCAGACTGACATCCATCATTGTGTGGACATTTTTATAGAGTGTTGCCAATGAAATGGAACTGAATTTTTCACGAATCGCTTGATACAAATCTTCAATACTGATATGTCCTGCCTGAGACATCAGCTGCATAATTGCAAGGCGCTGAGGAGTAGCTTTGAGCTGATGATTCTTTAATAGGTGTTCATGTTTCATAATCCGTTATTATAAACGATTGTAGGCTCCAAGTTCCATAAAGAAGCGGAGAAGGGGAGAGTATTGAAATAAACTTTAAGATTTTTCCCTCAAGGGGAAAAATATTACATCGATTCGATGATTCGAATCAGCTCATCGGGTTTATTGGAATACTGTAACGCAGTATCTTTGCTGACCAGTTTTTTACGCAAGAATTCGACGATTTCTTGGGTTTGGGTTGTCATATTGGTCCCCTGCTGATTCAACTGCATTTGAGAATAGAGTTGGTGGACTTTATCTTCACGGATGAGATTCGCAATCGCAGGGTTTGTAATCATCACCTCTTGCGCCGCAATACGCCCTCCGCCGATTTTAGGTAAAAGGGCTTGCGAAATGACGGCAATGAGCGAGGTGGAGAGCTGTGCTCGAACCTGAGGCTGCTCATCTCCTGCAAATACGTCAATGATACGGTTAATTGTTTGCGGAGCGGAGTTAGTGTGCAACGTGCCAAAAACCAAGTGGCCCGTTTCGGCAGCGGTTAATGCCGCTGAGATGGTTTCACGATCTCGCATCTCCCCGATGAGAATAACGTCGGGGTCTTCACGCAAAGCATATTTGAGGGCTGCTGAGAAGCTTTTGGTATCCGTACCGATGTTACGATGAGAGAAAAGTGATTTTTTGTTCATATGGACAAACTCGACCGGATCCTCAACGGTAATTATATGGCGCGCTTCATTCAAATTGATTTCATTGAGCATTGCTGCTAAGGTTGTTGATTTCCCGCTACCGGTAGGTCCGGTGACGAGGATCAGCCCTTTTTCCCGTTTAATGAGCTCTTTAAAGATTTTTTTCGCATTCAAATCATCGAGTGAGGGGATGGTGACGGGAATGATACGAAATGCACACGCCACATCGTCCATTGTCTTGTAGTAGTTGGCACGAAAACGGCCGACTTCCGGGATAACAATCGAAAAGTCAAGCTCGTTGTTCTCTTCAAATGCTTTTTTTTGTTTTTCAGTGAGGAGGGAATAGCCCATCTCTTCAATGTCCTGTCCGTTCAGAACCGGTAAATTGAGAGCAACAAGCCGACCGTCGATACGAATTTGCGGTTCAGAACGACTGACGAGATGAAGGTCAGACGCTTTGTAAGCAACGACGCTTTTGAGGAGTTTATAAATGTCTAGTCCTGCATTCATGTGAGAAATATTCCTTCGTAGTGAGATTCGTCATATCCTACAATCAGCTTACCATCATACTCGATGACCGGACGCTTAATGAGGAGGTTGTGGTTGCTCATCCACTCTATTTTACCGTTTTCATCCAAATCATAGCTCTTAAGAGCCAAATTTCGATAGGTTGTCCCTTTGGTATTTAAAAGGACGGAGAGCGGGGTCTGTCGGGCCCAGGATTCTATTTTTTCACGAGAAACGGGGGACGTTTTAAAATCATGGAACGTATAGGCAACAGCATGGGTATCTAAAAAGCGGAGTGCTTTTTGGACACTGCCGCAACTTTTAATTCCGTAGATATGGACCATCATTTACTCGATAATTTTGGGAACAATGAAAAAATGGTCTTGAGAATGGGGCGCATGTGCCAAAATATCATTATTGATCGTTTGATCAACGTTTCCGATATCGTGACGAAGGGGGGTAGCCGCATCCGACATCGCAAAGGTTGCCTCCACTCCATCGGTATTGAGTTCAGCAAGATTGTCGACAAAGGAGACAATTTCACTGAGTTGGGATATCATCTCTGCACGATCCTCTTGCGGAATTTGTAGATACGATAATTTTTCTAAACGTTGTAAGAGAGTCTCATCAATTTGCATGGTTAACCTAACTCGTGGTAAATTTATAGAAATAATTGTACCCTAAAAAGAGGTTTACTAAACTTTAACATAGGGTGAGCTATGATTACTCCATTAATGAGTAGCAAAAGACAGGAGCCGTTTTGAGTCTAAAAGAGAATATGGAAGCCCTTAAAGAAGAGCTGAGTTCCGAAGAGAAATTTTTTGAAAGCGCCGTACGTACGGAACGTTTTGTCAAGCGGTATCAAAAACCTTTGATCGCAGCGGTGGCTGTTTCATTGTTAGCCGTAGGGGGAGCCATCGGATACCAAGCGTATACGACTGCAAAAATAGAGAGTTCAAATGCGGCATTTAATGTTTTGCTCTCGAATCCCAAGGATGCGGTAGCAGAACAGACCCTTAAGAATGACAATCCGGAATTGTATGATGTGTGGAAACTTTCCCGCGGAATGGCTCAACATGATGTAACGATTCTCGAAGGGCTTAAAAATGCTGAAGCATTCGGTGTTTCGGATATCGCTTCGTATGAAGCCGCTGCGATTAAAGGGGACCTCCAAGCCCTGGACCAGTACACCAAAAAACAAGGTGCTCTGTATAAAGATTTAGCATTATTGGAACTCGCCGTTACCGCCATCGAAAAAGGTGATGTGGCGGCAGCTCATCAAAAAATTGCTCTGATCGGTGAAGATTCACCGCTGTATCAAGTTGCTCAAGCCCTCGCTCATTACGGAGTAAAATAATGAAACTCTCCACGATTACCCTCTCTCTCGGTGCGGCACTCCTTTTTAGCGGATGTTCGCATAAAGAGGTTTATAAGCCTGAAAATGTTAAAGGGGAATGGCGTAGTGCCGGACATTTGAGTGGACCGATTGTTCACTCAACCCATTCGGCCGCGTTATTGGATAACGGACATTTGTTGACCAAAGAGGGGGAGAAGAATATTAAAATTCCTAAGGAATACCGTCTTCTCAATGCCAATGATACCTGGATCATGACCGAAAGCCCGGAAGGGAATTTGGTCCTTTTTCCTGAAGACGGAACGGACGCAAAAGTAACGTTTGAACTCAAGCGAGGTGTTGCCGCCGTCAATATTCAAGACGATACCGTAGCTGTTTTATTTACCAATAACGAAATGGCCCTCTATTCACTGGAGAGTAAAAAACTCCTATTTAAAGAGCCCTCCAATGCCCCGATTGCAGTGGATGCACGTATTGCCAACCCTTATTTTCTGAAAGAACTGGTACTGTTTTTAACACTGGATGGAAAAATTGTGATCGTCAACTCGGAGACAAAACAGGTTTTACGTTCGGTTGTTGTAAGCACGGATGAATTTTTTAACAATATTACCTATATGAACGTTATTGATAACAATTTGCTGGCGGCTACCGGCAGTGCTGTTTTGGCATTGTCTCAAAAAGAAGCACGTGAGAAGTATGAGATTCGTAACATTGCCTATACGGCCGATGGTGTATGGCTGACTACCAAGCAAGGTGAGATTATTGCCCTTAGCCCTGCATTGGAATTTAAAGCAAAAAAGAAATTTCCGTTTGCCCATTTCGTGGGAATCAGTGTTCAAAATGACCGTGTTTACGCCCTCGAACAAGAGGGATATATGATTGCTTTAAGTAAAAACCTCCTGACTTATGATGTTTTTGATATCGATTTAGACAGCGATAATAAAATTTTTATCGGAGACGGGCGTTTTTATTTTGACGATCGCTACATCAATATCAAATAATGTCGAAAGAGCTTGAGGCTTTTATCGAATATATCACCGTTATTAAAGCCCTAAGCCCTCGAACCATCGAGGCCTATAGCTATGATTTGGGTGATATCGAAGAATCGTCTCAGAAAAACCTCACGGAGATCGATTCGAACACGGTTTTTCAGCTCCTCGGAACCATTAGCAACAAACGCACCTTAAATCGAAAACTCTCTGCTTTCAACTCTTTTTTGGACTTTTGTCATCGTAACCGATTTGATCACGCGTCATCAAAATTTCTTCTTTCAAAAGTGCCGAAAAATCTTCCTAAATATTTGCCTTTTGAAACGATCCAATCAGCTCTTGGACAAATTGAGCGGAGTGATTGGATTGGATTGCGCGATTATGCGATGCTCCTTTTTTTATACGCGACCGGAGTAAGGATCAGCGAGTGTCTCACAGTCGAAGAGGGGGATATCGAGGGGGAGTGGCTCCGTGTCCGTCACGGCAAAGGGGAAAAAGAGCGTTACGTTCCTATTGCACAAGAAGCATTAAAGGCGCTTAGAATGTATCAGGAAGCGTGTCCGTTTCATCGTAGAACCGTGTGGCTCAATTATCGCGGAGAGCCTCTCAGCCGGATATCGGCTTTTAAAATCACCCAAAAATACTTAGGGGTTTCCCCCCATGCGCTGCGCCACTCCTACGCGACGGCATTGATCCTCGGCGGGGCAGATTTGCGCGTTGTGCAAGAGCTACTGGGACATGCGTCGTTGTTGACGACCCAAATCTATACCCATGTCCAAAAGCAAAATCTTCAAGAAACGGTGATGAACCATCATCCCATGGCACATCAGTAAACGGCGGACGGCATACTTCAGCTATAATACGCGCATGATATACTGTGACATTGGCAATACTTCGGTTGATTTGTTTTGCGCGGGGAAGCGTACCAAATTGAGTGTAGATCTTTTTGACCCCGCAACACTGCAGGATGAGATTTATTTTGTGAGTGTAAACGGGGCTTTTAACGAGCGTATCCGAAATTATCCGAATTGGCATGATCTGCGTGAACAGGTCGATTGGAAAAAATATTATCCGACGATGGGGATTGATCGGATTATGGTATGTGAAGCGGTTGAAGATGGTGTGATCGTTGATGCGGGGAGTGCCATCACGGTGGATGTGATGCGTGGCGGTGTTTATCATGGTGGCTTTATCGCTTTAGGAGTTCGTGCGGCGCAGGAAGCATACGCGCGACTCTCTCCAGCTTTGGATATGTCATTTAACTTTGAGGTAGATTTGGCTAAAATGGCGAAAAATACTCCCGATGCCCTCACGGTCGGTTTTTTGGCTCCATTGATCTGCAAGATCGAGAGTTTAGGAAAACCCCTCTATTTGACCGGAGGGGATGCTCAGCTGTTGTCCCGTTTTTTTACCGGGGCGAGAGTAGAGGAAGATTTAATCTTTCGAGGGATGAAAAAGTTGATTGAAAAAGGTGTTAAATGCTAAGTGTCGCACTCCCTAAAGGGCGAATTGCCGAGGATACGCTGGAGATTTTCGAAACGATTTTCGGAAGCAGTTTTAAATTCGACGATCGTAAACTGATCCTTCAAACTGAAAACTTTAAATTTTTATTGGTGCGTAACCAAGACGTTGCGACCTATGTTTACCATCAGGCTGCCGATATCGGTGTCGTGGGACTCGATACCCTTGAAGAGCAGGGGCTGGACGTCATCCGCTTACTCGATTTGCAAAAAGGGAAATGCCGCGTTGCGATCGGGATGCGTGCAGGAGAAAAGCCTGATTTTACGAAAAGCGAGATCAAGGTCGCGACTAAAATGGTCAACATCACCAAGCGTTATTTTGCCGAGCGTGCCGTTGCCGCCGATATCATCAAACTCTACGGTTCGATCGAACTTGCACCGCTTGTCGGTTTGGCGGATATGATCGTGGATGTCGTTGAGACGGGCAGTACCATGAAACAAAACGGGTTGGAGGTTGTTGAAACCATTATGGAATCGACAACCCATCTGATTGCCAATAAAAACAGTTTTTTTGAGAAAAAAAGCGAAATTCTGGACATATATGAAAAAATAAATGCCCTTTTATACGGCAACAAATAAACAATTCACTATTGATTAACAATAGCTATCTAGAATGTGCTCAAATAAAAGATTTTAAAGGATAGAGTTATGTCAATGACCTCTAGTTCACGTTTTGCTCTGGTATTGCTGTTTACCGGATCTGTAGTCATGGGAGAAAGTTTTTCGACGGTAGAATACATTAAAGTGACAAAATCGGCACCGATTTTTTCAACGATACAAGAAGAGATACCCAGTGAAAAATGTTACGATGTTCAAGAGCAGGTAAATGCCGGCGGTGTGAACAACAATGTCATCGGTGCGGTAGCCGGAGGAGCTCTTGGCGGTGTTCTCGGGCATCAGATCGGCGGCGGTAGAGGTAAAACCGTTGCCACGGTTGGGGGTGCTATATTGGGAACCTTGGCAGGTCAACATGTTGCCAACAATTCGGGCGGCAATACCGCTCCCTCGTATCAAACGGTTCGCAGATGCGAAACGGTTAATACGGTTCGTTCACGGCAGGTATTGAGCGGTTATACGAATTTTGCCAAATTTAAAGGCAAAGAGATCAGTGTAGAGAGCGATCACTCCCTTTCGCAAATTCCCGTTACCGTTACTTACAGCTATTAGTTTCTCTTCAGCCCCTAAAAGGGGCTCTCTTTCTCTTCTACTAACCATCTTTTTAAAGTTTTTTTGTTAAAATAAATCTTATTATCTTATTTTTTAGGAGTCTCTATGGCACTCAAAGTGGCGATTAACGGTACGGGGCGAATTGGAATTATCGTAGCTAAAATTATTGCTGAACGAAGTGACATCGAGCTGGTTGCTCTCAATACGACCGCAAAACCCGAAATGCTCGAATATTTACTCAAATTCGACAGTGTTCATCGTGGTATCGACGCGAAAGTAGTGGATGAAAATACGATTGCCATTGCCGGGAAAAATGTCCGTATGTTTCGTGAGCGCGATATCGATAAAGTTGATTTCGGAAGTACGGGCGCGGAAGTGGTCATCGAGTGCACGGGGGTCTTTTTAGATCAAGAGAGCTGTCAAAAACACTTGAAAAACGGCGTTCGAAAAGTTGTCATGTCCGCACCTGCGAAAGATGATTCACCGACTTACGTAATCGGGGTGAATTCGGATCGTTATCAAGGTGAAGCGATTATTTCCAACGCCAGTTGTACGACCAACGGCCTTGGACCGATCTGTAAAGTATTGGATGATGCGTTTGGGATTGAAAATGGATTAATGACGACGATTCATTCGTACACCAACGACCAAAATATCTTGGACGTTAAACATTCCAAAGATCCGCGACGTGCACGCGCCGCAGCCCTTAATATGATCCCCACCTCTACCGGTGCAGCTAAAGCAATCGGAAAAGTTATGCCGCACTTGCTGGGTAAATTGAACGGATATGCGATGCGTGTTCCGACTCCGGATGTGTCGGTTGTCGATTTGACAGTGAACTTGAAAAAAGAGGTTACTAAAGAGGATATCCATGCCGCGTTCAATACGGCAGCGGAGGGGATCTTTAAAGGGATTATCGAAGTGGATAACGATAAACGGGTATCGTGCGATTTTATCGGTTCTACCTACAGCTCAACGTATGTTCCCGACATGACAAGTGTTGTAGATGGAAAAACGGTCAAAGTCTTGGCGTGGTATGACAATGAATGGGGGTACAGCAGTCGTCTTGTCGATATGAGTGTTCTTGTCGGAACCCATTAATGCTGCAGTATACGAACTATTTCGATACGAAGAGCCTCGATCCTTTTACTCTGGAAAAAGGATTTGAGGCCGTTCGTTATGAAGCGGCGTCGGGAGAGATCGGATATTATCATCTTCCCCTTTCATCGCAAGCGCTTGTAGAAGAGCTTCAAGAGATATATCATACTATTGATCGCCGTTTTAATACCATTGCAATCGTTGGAATCGGGGGTTCTTCCTTAGGTATAAAAGCGATTGAGAGACTCTTACGCCCCAGCACCCCGAACGCCAAAAAACTCATCTACCTTGAAAACTCCGATCCCATCAGTATTATGCATGAGATGAAGCAGATCGATAAATTTCGGACCCTTTTTGTGGTGATATCGAAATCCGGGGGGACAGTAGAGACCCTTTCTATTTTTAAGCGACTTATTGTCAGTTTCGAATTGCCGTTGGTAAACTCGGATCAGATTTTGGTTGTGAGTGACGAGGATTCGATCCTTTCTCGCTTTGCGGATGAAAATCATCTCCGCCGTTTTGTGATCCCTGCCAATGTGGGTGGCCGTTTTTCGGTTTTAAGCGCGGTAGGGATGGTCCCCCTCACGTTGGCCGGTTTTGATACCGGTGCCATTCTCACAGGGGCTCAAACGTTTCTGGAGAGGTTTTGGAATCGTCAAGAAGAGCATATGCTTCAAAAAGCAGCTTTTTATGTGATTCATAGAGAGCAATATCCGATGAATGTACTCTTTGCCTACTCGGATACGTTTGAAGAGTTTGGTAAATGGGTTGTTCAGATCTGGGGTGAATCGCTTGGAAAGCGAAATCGTCGAGGTGAGCGGGTAGGATTGACCCCTATCTCGTTGATCGGATCAGTTGACCAGCACTCTTTTTTACAGCTCATTATCGAAGGGCCTCTTAATAAAACGGTTACATTTATGCATATTGAGCATTCGGAAGAGCATTTGATGATACCGGAACTCTCGCTCAACTATTTGGAAAAAAGTGATTTTGTAAACGGTAAAAGTTTTAATGATCTCATCAATGCACAATGTCAGGCGACGATGCAGAGTGTTTTACAAAGCGGTGTCAGTGTTGATGATATTGCATGGAAACAAATCGACGAAAGGTCGGTAGGGGAGATGATACTCTACTATGAGTTACTCACCTCTTTGAGCGGAGCACTTTTGGAAATCAATACGTATGATCAGCCGGGTGTTGAAATTGGTAAAAAGATTTTAGAAACCTATTTTAGCCGCTAAAATCTCTTAGGCATAATGCCTAAGCTTGCTTCATTAAATATTCTTCCGATTCTTTGTTCAAAGAATCCATCAATCCAAAGAGGGTTTGGCTCTCATTTTCCATCTCTTGAAAACTACCGAGAATAGTCTCTTTATGGTAAATAGATCGGTCTTCAGGTTCAATGAATTTCATGTTGGCAAGAACAATGGTATGGACGGCCGCATGAGGCTGCTGCATGTTTTTGTAACTTGGTAAATGGGAGAAACGCTCTTTACCTGCACCGGTATCGTACCATTTGCCTAAGCGGCAGCTGTGATGATCCGAAAATACAGTTTCTATTTTCCCATTGGCAATGCTTTTGTAGGCGTTTGATTTGAATATGATATGGTCAATTTTGGCCAGGGTGATAAACGTGGTGTTTTCAATCGCTGTGGTTTGGGCTGCTGCTTTTTTTGCATCTTCATTGAACATATGCAGTGTTTGACGGAATTCGCCGATAGCCTCACTTGACTCTTGAGCGATATCGTTCATGTCTTCCGAATTGGAGTGAATTTCATTGGTCTCTTGTTGAAGCGTTTGAACGGCAATGCCGATCTCACCGGTCGCTTTTTGAGTCCGCTCGGCAAGTTTACGCACTTCATCGGCAACAACGGCAAATCCTCGGCCGTGCTCGCCGGCACGCGCAGCTTCGATAGCGGCATTAAGTGCTAGTAAATTGGTTTGATCGGCAATATCTTTGATCAAATTAACAACGGAACTGATCTCCCCCGTTTTCTCGTTAAGCGAGTTGATGGCATCGGCAGACGTTTGAACCAATTCAATGAGACGGCTCAGTTTTGCAATAATCTCTTCGAGTTCATTAACGCTGTTGGAGGATTTCTCAGATGTGGTCTGACTGATGGCGGCGATAGTGTGAAGGCGCTGTATTGTATTTTGAAGATCTTGCTGAATCACTTCCAATCCGCCGCCGACACCGGAACCGATTTTACCTAGTGTACTGTTAAGCACCGATTTTTGGATATGCAAGTAGGTTGTATGCATTGCATTAATTGCTTTATTGACAAAACTACTTGCCTCTTTATACTCCCCTTGCAATCCTTGGGTATTTATTTTACGATGGAACTCATCACGGCTTGCCGCCTCGACGCTGGCACGTATTTCACGTATGAATACTTCGGTTTGGTCGAGCATGTTGTTGGTATTCCAGCATAGATTATAGAGTTCTCCATGGTCTTGAATATAAGTAACACGGCTTTCAAGGTTACCTATTTCCGCATCTTTGATAACGGCGGCAACTTCACTGACCGTTTTTTGTGTTTTTCGTATGTTGATAAAAATAAACCATGCTAGAGCAAAATTGGCAATATTTATAACTTTGATCCAGCTCCATCCGTATAAAAATATTTCCATTAACAGCGCTATGACAAACAGCGCGATAGAGATAATGTTGGCATATTGGACTTTAGAGAGAGAGGATAAATTCGTCATATGACTGCCCTTTGTCTTTTAGTATTTGGTTTAATGCAGCTTCGGAAGCATTCACACCGCCACTTTTTTCTCTTTGGAGCAATGTCGCGTACAATGGCATGATGACGCTAAGCGCTTTTTGTGTCGGTTTACGGCGTACCGAATGGTAACTGCAGATTTGACGGTTAGCATTAAAAGAGGGGGTTACATGGGCAAATACCCAATAGTAATCTCCATTTTTGGTTTTGTTTTTAACGTAGGCAAAAATCTCTTTACCCGCCTTAATACGACTCCAAAGAAGTTTAAAAATAACGGCAGGCATATCTTCATGCCGTAAAATTTTATGTGGCTGATCTATGAGTTCGAGTTCACTGAATCCAGACATTTTGATAAACAGGTAATTACCATAGGTTATTTTACCGTTTAAATCGGTTTTGGAGACAATAAATTCCTCGTCTCCAAATGTTAATTCTTGATTTGGCATAAAAATCCTTCCATTTGCACAAAAATACCAATAACCGTTTATGTTAGTCTAACAGCCATTTCCTGAATATTTTCCCTTTTATCGGGCGATTGACAAGTTTTTGATAAACATTTTCCGCTTTGTTACGAGGAATCGCAACATAACTCAGATGGTCGAGTTGATCGATTTTTCCGATCTCCTCTTTCGTTAATCCGCATTCATTGATCAGGGCCCCGACAATGTCTCCCGCGCGGAGTTTCTCTTTTTTTCCGGCATCGATGCAAATGGTGCGCATTAAAGTTTTAAGCGCAGATGCATCTTTGGTACTGGGAAGCTCTACCGGGGTTACGGAACGATTTAAATCGAGAAAACGCTCATATTGATGATGGTTGACCAACGTGATAGCAATGCCGTTTTTTCCGGCACGTCCCGTCCGGCCGATACGGTGGGTATAGCGTTCGTTTTGGATCGGTACTTCATAGTTGATGATGGCATCGAGTCCTTCGATATCGATTCCCCGCCCGGCGACATCGGTGGCAACAAGGATGGGTGCACTTAAGTTCCGAAACTGGATAATTGCTTCATTTCGGTCAAATTGTTCCATATCTCCGTGCAAGGTTAAGGCATGGATGCCCATATTGTTGAGATCTTCACATAAGGCGTTCGCATCGACTTTGGTATTGCAAAAAATGATAGTATTGGTAATACCGTGAAGTTGAAGCACTTTTGCAATGGCAGGGAGCTTATCGTTGCACAGATAGGCGATCTCTTCGATTGAAGGTTTACTGATCGCGTGTTCGGCTTGAACCATTACCGGATCTTTCATAAACTCGGAGGTGATGGTTTGGATCGATTCGGGAAAGGTTGCTGAGAAGAGAAGGCTTTGACGAGATGGCGGTGTGAAGTTTAAGATGGAGGTGATATCTTCGATAAATCCCATATCGATCATCTGATCGGCTTCATCCAGTACAACACTTTGTATCGCAGAGGGATCAAAGGCTTCCATCTGGAGGAGTTTCAAAACACGCCCGGGAGTACCGACGATGATATGGGCACCGTGTTTGAGTGAATGGATCTGACCCTTCATCGGGACACCGCCGCAGAGGGTGAGCACTTTAATGTTACCGATTTCGGAGGCGAGGGAACGGATTACTTTGGCTACCTGCTCCGCAAGTTCACGGGTAGGGCAGAGGATGAGTGATTGAGTACCAAACATTTTTGGATTGATTTGATCCAATATTCCAAGCCCAAATGCCAAGGTTTTACCGCTTCCCGTGGCCGCTTGGGCGATACAATCTTTTTTTTGTAAGATAATAGGTAATGCCGTGGATTGAATAGAGGTCATTGTAGTGAATTCAAGACGTTTTAACGCCTCTTTTAAGGGTGCGCGTAACGCTAAGGTGTCGAATGAGGACATTGTGTCGCTTTGTAATATAGATAAGGGATTATAGCATAGTTGGAAGAAACCCCTTAAAAAGGGGTTATGAGAAGGGTTGCTTAGACAGCTTTAATAGTGACGCCGTATTTATCTTCAGCCACGTTACGCGCTTGAAGTGCATACGATGAAATCTCGTTAAAGTTGAGATATTTATACACTTGATCTGCTTTTCCAGCTAATTTTTCAGGAACGATACTCATGTATTCGGCTACCGTCGGGATACGTCCGAGTTTAGCACACACCGATGCAAGCTCAGCAGAACCGAGATATACCTGAGTCCCTTTTCCTAAACGGTTGTCGAAGTTACGGGTTGATGTCGAGAATACGGTTGAGCCTTCGCGTGAACTTGCTTGGTTACCCATACAGAGTGAACATCCCGGAACTTCGGTTTGTGCTTCGATCGCTTTATAGACGTCGTAGTACCCTTCGTTGATGAGTTGTTGCTCATCCATACGGGTCGGTGGTACGATCCAGAATTTCTCAACGGCGATTTTCCCTTCGCCGCGCATCACTTCACCCGCAGCGCGGTAGTGACCGATATTGGTCATACAGCTTCCGAGGAATACTTCGTCGATTTTTTCACCCGCTACTTCGCTGAGCAATTTAACGTTATCCGGATCATTCGGGCATGCCAAGATAGGTTCTGTTACTTCTGCGAGATCGATTTCGATGATTGCCGCGTATTCTGCATCTGCATCCGGTTCCATCAATGTAGGAGCAGCTAACCACTCTTTCATTTTATCGGCACGACGTTGCAATGTGCGAGCATCTTCGTAACCATCAGCTACCATCGCTTCGATCAACGTAACATTCGATTTTAGGTACTCGATAACCGGTTCTTTGTTCAAACGAACGGTACAAGCCGCTGCTGAACGCTCAGCCGATGCATCGGAAAGCTCGAACGCTTGTTCAACTTTCATATTTGGAAGACCTTCGATCTCCAATACACGTCCGTTGAAGATGTTTTTCTTCCCTTTTTTCTCAACCGTCAAAAGACCCGCTTTGATCGCATAGTAAGGGATAGCGTTTACCAAGTCACGAAGCGTGATACCCGGTTGTATTTCACCTTTAAAGCGAACAAGGACAGATTCCGGCATCTCTAACGGCATAGCACCCGTAACACCTGCAAATGCTACGAGACCTGAACCCGCAGGGAAACTCACACCGATTGGGAAACGGGTATGGCTATCGCCACCTGTACCTACAGTATCAGGAAGAACCATACGATTCAACCATGAGTGGATAACACCATCTGCCGGACGAAGAGCAACACCGCTGCGTGAGCTGATGAACGCCGGAAGTGTTGCGTGTAATTTCACGTCGGACGGTTTTGGATATGCCGCAGTATGGCAGAACGACTGAAGAACGAAATCCGCTGAGAATCCAAGAGCAGAAAGTTCTTTGATCTCATCACGTGTCATCGGTCCAGTGGTATCTTGGCTTCCTACGGTGCTTGTGATCGGCTCACAGTACATACCAGGGCGTACACCCTCCATGCCACATGCTTTACCTACCATTTTTTGCGCAAGGGTGTAACCTTTGCCCGTATCAGCTGGTTGGATAGGAGTTGCGAAAATGGTTGCCGGTTCCATGCCAAGTGCCGTGCGCGCTTTTGCTGTCAAACCGCGGCCGATGATGAGTGGGATACGTCCGCCTGCACGTACTTCGTCTTCGATTGTGTTTGGACGAAGTGAGAAGTTAGCGATTACGGCACCGTTTTTAGTGATGGTTCCCGCTTTGGTATCGATATCGAGTACATCGCCTGTTTCCATTTGAGATACATCGGCTTCGATAGGGAGTGCACCTGAGTCTTCACACGTTGCAAAGAAGATCGGAGCGATAATGCTACCGATAACAACGCCGCCTGTACGTTTGTTCGGGATACCAGGGATATCATCACCCATGTGCCATTGAACCGAGTTTGCAGCTGATTTACGGCTAGAACCTGTTCCGACAACATCGCCGACATAAGCGATTTGCATCCCTTTTTCTTTGAGTTCAGCGATTTTAGCGATACCTTCCGGCATTTTAGCCGAAAGCATGGTTGTCGCATGAAGCGGGATATCAGAACGGGTAAATGCCGCGCTCGCAGGAGAGAGGTCATCCGTATTGGTTTCACCCGGGAATTTGAAAACAACGACACTGAATTTTTCAGCCAAGGTTTTTTTGCTGGTAAACCACTCTGCATCTGCCCATGATTGGAGAACATCCGCAGCGTATTTATTGGTTTTTGAAAGCTCAACGATATCATTAAACGCATCGTATACCAAAAGGGTATGTTTAAGCTCATGCGCCGCTTCGTTTGCGATAGCATCGTTGCTTAGCGCATCGATTAGAGGTTTAACGTTGTAACCCCCTACCATTTTACCGAGGATTTTGATTGCCGCTTTTTTGTGATCGTCACTGTTAATATCACTGTTGTCAGCCAAGAATGCTTTTACTTCCCCTTGGACGACTTGGTGCAAAAATGCCGCTTTAACGTGAGCACCGTCATCAACGCCAGGATTGACACGTTCTGCCAACATAGTAACTAATTCATCGTTTTTAGAACTTTCGCTAGTAATGAGTTCAACAAGAGAAGTAACTTGTTCTTTGGTAAGTGGGAATGGAGGGATCCCCTGAGCTGCGCGTTCCGCTACGTGTGCTTTGTATTCGTCCATAAAAGCCATAGTGACTCCTGTGCATATTAATTTTGAATGATTATATCAGAAGAAAAAATCAGTTTCACTATTATGTTACTAAAATACTCATTTCTTTTGTTTGTTTGCTTTAATTATGAGTATATTTGTAACATAAATTAAATAAACTAAAGAATTATGAGATGCTGAGATGAGAGAGTGATGAGAGAAAAAGTTACAGATTAATGTTTGGGTAGAGAATCCTCACACAGGAGGATTAAAACGGATCGTTAATGATGATATCGCGATTCCCTTTTGCATTTGGAGAAGAGAGGATACCGTTATTCTCCAACTGTTCGATAAGGCGAGCCGAGCGGTTATAACCGATTTGGAGCCGTCGCTGTAAATAGCTGATGGAAGTTTTCTGCTCACTCAGGATGATGTTTTTAGCTTCCTCATAGAGTTCATCGGTCTCATCATCATTTCCATTACCTCCCTCAGATTTCGGGATATCTTCTTTATCACGTAAAAATTTGCGGTCGTATTCAGGTTCACGTTGCGCTTTGAGAAAATCGACTACTTTTTCGATCTCGACTTCGGTACTCCACGGTGCATGGAGACGTACAAGCCCGCTCATCCCTGGAGGGGTAAACAACATATCCCCTCTACCTAGAAGCGACTCCGCCCCCATCCCATCAAGAATGATTTTACTATCGATTTTTTGCCCTACTTTATAGCTGATGCGGGAAGGAAGGTTGGCTTTGATGAGACCCGTTACGACGTCGACACTCGGGCGTTGTGTTGCAACGATCAAATGGATACCGCTCGCACGTGCCATTTGTGCAAGACGTGCGATTGAATATTCAACATCTTTACCGCTCGTCATCATCAAATCAGCCAATTCGTCGATGATTACAACGATATAGGGTAAGAGATCCCGCTTCTCTGCTTTTGCCTTGTCGTTATAATTTTCGATATTTTTCGTGCGTGTTTCAGACATCAGCTGATAGCGCCGCTCCATCTCATATACCATGTTGTTGAGTGCAGAAATCGCCTCTTTAGGTTTAGTAATAACCGGAGTGAGTAAGTGAGGTATGTCGTTGTAAATCGAAAATTCGAGCATTTTGGGATCAATCATCAAGAGTTTGAGCTGATCGGGCGAGTTTTTATAAAGAAGGCTCAAAATCATCGAGTTGATACCGACACTTTTTCCGCTTCCGGTCGTTCCGGCGATAAGAAGGTGAGGGAGTTTTTTTAGATCGGTAATAAACGGCTTTCCGACGATATCTTTCCCTAAAATGAGGGTGAGGGGAGAGGCTGCCTCTTGGAAAAGTTTGCTCTCCAGCATTTCACGAAGATAGATTGTTTCTACGGTTTTATTCGGAATCTCAATCCCGACAACGTCTTTACCGGGAATAGGGGCTTGAATACGTATCGTTTGAGCTTTCAGTGCCATAGCAAGGTCATCTTGGAGGCCTAAAATTTTAGAAACCTTGATATTGGCGGCAGGTTTAAACTCAAACGTCGAGACAACAGGTCCTGCATAGGTACGGACCACGTCCCCGTCGATATTGAAATGGCCCAGTTTTTCGATCAAATCACGAATCTTATCGTCCAATTCGGCTTCATCGACCAAGGTTTGTTTTTTTGGAGGATTTTGGAAAAATTCAACAGAAGGGAGTTTGAAATTTTTCGGTTTTTCACTTACCCCTTTGTCGATTTGTTCCAAAAGCATTTTGTTCTCTTCCAGTTCATCAACGACAAGGGCATGTTGTTTGGATTCTTTGACTTTTTTGGCTACGCTGAGGATCGTGGACTCTTTTGGGGCGCTCTCAACCGGTGTGACAGCAATGGGAGTTTCTGCAGCTAATGGGGCAGGTTGCGGGGGAGTTTCAAAAAAATTCGGCTCAGGAAAAAGTTGAGGAGTTTCATTCACTGTAGGCAAAGGTTCTTCTTCATACAATGAAAAAGGATCTTCATAGACATTTGTTTTGCTGAGCGTTGAGGTATCCTCAAGGGGGTGTGTTTTGATCACAGGGGTTGGTGGTGCAGTTTGAACCGTTTTTGGAGCAGTTAACGGTTTTTTCATGTACTCGTTGACCGGTTTGGCAAGTTCAGATAAGCTTTGCTCCATCACCAATATGATAGATACGGCTACCATCATCAGCCATAATATCCACAATCCGAATGTTCCGATATAGACGGATAAAAAATCAACGATTGCCCCACCGAAGGCCCCTCGGTAGATCCCCTCTACGACTATAGCCTGAAAAAAGAGGAGCGCAAAAAACAACAGACTGAAAACACCGGCCATTTCGAAGCGGCGATGTATCTCCCCCTCAAATTTATACCAATAAAATAGCGGAACCATCAGAAGCAGTAGATAGATGTAGGCAACATAGCCGAATATATGGACATTTGTATGTGCAAAAGATGCCCCATAAGCACCGATTATCGCTGCATCACCAATGATCGTGGCAATTCCTAAATAAAATAAAATACCGAAAACGGCAATAAAGAGTGTATCGCGTAAAATAGTAAATCCTTGAAATCAGGTTGAAAAGGAGGTAGATTATAGCAAAAAAGGGGAGAGAAACCCCTTTTATTGCAGATTGCTATAAATAATTGACGAGTGAAAGCTGGGATACTTTGCTGATACTGGAGAGCATTGCTTGGTAGTTGAGATTAAGTTGCTGCATACGCAGAGTTGCTTCGGCAATATCGGTATCGATAACATCTGATTGAAGGGTTTTAGTGCTTAGAATTAGCATATCGGTCCGGTCCGATGAAAGTTGCAGGACTTGAGAATAGGACCCCGCTTCCGTTTGAAGCCGGCTGACGTGATCACTCAAATCATCCATCATTTGAATGGAATTCTGGATACCGAGATTACGAGGATCAATGTTGTCTGAACCGTCAGAATGTTTTTTCCCTTCTTCAACGGATCGGATCATTTCTTCAATTTGGGTGAAAAAGTCTGTTTTTGGATCACGGATGGTAATGGAACTATTTGCATTGAAGGTTAAAATCGCCCCGTTAGAATTGCTATAATCGAATGAATTCGAATCATATAGGGAGATTGACGCATTGGTTACCGGATTCACTTTGTCTTCGAAAACTATTCGTCCTCTATCATCTAGGGTCGTTGCCGCAAGAGTACTGGAAGTCGTGATAGCGGCATCATAGTCGGCGGCACTATTGGTGGCGGGGAGGGTTCCGCTCATTGCCATGTTAACGACATCCATAAGTTGTTGATAGGTCATTTCATCGGCATCCACGGCACCACGCAGAGTGCTATCCGTGTTGAAGATACTGTAGTTTGTGATTCCGCCATTCAATGAAAAAGTTGATCCGCCCGAAGCTAAGTCAACTTGTGCGGTGAATGCAGCTCCTGTGATATCTGTCCCCTCGATGATAAGTCGTTGACCGTTCAGGCTGCTGATACCGGCTACATCAACAAGTTTGCTGCTTGCCATTGCGTAGTTGTTAGTCGTTTTATCAATTTGCGAAATATTAGAGGACAATTTCGCACCCACATTTTCAAAATTCGTACGATCGTAATTAATGCCTTCAATGGTATTGGGAACACTTATCGGGGTGGTTAAACCGCTTTTTGTAAATTCTTTGACATAAAGGCCCGGTGTTGTAACGGCTGCTGTTTCAAAATCGGTTGTACCAGTTTGAAGATTATCAATCGAACCGATAGTTGCTCCATACATTGGATCAGAAATATTAGCGGCGTCTCCTCCAGTGGCATTAAAATCAACTGCACCCACCATATGAAAATCGAGTTTACTTGATCCCGCTTGTTTATCGGCAATTTCAATTTGTCCGTGGGCATTAAGGGATACATTAACTTGATTATTGCCGTAAAGATCACCAATCTGCTGCATTAAATCATCTACGGTAGCATCCATATTCAGAGTAATTTTACTTTTGAAAGTTTCCCCGTCACTTTTGGTACCTTGGACGTAAAAATGCGATTGACGTGCAGCATCATTAGCCGTGTCGGTATCGTTATCCCCCATCAGATCGCGTATCGTATTGGAACCCGTAATATAGGTCTCTTTAGCAAGACTACGCGGTATTGCCGCATCTTGGACAATATCCGGGTATAAATCGGCTAAGTTCATCTGCGCCACATTGGAACTCACCGTACGGGTAATTTTACTTTCTTCGCCCAAAAAAAGCTGTGATCCGCTGATATTGTATTTTTGTTTTATTCCTGAGCCTAAAAAAGCCTGGAGATCTTTATCATTTCCTTGGTAGGTTCCATCGCTCCCGATCGGTTTAACGGATGTTGCGGTTCCGGAAAAGAGGTATTGCCCTCCGATCGAGGTATTGGCTAGAGCAAAAAGATGATTTTGAAGTCCGCGCAGCTCTTTTGCAATCGCTTGAATACTGGTATCGGAATGGGCGTCGCTTGCGGCATTGACCATCTTGACTTTCATCGATTCCAGCGTTTTAACGAGCTCACCGATCGTAGTATCCGTTTGGGTAGACATTTTATAGGCGTTTTGCGCACTGTTTTTTACTTGTGTAAGTGTTGTGATCTCATTGTCCAAGCGAAGGGTATCTACAAAAATACTTGGATCTTCATGCGCGTATTGGATTTTCATCCCGGATGCAATTTGTTTGTTTACATCAAATAACTGTTTATTTAATTTGTTGTTTTCGCCATAAATATTATTGTAATACGATCCTGAAGTAACTCTCACCTCAAATCCTTTTGTGTAAGCTTATGCGTTATAAAGCAAGAAAAGTTCCATACTCTAATATCGGCAAAAATCAAAAACTCATGAGTAAAAGTACTTTTACGTATTTTTAAGCAAAGTGTCCCTATAATTCCACCTCTTCACAAGACATGCCAGTGTGGTGAAATGGTAGACACGCCGGATTCAAAATCCGGTGGCGCGAGTCGTGGCGGTTCGAGTCCGCCCACTGGTACCACCCCCTTATTCAAATCAGTCCAAAACAATCCACAAAACCCCAATAATACGAGCTTTAAAGCAAAATTACTATCTACTGCAATCTATAATTATTCACCCTTATCTAAGAATTTTAGGGATAGCATTAGGGATACTTTTAATATATCCCTATACGATAAGAGGTATCCCTATGGCGCGTAAAACTCTTCCCCTATCTGACAAAGAAATCAAAAATGCAAAATCTTCTGAAAAAGAGTATAAATTATTTGATGGCGGCGGACTATATTTATCAGTACAACCAAATGGTTCGAAAGGGTGGCGGCTGAAATATCTTTTTCAAGGAACTGAAAAGCGTATTTCACTTGGAACCTACCCCATAGTTTCTCTAGCTGATGCTAGATCAAAGCGTGAAGAGTATAAAAAAGCGATTGCTTCAGGAATAGATCCATCACAAGAGAGAAAATCAAATAAAATAAAATTACAACTAGAGCAAGAAGAAGTTCAAAATACTTTTGAAAATATTGCAAAAGAGTTTTTGGAAAAACAAAAATTACGTCTTGGAGAAAAAACGCATCAGAAAAAAGAGGGACGATTTAAAAACCATATATTTGGTCCAATCGGTTCAAAAAACATTGACGATATCACAGTTCAAGGGATCCTAGTCATTATACGAAAGTTTGAAGCAAAAGGGCAAAATGAAACGGCTCATCGGATTCTAAATCTTATCTCACAGGTATATCAGTATGGTATGACTGTCGGACGTGCCAAGCACAATATAGCAGCTGATATTAATCCTCGCCTTGCACTTAATCCAATTGTCGTTAAACACATGCCAACTATCGTTGATCCAAAAATTATAAAACTCTTTCTTCAAGGTGTTAATTGCTACAGTGGGACATTAGCGGTCAAAACAGCACTACAGCTTATGCCTTTTGTTGCCCTACGTCCTGCAAACATTCGTGCGGCAGAGTGGAAAGAATTTGATTTTGATAAAAAAATTTGGCGAATTCCAGCAGAAAAAACTAAAATGGGTTCTGAACATTATGTGCCATTGACGGATAGTATGATCAACATTATCAAGACAATGGAACCTTTGACAGGAAAGGGAAAATATGTTTTTTCTACACAAACAAAAGGTAACGATCATCCTTTGAGTGAGAATACTTTGACGAAAGGGATTCGTATTGTTTTGAAAAACGAAAAGATTGATGCTGATATGGTGAGTCATGGGGCACGATCTATGTTTAGCACACTGGCTTATGAACATTTTCAAGATCATAAGATGATTTCAGAGGTTATTGAGCGACAACTTGATCATCGTGAACGTAATAAAGTTAAAGATGCATATAACCATGCAGAGTATTTGAATGAACGTAAAGCCCTTATGCAGTGGTGGAGTGACTATTTAGATAATTTAAAAATAGAAAATAGTCCTATTGATCAAGAGTTATAAAAATACTAAGAATGACTATGCTCATTTTTTTCATGTAAGTATAATAGTGACGATTGAAAGTTTGTGATAGCAGTCATGATGGAAAAGAATTTTTCCACCATTTGTCTCCTTATAACTGTGACGCTTCATTTTTTGATTTACGTTGAGTGTCATTTGCATTTTTTTGTTTCGCTGCTTTGAGCAGATTTTTGTTGACGTAATTCATCTCCATTTCGAAGCTCATGTGCGGCGCGTTGAGCTGTATTTCCGTATTGCCGTTAGTGAACTTGGCGGAGGTGTCACCGACGAATGGTATGTTCGAAGAGACCAATTTATATTTGCTTTTCATCTGTCCAAATAGGTATTGAAATTTCCCCTTTGGAAAGGTGGTGAAAACTGCCATTAGCTTTCCGTTTTTATCGTATATTACTCGTGCCGTTTGCATCCCATCAATTCCTAATTCACTCGGGTCAAGATCATACACTTCCCCTTGTGTTAAGTTATGGGTCCCCATATAATTGGAAGCATATTTTTCTTTCATTACGCTCACGGTTGATTTACCAATCTCAAGTCCAAATGGGGATGGATCAGCATGAAGAATTGTAATGACGAGCAGCGAAGCTGCGAGGATGGTTTTAATATTCATAAGTTAGACTCCTTCGGATTGTTTAGAATGTGAGTGCCAAAGTAATATACTTTGGCATGGAGTTATTTTTTTTCGACTTGATTGATCGAATTTAGTTTATAGTTATTCAACTCTTGAGGTGTCGCTGAAACAACTTTTGCAGATGGAAGGTTTTTCAAGAATTCTTCTTGAATGAAAAGCGTAAAAGGCAATGCACCATCAGCCCCCACAATTGTATCAGCTCCCGCTTTGGCAAGTGCACCAATAATACCGTCGCTCCCTTCTTCATAATAAACCAACAAATAAATCTTCGTCACATTTTTTGAAGGGTATACCGCTCCGATATACGCCATTTGTTTTTTGTTGAATGGGGTACCTATCTGTTCTGATCCTTTGATCGAATAGGTAGCGCCAGTTACATCAGTATTCATTGATGCAATCATAGGATTTCCTCCGGCGAGCGCTATTAACCCACCGCCAATGACTTCTTTATTTACTGGAGCGCCAGCAGTATCAGGAAGTACTTCGGGAACGAAGTTCTCATTATCTTGAAACGATGAAGATCTACGCCCTACAGCATTTTTCAATGCCGTATTAACGTTACTAAGCTCTACGTTGGCTGGCACTTCAAATATGACTCGAGCTTTTTTACTAGAAGACTGAGGTTTGATCGTATTCATAGTGGCACATCCACTAAAGAAAAGTGCTGTTACTGTGGTTATAAAAACCAAACTGATTTTTGTATGATTCATTGGTATCCTTTTTTGTGAAAAATAAATTTATTCTATCTTTGTAGATCTTTATACTCACTTAATAGTGATTGGATTACTGCGTCTCATTCCTATAAAATCAATCATCTAAGAGTGAGCGGCGGTTGATATGTCCAAAGAAGAACGTAGTGATGTTAAAGCATTCTATGATGCCCTCACTGAACATGTCAAACAACTTCGTAAAGAACGCAAAGTTAGCCAACTAAAACTGGCCAATATTCTTGGTCATAATTCCACCTCCTTCATCGCTCGTATTGAGCTTCGGCAAAATCAGGCCAACTATAATCTCGCCCATCTCATCATTCTTGCCAAAGAGTGGGGAATTGGTGTTGAAGAACTTTTACCTCCCTCGTTACTGCTAAAGTGACCTCTGCTGCTTCGACTGTTTGATGGTTTTCGCCTTGTGCATTTTTCCGTGAAGAAACACTTTCCATTCTGAACTCTTATCATCATTGCACGCTGTGAGCATCAGCAGTACCGGTTCATCCTCACTATTGGTCGTATTTGTAAAAACATAGCTATGCCCCAAATAGAGATAGCGTACACATCCGTTCTCCAGTTCAAAAGACTTACCTCCGCGAACTATTGATTCGGCGTAGCGCACCGCCGTGGGTTTGGATTTAATGCCGAACCGTTTTTTGAGACGCTTGAGAGCATGGTTGGTGAGGATAATGTTCATCTTATCCTCCGTAGGTGTTCATAACCAGCGCATACAGAGCACCGGAGCCAAATACGATCACATCGATCAGGAGTAACACTCCGGCAATACGTTTGGCTTTACTCATCATGACCATACCCTCCGAAACTACTTCCATGGTCACTAAAACCATGACTGTTGCCACAGTGGTGCAGATCAACCCCATAAGGGTTACCACAGACATCGACACACCCCATCATCGGCAAACCGGTTGCAGGATTAATCTCCGTCCCTCGGTAGTCTTGGTGAGATCCAAACGAATTCTCGTTGGGGGTGAAGAGATCGAAATCGTTGATAAAGCTCCGGCGGCTCTTCTCCCACGTCTTCGTAGTAGATAGTGACGCTTTGTAATTTAGGAACATCCGCACAAACAGATAGATGAGGGCAAGTAATACTAATGCTTTTAACATCGTCTTTCCTTTGCTGTTTCATTGTTTTTAAAACTTTCTTTTTATTGCTAGAGCGGTTAAAACCGCTCCAGTAGACTTTTCACCCAAGGAGTATCTCTATGGGTGAGGATATAGCACAGCAGTGCTCCCAGCACTACACCGACAATACTTTGCAAGTAGTCGGTGAATGTTTGAGCGCGCCATGCCAACACGAGTGCGGGGAGATAAAATCCTCCCCAGATAATGAAGCGTTTCATGAACTCTCCCCAAAGAGATTGCTGATCAGCTCCAGCTTGTAATAGCGAAAGCGGTTATTGACCGCTCTGCTCAGGGTTGTTTTCATAAGGGTGATTAGGGGTTTTACCTAAACGTTTGCCGATCAAGCCGGCGATACCGATAAAGACCAACGAGAGAGCCACGATTAAAATAGCTTCTCCGCTTTCCGATGTAGGGGGACGCATCCAATAACCGGTTGCGATACCACCTCCTATGGCAATGATCAAATAAAGTGTTTTAGCATGTTTCATGTTCTTCTCCCTTTTTTCTAACACTCAGCACTACAGCACTTAGGGAATCGTTGTAGACGATTCCGATCTTGTCGAGTTCACCGGATGAAAGTTTCTCCAGCAATGTCTCGATGTTGGCGGCAAATTCATCGAAAGGATAGAGTTCAGCTCTGAGGTAAGCTTTAGGGACATCTCCCACAAAATCATTCCACTCTTTTAATTCAGGATCGGTGACGTATTCTTTTGTAACTGATTCTGCACCCTGAATCCATGTTTCGCTCTCTTCGCGTTCACGACTAGGACGTTTAAATTCACGGATGAAAAAGATGATCGTCCATCCCAGTGCACCGATAGAACTGAGGATCTGACCCGCTATAGAGATACAGTTGGGGGTATCGTATTTTGGGACTTCACACTGCTCTTCCAATAGATCAATCCCTCTATTGCCTTTTAGAGCATAGTGCTCTTTTATACTCCATCCGTTAGATTGTGAGATTGATAGGATTTGAGCATCCTGACAAAGTATTTCATCACCTTTTGCAAAATGATCGTGAAAGAATGCTATTTGATCATTACGGCTGCAAATGTCATTACCCCATAATACGCTAACAAAAACAATTAATCCCGCCATAGGATTGATGTAGTTTCGATGAACCATTCCTGCCATAATAGTTAGAAAAATGATAAAGACGAGGATGGTACCCATTTGATAATCAAGGTTGGTCATGATGATCACCTCTTTGTACCAATGCCAGACGCAAATTCAACTCCTCGATTTCCAATTGCTTGAGACGCTGTTTTTCAATCAAGATAATGGCACTCTCCAGTTCCGCTTCACGCAGGTGTTCACTCACTTCTCCTTTTAGTGCGGCGTAGTGTGGAGCGTTCCATACGCTTTCCTGACCACCGAAAATAATACGTTCCATCTCATCACCATGGGTGTGAAATGCAATACGCTCATCAATGAGTGAAATGAGACGTTCGTGATCGAGCATGTTTGCTTTTGTGGTGTCTTTTTTGAATAAGCGCAGGGTTGATACCATTAATGCTCCGAGCATTACAAGTGCAATTGCCGCCATGCCTATAATAAGGATACCCATAAAGAGGTAGCCAACATTGTAGGTTGCCAGCCACTCTAAAAGATTAAAATGATTCATACGTTTTCCTTTGGTTTTTAAGAAGAGCAATACATGATCACTCTTCACAACATGACTTCGCATTGTGCGAAAATCAGACATCAGAAGATTCTCCTCTGATTGGGCCTTTTTTTACAATACGACAGTGGCAAAAACCGGATCAGGATTTTTGTCTGTAAACAAAAAGAGTGCGTTAGTCTTACACAGCTCTTTTCTAAAAGTAAGAACGTTCTCGGTCGCGACTGGGAAAATTTTAGCAGTGAATCAGGGGAAATTCAAGAGGTTTTTATTGAGATAGAGTATATTTCTTTACTAATTTACTAACTTCCTTTTTTATGATCGAATGAAGCAATTCTTTTTCAATATTAAAAGTAAAACTGAAAGTAATAACATATTTTTCTAAGTGATTAATTAAATTTTCAATAATTTGTTCATCAGTAAATTCACTGATATCAATATGAATGATTTTTTCTCTAAATTCCATGTTTGTTAGACCAATAAGTTGTTTTTTGAGAAATAAATATGCAGAGTAGTCACTGATAATTTTCATATTTTTTTGAGAACTGATGATGTCATCTATCAATTGGTTAAGCTGATAATCATCGCCATTTATGAAAAAACTTAATGCTAGTTCATGTTCACGAATGGATAATTCTCTGTATTTCTTTTCAAATTTTTTTAACCATTTTAAAAATTGACTATATAATATTTCATTATGTTCTTCATCTTTATGATAGTTGTCTTCGACATTATCAATCGATTTTTCATATTCCTTGATTAAATCATTATCAGTTTTTTTGAGAGGCCGATAGGCATAATATTTCATTCCTTCAATTTGATCAATTTCTACCAATTCATTGAGCATTTCGATTTTTATTTCATCGTTTTGTGTTTTCCTATTGTGCCTTAGTTTGATGACAATTTCTTGCTGCTGATTATTACAAAAATCAAGATAAGCAGCAAGATCTTCATTGGACATTAATGAAAAAATATATTCACTTGGCAAGTCTTTGGTGCTTTTATTTATTTTTCGCCCAGCCATAGCTCTTGCATACGTTGAAGTTAATTTAAAAATATTGCAATACATTGTTATTCTTGGATTGAAAGGGCGCATTTTTGACCTTATTATTTTACTGTACAGTCAAATTATAATACAAAAAATCGATGAAATTTATTGAATAATTTTCCTGTCCAAAACGGACTAACAAAATACAAAAGGATTTACATGGATCAAGAGAGATTACTTCGAATCACAGAAGTTCAGCAGCGTGTAGGGATTGCTAGAAGCACAATATGGTTGTGGATTAAGCAAGGGCGTTTTCCTAAAGGCATGAAATTATCACCGAGCGTGACTGTATGGTATGAGAAGGAAATTAATTTATACGTTTCCGGAAAATGGAATGCTTAATGAGAGAGTAGGTGAAGAGAAAGCGGCAACTAACTCTTCGTTTGAAGGTTCTGGCGAAAGAACTGAAGAAGTATACAATAATCTTGTTTGGGAAAAAATTTTGACCAGACAATATTACCAAATTGCACTATCGTTTGACGAAATCATACAAGCAAGTATGGATAGTATCGTGCTGAGTATTCTATGCTCATTACCTGCATTATGCAGCGGAGCAACAGTCAGTCAAGAAAAAGATGCAAAAGGGCGGCCGATCATCTTGTTTTTCGCCTATTTTGCACGGTCTGGTATGGGAAAATCGGTATTGGCCAATACCATGCGAAAATATTTGCTATTTTGGCTGGATAATCACTATGTGAAAGCCGAAAAAAAATCAAAAGACAGTGTCTTCCCAGATGTATTTCTGGATGCCGCTTCGGCTGAGGGACTTGAACAATCAATCTTTGCCAAGAGTGCGTTACACTATTTCATGGATGAATATGGGAAGTATTACAGAGCTTCTAAAAACGATACAGTTAAAGCGAGTTTACTTAGAGCACTGATGCAGATTTTTGACTCTGGTGTTTTGATTACCAGAAAACTCAAAGACAGTAAGCGTTCTCAACATCTTATGGTTCAAGGTATGGGATTATATGCTGCAAGCACGATTGGTCCATCTAATCTGACGCAATCGGATATGAGAGACATGATTAGTGATGGTATGTTGAACCGATTTTTAGTGATTTTTGGCGAATTCAAAGAAATTCCAATCCGCCAAGAACTATCGAAGACGGATGCCGAATCGATAGAACGCTTCGCGCGCACTTTTCATGAGTATGCGTCTGAAAAATCGTTTTATTTGGGTCTTGAAGCCACAAAGATTTATGAGCAGTTTCATCAGTCAATTAATAAACGATTCCGTCAAAAATACGACATGTTTGACGATACTGCTGGATTTGAGATCCGACTTTTAACCATTGTACAGCGAATCGCGATGCTATTACAGGTAAGCCTCAATATCGAAAATACTTCACCGCACATAATCGAAATCAGTGGAGATGCGATGGAACGAGCTGTTCAAATGCTGAATTATCTTCATCAAAAACATTTTCAGAAAGTGCTTTTGTATGCGCAGGAAAAAACAACTGGAAAATCAACACTTGAAGAAAAAATCAAAAAACAGCTGAACAAAGGTGAACCTCAAGTATTACGTTCAATTGTTAGAAATTTAAGCCCTGCGAAAACTGACGAAGTGCGAGATGTTTTAGACTATCTTGTAGAAATAAATTGGGCGAAAAGAGAAGGTGTGAATATCTATTCTAAGAATGGAACCGACACCGACAAAAGTGCATAAATCCCAATTATTTGGGATTTTAGAAATAATAAGTAGCAAAAGTTGTATACCGACTATAGCCGACATGAGTCGGTAGTGTCGGGATTAATTAATACGAATAAGTCGACAGATTCTTCCCGAATATATGGGAATAAGGAAGCCTTGTCGGTTGTCGGTAGTCTGTTTAGAAGGAGACAGAATGGATATTGATGAATTAGAAAAAAGAATTATTCAAATAACGTTACTGAGCCGTGACGATCGTAATAAATCGATCCATTGGCTAGCAAAGCAAAATAGTTTGATAGTTTATGAAGTTTTTAAATTGAAAAAAAATCATTTTCATCGATTGAAAGCTGATGGTGCTATCAGTGATCTGATTTTGATTGAATTGATTGCATTTTTATTTGCAGTAAAAGAGGTTATTGAATCAACTGAAATTCTTAATAGAAAAAACCGTTCGAAGGATTTGGCATCTTTACGTAAAGTAGCACGAAATCAGGCAAAGCAATGTAGAAAAGCTCGAAAAACTCCGAAACGTGATAAGTTACTTTTCATGCAAAACAATATTATTGCATGGATTGAAGAAGGATTATCTGATCGGAAGATTGCCGAATTGATCTCAACCAGAAAACATATCGACGTTTCTCATACTGAGATTTCGCGATTTCACAGAGAGCTGAGGGAGAATGGTCATGTTGACCAATAAAGAGATCGTTATATCTATCAATGCGGATATTAAGTGTCATCTAGTGGTATTTTTCGAATCTAACAGACTGCCTAAACGATATCAGTTCGGAAAATTGTATTTTCATACAAAGATAATTGCATCAACATGGGATAAGATTGTTGATTTTACATCCGTATTCGATGCATTTAATCGAAATTGTATGTCAAGTGGCACCGATTATTTTGTCGGAGAAATTAGATTCAAACTGGTGGCTGTCAAAGATAAACCACCGAGGCTAAATGCCTTTATGTATCGGTCAGGTCAAGAAGCACTGAACTATGATTTTTCTAAATTTGAGACACTAACGATTGTCAACAAGCTCTCAAAAATTATCAGTAAGTTGGATTTGGAGAATGGCTCTCAATGAATGTTACAACAAAATGTCTTTGTATGATTGAAACACCTTATATATTTTTTTAGGTTATAGGATGATGCATAAGCTTTTATTAGCTAAAATCTATCAACTATTCGGGCAAGGTCATTGATGTCATCTAAAAAATTCCTCACTGAGCGTGATATTTGCACTAAACATATCACCCCTGCATTACTATCAGCCGGTTGGAACTTGCATTCTCAGATTCGCGAAGAAGTTGGGTTTACTGCCGGACGGATACATGTGCAGGGCAAAATCATCCGACGCGGTGAACAAAAGCGAGCCGATTATGTCCTCTACTATAAACCCAATATCCCTATCGCTATCATCGAAGCCAAAGATAACAACCATAGCGTCGGTGCTGGGATGCAACAGGGGCTTGGATATGCAGAAATTCTTGATATTCCATTTGTATTTAGCAGTAACGGTGATGGCTTTTTAGAGTATGACCCTACGCAGTCCAATGGTGCATTAGAACGAGAAATTTCTATGGATGCATTCCCATCACCCGATGAGCTTTGGCGTCGGTATAAAATTCATAAAGGGATCGTTGAAGAAGAATCGGAAAAAATTGCTCTTGCTCCGTATTACATCGATGATCCTCGCCGTGAACCTCGTTATTATCAAAAAAATGCCGTTAACCGTACCGTTGAAGCAGTGGCAAAAGGGCAAAAACGGCTTTTGTTGGTAATGGCCACAGGGACAGGAAAAACCTACACCGCTTTTCAAATCATCTATCGCCTTTACAAAGCTGGACGAGCTAAGCGTATTCTATTTTTGGCAGACCGTAATATTCTCGTAGATCAGACGAAAATCGGTGATTTCAAGCACTTTGGTGACAAAATGACCAAAATCACCAACCGAACTGTTGATAAGTCTTTTGAAATCTATCTTTCACTCTATCAAGCGATTACCGGAACGACAGAAGAAAAGAAGATTTTCAAAGAGTTTAGCCCTGATTTTTTTGATCTTATCGTTATCGATGAAGCACATCGTGGAAGTGCTGCTGAAGATAGTCAATGGCGTGAGATTTTAGATTATTTTACCAGTGCCGTACAGGTTGGTTTGACCGCAACCCCTAAAGAGACGAAATACGTGAGCAATATCTCGTATTTTGGTGAACCGGTGTATACCTATTCGCTCAAGCAGGGGATTGATGATGGATTCCTTGCCCCTTACAAAGTAATTCGTTTTTCTCTCGATCGTGATGTAGAAGGATGGAGACCCTATGAAGGGCAAAAAGACGATCATGGCAATCTAATCGAAGATCGTGAATACAACACCAAAGACTTCGACCGCAATGTTATTCTCTCGCAACGTACCGATCTTGTCGCCCGCAAGGTGACTGAGTTTTTGAGTGAAACCGATCCCTATATGAAAACCATCGTCTTTTGTGTCGATATCGACCATGCGGAGCGGATGCGTCAAGCACTGGTGAATGCCGCTCCTGAAATGGCTAAAAAGAGCCGTAAATATGTGATGCGTATCACGGGTGATAATGAGGAGGGGAAAAAAGAACTTGATAACTTCATTGACCCAGAATCGACCTATCCCGTCATCGCTACTACGTCTAAACTCATGACGACAGGGGTGGATGCACAGACGACTGGGCTTATTGTTTTGGATTCCAATATTGGTTCTATGACTGAATTTAAACAGATCATTGGGCGCGGTACACGAATCAACGAGATTTACGGGAAGTTTTTCTTTACCATTATGGATTTCCGCAATGTCACGCACCATTTTGCTGATCCCGATTTTGACGGTGATCCGGTACAGATTTATGAACCAAAAGGGGATGATCCCGTTGTTCCTCCAGAGGATGAAGATGACTCCGAGATTGAGCCGATAGATGAAACGATACTGATCCACGATGTTCCTGATATTACCCTCGACGGCGATGAGACGACAAAATCTACTCGCCATACCGTCGGTAACGTTCAGGTGGCTGTTCTAGGAACGCGTGTACAATTCGTTGGAGCCAATGGCAAACTCATTACTGAGTCACTCATCGACTACAGTCGTAAAAATATTCACAACCGTTTTGCAAGTCTCGATGAGTTTTTACAAGCGTGGAACAAAGCCGAGCAAAAAGAGGCAATTATCTCTGAACTTCAGTCTCAGGGGATCTTCTTCGATGAGCTGGAGCGAGAAGTAGGTAAAGAGGGGCTTGACCCGTTCGATCTTATTTGTCATATCGCCTATGAGCGTCCCGCTCTCACACGTGCACAGCGTGCCGGAAAACTCAAAGGCGGTAATTACTTCGACACCTATGGCGATAAAGCCAAATCAGTCATTAACGCACTGCTAGACAAATACGCTGAAGAGGGGATTGAGAGTATCGAAGACATTGGGATACTCAAAGTCCGCCCATTTAATGAGATCGGGACTTCTATCGAACTTGCCCGTCTCTTCGGAAACGGCAGAGAGGGCTATGAAAGCCTCATCAAAACCATCGAACATCACCTATACGCATCTTAAGGAATTTAATACATTATGGCCGACATTTCAAACATCGTAAAATCGATCCAAAATATCATGCGTACCGATACCGGAGTTGACGGCGACGCACAGCGTATCAGCCAACTCGTATGGATGCTCTTTCTAAAAGTCTTTGATACCAAAGAAGAAGAATTCGAACTCGAAAAACCTAATTATCGCTCCCCGATACCTGAACCGCTACGTTGGCGTAACTGGGCAGCAAATGATGAGGGAATGACGGGCGATGATCTGATTAATTTTATCAACAACGATCTTTTCCCGACACTCAAAGAGCTCGATGTAACGATGGACAACCCGTATGCCCCGTTGATTAAAGGGATGTTTGCAGATGCCTACAACTACATGAAATCAGGGACACTTTTACGTCAAGTGGTCAACAAACTAAGTGCGATCCATTTCGACAGCCTCTCTGAACGACACCTCTTTAACGACATGTATGAACGTATCTTGCGTGATCTCCAAAGTGCCGGTAATGCAGGTGAATACTATACCCCTCGCGCCGTCACTGAGTTTATCGTCCGCACCGTTGATCCAAAACTGGGGGAAAAAGTATTTGACCCTGCATGTGGAACGGGTGGATTTTTGATCAGTTCGATCAACCATATCATGCGTCACGGTGTTAAAACCGCTGATGATCGTGTGACGTTGGAAAAAACCATCCATGGAATCGAGAAAAAACAGCTCCCTTATATGCTCGCTATGACGAACCTAATCTTACACGACATCGAACGTCCCGATATTCGTCACGACAACTCTCTGATCCGACCGCTAAAAGATATCACCCCAGCAGAACGTGTAGATTGTATCGTTGCAAATCCTCCATTTGGAGGGACGGAAGAACCAGGTATCGAGAACAACTTCCCTGCTGCCTATCGTACTCGTGAAACAGCGGATCTCTTTTTACTCCTCTTTATTCAGATGCTCAAACCTCGTGGTCGTGCGGGGATCGTTTTGCCCGATGGTACGCTCTTCGGTGATGGTGTAACGGCGCGGATAAAAGAAAAGCTTTTAGAAGAGTGCAATCTTCACACGATCGTCCGACTCCCTAACGGCATTTTCGCTCCCTATACTGACATCAATACCAATCTTCTCTTTTTTACGAAAGGTGAACCGACCAAAGAAATTTGGTATTACGAACAGCCACTTCCTGATGGGTATAAAAAATACACTAAGACCAAGCCGGTTCGTATCGATGATTTCGCTGAGTTGAGTGAATGGTGGGATAATCGTAGTGAAAGTGAGCTCGCATGGAAAGTCAGTATCGATACCATCAAGGCAAATAATTACAATCTTGATGCCAAAAACCCTCACAAAGGTGAGGAAGAAGAACAGCTGACTACCAATCAGATTATCGACCGTATTGAAGCATCGATGAACAAAAGTGTGCAGTTTCTTGAAGAGATCAGAGGTTTGGCGAATGCGTAAAGTCAAAGTTGGGGATGTACTTAAACGTGTAAAAGACACCACAACTATTGATGATAATCAGCGATATAAACGTATGACTATAAAAATGAATCATAAAGGTGTAAGTGTACGAGATATTGAACTTGGTATCAATATTGGTACCAAAAGTCAATTTTTTATTCGAGAAGGTCAATTTTTACTTTCAAAAATAGATGCTAGAAATGGTGCCTTTGGGATCGTTCCACCTGAAGCTGATGGCGCAATTATTACTGGTAATTTTTGGGCATTTGATGTTAATCAAAAAGAGCTAAATATAGATCTTTTTCATATTATGACTTCTCTTCCATTTTTTGATGAGCTGAGTAAAAAAGCGAGTTCTGGAACGACTAACAGACAATACTTGGATGAAAAAAAGTTTTTAGCTCAGGAAATCACTCTTCCTCCAATCGAAGAGCAAGATATTTTTATTACTCACTTCAAAAAAATACAAATTGCACATAGAAATACACTTGCAGAGCTGAAAACACAATCCACTTTGATTGCTAAACTCCGTAGTTCTATTCTCAGTGATGCGGTAAGTGGTCGTCTCATTCCACAAGACCCCACCGATGAACCTGCCAGTGTACTATTGGAACGGATAAAAATTGAAAAAGAGCGATTGATTAAAGAAGGTAAACTCAAACGGGATAAGCCTCTTGCCCCAGTTACTGCTGATGAAATTCCTTATGAATTGCCTGAAGGTTGGTCATGGTGTAGATTGAAAGATGTTTGTAAATACATTACTGATGGTGAACATCAAACACCTCCAAGAATAATTGTTGGAAAGAAGCTTTTATCTGCAAAAAATGTTAGAGATGGATTTATAGATTATGAAAATTGTGATTATATTTCAGAACTACATTATGAAAAAGCTCGCAATAGATGTATGCCTGAAGTGGGAGACTTATTAATCGTTTCTGTCGGTGGTACAATAGGTAGGACAAGTCTAATTCTTGAAAATAGTGATTTTGCTTTAGTTAGAAGTGTCGCTTTGATTAAGCCTCTATTGATTAAGTCAGAATATTTAAGAATAGTCCTTAACTCAAAACTTTTGCAAGATATGATCAATTTAACAAAGCATGGAGGGGCACAGCCATGTTTATATTTGAATTCAATCAATCAATTTCTTTTTCCTTTACCATCTCTCACTGAACAACACCGGATCGTTGTCAAAGTAGAAAAACTAATGGCTACTTGTGATGCTCTGGAAGCTGAAGTTGCTAAAAGTCGTATGGAAACTGATCGATTGATGCAAACTGTTCTTAAAGAGGCGTTTGATGTTTCCGAGAATAAATAGAATGAGTTTTTTTGTAGCTAAAGTTGGCGATGGATTATGTACAGGTATGAGATATAGATATAGTCATCACTTTGCACAATGTGACTGGGGTGGTAGTAATCAAAAAGTTGCATTTTATAGCTATGCGCGTTTATTTAAATATATTGTGAATTGTGTCTGTAATACAAGTCCAAAAGAGTTTTTATTATCACATTATCATTCTGATCATTATAAAGGCTTAGTAAAGGCTTCACGACTATCACAATCTAAAATACAAGCTTTAAACTGGGAACCGGAAATGATTTATCTTCCTGGAATGCCCATAATTGATAAAAGAGAAGAATTTTACCTTACACTTTTTACAATGAATATGTTCATCTTAGGGGATTTGACAGGATCTATAGAACTTGATCTTTTTAAATTGATCAGAAAAATGAGAACAAAGTCACCTACATTTAAATATCGTTTTTTATATCAGGGAGATACATTCGATTTGGCTGGTGAAAAACATATTGTTCTGTGGCCTCCAAGACGTATATTAAATGATGATTTAACTGAGAGCATTACAAAGACCATTGATGACTTTAATCGTTTAAAAGAAGAAAATGAGCAGTTGAAAAAAATATATCATCAAATCAAAAATAGTAATGTAGTTGATGATTTGATAAAACAAGCATCTCAAGAACATGAAAAAATTAATGAACTGAGTGATTTAATAGAAAAAAATGATGGTGTCTATATAGAAGAAAATTATGAGCTATCTCAAAATAAAGACACTAATATTAGCGAACTAAATAAAAAACTCATCAATATTGCTAATCATTTGTCATTGGCATTTTATAAAGAATCTGATCTGTTATTCATGGGTGATGTTTCACCACAAGTAATACCTAAAATCATCGAAATACTCCAGTCCAGCAATGCTTTAATATATGACTCAATTATTACTCCTCATCATGGTACTTATTGGGATGACAGCTTGAAAAACCTTAGAGCAAATTATGTCTTAGTTTCCAATGGTTCAAAGTTATCAGCTGGTTTACACCCAGATTGGTATTCAGTTGGTACAGTTATTTCTACACATCTACATGGAGATATTAAACTCTAGACAATATTGGATATGAGGAAAATAAATGAGTAATAATTTACGCTATCACGAAGCTTTTGGAAACACAATCAGAGCTTTTAAAAAACACGGTGTTTTTAATGGATTTGTAAATCGTGATGCTAATTTCTACATAGTGCCGCATATGCTTCAAGATACCGATATTCCAGAATTCAAAGATTCGTATGAAAAATACAAAAATCACTTCGCTACGATCGTAAAACTTTTAAAGCACTCAAAAACAATGGATGATCGTTTTTTTCGTGAAGCGGTCAAACAATTCATATTCCATGAAATTGCTCATTTTGGTCTTGGATATTCCAAAACAGGGAAAAAAGGTTCAGGTATCGGTGAAAAACTTGCAACCGGTATTGCGAAAACAGCATTTGAAATCGTACAGGCAGGTATTGAAGATCCTGAGATATTTGAGTTGATTGGATTATTGGAAGAAGGGATAGGGGCAGATCGTATTAGCGATATGCTCTTGTCGATACTGGATGCTGATTTTTTAGCTTATACGCATAATATCTCTCAAAAATTAAAACTACCGGTACAAGAATATGTACATGAAGGAATTACATATCGAATTCCACATTACCAAGACGAGCCAGTCGCTTTTGTGCCTGAAAAATTTATCGTTGCATTGCCAATAGCACTGGATCGTGATGATATCAGCCGTGTATGTGCTCATAATGAAGAACTGAGAAATCGTGTGAATCGAATTATCGGTCGAGCAATGGGACAAGGTAATGTGATCACCAAACAGCAATTTAAAAATCTGATTTTAAAAGAACCAGAACTTGCGCAAGAGCTTATAAAATTGATCAAATCTAAAATCAATACCCCTTATAATTTTGATGAAGACCCTGCCGGTGAATTGATATGGCAAGAATTAGCCTCTGAATTTTCCTCAACCTATCCTATTGCATTAGATAATCAAAGCAGTCCGATTGATACCGTTAAAACGATTTGTGGTCATTATCAAGATTTGATAGAAAACAATGGGCTTTTCAAATTTTTCCATAATGAAGATGGAACACACAAAAATGAGGCTTTTGCCCAGATGTTATTTTTTGGCATTGCACAAGCATACTGTCAGGCTAATAATCTCGATTTGAGTCCAGAAAGTAATGCTGGTAGAGGACCGGTAGATTTTAAAATAAGCCGTGGCAGTGATGTCAAAGTGAATGTTGAAATGAAGTTATCAACCAATCGATTGTTGCATGGCTATCAAAGTCAATTGCCTATTTATGACAAAGCTGAAAAAACGACGAACAGTATATTTCTTATCATCTTACTTTACAGACAAAATATGGGGAAAGTTCGGGCAGTATGGAATTACAAGAGAAAATATGAGACTTTAGATAATAAGCTTCCTGAGATTATTGTAGTGGATGCTACAATGAAAAAATCAGCGAGTAAGAGTTAAAAGATGGCAAAAGTCAAACAGCAAAGCAACCCGTATTCAACAGGTTCAGGCGGTGCATTTTTTGAAAATAATGTACAAACTGCATTTGCTGTCTTAATGCTTACAGATGGTTTTTCACCTTGCTTGCCCAATTGGCCAATTATTAAAATCAAATTTCAAGCAAAGCATGCAGGCTTTGAAACAGATGACTTTGTTGTTTATGCACATGATACTATAGGTCAGAAAAAGGCCAAGCTCTTAATTCAAGTGAAGCGTTCAATAACAATTTCGGAAGATAATAGTACATTTGAAGATGTCATCAATGCCGCTTGGAGTGATTTTAATCGATCAGATTTTGTCATAGGTGTAGATGCAATTGCGTTAATTACTGGTCCATTAAGTACCACGGACATAGAAAATACACGTACTCTTCTTGAGTGGGCACGAGAAATGGAGACAGCGGAAGAGTTCATAAATAACGTCAATACTGCTAATTTTAGTAATCAGCAAAAGCGAAACAAACTACAAGCCTTTCAGACTCAACTTCAGAAAGCAAAAGATGATTCTTCTTTGTCAGATGAAGAACTTTGGCATTTTTTACGGAGTTTTCATCTTTTGGGGTATGACCTTGATGTAAAATATGGTGTTCATAGATCCCTATTACAATCCTTGATCGACCAACAAACAATGGGACAATCTAACGTCTTTTGGTCACTTGTTTCAAAAGAAATACAATATGCAAATCAAAATGCAGGAACGCTTACAAAAACTGATTTTTCAAATGAAATTTTGTCACTTTTAAAAGAATCAGTAGAGATAAAAAACCCCTTTGTAATGTCGTCTGAAATGCATCTTCCAACGTCTCTTAATCAAGCAGAGTTTTTGACTGTCTTATTGATCGGACAATGGGATGAAGCAAACGAACATGATCGACACATTATCGAATTAATGTCGAATGAAAGCTACAATACTTGGATCGTGAAAATAAGAGAGCTTCTTGATATTGCAAATAGCCCATTGAAATTAAAAAACAATCATTGGAGTGTTCAAAATAGATTTGAATCACTAGTGCAACTTAATGGATCAATTTATGATGAACATATTGACCGTTTTCAACAGTGTGTTAAGGCAGTTTTGAATGAAATAGATCCAAAATTTGATTTATCACCTGATGAAAGATTTAGTGCACGCATTTATGGAAAAACAATGCTTCATTCGGATTTGTTACGAAAAGGTATTGTAGAAACACTAGCTTTTCTCGGTGCAAAGAATTCAATATTCCATCGATGCTCTCAGTTTAAAATTCAAAGAGCTCTTGTTCTTTCTGTAAGAGAAATTCTTGGAACTCATGATTGGAAAAAATGGGCAACATTAAACCCTTATTTGACTTTGTTGGCAGAAGCTTCACCTGAAAGCTTTTTGGAAGCTGCTGAAGAGGGGATGGTGGAATCTTCACCTTTTAAACAATTGTTTGCTCAAGAAGGGGATGGTATTACTGGTGAAAATTATTTAACGGGCCTATGGTGGTCACTAGAGGGACTCTCGTGGGAAGAAGATCATTTAGCGCAAAGTATTTTATTGTTAGGCGAACTTGCAGTTATTGACCCTGGGGGTAAATGGGCAAACCGTCCCTTGAATTCACTAATGACAATTTTTTTGCCATGGCGTCCACAAACTTTTGCTAGTATAGAGAAAAAAACGATCGCGATCAAAGCTTTAGTAAAAGAAATACCTGAAATCGGTTGGAAACTATTACTATCTCTTTTGCCAAATCGCCATCAAATTACCAGCGGATCACATAAGTTTCATTGGCGTTATGCTGTTCCTGAAGAATTTGGAAAGGTAACTCATGCGGAATATTGGGAACAAGTTAAAATTTATTCTAAATTACTTGTTGACATGTCTAATGATTCTTTTTCTAGAAAATTAGAGCTGGCAAGTCAAATGGATCATCTGCCGGCAGAAGCATTTGATGATTTTATTGAAGTTTTGAATTCAATAATATTAGATGAATTAACACATGATGAACAATACTTTTTATGGCAAAAATTATCTGAACTGGTAAAAAGACACAGTTTTTATGCTAATACAGAATGGGCAATGTCATCAGATCGAATTGAGAAAATTGAATGTGTTTCCAGAAAATTCGCACCTACTGACCCATTAATACGCTATCGTGAACTCTTTAATGGTAAAGATCATGAAATGTATTCAAAGGAAAGTTATGAAATTCAACAAAAAACATTAATTCAAAAACGATTCGAAGCGATAGCTGATATTTATAATTACGGTGCACTTGAAGAGGTTTTAGCATTTTCCGAAACAGTACAATCCCCGTTTGATGTTGGTTGGGCGTTAGCATCAACAGTGGAAATGATTGATCTAAATAATTTACTTAATGCAACCGATAAAGCACTTGTTGACACTGCACGTGGTTTTGTGTTTGGAAAATTTTATAAAGATGGGCAAGAAAAGGTTGATAGTTTAGATTTTTCAGGATGGCAACAAGAGTCAATAGCAAGATTTATGACTTGCCTTCCATTCACAATGCATACATGGTTATTGGTAGAAAAATATTTACATGAGAGTGAAGTTTATTATTGGAAAGAAGCACGTGTTAACCCATGGGATACAGAACAAAATATAGCTTATGCCATCGAGAATTTGATTAAATACTCACGTTTTCATGAAGCGTTATTTTGCTTAGATTTTATGATAGATCATCAATCTAATTTAGATAAAGAATTAGCAGTCAATGTTGTAAAGTCTTTATTGAAATCGGATAATTTTGCTCAACTTGATACCTATTATCTTACAAATGTTATTACAAAGCTACAGAATAATTCTGAAGGAATTGAAGATGAACTATTTTATATAGAATGGAATTTTTTACCTTTATTGGATGGTTACCATGGTGCTACACCAAAAATTTTGCAACAAAGATTGGCGAATCATCCTGAATTTTTTTCTGATGTTATTCAACATATTTATCGTTCAACAAAACTCTCCGAACCACTGCCAGAAAGTACAGAAGAACAAAAGCTTATTGCAAAAAATGCTTATGACCTTTTGTCTAAATGGAAACACGTTCCAGGTATACAAAAGGATGGAACTTTTAACCCCTCTAAATTTTTGGAGTGGATTAACGAAGTCAAGAGAATTACTGAGGAGTCAGGACATTTGGATATCGCTATGACCAAAATAGGTTACGTTTTAATTTATGCTCCTGAAGATTCCTCTGGATTATGGATCGATAAAGTTATCGCAGATGTCTTGAATGCTAAAGACGCTAAAGAGATGCGTGAAGGCTTTATTCTGGGATTCCACAATGATCGTGGAGTACATTGGATTGATCCTACAGGAGCACCAGAGCGTGATTTGGCTGAACAATATCTTTCTAAAGCAAATGATATTGAAAAGGAAGGCTTCGTTAGATTGGCCTCCAGTCTTAAAGAACTTTCTCAAGATTATGTATGTGAGATGGAACGTGTGATTGAGCAATATACAAGAGGTGAAGAAGAATGAATAGGTGTTTTCTCTTATCTAACGAACAAAAAATTGAAATTCTCGATGACGTTTTAATGGTTAATGGTAAAGTATATACCGAAAGAGCCAAAGAAGCAGGAGAAGAAGTTAATGTCGAGTACAGATTACCTGACAAAACCGAAGATGAAATCATCACAAAAGCCTTAGAATTAACTCGAACCTTTTACAAAAAGAGACTCGAAAAGCTTTTACCGGCAGAACAACTTTTTGCACTTACCGGTGCAGGTAGTTCCATAGGCTTTGGTGGTAAAAGCATGGCTGGTTTATGGGATGAGATTGATGTAGTTAAATCATTTGAAGCTTATGTGGATGAGATAGGGATTGAACAGGCTCTTTTTGATCATAAAGATCTTGAGAGTATTTTGTCCCGCGCAAAACTCTACTTAGCTTTTAAGCCAAATGATACATTGGAAAAGCTCATTGAATGCATAGAAGAGACAATCAAAAATCTGTGTAATTTTAAATTAGAGGATACTTCTACTCATTTAGAGTTTATCAAGCATCTGACAAGCCGTAAAAGCAAACAAGGGCGTCTCAAAGTGTTTACGACCAACTACGATACGGTTTTTGAACAAACGGCCTCTGAGGGTAGCTATGTTGTGATTGATGGGTTTTCATTTACACAGCCGCGTCGATTTAATGGCAAGTATTTTGACTATGACATCGTGATTAGAGAGAACAGCCGTATAGCAGCTGATGAGAACTTCGCATCAAATGTATTTCATCTTTACAAATTGCATGGTTCAGTTAACTGGGAAATACGTGGAGAAGAGATATTACAAGTCGAGAATCCAGCTAAAGCAATGATGATTTATCCAAATAACAATAAGTATGAATCATCTTATGAACAACCGTATTTTGAGATGATGGGACGATTGCAATCTGAACTCAGAAAAAAAGGGACTACGACACTCATTGTCATAGGTTTCAGTTTCGCCGATAAACATATTTTTACGATGATCAAAGAGGCACTAAACTATAACGCTAGTCTAAATTTAATGATTATCGAGCCATTCATTAATTCTATAACGAATGAAAATTTTACATATCTTCATACATATGCACAAAAAAGTAGCCAAGTGACAATAGTCGGCGAATTTTTTAAAGAGTTTGTAGGGCAATTACCAAAAAACGGCTATTTTGGGTCCCATGAGGTGGCCAATGGCTAAACAGCCGTTCGACAATGAAAAATTTGTCGGTTATATCTCAAGAGTTAGCCCTTATTTCTCAACTATACATTTCCCTTCCTCAAAATTACTAAAAAAGTTTTGGCATTTTCATGAAGAGCTTACAGGTGGGATTGTCGGTCAATATGTAGTAATCGAAGGTGAAAATTACGGATTCCTTGGACGCATTCAAGAAATATCTTTACCGGAAAAAGAGCAGATTTTTTTAGGTGAAAATTCTTTTTATAACTCTGATTTTCACCCCCAAGGGAAATTAGAAATACTGCTTTCATTTAGCTATTTCAGTGTAGATATTGATAAAGGCTTAGACCGTTATCCGGCAGTAGGTTCCAAAGTATATCTATGCTCATCCGAGCTATTGAAAGAGCTATTTTTAAAAGCAAAAGAGAGTGGGAAAACTTTTGACATCGCAGAGCTAACTGATCACCTCCGAACATCTATACCACTTGATCCGAATGATCTTTTTGGACGGCATTGTGCAATTGTCGGGACAACAGGAGGTGGTAAAAGCTATACGATCGCAAGGATATTGGAAGAATTTTTAAATAAAAGTAAGTCAAAAGCAATTTTGATTGATGCGACTGGGGAATATCAAAATTTTTATGATTTGCCACAAGTGAAAGCAGTAAAATTCGGTGATCTACATGAAAGTACATTCTTTCATTATTCGAGGTTACGGACAATGGATTTTATAGCTTTATTCAGACCATCCGATGGAGTACAAAAGCCCAAGTTATTAGAAGCTTTTAAGAGCTTAAAAGTTGTAAGCGCTGCATATAAAAATAATGGATACGCTGGAAATGTGTACAAAAAAGCAAATACAATTAAAAAGCATTTTTATGATTTGTATAATTCGAATAAAAATATAGTTGAATCTAGTGTTGCTGACTTTAATATCCAAAATTTGACACATCAAATAAGCGAAGAATGTTTTAATAACAATGCTGGTGAAGCTGTATTTGGTGATTATGAAAAAAGGGAAAAGAGTAATCTTATAACAATGATCAGTAGAATAGAGAGTATCTTGCATGATCAAAAGTGGAAGAAAATTTTTGGTTTTGATAAACAATCAATAGATGAAAATGAGTTTAATAAACAATTAGAGAACTTTTTGAGTATTGAGAATGAAAAAAGTCTATTTATTATCTCTCTAAAAGATGTATATTTTGAAAAAGGATTACGAGAAATTTTGGTGAATGCTATCGGAAGCTATTTGCTTGAAGAAGCGCGTACGTATAAATTTAAAGAATCACCTGTTGTTCTTTTCGTAGATGAAGCACATCAATTTTTACAAAAAACAATCAATGATGAATCCTTTGCTGAATTAGAATTAGATGCATTCGACAAGATCGCAAAAGAGTGTAGAAAGCATGGTCTATTTTTGTGTATTTCAACACAAATGCCTAGAGATATTCCTATCGGGACGTTAAGTCAAATGGGTACATTTATCGTTCATCGTTTGATCAATGAGTTCGATAGAAGTGTGATTGAGAAAGCATGTGCAGAAGGAAATAAAGACTCTTTGGCATATCTACCAATGCTCAAGGCTGGAGAAGCTTTATTGGTCAGTATCGAGCTGCCTATGCCGATTATGATTAAGATAAAAGAACCAACGATTAAACCGCATTCTGAAACGCCGAAACTATTGTAAATGAAATTAAATCAAAGTGAGTTTTAATGGAACAAGCAAATACTACTGAGAAAACAACTTTTTCTATTTCTGATTTTTTTGGATTGAAACAAATTGCTTCTTTCGCATCCCTAGTTGTTTCATTAGCTGTCATCATGGACTATATAACTGTAACAAACTTATTTAATATGGGAACAGGAGTTTTTATAACAGCACATCCTGTTTTAAATAACCCCATTGCTATCGCCCTATTGACTTTATTACCTGCTCTGACTATTATATTTTCCATTTTTTTGACAATGTTTGCATTTTTTGATCATAAATACATAGAAAAGTTTTATGATAATTCTCGATTTTTGTCGGTAGCTAGCTTAGTAATAATTTTGATATTTATTCATTTACATGGTTTTGTTTTTTTGGATTATCTTGACCATATTGAAATGTTGAAGAACTTTATGTCGTTTATAATTGCGAATATAGTAATAGTATTTTTAATATGTTATCTATTTACAATTTATCTCTTTGGATTGCTTGGAAAAATTATTGAAACCTATAAAAATCCAGTTCTTATATTTATTTTTACTATTGGAATGTATCTTCTGGCGATAGTTATATCTACATATAGTTATGAAAGAAATATCTCATTTATTTTTGCTTTTTTTAGTACATTCAGTCTTGGTATTTACATTTATTATAAATATATTGTGATGCCAATTTTAGAAAAAAACACTATGTTTAAAGAACGTTTTAAAATCGCTTCTTATAGTATGATTTTTGCTTCTTTTGTGATGCTAGGAACTGCATATATAAATTTTGAGATATGGAAAGATGAATTAAAACCCGATTGGTCGATAGGGATTATAAATAAAAAATTTATGCTTGAAAACAAGCAAAAATGTACACTGATTGGTGCTGAGCAAAATATAACGATCTCAAAATTTGATGATCAGCATAAAACTTATTTTTTACGAATTCCAATGGCAGAAAATATTTACTGGTTTTTTGAAAATGATGCTAATACATCTGTCATAAAAGTGAGTGTTGCTGAGAAGCAACCTGACAATAGTTTTCAACTTATAGATATGCAACAATATGAAAAAAATACTCAATAAGATGATTTTTACTCAAATAAAACCCTCTTCACAAACCCTATTTTAACTGCTTAAATTTCCAAAATAGTGATTTGTCCCCATAGAATTATGTAAAAACTTGTAAAGTGATGTGTAAACTTGATGTAAAGTTTTGTGTAATTTTGACAAACATATAAAATGTAAAGTTTATGCAATCAAACTTCCTTCATACCGAAGTTTGTAGATGATCAAAAACTCCAGAAGGAAACGGAGTAAAAACGATGCATCATGCAGTCCAGTAAAGTGCGCCTTGCTGCACTTTACAAAAAATCTTCTAAAATTTCTCATATTTTATTTTTTTAATCTCGTTGTGATAAGTGTAGCCTCGTCTTGGAAGCAGGCATCGGTTCGCTCAGTTATTGATCTGCGCTTTATCGGATTATTTCAAAATCAGACAAAACCCGTTTCCGATTTTTGGGTATCAAAATTTATAGCGACTCAACATCAAACCTATGACAGAGATAGGAATAAACGATTTCAATTACAGAGACAAACATGAGAGGATCAGTCGACTGGCAGAGTGCCGAATTGGTAAAAGCAATTTTTGTAGAAGGTGCCAAAAAAGAAGAACGCATTGACCCATGTCATCCCAATAATAAATGTGTCTCAAGTTTCAAGACGATGGAAACGTACCGTTCTGTTTGGAACAACGCTGGGCACTGGATGAAAGAATTTTATAGCATTAAAGATTTTGAACAAATTACTGCCGAACATATTGAAGCATATATGCTTTATAAAATCGAATATTACCCATCAAAAGCGTATCTTCAAAAAATTTCAGCAGCTCTTGGAAAATTAGAAGTAGCACTCAAACGTTATACACAACAAAAATATGGTGAACCACGTAATTATGATTTTGGAGTACGTCAAATTCAACTCAATTTAGCCAGGAATCTAAATCGTGTGTATGACGGATACCACAGCCGAATTTATAAAGAACCGGAAAAGTTGATTGCAATGCTTACAAACCCTAAGCACATGATAGCAGCTTCTATTCAATTGCATGGGCTTGCAAGGGCAGAGGGGTGTACGTTGATTCGTTCTGAACAGATGCATGGATATCGTTTCGATCCGATTTCTAAAAAGGAGATTGGAATCATTCAAACCAAAGAAAAGGGAGGGAAAGTTGGTGATGTATTTGTAGATGTCGACACGTATCGACAAATCGAGGAAATCATCAAAAAAGAAGGACGATTTAAAATCAACTACAAAAGTTATGCGGAAGATATTCGAAATGCTTGTGCGACATTGCAGATAGAGTGTCATGGATCACACGGATTTCGTTGGACGGCGGCTCAACGTAGAGTTCGAGAGTATCAAAAGGCAGGGTATTCTTATGAAGAAGCACTTCAGGGTGTTTCATGGGAAATGAAGCACTTTAGAAGTTCGATAACAGAACATTACCTAGGATGATATTAATTAATAAAAGGAAATGAATTATGGATAATATGATTACAGAATCAAAAGAAACAGTAGCAATACGGCTCAAGGAATATGTGGATGATAACTTGGATCGTCCGTTCCAATTATATGTGTATGAAGAGATTGTATTTCTATTCACACGTCCTTTTTTGTGTAGATATAATAAAAGCGATTTTACTGATGCCCTAGCAGAACAAAATGCATTAGCCGAATCGATTCAAGCCTACTTTGATGATGAATTTGAAATCAAATTTCCTATCGATATTACGATTGAAATCGTAAAAATAATTTCATATTGGAGTGATCCTGAAAATGGATACGAATGATGTTATCAAATAGCGATCGATTGGTCAGTGTTTTTCGTTAATGTCAATATTCGATCAACCCATACAGGTGAAATGCCGTATTCGGCACTCATCGGACGTAAATAGTCATTTTTGACTGCGAGAGTATGGTCGATAATGTCACCGGCATTTCGAATATTGAACTCATCGGCGATTTTAATCAAATGTTTGTGGTTGATTTCACTTACAGGTTTATAATCGAATAACATCTGATGTTTTGCCGATGGGACAAATGTTAGATCATATGCAGGGGATGCTCTCCATGTACCGTTGTTATCCATGAGATACGAAAAGTTTTTTGAATGATCATCCCTATTGGCGAAAACAATGTTAAAGATCATAATTCGATAGAGGTTAATCATATCTTCATGTGGAATATTGAGTTTTAGTCCGACGCGGAAAAGATTGGTATAGTCAAACGTCGTTTCAGCGGGATTATGATGCATGAGCCCCGAGAGGGAATGCATGTGCAATCGTTCTATATGGTCATTTTGTTTCAGAATGTCGAATCGTTCTACTGCGAAATGGTTACCGCCGTTGCCATCGTCGATTAGGTATGTTTCGGGGATTGTAATACTGCATTTGCGTGCGAGGATGGAGTAGATATATTCCGTAACGGTTTTTGAGAGGTTAAGCTCATCGTAGAGTGTTTTAGATTGTGGTTCACGGGTATAGAGTAAATTATCAAACTTCACGATTGCGTGGACGAATCCATCGGGTAACGGGTCGCTTTTTTTGCCGACATACATACTTTTTTGATTCGGGTTCAATCCGACGATCGCTTTGGGTTGAGCACCGCCGGCTGCCGAGTTGGATAGGGCAATGATTTTTTCAAGCTCAAATTCGCTTTCGCCAAAGAGTGCTTTTTTGGTCTCTTCGTAAAGTTCTGCCATTTGAAAAATAGCTTGAGTGTTTTTGGAGCGCTCATGTAATTTTTCAGGCTCATACGTCAATGCTCCCATCGTATTGCTGCCGAGAATTTGTAATTTTTCGATAGTTGTCGGAGTCTTTTTAAAATGACGGATAAAAAACTCTTCTAAAAAAGTGTTCCCGTATTTTCCCGGTAAACTGTCACTGATGAGCCCAGGCAACCCGTATTGGTGCTCAAGATGAGAAAAATTATACGGCTCGCCCATCTTGGTGATTTTAATCGGGGAGAAGGGAAGGGTATTCGTAGGATTCATGATGAAATCGTAGGTTCCCTTATCGTTTTCTATAATTTTGGCTATGGTTTCACCCCATGCTTTGACTATCAGTGTATCGTTTACCATTTAATCGCCTTTTTAGGCAAGAGGATCGATTCTAGCTCCTCGATCCGTCCGAGTCTTTGCATGATGATAATAAAATTTTGAAACGAGATCTCTCCGCTTTGTTCGAATCGCATATAGGTTCCAAAGGGTATACCCGAAAATTCGGCAAACTCTTTTTGGGTCATTTTGGTCGTTTTTCGCAACGCTTTGGCTCTGCGACCTATTTCATGTGATATTTCTGTGGAAGAATGAAGTTCGAAGGTATCCATGTGAAACCTTTAATCAAATATGATTAGTATTGTACTATTTATTTAATAATTAATCAAATATGATTTATATATCTAATGTTTATATGAAACTCTTGATTTCTTTGTCGAAAAACCTCAAAATTTAGTTTCCGACTGATACTACAATCCGACACTGTTTTTCGCATAGATTATTGCAGTTTTTTTGGCTTTAAAAGTAGGGGAGGGATGAGTGTACGAAAAACACTTGATTTCTACTCTTTTACTAATTCCTAAATTCACTCAGATCCGGCGGTATGGCGTGATCAGCGATGTATTCATCGACTTTGCCGTTATCGGCATCTCTTGCACACCACGCTTTGATGGTTTTGCGCTCTTCTTTAAACTCATATAGCGGGACACTCATTCCACAGTTGTGCTCAACGCAGTAGATGTGGATTGACAAACCGTCTCATACCGCGTAAGTCATCTGAGGGAAAAAGATTTTGACATGTTTCGTCATTACGATCGATGGTTTCCCCTTTGCAAAAGAGGCGGAGGATTTGAGGTTTGGGACCGAATGAACAAAATACGACTGTTACTTCGCCGTGGTTTTCGATGTCACGTGCGGTACGGTTACCGCTTCCGGCGTAGTCGAGAAAGAGCGCTTCGTTGTCTCCAGTTACACGAAAGCAGTTATATCCCCGAGGACTGAGATTTACCTCTTTGCCGCTGCAACTGGCGATGAAAAATATCTTCTGCTCTGCGATAAAAGTTCTGTCGACTTCGTTCAGTGATGCAGCTTGGGTACCCATATTTTGCCTTTATATCTTTACTGATATTGTATCAATCCATGCTTGTGTACTCATAACGTTGCTAAATCGAAACGCCTGTTCGACTAGGGTTGCGCGGTGTAGCTCTTCCGCCGTCGCTTTCCCACCTTTGTTTTCAAATGCCAGCGTTCCCGTCGCATCCGACAAAAATTCGACGTTAAAACCCAAATGATGCGCGTATCGTGCTGTCGTATCACAGCAGTGCTGTGTCATATAACCGCTGATGACGACGGTGTCTATGTAGTTTTTACGAAGCCACGCTTCCAAATCGGTACCGACAAACGAACTCGCCATCGTTTTTTCTATCGTATGTGATGCTTTGATATTTTTGACACTTTCGTGAAGCTCCCATCCCTCCGTCCCTTTAACAAATGCTTTTGCCTTTGCGGTATGTTGTACCATGATGATAGGGATATGCGCATCGCTCGCCGCTTGGATCGCGGGAACGATGTTCGAGGTGCTGTTGTGCGGATAGGTCACGGGGAGTAGTCCCGTAAAATATTCGTTTTGGACATCGATGACGAGTAATGCACGCTTTTTAGTGTTTTGACTTTTGATTGGGAGGGTATCGGCAATGACACCGCTCGCGGCAAAAAGAGTCGCTATTTTGAGTGCATTTCTACGATTCATCCGTTATTCTCTATCTTGAACGTATTAAAAATAATATCCGTCGCCAACATCCGAGTCGCATGAGCTACTGCATCGAGAATATCGCTGTCACTCCATCCCATCTCCCGTAATGTATCCAAATCGTTTGTGCTAACTCCGTGGGCGTTGCGTATCGCTTTGATCGCGAGGTTGAGCATCGCTATTTCACGTTCAGGGAGGTTTGCGGAATTTGGATCTTTACGCATCTCAGCGACTTGTTCAAACGTCCATCCCGCCATATTTATCAACATCCCCGTATTGTAATCGATACAAAATTGACACTCTTCACCACTAGAGACCATGATGCGAATAGCGGCGAGCAGAGGCATCGAGAGGGTAGGGTGATTAATATAAAATCGGATGAAATCCATTTGCTGACGTAACAATTCAGGGCTGACGCTGAAAAGCTGTGCATTGTTGCCGACGGTTCCGCGCATCGTTTCGATGAGTTTATAGAGTTTTGCTAACTCACCGGTTGCTTCGGATGGTGCTATGGTTTGAATGAGTGGCATGAGAAATCCTTTTGGATGATGTTGACTGTTTGGTCAAGTGGCATTATAAAACGATTTGACCGAATAGTCAAGTCGTGTGCTATAATTTCAAAATGGAACAAAATACACGACAAAAATTGATTGACGCAACGTATGAAGAGGTCTACTCGCACGGCTATCAAGGTGCGGCACTCGCCGATATACTCTCCAATGCGGGAGTGCATAAAGGATCGATGTACCACTTTTTCCCGAATAAAAAAGAGATGGCATTATCGGCGATAAAAGAGAAGATGGGGGAACGGTTCGCAACCCGTTACCAAGCGATCAAAGAGTCGGATGGGCATTATCTGGAACAGTTTTTTGCGATGCTACGAGATGGGAATATTCGTGATTTCAAACGGGGATGTCCGCTCGCAAATCTGGTGCAAGAGATGTCCAATATCGATGAGGATTTTGATCGTACTCTCAAAGTGATCTATGCGCAGTTTCGTAAAATACTCAAATCGATCTACGATGCGGCGATTCGTGCCGGAGAGATGCGTGAATGCGATACACGAAAACTTGCCCTTTTTTCGGTTTCATTACTCGAAGGGGCGCTCCTCTCGGCGAAAGCATCGGGAGAGCCGCAGGATTATTTTGATTCGGTCGAGATACTGATTGAGTATATTGAGAGTTTTCGAAAAAAATAATTTGCAATAAACGATATTATCCGTTACAATTTCAACAACACATACAAAGGAGAGACCATGAAAAGTCATACTATGTCTATTTCACAACCCATTACGGATAACCGTATCGCGAGCTTCTCTCTCCTCCTGCTGAACCTGCTGTAATTTCCACTTTTTCAATTTCTTTTTTTAATTTTTAGTTTTGCTATTTAGGGCGCAGTGCGTCCGTATTTTGGCTTTTTTCATTGTCACATATAAGGATATTTCCATGCATACGCATACAAAATACACACCGTATCCAACGGTAAAATTGGATAAAAGAGAGTGGGCGGATAAAAGCCCTACAGTTACACCACGCTGGGCCAGTACCGATTTACGAGACGGTAATCAAGCGTTGGCCAATCCTATGGGGATTGGGCAAAAGATCGCCTACTTCAAAGCGTTGGTCGAGTTCGGATTCAAAGAGATCGAGGTTGCCTATCCCAGCGCGTCGCAGACAGAGTTTGATTTCTGCCGTCGTTTGATCGAGGGAGGGTTGATTCCTGAAGATGTCACTATTGGGGTGCTTGTCCCCTCGATAGAGCGTCATATCATTCGCAGTTTTGAAGCATTACGTGGTGCGAAGCGGATCACTATGCACCTTTATAACCCGACTGCGTCCAATCAGCGTGACGTTGTTTTCAGACGGAGCAAAGAGGAGATCATTGCTTTGGCATTGCAGGGGGTCGTGTGTATCAAACGTGAAGCACAGAACTTTGGCGGAGAGGTGGTGTTTGAGTATTCGCCAGAGAGCTTTTCACAAACCGAGTTGGATTTTGCCCGTGATATTTCCAATGCTGTTATCGAGGCGTGGCAACCGACGCAAGAGCATCCGATGATCTTGAACTTGCCTAATACTTTGGAGGCGTGTTCGCCCAACATCTATGCCGACCGTATCGAGTGGATGTCTAAGCATTTAAAAAATCGTGAGAGCGTCATCATCAGCGTACATCCGCATAATGATAGAGGATGCGCCGTAGCGAGTGCGGAGTTGGCGGTATTGGCAGGTGCACAAAGAGTCGAGGGGACGATGCTCGGCAACGGTGAACGGGCAGGGAATGTCGATATTATCACGTTGGCGTTCAACTACTTTTCCCAAGGGATCGATCCGTGCTTGAGAGTAGACAAAGTCGATGAGATATTGAGCCGTATTACGAGTATAACAGGGATGAGCATTACCGAACGTCACCCCTATGTGGGATCGATGATCTATACCGCATTTTCAGGCACCCACCAAGATGCTATCAAAAAGGGGATGGAACATCATAGAAAGCAAAATAGTCCACGATGGGAAGTACCCTATTTGGCGATAGACCCTCGTGACATCGGCAGAGAGTACAAAGACTCGATCCGTATCAACTCCCAATCGGGCAAAGGGGGCGTGGCGTATGTGTTGAAAGAGATTTACGGTATCGAAGTCCCAAATGAGATGCAGACGAAGCTTGCCGACGAGGTAAAACGGATTTCGCAAAAAAGAGGGGGTGAGATCAGCAGTGACGAGGTGCTTGGGATTTATGAGGGGATGATGAAACGTAACGAAAACAGCTGGAACGCCTCAGAGTACACCAAACATGCGTCGTTTGTCTCGAATTTGGCATTACCCGTCGTCGATTTGCTTGCTCCGAGTGAGGATGAGGAAATCTTGGATTTGGGATGCGGTGAGGGGACGTTGGCACTTGAGATTCAAAAGAGCGGTGCAAAAGTAAAGGGGGTGGATTTGAGCCCAGAAATGGTGGAGAGTGCAAAAGCCAAAGGGATTGATGCCATGGTCATGAGTGCAACGGAGTTGGAGTTTCACAACCGTTTTGATGCTGTCTTTTCCAATGCGGTGCTCCATTGGGTAAAAGATAGCGAAACTGCCGTTCGAAACATCTATGAAGCATTGAAGAGAAATGGGAGATTTGTCGCGGAGTTCGGGGGATATGGCAATGCAAAAACGGTAGCCGATGCGATGAAAGAGGTGTTTAAAAACCACCCGGAATTTGGAGCATTTGAAGACCCGTGGTATTTTCCGAGTGTTGAAGAATACAGCGTAGTTTTGGAGTCTTGCGGTTTTAGAGTAGAATACTGTGAGTTGATCCCTCGACCGACCCCTGTGGATGATATTGCCAACTGGATTGATCTTTTCGCCAATGGGGTAACGGCTCATTTGAACCGTGAAGAGTTCACTATGTTCAAAGAGGAAGTTAGAAGGGTTACGAAACCTAAGTTGTACGATGAGAACAACGCTTAGCATGTTGATTATGTCAGGTTGAGAGTTAGAGCTATAAAAGGAAAATGATGATTGATACAGAATTTGCAGAGCGTTTCGTCCATGAGTGGGTCGAGGCGTGGAATAGCCACGATTTAGAGGCGGTATTATCGCATTACAGTGATGATTTTGAGATGAGTTCGCCGTTTATCATCGCGTTTAGCCCAGATTCGGGAGGGACGCTCAGGGGCAAAGAGGCGGTCGCTCAGTATTGGGCGGTGGCATTAGAGAAATTCAGCGATCTGCATTTCGTGCTGGATAGTGTATTTGTCGGGGCGGATTCCGTTGCCGTTTCATATACGTCGGTGTTGGATAAAAAGGCGGTGGAAGTTTTCTTTTTTGATGAGAACGGTAAGGTGGTTAAAGCGGCGGCGCATTATTATTGAAACGTTAAGTCGTATTTATTGAACCTCATGGATGATATTTAGCCTCTCGTTTGCCGATGGCGGTTCAAAAAATGCAGTGACATGATTGAACATTGTTTCGTTATCAAACTGTGCCCGTTCAGGCTGTTCGGTTCTTCTCTTGGCGATTTGAGACAAGCATTGCTCATTACTTAAATCGAGAAAAATCATCTCGTGTTCGCAACCGATTTCTATGCAGAGTTGTTTAAACCATGCTCTTTGACGCACCGTATTTGCGGGAAAATCCATTACCACATTTGTACCTGTATTGAGGATTTGTTGCACATGTGATTTCACAAACGGCTTAATAATTGCGGAAAATTTCAAATAATCTTCAAAGGAGTTAATCTGATCGGGATAATGCGCTACGAGCCAATCATCCTCTGATAAAAGTATCGCATTTTTTTCAATAGTGAGGGCTTTTGATTTTGTCGATTTTCCTGCTCCCATCTTTCCACAGAAGAAAGTTAATGTTCCTTTTTTGTTCAAAAATACTCCTTTTAGATATAAGATTTAATTGATGCAATGAAAGGTTATAGGTATCACCTGACCCCTTTACTTTTACTTGTTACTCGTGTTATGTACTTGGGAAGTTACTTCCATTAGAGTCAGCCTCTTGTAATGCTGCACCCAGACGTAAAATTTCATCCATAAGTGGTTCTATTTTATATTCACCATCAAGTAGACGGAATATGCCGCAATCGACAAAGAATGCGCGGAAGAAATGTCCTGCAACGCCATCCTCATTTGGACGAGGCCCTACAAATTCCGGGAATATATAACCGACTAGCCCAGATGACAAATAAGCATCCAACCGTTCATCAAAGTGTTCAATAGCATTTCGTAACTCTCTAGCTTGCAAAGGATTACCGTCATTTACATTAAAGGCTTCACGGAGATGCTTACCTCGTTCTTCATGTCCTTTACGAACAGGCCAGAAGTATCGCGAAAGTGCAGCACCTTGTACTACAATGTTTTGCAACTCATTCAGTATGGCGTGGGTAGGTAAATTTCTGAGATCTTCTTCAGTTACTTCGTGAGGGAGTTTCTCAAATACTGAGTCGACACGTGCAATAGAACGGGCAGCCGATTGGCAATTAAAAAGCATGCTTTGGATATAGAATGTTTGATATAGTCCAAAAATTTTGCCATCTACGATCACTGATTTATTCTCCTATAGACATAACGTTTAAAATGAGCAATCAAAAATCGCCGTGGGTTTTTGATTGGTATCCTTTTGTTTGGTGGGTTACCAACGACCAGGACCTTTCATTGTGTAAGATTGACTGCGAGTAGGCTCTTGTTTTAATTTAATAGATAGTTCCACTTCTTTACTAAACTCTTCAAGTGTTAAACATTTTGTTATTTGCCCATCATTAGTGACACCTGCAACAAAACTATAGCCACCTGAACCTCCTTCAACTTTTGAACCTTTTTTGTACTTCAAAAATACATCTAAATAGTTCTTAAATTCATTGGTTCCTATACCATATTGTAGAGTTTTGGTAATTTGTGATATATCTTTTTCTGAAAAATATGTTTGAGCACGGAGATCAATATTTTTCGACTCTTTGTTTAATTTCCCATACACGATAATGTGGTGTGTGTCTTTTTCTGAAAGTTCTTTTTTTGCTTCATAATAATTTTCAAATTTATCTTGTTCAGAGGCTATAGAACTTTTGTCTTTTTTGAACTCAATTAGTACCCAATAATTATTATTTGAAAAAATGGCATCCCCCGCTTTTTCTTCATTTCCATCTAATGGAGCTACAAAATCATCTAAATGGATAAACTCTTTAATAAATTTATACTCAATAGTCTTTTCCCACCATTTCATTTTTAAATTTTTCCTTTTAATGTTTTTTATTCATTAGTTAACGTTTGAGTTAAGAAGTAAGTTCACTATAGTGTTAACTATTTCTTTCTAAGGTTTTGTTAGATGATTCACCACGAATAGTTTTTTTAAATTGTTTTTTAGATTTTCCATTAAAGTATCATAATTGGCTTTGGAATCTCTATTCTGTTCAATGATATTATCAAAATTATCATATACTGCCAACTGATTTATTTCTTGTTCTGATTTATTACGTAATTGCATCAACTTTTTCTTTCCAAATTCAAACTCTTCAAATTTTCTAATTATTTTCATTAGACCTTCGTAGTGAGTACTTTCAATTAATAATGAACTTTTTTCGATTGAAACTTTTGCATTATATAAATTTGTAGAAAACTTTTTGAGATTCTTCCCATTTGCAGAATCCCATAAATCATCCGCAGAAATTTTTAAATCAATTAATGAACTCCATAATTCATTATATAGTTCAAATTGTTTTGAATTGTATCGATTTTTTGTATCTTTTATTTCGGAAAAAATTAAATCATTATTTTTTTGAATTTTGTCAAATTCAATTTGATAACTTTGTTTTACAGCCTCAATTTTTGATGTAATATCTGCAATATCTTCTCGTGTAGCAAGATTTTTACCTTTTTCTTTTAAGTATTGAACAAAGTAACTTGAAATCAATGCGATCAAAATTGACAATAATAAATAAATCCAATATTCGTCAAATTGTTCACCAATCGTTTTTTGAATTATAGTTCGCAATTCTTCTGGAGTCATAAATACCCTTTATTTTTTTTGTAATCTAATTCATTATTCATACCCAAAATATACCATTTTGCCAGAAATCCAATAGATTTTCAGAGATTTATAATATCTGCTATTAGAAATATCAAACCAATATATTACATAATGACATATTTTTAAACATTTTACATCGTTTTTCTTAAAAAGACTTCCGCAAACGCTCTAACCGCAGGTTCTATCTCCTCCAACTCAACCCCCCCAAATCCCATTCGTATCGCTTCCCATCCGATCAGAGAACAATCGTTGGTAAAATAGAGTTTGATTCCCGCTTCGTTGGCTCTTTGGCGTAAGAGGTTTAAATCTATCGGAACTGTCGGACGGATATTGATCGAGAGACCTCCTCCCTCACTGACAATCTCTATGTCATCACCCAAGTGTTTTATGAGAGCGTGTTTCATAAGATCGTGCTTTTTACGGTTTAGATTTCGCATCTTTCTCAGATGCCGTTCCCAATGACCCTCTTTTAAAAATAGTTCCAACGTCTTTTGGGTTGTGAGGCTGACGCGGGAAAAATAGCCGTGAAAAGCTTTGTAGTTTTCTAACAATCGGTGCGGAAGGACAATATAGCCGACCCGTAGAGCAGGGGAGAGAGCTTTTGAAAATGTCCCGATGTAAATCACTCGATCATCAGTATCGAGTCCTTGGAGTGAGGGGATTGGACGGGAGCGGTAGGTTAGTTCGCTGTCGTAGTCATCTTCGATAATGAATCCGTTATTCTCTTTTGCCCATGCGAGGAGTTTCAGACGGTTCGTAATAGGCATTGCAACGCCTGTCGGGTATTGATGAGATGGGGTGATATAGACGATATTTGCCTGAGAACGAATTAGATTATCTATACACAGACCGTTTTCATTCACTGCTATGGGTGAAACGTCATAATCGAATCGTTCAAATACGCTACGGGGGACAGTATATCCCGGATCTTCGATAGCGAAATGCGGATGAGTGTCTCGTAGGAGATCGGCAAGGATGTTCATGGAGTCGACGAAAGCTCCACCGATCACTATTTGAGAAGCGTCACAGACAACACCACGTGAGAGTGTGAGATAACGTGCAATCTCGACTCTGAGACTGTACTCTCCTTGTCCATCAGAGTATCCTCCCAAATCAAGTGTTTCATCAATTGCTTTGACAAATAGCCGTTTCCATAGTTTTAAGGGAAAGGAAGATTTTGCTTGTCGTGCAGGGAAAAAATCGTAGAGATAGGATGCAGTCGGATTTTCATTGATGGCTATTGGCTCAGGAATAGCAAAGGGTTGATAGTTTGCATCCGCGACGTAGTAGCCGCTTTTGGGGCGGCTCTCGATATACCCCTCGGCGTAGAGTTGATTGTACGCCGATTCGACGGTGTTTTTGCTGATACGGTACTCTTGGGAGATTTTGCGAATCGAGGGGAGTTTGCTCCCGATGGCAAGGGTGGTCGTGATGTCGTGTTTGAGTGCTTCGTAGAGTTGGATGTGCAGAGGGATTTCGGAAGTGGTGTCGAGGAGATACATAAACTGACCTCATAAATTTTAAATATTTTGTCACTTGTGTAGAGTGCAGATTGGCGATATAGTATCATAAACTTTTAGAGGAAAGCGATATGAGACGTTCAGAGTTTGAAGTGAATGACTCGCAAGCCATCGAATCGGTATTGAGTGAATGCGAGTATGGGGTATTGTCGCTTATGAGCCGTGATGAACCTTATGGTGTTGCGGTGAATTTCGCGTATCGTGAGGGGGTGGTGTACTTTCACGGTAGCATCGAAGGGCGCAAAGTCGAAGCGATAGGGGATCGCGCGAAGGTAGCGTTTTTGGTCGTGAAACCTTATGCCTATATCCCCTCGTATTTTAGCGATACGAGCGCGGCATATCCCGCGACGCAGTTTTTTACGTCGGTGCATATCAGCGGTGAAGCGATACCTGTGAAAGATGAACGAGAAAAAGCATTCGGATTGACTGCTTTGATGGAGAAAATGCAGCCTGAAGGAAAATATGATGCTATCGATGCGGCAGACCCGATCTATACCAAGATGATGGAGCTAACGGGGGTGTATAAAATCGTACCGAATACGATGACGCTCAAAGTCAAAGCAGGGCAAAATTTACCGAAAGAGCGGTACGATACACTGCTCAAACACATAGAAGAGCGAAACGGCTCTGTCGATGGTGCAACGACCCAGTTGATGCGACAATTTCAGAAACAAGTGGATGTAAAATGAAAAAAGATTTCAAACCTCATTGGATATTTGATGACATATCAATTGACTGGAATGAACTTACATATTTATATAAGATTGCTCCCTTAGGCAATAAAAATCCTGATGATTTGAAAATTGCTTTCGCGAATAGTATGTATAAATGCTTTATTTATGATGGCGATAAATTGATTGGTGTGGGGCGAGCTTTAGCCGATGGAGTTGATGTATCGTATATTTGCGATGTGGCAATCCATCCTGAGTATCAGCGGTGTGGGCTAGGTAAGCAGATTGTTAATAATTTGGTCGAATTTTCACAAGGGTATAACAAAATATTACTTTTTGCCAGTGCTGGAAAGGAACCGTTTTATAGCAAACTCGGATTTGATAAGATGACAACGGCAATGGCGATTTTTAAAAATCGAGAGCGAGTATTAGAGATGGGCTTGATTGAAAAAGGACGTGAATGATGAATGCGATCATAATAGAGCGAGCAAAGCATCACCAAGCCGATGAAATTGCTGTTTTGGTTGGTGATCTGCTTCAAGAGATTATGGATCGTATCGGTATCGATGTATTTCATTTCGATCTTCAAGAGACGATAGAACGTTTGGCTGATTTCATGATAACAGAGAAGAATTTTGTGTTTATAGCATCACACGAGACTAGCGGTGAAATTGTAGGGTTTGTGAGTGTATACGAAGGGTACGCGCTCTATGCCGAAGGTGCATTCGGAACTATGGCGGAGTTGTATGTTAAACCGTCATACCGCTCCCAAGGTATTGGAAACATGTTGATTCAAGCGGTAAAAAATTTTGCTGATAGAAGATGTTGGAAACGTCTTGAAGTGACGACACCTCCATTACCTCAGTTCGATGCGACATTGGCATTTTATGAGAGAGAAGGATTTGAAATATCCGGTGGACGGAAATTAAAGGCGGTACTTTAAAGTGGATAAATTTTTAGAACCAAGCGAGATCATCGATTTTGAACATCCCGCAGTTGCGGCAAAAGCGCAAGAATTAGCTGAGGGGTGCAACAGTGACACTAAAATTGCAAAGCGCTGTTTTGAATTTGTCCGTGATGAGATTCGCCACACGGGTGATACGGGTGAGGGGATCACGACACTGCGAGCCAGCGAAGTGCTCGAACAAGCTCAGGGGTGGTGCTACGCTAAAAGCCATTTGCTCGCCGCACTCCTTCGCGCAAACGACATCCCTACGGCTCTGTGTTATCAGCGTCTCAGTTGTTCTGAGTACGTTGAAGATATTTATTGCTTGCATGGACTCAATGCCGTGTACCTAAAAGAGTTCGGTTGGTATCGCATCGATGCACGGGGAAATAAAGCGGGGGTGGATGCGCAGTTCGATCCGCCTCATGAGAAACTGGCATTTGAACTGGGTGAGAATGAGTATGATTTACCCGATTTGTATGCTGAGCCGTTGGACGTCGTCGTCAAAGCACTTAAAACTCGTAAAAATTATGTTGAAATGGTCGGGAATTTTCCGGATATAGAGATGAAATGATTTATTTGTTACGCCATTTCAAAGTGATTGATGAGTCTGAAGTTATGATGGACTCTGAAAGATTCGATAATTGGGTATCTGAATATGACCTCTACGAATTGGAATATATCGATTTGTCACTCCCTATTGTGGAGAAAGTCTATTGTTCGACTATGGAACGTTGTATTCGAAGTGCAAACTATCTTAAAACAGATAGCGTATTGAGAAATGAATTAATCGAAGTAGCCTCAAAAGCTGCATTTAAAACCCGTATCAAACTTCCAAAATCCTTTTGGCTAATAATAGACAGGATTTTATGGTATTTCAATATATCCAAGCATGAAAATCGGTGTGATACGATCCTAAGAGTAGATAAGTTTATCGATTCACTTGATACATCAAAAGATATATTAGTGATATCTCATGGACTGTTTTTGAATGTATTATATCAACGATTAAAACTTCGAGGTTATCATGGAAATGTAGGACTTGCAATGAAAAATGCACATGTTTACAAATTAGAAGGTGCTAAGTAATGAGTATTCAAAACAGTACCATCACAGACATCGACGAGATTTTCAGTCTCTACACTATCGCCACCAATTTCCAAAAGTCCAAATTCTACATCCATTGGCCGGAGTTTAAACGCGACCTTATCGAGACAGAGATACGTGAGAACCGACAATGGAAGATGATGATTGAGGGACGGATAGCATGTATTTGGGCTACGACGTTTAATGATCCTCAGATATGGGGAGAACGTGATAGTGATCCTTCTGTTTATATCCACCGTATAGCTACTAATCCCGATTTTAGAGGGAATAATTTTCTAGAGCGTATCGTCGAGTGGGCGCAACTGTACGCACGTGAAAATGACAAAAGCTACATTCGGATGGACACTATCGGGGAGAATTGGGGATTGATAGAGCATTATAAAAAGTGCGGATTCGAGTATCTCGGATATCATAAACTGGATTCTATCGATGGACTGCCGGATCATTATGCGTTGGCAGATGCGTGTTTGTTTGAGAGGAAATTAGCCTGATCTGAGAATGGGGATACCCCCCATTCAACTCGTAACATTATTTCAGTCGATTTACGATTGCGTTCGCAATGCTTTTGCTGGATGATGGGTTTTGTCCTGTTATAAGATTCCCATCAATTTCGATATGATCTGCCCAGTTCTCTTTGGCAACAAATTTAGCTCCTCGGCTGATTAACTCCGTTTCGAGCAAAAATGGAATACTATTTTTGTATGCCGCCGCTGCATATTCTTCCTGATTGGTAAAACTGGTAAGCGTTTTTCCCTTGACAAAATACTCACCGTTTGGAAGTGTTACGTTTACTAAACCGGCAGGCCCGTGACAGATGGAAGCGATCAATTTATCTTTTGCCGCAAAATCATCCAAAATATTTTTAAGCGGTTCACTGTTCGGAAAATCAAACATCGTTCCATGACCTCCCGGCATAAATACAGCATCGTATTCACTTGCTTTTACATCAGTGATCGGAACGCTGTGTTCTAAGGCATCCATAGACTTTTGCCATTCAACTTGTTGTTTTTGGTCGGGGAGACTACGCGGGTCAATCGGAACAGCACCGCCTTGGATACTGGCAACCGTGATTTTAAACCCTTGTTCCTCAAATACTGTATATGGGACGGCAAACTCCTCCAGCCAAACTCCGGTGCGATCCCCGTTTTCAATACGCGAAAAACTGGTGACGATGATTAATATCGAAATGATACTGTTCATGAGATAACTCCAATGCAGAAATTTTTACAGATCTGTAATACGTGTCGACGTTGACAGTATATGAGAAATTTAAATATAATACAAATTATATTTCTAATAGGTATGTATAAATATTATTATGGTTAATTTAGAGCTTTATCGTAGTTTTGTCGCTATTTATCGTGTAGGTACGGTCTCCGGTGCAGCGGAGTATTGCAAGCTTACTCAACCGGCCGTCAGTCAACAGCTCGTAGCACTCGAAAAAAGTATCGGAAGACAACTATTTCAGCGCACGCCCAGAAAGATGGTACCAACAGACGATGGAAAAGCTTTGTATACACAAATTGCACAGGCTTTGGATATTTTAGACGGGGTTGGGCAAACCTTTCAAAACGGTGCGATCCATCTGCCGCTACTTCGTATCGGAACACCGTTGGAATTTTTTTATGAAGAGTTGCTCTCGTTGCTACCAAGTAATCAGTTCAGATATCGTTTTATTTTTGATGTTAGTGATGTACTCCATAAAAAACTCGAAGAGGGAGAGTTGGATATTATCGTGGCTACAGAGCAAAAGAACACACGTGGTCTGAATTATCTTAAATGTAAAGAAGAGCATTTCGTACTGGTAGGGCACAACAGTTTGACGTCACCTAATCCGGGTGAGCGAAATGAGTTTTATCATTGGCTATCTACCCAAGCATGGTTGAGTTATGGAGAAGAGCTTCCTATCATCAGACGATATTGGATGAAACGGTTTAAAGAACGGCCAAAAATAGTACCGTCGATGGTGATACCGAACTTACATACTATTTTAAAAGCTGTCGAGCAGGGAAAAGGGGTTAGTGTTTTACCCGATTATCTCTGCCGTCATGCTATAGATAATAACGCTATCAAGGTGTTGGATAGAATCGATGATTCGCTGAGCAATACACTATGTTTCGCATATAAAAAGATGGGCAATAACCGTCAGTTGATTCAGACGTTTTTAGAAACACTGCCCCAGATTTAAAAGGTAGCCTATAGGCTACCCGCAACATCCTGATGAGCCCGTTTCCTCCCAAGCCATACCGTGTTTGGCTAAAAAGAGTTTTACGTCTTCGGTACAACATACCCCTTTGGGATTCGACTTTTCGCAAAACGATTTCCCTTCGCTGATAATAGTTTTGATCTTATCGGTGATATCGGGGACATTATCTTCTACCATCTTGTAAAAATCGCTTTTGAGCAGTTTTTTACAATAGCATAATGGGGTTGAGGGATCGTCGTTTTTGATGGTCACTTTAGATTTGATTTCGTCTTGATGGATGACTATGCTTCCGGAATCATCGTAATAAATAAACTGGCATGTAGGATTCGTACAAAAGTTAAATTTGTCTGCATGATCCGCATAGCGTTCCAATGTCTCTTTTTTGAATTGCGACTGTATCGTCAGGGCTGAGACTTTTCTTCCGCTAGCTCCACAAGAGGGGCAGTTTGCCGTTGCAGATGAGCTGATCGAACATCCGCATCCGCTTCCGGTATCGCCGCTTGTTCCACACCCGCAACTCATAGATGTTTCTCCATATCGCATTCTGCCATTGCCGCTTCGACTTTTGAAGCATCAAGGGTCTCTCCTATGAGGGAGAGGGTTACATTACCGTCTTCCCCTGAAACATCGACGTGTTTGACATGATCTTTGAGATCGCTGTTGCATTCGCAGCTGCATGTACCGCCGCTATTGCAGTTCGATGCCATCGCTTCAAGTTTAGCTTTCTCGATATTGCCGGATAGATGGACTTCAACACCCTCGGCTGTTTGGGTAACGTTTTTTTGAATCATGATGTTCTCCTGTGAATGATTTCATAGGATAAGACGGATAGAATGCCAAAAAGGTTGCACCGTACACGTGCAACTATTTTTTTAACGATTACGTCTTATAATAAAGAGTTTACAATTAAAGGAAAATAGATTTATGGAGAGTTCGTTAACTTCGCTTTATGAGACGTTTCGACAGCCTCTTTTGCGATTTGTTCGGTATAAAACAAACGATGAGTATATCGCTGAAGATATCGTGCAGGAAGTTTTTATAAAAGCATTTCGCTCTATCGATACTCTAAAAGAGGGTCAAAAACTGCAAAGCTGGCTTTACGCTATCGCTTCCAATACGATCAGCGACTATTTTCGAAAGCATCATATCGATGTTACCGATGAGATGGATGTGTCAAATGACGAGGTTCTGTATGAATCAATCATGCACGAACTCGATTGTTGTCTATCTACATTTATGGAAACACTTTCGCCACTACAGCACGATGTATTGCAAGCAGTTTATTTCGATGAGCTGACTTTGAATGAATATGCCGAAAAAAATGGACTTAATCTATCAACCGTAAAATCACATTCCAAACGTGCCAAATCGGCCTTAAAATCGTTATTAGAAGAGTGTTGCCGATTTGAGAACAACAGTCGGAATGAGATGGTTGATTTTCATAAAAATGATACAATTTGCCACAAACAATGTTCTAAGTAATGATAAAGGGAAATTATTTCGATGAACGGACAGATCAAATATTATGAAAATAAATTGGCTTATGAAATCGATTCTTGGGATTTAAGCGTCGGATTAAAAGGCAGAGAGAACATTGTCGTCATCGATGCTAGATCAGCAGAAGCATATAGTAGAGAGCATATTCCAGAAGCGATAAATATTCCTCATCGAATTATGGATGAGGCCATTACGACCTCTATTGATAAAACAGCATTGATTGTTGTCTATTGTGACGGTATCGGGTGTAATGCTTCGACAAAAGGAGCTTTAAATATGACTCGTTTGGGATTTAAAACCAAAGAGTTGATCGGAGGGTTGGATTGGTGGAAACGTGACGGTTACCCGACGGTTGGAGAGAAAATGAGTCAACATGAGGCGATGTCTTGTGGGTGTGATTGAATTTTGAAAACAATATTAAATAATTCACAAACATATTTTATGGCTTTAATATTACTTTTGTTTGCAGCGTTTGGTTGGGGGCTTGCTGGTATATTTATCCGTCTTTTGCCTATGTATACTTCTCATGAAATTGTTGCATTACGATTTTTAGTAGCATTTGTTTTATTGTCATTTGTATTTATATCAAAGCCAATCTATTCAAAATTGCTTTATGATTTAAAACATTATTCAACATGGCTATTGGCATTAATAATATTATGCTGTTATTATGTTGGCACAGCAGCTTTTGCCATTGCACCCATAGGCGAAACCACACTATTAATGGCAACTGCACCGTTATTTGTAACTATATATTTTTGGTTTAAAGATGGCAAAATTTTATCTATAAAGAAAGTAGGCTTATTGCTTTCCATTTTAGGCGTTTTATTTTTCTTTGTATTTAGTATTTCGGTTACGTCATATACATTGATTCATTTTTATGGTAATCTCCTTGCACTAGCTGTATCGGCTATGTTTTCATTGTATGTATTACTTTATTCACATGAAAAAATATACTCGCCATCGTCTTTAAATGTAACGTACGCAATGTTTCTTTTGGCATTAATACCTTCAGGGTATGATATTTTTGGGAAGATTACGATGCAAAAAGATTTAGTTATTTTAATTGATAATTTTGCATTTATTTTTTTGCTTGGAATACTTTCAACTGCTTTACCCACGTTTTTTATTACAATTGCATCAAAAGTATTGTCTCCTGAAATTACTACAGGTGTTCTTTTGCTCGAAACGATATTTGGTACTTTAATCGCATATATAGTCTTAAATGAAATTCCATCGATTATTTTTATTATCAGTCTCAGTTTGATATTAATTGGACTAATATTAATTGTATATAAGCCTTTAAAAGCTTAAAATAGCTTACTAAAACCTTTTTTGCCCTATTATGGTGTTTTCCTCATGTATTCTTTTATATAACCGTGACACGGGTCGGTGGTGGTTGGAATGGAGCGCCAGTTTGCACAATAAAATGTGCGAAGGACATTGTGTGAGAAAGCTAAGAGTATAAAGTACTACTGTATCATCTTGTTATGCATTTTCTCGGTCTCCGTGACTTGGTGGCGTTGATACAACCAAAAAATCAAGAATCTGCTCGTGTTGATTACTTAGAGTATGTGGCACACTAGCAGGTACATGAAAGCCTTCGTTAGCATTTAGGACGTAAGTAAAGCCTGCGACTTCTAAAGTAGCAGTACCTCTAAGGACGTAGAAGAACTGCTCCGCCCTATTGTGTAAATGACGAACTTCAGATGAACCGCATGGCATGCGCTCCTGAATCACACTAAGATTTGACGATGCCACAAGGTGCCAGCCGTCACAGTTGCCACCCCATACATAATGCTTTCCAATTTCAACTGATGTTACTGACATGAATTACCTTTTAAGCATAACTATTTATTCGCACTCAAATTATACTCTCTTGCAAAAAATCTTCTAAAAATAATATAACATATTATAAAACTAATCAAATAAATATGAATGTGACTAAAGTTACATACTTTTCCACAAAGATATTTATATAATATGTTGTGAAAAATCGATCTTATATGTAAAGGAAGAAAGATGGAAACCAATGCTGAATATCGCAATTATGTATCTATACTCAGTAATCTTCAACCAACTGAAGGAAGAAAAAAATATCAAGACCCGTATGCTTCAGATTTCGAAAAGATATTTGTAAAAGCGCAAGATGCGAATGTGAATTTGGGGAATGCCAAAACATTTTTGCAATCGCTTTCAAAAGCCGAATTAGTCACACTTCAAAAATATACATCGTTGGCTGAAGCTATCGACGTAGGTGCGCTCAGTGATGAAGGAGCTTATAATCTTTTGATGCATGATAATGAAAAATATGATTTTAATAATGATGGCTCGATTCAAGACGGGATTGGGAAGCGTGCACCGATTATTCCTAAAAGTATGCCCAAAGATGTTGCTATCGCATTTATTGATGCTCTTAACACCATGGATGAGCACGATAAACTAATGGCAATGACTTTGACTTTTGATTTATCTCGACTAGCTTCAGAAATTCAGGGAAAGCAGTTTCAGCCTCCTGTTATGGATTACTCATACATCAGTACAAGGATTGATCAGATACTAAATCCGATACCACCTGCATTCACGTCAGAAGAGCTTAAATTATCTATGAAAAAGTTTAAAGAAGCATTTGAAGCTTCCTATTCAGTTCCAAAAACAAATGTGGAAGATGAGTATAATTCAGTAGTAGATGAATTTTTATCAGAACTTAGAGAGAAAGGTGCCGCAAACTTTTTATTTGAGTTAAACTTGAAAAAAATCGAAACACGCATAGATGCATATAAAGAGAAGCTTTCTCAAGAGTATGGGGATTCACCCGAAGCACTCAAGGAGATCGACAAACAAGTAAATGAGTATAAAAAACAGCTTTTAGAACAACTGCAAAACTCTGTAGATAATAAACATGATGAGATAGCCCAGATTGATGTTCAGACCATGATCAAACTCATTATGCATTTTTCGGAAAATAAAGAAAATGAGCCTTTGCGAGAAATCTTGAAAGAGTTTGATTGAATTACGTACATGAGAGGTTCAAGAGATAGTGAGGGAGTTGTCTAAGTGTGCAATTTAGAGGCGTTGTCCGTATAAACAAAAAAGGAAAAAGAAAATGCAAAATACGAATAACACCAAAACTGCTCTCTACCATGTTTTAAATGGTGATATGTTAAAACAGCAATTTCCCACTTCTATTTCCGGTGAACTTATTATCATGCGCGAATGTTTAATTGATGGTAATTTGCAAGGAGATAGTTTAGAAGAGTTTTATATCAATAGAGCCGAGTTTATTTCTCAATTAGATGATAGTTTTTCAAAAGAGTATTACTTTCAAAATAGCGTTAGCGAATTTGAAAAAATTCAAAATATCTCAAACGGTTCAATCATAAATTTATGGTTTGAAGATGATCTTTTTTGTCAAACCAATCTATGGTTTGTATTTTTTTTACTTCAAGATAAAGTAACCACTTGCACTATTAATCTTGTAAGACCGCTTCAGGGGCATGAATACAGCTTTGGAAGCATGAATGAACTTGAGCTGCTTCAATCATATAAAAATAAAATAGAAATAACCCATTTTGAAAGTTTTATTAAACTTTGGAAAAGTTATAAAAATAATCAAGCAAGCCAGTTGTTATCTACAGCGAAAGAACTTTCAATAGATTTTCCTTTTATACTTGAAGCTGTAAAAGCACATCTTGAAAGATTTCCGCAAAATGGCAATCCCGGTCGCCCCTTAAAAACTTTGGTGAAAATTCTTGAAACAGGGGAATACCACGACTTTTGGGATTTATTTAATGAATTTAAAAAAACAGAAGCCATTTATGGTTTTGGAGATTTGCAAGTAAAGCAACTTTTAAAAGAGATAGAATGAGTGGAACATGGAAAGCGCAAGCGTATGCGGCACACTCAAAGGCTCAAACGATATGGGCGAAAGAGTTGATCGAAAAGATCGGTTTGAGTGGTAATGAATCGATTTTAGATATCGGATGCGGAGATGGCAAGATTACGAACTATCTAAGCGAACACACATCTGAGGAGGTAGTCGGAATCGATTTAAGTGCCGAGATGATAGCGTATGCCCAAACAACGTTTCATAACCCTTGTTTCGTGCAGATGGATGCCAAGAAACTGGAGTTTGAAGAGCGTTTCGATGTCGTTTTTTCGAATGCCGCACTTCATTGGGTGAGAGATCACGAGGCTGTCATGCGAGGAATTTACAGAGCATTGAAAACAAATGGAAAAGCGGTATTGCAGATGGGAGGAGAGGGCAATGCCGACGAGGTCTTTGCTACGCTTAAGTGCATACTACTCGATTACGCAGAATATTATGAAGAGTTTGATTCACCCTATACGTTTTGTTCGGATAGGGAGTATAAAGAGATGCTTCGGTGTGTCGGATTTAGCCAATACCGTGCTGAGCTGATTCCTAAAGATATGGTGCATGATGACGTCACCACATTTCGGGGATGGTTGGAGACAACATGGTTCCCTTATATTCAGCGTATACCAGAACCAATGCAGGATGATTTCATACAAAAGTGGATCACTACGTATATAGAACATTTCCCGTTGGATGAGAACGGCAGGGTTCATGTTGCGATGGTGAGGTTAGAAGTAGAGGCGGTAAAATAGGTTTCATATTTCCTTTTTGAAATTCTAATATAAGAAAAAGAACTATTTTTAGGATGCTTCCAATACAGGTACCTTGTCTAAATCGATGCATAAGATATTGGGTTTTAGTAAAAAACGGTAGTAAATCCAGTAAAAAAGCAATCCAAAATAGGTTAATAATCCCACAAAGATAAATAATACACCTATATTGAAATGCTTTTTTTGAACTTTTAAAAAACTTTCTGTGCGTTCGATGCGAATGTATCCATTTTGGTACAGCATCTCATCGATCATTTCTATCTTTTTCGATGGCGTTAAATCCGTACGTGAAATTTTTTCTATATACTCCGAAAAAGTTTTTAGATTTTGGGCATAATTTTTCCGATCCCAAAAGAAGGTAATTATTCCTAACGGCAAGATAAACATCATTAAAATTGTGCTCATAGTATCTTTATACCTTTATGGAGTGATAGAGTTATTTGGTTACCATTTTCCAAGTGTTTTTAGAGTATCTTCAGCGACGAGGCGGGTTGGTAAAAGTCTATAAAAAACATTACGTAATGTACAGAATAACGGGGATGAGGACTGCGCTATTTTTCCGATAATATAGGACTTTGATCTAATCGTTCGGACTCTATTTAATCTTCGATGTTCAAATGCTTCTAAAGCGTTTTGAACGTTATCTTCGGTATCAAGATAATACGCTAATAACTCCGCATCCTCAATACCCATAGCAGCCCCTTGTCCGAGGTTTGGCGTGATGGCATGTGAAGCATCGCCGATAAGTACGACTCGATCTTTGGCAATGCAAATTTGTGAGAGATCTTTAATGGCATCAAACCTCGTTTTTAAAGGGTGTTTCAAAGCAGATGAGATACTTTGCCAATCTCCCTCAAACTCTTGACATCGCGCTAACAACTTCTCAGTACTTGGCATGTTATTTGGGTCGTATTCGCTTGCATTTAGCAAAATGTAGGCATAAAGTTCACCGTTTTTCATCGGCATATACCCCGCTCTTTTACCGACTCCGAAATACTCAAAGATACCTAGATGTGTAAAATCATCTGGTGTTTTGGCGATAAATCTCCAGCACCCTTGTTGGGCATCTCTCAAAGGAATTTTTCCAAATACCGATTCTCTTACGGTGGAGTGGATACCATCTGCACCAATGACCAAATCATAAACTTCAGCATCCCCATCATCAAAAATAACTTTGACGCTATGGGGCGTATTGGTGATGTGGGTTACCTTTTTCCCGGTTTGTACACGCTTTTGATTGACGCTTTGGAATAAGATACTAATTAAGCTTTCTCGTTGAATGCCGTACGTCGGATAGCCGCTTTTTTGTTGAACATAATCGAGATCCGATCCGATAACAGGTTCCCCTTTTTCGTCGAAAGCGGTCATTGTCGATAGTTTGATTCCTGCATCTTCTATGTTGCTTTTTAAACCGAGCTTTTCTAAAAAACATACCGCATTAAACCCTAACAATATTCCTGTTCCATCTGAGCGAATTGAATCACTTTGCTCTACCAATTTGGGTGAGAAACCTCTGTTTTCTAAAGCTCTCATCGCACTTAGCCCTGCGATACCGCCGCCGATAATTAAGATTTTGTGTTGCTTCATAGAATATCCTTTTATGATTTTTTCAGAGGATGCGATTGTAAAAATCCGTGTAATTCATCGATATATGCCAAAAACGCATCCAAGCCTTTTTGTGTAATGCGATAGATGCTTTTCGGACGACGACCCTCAAAAAATTTAGTGACTTCGATATAACCGTTATCTTCAAGGGTACGCAAATGAGAAGAGAGGTTTCCATTTGAGGCTTGGGTTGTCTCTAAAAGCTGAGTAAAGCTTACCCCTTCTTCATTGCCCGCGATCAAAGAGACAATGTGTGTTCGTATCGGTTGGTGTAAAATGGGATCAAACATCATATTTTTTTAGATATCCCCATAAAGCCAACTGTCCAAAGCCGGAAAAGAGTACAGCGATAATGCGTCCCATATCACTCACAAACTTTTCACTCTCTAATGCGCGGTGCACGAAGTCGATACCGTTTGCTGCGAAGTAACATGCAGAAACTACAATAGCTGCCAAGCCGATAAAGAGTAAAAATCTGCCATATACCTTAATCGCTTTGTGCGTAAAATGCCCCAAAACAAAAAGCGCAAGCCCTATTAGAGCCATCCAATAAAAATAGAGCGTCGCAAATGCCCCAAAAATAAAAACCGTACTACTCATCACAATACCTACCATCGTAACAAGCACGTACACTTCGCCAACGAATCTTTGATTTTTGCCGTAAGGACGCTCCAAACGGCTATTTTCTCGTACAATGCTTCTTAGAACGAAGTGATAAAAAACATAGCATGAAACCACTAACGCCGTGAGCATCATTGCGATTATAGACCCTAAACTAACCTCTTCAAGCATTAAAAGTTCAGGTGTCACACCAAAGTTAAACAGACTCAAAAAGGCGGAAAATAAAATTGTCGTATGAAGTATCGATCTAGGTATCAATGTTGAACCTCTATTGTCAACAACCGCCTCTTTGATTTGGCGGATACGCTCTTGTATCTCATCGTGCTCCATTAATATCCTTTACAAATTAGTTTGTATTTCAAACTATATATAAAAAACTGTTAAATGTCAATCGACATAATTTTTTAACTAAAAATATGAATGTGACAAATGTCACATACGTGAGATAGCCATTTTTTTTACAATAGTCTCTAAAAAGGGGGACGATGTTATGAAAGTAGAAAAAATGGTGCGAATCATTCAGATCGCAATAGGGATTAATTTCCTTTGGTTTGGAATGCTAAAAATGTGTCCAGGGGTGAGTCCGGCTGAATCTCTGGCAATCATGACGATTGAAAAGTTAACGTTTGGGCTTATTGCTCCGTATATTTCGATAAAGTTATTGGCAATATGGGAAGTTTTGATCGGAGTAGGTTTTATTATAGGGATATACCCGAAATTTTTTGTTCGCATTTTTATGCTGCATATGGTTTTGACGTTCACTCCATTATTTTTATTTCCAGAGCTATGCTTTACGGTCATTCCTTTCGGATTAACGATTGTGGGGCAATACATTATCAAAAATCTTGTTTTCTTAGCTGCCGGAGCATTGATCTGCACAGCTTTAGTCAAAAATAGCGAGTGTGCTCCGTGTTCACGAGGTGTGATATGAGATCACTCATCGTATACGCTTTAGTATTAACATCTTCTCTCTATGCGAATGAAGCATTACGATCCAAAGCTTTACAACACGGTCTAAAGCCTATGAGTTCTACTCTTGTCGGAAAACAATATAAAAAAGAGATGATCCAACTGGGAAAGAAGCTATTTTTTGAGAAAAAATTATCTCTCAATAGAGATATAAGCTGTGCAAGTTGTCATGCCGTCAATAAAGGCGGTGCTGATGGACGCTCCACAGCGGTAGGGGATAAAGGGCAATTAAACCCGAGTCATCTCAATACACCGACGGTCTTAAACACCGCATTTTCCAAACATTTCTTTTGGGACGGGCGTAGTAAATCGCTTCAAGATCAGGCAAAAGGGCCACTCCAAGCACCATTTGAGATGGCATCAACGCCGAAGCTGATTGAACAAAGACTTAAAAACGATCATCAATACAAGACTTTTTTTACAAAGGCCTTTGGTGATAGCACCATTACGTTTGAACGAACAGCCGAAGCGATCAGTGCGTATGAGAATACGCTTATCACAACAGGCAGATATGACCGATTTTTAGAAGGTGATTTGAATGCGCTGAATTCCGATGAAAAAGAGGGATTAAATCTGTTTATTGACAAAGGGTGTATCGGTTGTCATAACGGTGTCGGTTTGGGAGGTCAGGAGATGCGTAAATTCCCTCTGCTTCATCATCCGATTTGGAGTATGGTTGATCATAAAACCATCAAGCGCATTCGGACGGCATATTTAGATCAATTAGCCGATAATACCCGTCCTCAAAAGTTCAAAGATGATGTTGACCGATATTCGTATCTCATTAAAAGTTTGGGCGAAAAAGAGGTAAAACTACTCAGTGATGGATATTTTCAAAGCTATACAACACAGGAAAGCTATCGAGTAATGACGGCAAAAGGATGTTACACTTGTCATACCGGAGAAGGGATGAGCGTAGACAAACAAATTTTGAAAGAAAAGGCGTTTGCGTTCAAAAATACAGGTGGCTTTTTGGGTAAAGATAAGCCCGGTCGCTATTTTCGTGCACCGCTTTTGCGTAACGTTGTTCGCACTGCCCCTTATTTTCATAACGGAAGTGTAAAAACCCTCGAAGATGCCGTGAAGATTATGGTTACGTATCAAAGCCGTTCAAAAGTGAGTGAACAACAGATTGCTCAAATGGTGGCTTTTCTCAAAGCCGTAGATTCAGAATAATTAATGTACGTCAAGGAAGATGATAATGCAGCTAGAGATATTCAGTTCTGCTATCATCATTCTTTTGACCCATTTGATTGTGCTATTTTTAATTTGGAAATATAAACACAGAACTGCATTATTGAAAAAACATCTACAACAATTTTATACCTTCATAAAAAGTCTACTGTCCATCAAATAATCGTACCGTTATGTGATGTAAGTCACGGATATGCAATCCCCTGAATAGCTACACTTTGTATGTTGAACGAACCTATCGTTCACAGATAAATCAAGGAGTTTCACAATGAGTCAATCAATGCATTTTTACATGGATACCCATGATAAAAATAATGGTACGTTTCCAGATGGAATTACCCCTGAAGCGTTAGGCGAGTTTTACAAACAGTACGAAAAAGCATGTGAAGAAGAGGGGGTGATTTCGCTTAATATTCAAGTGGGATTTAATGAAGGAAGAGCGTTTTGTCTAACAATGGCACCGAGTATCAATGCCGTGTTTAAAGTACATCAGAAAGTTGGATTACCGTTCGATACGATCACGGAAGTTAGTTCAATCTCTCCAGCGGATTTGTTAAGACAAATTCAGCATTAATTAGGATAGGAAAGGTAATGGATACATCTCATCCCCTTTCCTATGTTTTAGAGATCGATTTTACCAATGGCACACGATACAAAACTTTTTGCATTGGTTGTCAAAGTTTGAAGCGTATTGAGCTCGTCTGTTGTAAGTGGATATCCCAATCCTCTTAAAACGATTTTGAGGTTCTCGATTTGATCAGCTTCGATATTTAAAGTTATTTTTCTAGGTTGCGATTCAAGATCAACAATGACCTCACCGAATTCATCAGCCAGACTTTTGATAAGGGTATTGGCACATCCTCCACATTTGACATTCATAACTTCAAATGTTTGTAACATTAGCTCTCCTTTTTAATGGGCAATAATTTTAATTGATCCTCTAGCTAACGTGATTACTCCCTCTTTTTCAAGATTTTTGAGGATCCGGCTGATCACTTCGCGTGATGTACCGAGAATAAGCGCTATTTGTTCATGGGTAGTGCGTATGGTATCTCTTCCTTGAACATACAGCCAATTCAGCAGACGTTGGTCCATCCGTTTGAAGCGTAATTCTTCTACGAGATGCATAACCTGGGTTAAACGTTCGGCGCAAAAGGAGAGTTTGAAATTACGATATGCAGGGGAGTTATCGATAAGCCATCGAATTGTACTCGCCGGAACGAGCCACCCATCGATACTTTCATCAACGATTGCGGTAGCCGTTGCCGGAGTTTGGGAAATGGTACTTAGCGTATTGACTAAGCACTGTTCTCCCGGGGTAATGTAGTAGAGGGTAATTTCCCCTTTACCGATCTCGTCGGCATGGAGGAAAACTTTTACACTCCCTTTGTTTAGAAACAAAATCCCTTGATTTATATCTCCTTGGTAATAGAGAAATGTTCCGACTCCAAATGAGACGTGTTTAGCCTCTGAACGTACTTTTTCAAGTGATTCAGGCTCCAAGGACTGAAAAAACTGATAATGATCCAGTTGCATGTTTTCCCCTTTTACACTGAAAAAGTATAGCTCAGTGAGATTAAAATGTCATTGATTGCGCGTTTGGTGCATACAATGCGCCTGCAAGATCTGCCGGAGCGGCAACTTCGACACCTTCAACCATATCAGAAGGTTTGATCCCTTCAAGTTTTACAAAACCTTCACAGATTTTTACATGACCGCCTTTGCGGATAAGACCGGTAATCAACTCTTTTGGTGTAGAACCGGCGAATTTAGGTTGGTTCCCTTTATTGAGAGCGAAATTAACCGCATCGGCTGCAATGAAAACATTACTTTGCACTCCTGCATCTTGCATAGCATTAGCAACGGCAAGACCGAATCCGGCTTTAACGATTGAACCCTCTGTGATCGTGATTACGATACTTTTCGGTGCGTCATTATTACATCCGCTTGCTTCGGCGCTTGAAATCGCCAACATCATCCCCAACATTCCGCTCATAAACATTTTGAGGTTCATAGTACCCCTCCTGATTTGAATTTAGCATTTTTGATGCAGTTGAATTGTAGGATAGAGGGGTAGGTGAGTTCTGTGACCAAAGTCACATAAGTGTATTGAAAACCATTGATCGTAAAAATATATTACGGCAATGGAGCAATGAGTACTTTGCCTTCGATCATTTTAGGAATCCAAATCGTATTGGCTTTTGTATCGATCCAAAAATCAGCTGGTCCAGCAATAGGATCAAGCTTTACATCACTTTCGGTTTTGCTCTTGAGATTATAGGTGTGTATTACTCCCGCTTTTTCCATTTTTACCCAATCCGAGAAATAAAGAGTATCGCCTACTTTTTGGATACCGTCTAAAATCCCCTCAGCTTTGGCAAGTGGTATCACTACACCCGTTTTAAGATTGATTTCGACGAGTTTACCTCTGCCGCCAAACATATTCTCGGGTGTTTTGGCGAGCATCAGCGCATAGAGTTTTTCTTTGGTATATAAGACACCGTTGGCCGTTGGGAGATCGGCTATCGTCTTATAGGTTTTGTTTTTGAGGTTCACCTCGTAAATTTTTCCGCTATCGGTCGCACTGACGATCAGAGTATGTCTATTTTTGACAGTGATATCGTTCAGGAAATTGATTCCTTGAAATACGAGAGAAAATACCTGTTTTTTAGTCGTTACATCAAACCCTTTTACTTCATCAATATCTGCGATATAGAGTGTATTACCTATAAATGCCAAACCCTTTGGCGCATTGAGCCCGGTGAGAAAACTTTTATTGACTATTTCACCTTTTGTATTGAGAAGCGAGATATATCCGTCGCCGTCCTTGTCGGTAGGTTTTAATTCTTGCCCTACATTTGATACATAGGCTTTTTTACCGTGAACGAGTACGCTTTCAGGGTGTCCATTTACGTCTACTTCGATTTGTGTGCCGAATGCCGCAGCCGCTAGTGCCATACTAAGTAGTGTTTTTTTCATTTTTTTCTCCCTTTATGATTTAAATGCTTCTTCAAGTGCCGCCGTGTCTTCAAAAAACTTGCACTGTATGATCTTGCCGTTTGAAAATTCGCTTACCATCGCCCAGTTCGAACAAAAAAGTTTTCCTGTTTTTCGTACTTTGTGTTCAAAATATCCGTGCGCCATTGCGGTATCTTCATTTTCAGTAATACCATAAAGCTCAAATTTTTGGGTATCAAAAGATGTTTTAAGAGACTCGAACAGACGTTTAAAACCCTCAAATCCGATATAGGCACCATAGATCGGGCACGCAGCGTCCGATTCTTCTTTCATGGCAATATATTTGGCGTTTTCATCGATATAGGTGTTCATATCGTCATACCTGCCTTCTTTTGCACTTTTTAAAAAGTTGATTAATCCTTCTTTATTACTCATTGATGATCTCCTTTGTGTTCTTGATCGTATTGTGCAAATGCCTCTTTTGCGGCAAGTGCGCCATTAATTGCGGACGGAAAGCCGGAATAGACCGACATCTGTGTGATGACTTCTATGATTTCTTGCTTGCTGAGTCCTACATTTAGAGCCGCTTTGATATGTACTTTTAATTGAGGAGACGCGTTGCCCATAGCTGTCAATGCTGCAATGGTAGCTATTTCTCTGTCTCTGAGATTTAATCCCGGTCTTGAATATACATCGCCGAACGGAAACTCAATAGTGTACCGGGCTAAATCAGGTGCAATGTCTTTGAGTGCTTCTATGACATTTTCACCGGCTTTGCCATCTACCTCTTTGAGTTTATCCCAACCCCTATCGTATCTTGTCATCTCAACTTCCTTTTGTTCGCCTGCATATATGAATACTGTTGTGATCATAATCATGAAAAAACTTTTTATCAACACGTATTCTCCACGAACGAATGTAGTTGAAAGATTCTACTGCTAATTAAAAATGTTTGTTAGTATAGAACGTCCTAATTTTTATCTATGAAGTTTTTTAGGTAAGCGATCATATCGATCTTTAAACATACGAGTAAAATGGGAATGGCTTTTAAATCCGCAGGTGTAAGCCGCTTCACCTATGTCTGTCCAACCGTTCTCGATTAGGAACTTTGCTTTTTCCAACCGTTTTTTCCATATCCATTCCATGGGTGTGGTCGAATAAAGTTTAAAAAAATCGCTTTTAAACGCGCTCAAACTTCTGCCACTTCGTTGTGCAAATTCTGATAAGTTCCATGTCTGAGTAAAGTTCTCATTCATGAAAAGTCCCAAATCACTTTTGCCGAACATAGAAGATTTGAAATAGGCACTAAATTCTCCCCCCTGATCGGAACTAGCTAGTAGCAAAATAATCTCTTGGAGTTTTAGAATCAGCAGTTCATCGGCAAATTTCGGTTTCTCTTCCGTGAGACGCAGTAATGTTTCTCCAGCAGCTTGGAGATTTTGGGTCAATTTAACTCTAAAAAATCCATTATGATCCATTTTTTTGGTCATTTCTAACGTCGGAATAGAGCGAAACAGATTAAGAGCGACACTATCATCGAAAAAAATCAACAAGCACGCATACTCGTCTTCTCCAACCATCTCACTCATGACATACTCTCCTCTAGCGAGGAAAAATGCTTCCCCTGCACGGACAATGATATCTTCATTGTTGGTGTGAAGATGCTTTTCTCCTTTGAGTACTATGTTGAGTACATGCTGATTGACAAAAGCTTCTCCTCGATAATGATCGGTTACCGAAAAATATTTTGCGAGCATTATCCCTTTTGCCGAAATGGTGTACTCTTGAAAATTTGATTTGATGTAGTCGGTAGCGATTACAGGTAGTGTTGAACTCATGGAACTCATTTTTAACAATATTAAGTATTGATTGTACAACTATTTTTTTGAAAAAGTTAGCCTGTGAAGGTTGTTTTTTTGATTACGACGACAAATTGTTGTGCAAAAGTGGGAATACTGCACGATAGTAGAGAACTACATTTACCCTTTCATCCTGATAATCTCAGTCCGTTTGCCTATAGAATGTATGTAAAATGCAGTTGCGAAAACGTAATGAGGGATTACCTAAAGATGCTCCTTTGATTTCAGAGGAAGTACTTACAGGAAAATGTTGACATTATCAGTTAAACGGATTGATAATTTTCAAACTTCCATCTATCAGCATCTCGTACTGCATATCTTCGCTATAAACGACAGTGCAGTTATTTTCTAAAGCTGTTGCTACGATTAATGCATCGTAAAATTGTAACTGATATCTATCTTTGAGTTTGAGTGCTTTAATTTGGGTGGTCAGATCAAAATCAACAATCGGCAGGACATTATCGATTTCCAATAAAACATTTTCTACTTGATCCGAACCTAACTTAAACTTTTTGAGAAGAATATTACTGAGTTCATTGATAACTTGTTTTGAGATGATCACATTATCTTCGAAACTATCGAGTAGGTGCAATGCTATGGATTGTTTTTTTGGTTCATCTTCCGAATACGCATAAATCAGGATATTCGTATCCAAAAAAGCCTTATCGTGCATTTGCCTCTTCTCTATCAAATCGGTAGCCCTTTGTTTTAATCGATATAGAGTTTAGTTTTTTAGGCTTTGATGTAGTGCTACTTTCTACAGTCAATCTCACATCGTTTTTCGGTAGGTTGTTCAAAAAAAACATCACTTTATCGAAAATGCTATCATTGATTTCAAGTTTGAGTGTATGCATCTGATCCCTCCTATGTTGTAATTGAGTAAATTATATCCCAAAACTCATAAAGAGACTCACAAAAAAGCTTATCTCAAAAGTGAAGATTGAGTACCTGACCCCTTATTTTCCATTCGCTAAAATGTACGGAATACATGAAATTATTGAACATAATGGGTATCTTGAACTCAAGGCAACCATTGCAATCGAGGGTTTTTTGTCATTTTTATGGAAAAAGCTTGTTGCTCAAAGTGTTGCAGATAAACTTGGAGAGGATATGGATAGCTTAATAGCATTAGCAAAAAATGAAAAATAAAAGCAATTTTAGTGTAAAAAATGCTGATAGTAGCTCAGGTTTTTTACTTTGGCAAATTACAACGTTATGGCAAAGGGAGATAAAAATTTCTCTTGAGCCATTTGATCTTAGCCACTCAGGTTTTGTGATATTGGCATCTTTACTTTGGTTCAACGAACAAGCCATCGAGGTAACTCAAACGACAATTATTGAACATACTAAACTAGATAAAATGACTGTATCAAAAAGTTTAAAAACACTACAAAAAAATAGATTTGTAGATAGATTTGAAAACGAAAGTGATACAAGAGCAAAAACTATTATTTTAACTATTTTGGGTGAAGAATTGGCAATAAAAGCTCTTAAAGCTGTTGAAGAGGTAGATAGCAAGTTTTTTTCTAAACTAACTCATGATGAGAAAAATCAGCTCAATTCATTATTTTTAAAATTGAAATAGCCAATTTTTCGCTACACTTCCACAACTATACAAAGGAGAGCAGATGACACATTATCGCACTATCGACAATACCCCTCTTGTCCGAGTTGCTCTCTTTTGGCGTCTGCCATAACACTTTCTTTTTAACCTAACCCCATAACATTTATTACTACACACTATAAGGATACCTATGTCGTTGCAATTAGACGATTTCCTCATTACAGGTCGTACCTTTGAGGAGTATGTGGCATTTTTCGATTTAGATGCCGAGACGATGAAAAACATGAGAGTTTTGGACTGCCCAAGCGGAGCGAGTTCATTTATAGCCGAAGCCAAGAGCAGAGGGATAGCGGCGTCAGGGTGCGATATTCTGTACTGTTATGATCGTGATGCGTTGCGTACGCAAGGGGAGAAAAGTATAGAAAAAATCTATGACGATACGAGTTGGATGGCGGAACATAATTTTGCTTTTTATCACTCGATAGAGAGACATAAAGAGCATAGAGTAGGGGCATTAGAAGCATTTTGTGCCGATTACAATACAAAGGATTATTGGTTCGCTGAACTTCCGAAATTGCCATATGCTGATAATAGCTTTGATTTGGTACTGAGTTCGCATCTCCTTTTTGTTTATGATGATAGACTGGACTTGGCATTTCATGAAGCATCTATCACCGAGATGTTGCGGATAGGAAAAGAGGTACGTATTTTTCCACTGGTCGATTATAAAAACTCCCGCGTGGATGAGTTAGATAATCTCAGTCCGTTTGCTTATCAGATGGCTGAAAAATTTGGCGGTGAAATAGTCAAAGTCGGATTTGAGTTTCAAAAGAATGGAGGGTATATGTTGAAGATAAAACGGTAAATACACGAAAGCAACGAGAATGGTTCAAAAAAATTTTAGAAATTGCATAGGAATTGATTTTATTGTTTGAAATAATTTTATGAAAATAGTATGGATTTTTAGTATATATAAACCCCTAAAAATAGGATTATATTTGAAATATAAATATAATATAAAATGCGTAATATTTGTGGTTTAACATATTAGATATACTAATAAATTAAAATAGACTCTTATTTCATAAGTGCAATTAGTTAAACGGATTGATGATTCTCAAGCTTCCATCTATTAGCATCTCATGTTGCATATCTTCGCTATAAACGACTGTGTTCATTTTTCGGTAGGTTGTTCAAAAAAAACATCACTTTATCGAAAATGCTATCATTGATTTCCAGTTTGAGCGTATGCATCTGATTCCTCCTATGTTGTACATTGAATAAATTATATCCCAAAACTCATAAAGAGATTCACAATGAGGAAAAAGCTTATCTCAAAAGTGAAGATTGAATACATGACCCCTCTATTGCTCTATTTTTAGAGGAATCTCCTCAACATCTTCGTACGTTTTCTTATTTCTAAAAATAATAGCCATTAAAATTAAATACATTAGAATGCCTGTCAAGTCATATATAAATTGATTACTTGTATTCTGATTATTATAAAATTCCCAAGATATAGCTTTTGCTAATGAAAATCCACCTGCAACTAAACTAATATAAAATAAAGACACTGGTTTCTTTTCTGATTCTTTACTAGTTTTAAAATATATCACAATAATAGAATAAAAAATCAATACAGTAAATGCACTAATTCCTAAACCTGATACAAAGTGTTCTAAATTTGTATGATTTTTTAATTCAAAAAAGTTACTCATTCTACTTGGAAAACCTATTGCTGCCATTAGCATAAATAATAAAAAATTAATAGCTACATAATATTTCAAAAAATCTCCTCTAACGTTTAAAATGAGCCAATAAATTGCCCGCAGGGTCATTTATTGGCTCCACTGATTTGTTAGGAGTCTTTAGCATCTTTTCCCCATGCTTCCACATATATGGATGCTGACCATTGATTAAAATCACTTCTGAATATTTCGAACTCACTGATCGATTCGTTACTTATAAATAGATCCATTGGTTCTTTAGGATGTACAAGCCCATTACGCGACTTGTATAATTCTTTAACTCTCGACCAACGGGGTGATTGAAAATCCCAAAGCAAATTTGGGTAAAACGAACCAAGTACTTTAATTACTGCCTTTAGCTCATCAACTGGTGAAACAACTTTTACTTTTGATTTAATATTGCCATTATTGTCTACGTTCCAATCTGTACCATTTAGAAAACCTAGTATTTCAGGGGAAAAATTTGGATATTCAATCAAATGATTGGCTCTTAGTTCAATTTTAATCAAATAAACTCTTGCTTCAACAAATGTACAAAGGCTGCGCAAATAAGAACGTTTCCAATACTCTATATCTTCGCCAATTTCTATGCCGATAAGACAGCGTTCTACATCTTCATGAAGTGGACCGTAATATTCAAGTAAATCTTTAATCGGCATCATGAGTCGTTCCTAACTATTTATTCATACTTCAAATATACTTTTTTACCAGAAATCCGCTAGATGATTAAACATTTTACGCTGTTTTTCTTAAAATATTTTTTATGGCAGGTTCGATTAAACTTTATTCCATCTATCCAACAGCTCAAACAGTGCTTTATTGACTGTGGGAATATGATGCGCTTCAGCTCGGATTGTATCGGCATTAGAAACATACGGGGAATTAAAATCGAGATAAGCGATATCGACATTCAAGAGATTTTCCATACTCTCAGCCGTCGTTTCAAAATGAAACTGTGTTGCGATGATACGTCCATCGGGGGTGGCGAATGCCTGATTTTCAAAAGCATCGTTGGAGGCTAAACGTAGCGTCCCCTCTGGAAGATCGAATGTGTCGCCGTGCCAATGAAATACGCTCATTTTAGGAGCTAAATCTAGGGTGAGTGGATGAGATAAAATCTCGATATCGCGCCATCCGGCTTCGCGTGTATGTGATGGATATACGGACGCATCCATAGCGCTTGCGATGAGCTGCGCCCCTAAGCAGATACCGAATACTTTGCCACCCTCATAGATTCGTCGGCGTAAAAACTCGATCTCGTTACGGATGAAATTCAGATCGTCGTACGCACTCATCGACCCACCTAATACGACCAAAAGATCGTCCGCTTCCAACGGTTCATTTTCCCAACATCGGATGATGCTGTAAGGGATGTCGCGCGTGCGTGCCCACTCACCGATTGCCGCTTCGTTTTCAAAAGGTACGTGTTGCCAAATGGTCATAATGACTCCTGCGGTGTTGATATTAGAGTTGAATCCGAAAGGGGATCATTGCTGATTTTGAAAATCCCATACTTTCGTAAAATCGGTGTGCCGAGAGATTATCCGCATCAGTGAGGAGGGTGACTCTTTTGATCCCTTTTTCTTTGGTGCACGTGAGGACGTATTCGAGCAAGGATGAGCCGATATCCTCTCCACGGTGTTTTTCATCGATAACCATATCTTCGAGCAGGGCGACTCTCTCTCCCAGTGCCGTTGAGACGGTGTACAAAAGATTTACCATCCCTACAATCTCGCCCTCTTTGGATGCGACGTATATCTCACCGATCCGCTCATCCTCAATGATCATTTTCAGTCCCCTAGTCTGATGCGTGATATCAGGGGTAAATTCGACCTCTTTCGAAAAGAGCTGATGCAAAAGGGTGCAAAGAATCGGGATATCTTCTACGGTTGCCGTGCGGTAGGTGATGGGGTTTTCTTTGGAGGCTGATTCGTAGGCGATAAGGATTTTTTTGCGCTCAATGCCCCAACGATAACCGCTCATAGCACCGCTTTTGGCGATGACACGATGACAGGGGATGAGATAGCCGATGTGGTTCTCCCCGATGGCGTTGGCGACCGCACGAACCGCTTTGGGCTTGTCGATAAAATTCGCGACATCTTGATAGGTCGTTATACCGCCGTTAGGGAGATTGATTAGTGCTTTCCAGACATTGATCTGTAGGTTCGTCCCCTTAACCAAGAGATTGTATTTTTTGTTTTTGATGAAAATATTTTCCAGATAGGTACGGGCTTTTAGATCATCATGCACCAGATTGGCATTTTCCCAAAGCTCACAAAATCGTTTATAAATCGATTCATTGTTGTTGTCGATAAACCCCAAATAGCAGACCCCTTTGTCGGTATAGGCGATCAGTGCTTCACCGAAAGGGGTGAGTCCGAAACCGTAGGTGATGGTGACGTCTTTCCCTTTTTCACGCCACTCTTTTGGGGTAACCCCTATGAGATTGACAAAAAGTTCATGCAGTCTGCTGGAACTGGATAATCCGATATCCAGAGTACTGTCTAGCAGAGATTTAGACTCTTTGATATGCTCTTTGGCGTAGTTTAGCGTCACGGAGTGGAGAAACTGTTTGGGGGTTACTCCGACATACTCTTTAAATACCCGCATAAAATGGTATTTGCTCATACCAATATTTTTAGCGATTTCATCGATGGAGGGCTGATCTTTGAAATGGGTGTCGATATAGGTGATGGCTTTGGCAATGAGATGATAATTTTGGTTTAATATTTCGAGCTCTTGCATAAATCACCTTTAATAAGTTGCATAATTATAAACTCTAAAACCCTTCAAAAGAGTTTTGAGTTCTGCTTTAATCTCTATTTGAAGAGGGATGTTTTGTATGTCATCTAAAACATCGCAGATTCTATGCGCGATCAGGGTAAACTCTTTTTCTTGCATCCCCAGTGTCGTTAATGCGGCACTTCCTAAGCGTATACCTGAGGTAGACGAAGCAGGGCGGGGATCGGAGGGAATAGAATTTTTATTGACGGTGATACCGGCATTTTCCAATGCCACACTGGCTTCTTCACCTGAGAAATCTCTGTTCATCAGTGATATGAGTACCAGATGGTTATCGGTTCCACCACTGATGAGCTCATACCCTCGTTGGATTAATACATCGGCTAAAACTTTTGCATTGGATTTGACCGCTTTGGCATACTCCTTCCATGAGGGGTGCAAAACTTCTCCAAATGCCACCGCTTTTGCCGCGATGACATGCACCAACGGTCCTCCTTGGGTTCCAGGGAAAATGGCGCTGTCGATTTTTTTGGCGATCTCTTCGTTGTTTGTCATAATCACCCCACCGCGTGGACCTCTGAGTGTTTTGTGGGTCGTCGAAGTGACAACATCGGCGTAGGGAAACGGGCTCATGTGTTCTCCCGCCGCAACCAATCCCGCAATATGGGCGATATCGGCAAACAAAATCGCTCCGACGGAATCGGCGATTTCGCGGAATAGGGCAAAATCAATTTCGCGGGCATAGGCTGAAGCTCCGCAGACGATAATTTTGGGTTGAACGATTTTTGCGATTTCTAAGACATTATCATAATCGATACGACCGTTAGATGCTACACCGTAAGTAAAGGAGTGGTAGTTTTTCCCAGAAAAGTTGGGTTTTGCACCGTGCGTCAGATGTCCTCCGTGGCGTAAATCCATCCCCAATATTTTATCTCCGGCATTCAATAGTGCCGCATAGACGGCTCCGTTTGCCTGACTGCCCGAATGGGGCTGTACGTTCGCATAGCGACAGTCGAAGATTTCACAAAGTCTATCTTTCGCCAGTTGTTCTATCTGATCGGCAAATTGACATCCGCCGTAGTATCGTTTGTTCGGATACCCCTCTGCGTATTTGTTGGTAAAAATGCTTCCCATCGCCTCCATAACAGCAGGTGAGGTAAAGTTCTCACTCGCGATCATCTCCAGATGTGTTGACTGTCGGTTGAACTCATTTTCAATAATGGCGAAAACTGCTGAATCCGCAACCGATAAACTCTCTTCACGTATAAAACTCATCGCGTCCCCTTTTTGAATGGTTCGTCAAAGTTTATCTCTCTGAGCAGATATTGGCAATCCAAATCTTGCTGAAATAGAGGAGAAATTGAGCAATTTTTGGATTGTTTTTAATGAACTATTGAACTAAAATTCACCGAAAAATGATCTTGAAAGGTATTAAAAATGGATACGTACTTCGGAAAGATTAAATATATCAAAGTCGGTACTATCGTTACTGAAAATGTGACAGGCGAAAATGAAACAGAGGTTGTGTCCGCAATCAAAAAATATCCGATTTCATCTGCTTATATAGGTAAAACTGGATTTATAGGTGATGAACAGGGCGATAGTGAACATCATGGCGGTGAGAATAAAGCGGTACTCTTTTTTTCATCGATTACTTACAATAGAATCAACGCTCTTTACAATTACAACTTTGACTTTGACACTCTGGCGTATTACGGTGAAAACTTGCTTGTCTCACATATGAATGAGGAGAACGTCTGTATCGGTGATGTACTGGGGATAGGTGATGCGATTATCGAGATTTCACAACCCAGACAGCCGTGTCGGAAACTTTCGATCAACACGGGTGTCAACGCTATGGCAAAAATCATCTATAAACATGGGTTTACCGGATGGTATGGGCGGGTGTTGAAAGAGGGGACTCTCAAACAAGATGATATGGTCGTATTGAAAAAACGTCGTTTTCCTGAGCTTACGATTAGTGCTCTGAATCAGCTTATGATTGATCCTACGACGAATACGGTTTTGGTTGAAAAAGCATTGAGTGCTGAGTGCTTAGGTGTAGCGTTTAGAACATCGCTGGAAAATAGATATTTGTATGACAGCCATGATCATCTGCACTATCAAACATGGGAATGAATATGAAACAGACAGATTTTGACACATACCTATTGCCTACCTACAAACGTCAAGCAGTGAGCTTTGAGAGAGGTGACAATGCGACTTTATGGAATAGTGAGGGAAAAGTGTACATCGATTTTGCCGCAGGAGTCGCCGTTTGCAGTGTCGGACACGGAAACTGCCGCTTGGCTCGTGCTATCAGTGATCAAGCTTCCAAAATCATTCATGTCTCAAATCTCTATTGTATCGAACCGCAGGCGGAATGCGCCCGCCGTATCGTGAGTCTAAGCGGCTACGATATGAAATGTTTTTTCGGCAACAGTGGTACGGAAGCCAATGAAGGAGCAATCAAAATCGCACGTAAATACGGAGAGGTTGAAGGCAGAGCGAAACGGTATAAAATCATTACTTTGGAAAACTCTTTTCACGGACGGACAATCACGGCGTTAAAAGCAACAGGGCAAGCATCAAAACACGATTATTTCGGTCCTTATCCCGATGGATTTGTGTATGCAGCAAACGTTGAAGAGATTGAATCTCTTATCGATGAATATACGGTCGCCGTGATGATCGAACTGGTACAGGGAGAAGGGGGCGTTCAACCTCTGAATCCGGTAGCTGTACAGCGATTAGCCCGATCGTTAAAGTCAAAAGATATTTTACTGATTGTCGATGAAGTACAAACGGGTGTCTACCGTTGCGGAAGCTTTTTAGCATCTCATGCTTATGGGATTACTCCTGATGTGATAACGCTAGCAAAAGGATTAGGGGGCGGTGTTCCTATAGGCGTCGTCATGAGCGGAATTAAAGATGTTTTTTCTTATGGTGATCACGGCTCGACGTTTGGAGGAAATTATCTCTCTAGCGCTGCGACGAACGAAGTTCTCGATATTCTGGAAGCTTACAGCCAAAGCGGCGAATTGGCAGAACATCAAAACTACTTTGAAACGTCGTTGGAACGTTTTGCTTCAGAGTATCCCGGTATCTTTACAGAACGAGTCGGGAACGGGATGATGCAAGGGCTACGCGTCGTCGATGGTGATACCCTCTCTAACATCATCGATTTAGCGGTTGAAACAGGTGTTTTAGTCATAAAATCGGGTAAAAATACGTTGCGATTCGTCCCTCCGCTCACGATTAGTAAAAGTGAAATCGATGAGGGATTCCAACGGCTGAATCTCACAATGCTACAGTTAGCAAAATACAATTGAATGGAGCCGTAATGTTTATCATCTCACTTACTTACATCAAATCTCTCGAAGCAGTGGATGCACTGCTCGAAGAGCATGTTGAGTATCTCAAAGAGCAGTACGCTTTAGGTCATTTTCTAGCATCGGGGCGTAAAGTGCCTCGCACGGGAGGGGTGATTTTGGCACGTGGTGCATCTCGTGAAGAGATCGAGACAATTATCACCCTCGATCCGTTTCATCGCAATGGTATAGCAGAGTATGAGGTTACTGAATTTTATCCGACGATGACAGTGGATGAGTTGGAATTTTTGAGGGAATAATAGTTTTTATCACGTTCCTAATATCCTGTTTGGGAGTGTATTTTTACATTCCAAACGTGGATATTGTAGAGTACTCCTTTTTAAAATAACACTTGACAAAGAAAAGTACTTGCTATATACTTGCGCAATCAAATAAATAGCAAGGAATTAAAATGTCAAAGAATATAGAGCTACTTTTGAGTCTGACATCGATGTATACTAGTGTTTTTAAAAATATAGATAGACATCTTAGTGTCCATGGAATTTCATTATCAGAATTTTTAGTTATGTATCAATTGTCACTAGTGTCAAACCATACAGTACGTCGTATCGATTTAGCCGAAAGTGTGGGCATGAGTGCTTCAGGAATTACCCGACTTTTAAACCCTATGGAAAAATTGAAACTTGTTGAAAAAGAACAAAACCCTCGTGATGCAAGGGTAAGTTTTGTGAAATTATCTGATGTCGGGTTTGAGCTTTTAAATGATGTAATTAAAAGTGTACAAATAGCATCTGATAGCTTATTTAAATCACTTGATACAAATGATATTGAGTTATTTATAAATTTAACTAACAAGATAAAATAAAAATGAGGAATCAATGCCTTTACTAAACAGTAACAAAAAACACCCGATGATTATGCCTGATGGAACTGTTATTGAACAGGTTGTTCATCTCAAAGAGGTAATTAACCATCCAAGAATAGAGATAGGAGAGTTTAGCTATTACCATAACTTTGCGATTCTTAATGATTATGCTAGTTTCCTAGCTCCATATTTATTTCCACAAAGCCCTGATAAACTTATTATTGGGAAATTTGTACAAATTGCTCATGGCGTCCGCTTTATTACTGCATCTGCAAATCATAATATGAAAGGTTTTTCAACATATCCTTTTATTAATTTCATGATGACATCCGAAACAACGAGTGAAGATATTGCGGCTATGTTTAAAGAGTCCTCTCATAAAGGTGATATTATTGTCGGTAATGATGTTTGGATAGGTTTGGATGCAACCATCATGCCGGGAGTTAAGATAGGTGACGGTGCAATAATAGGTGCGAAATCAGTAGTAACCAATGATGTTGAACCCTATACAATTGTTGGAGGCAATCCCGCAAAAGTTATAAGAAAACGTTTTGATGACGAAGCTATTAATATTCTTTTAGCAATTAAGTGGTGGAATTGGCCTATAGAAAAAATTGAAAAAAATATTGACATTATTACGGGTGACAATATTGATGACTTTTGGAATATCCAAAAATAAGGAGTTAGAAGATAATTATCTTCGATAAATTTAGCATGACACCAGCAATCAATATCGTTAAAAAAGCAAAAATTACTTACATATTACACTCCTACACGCACGATCCCGCGTTTGCTTCTTATGGCGAGGAAGCGTCAGAGAAATTAGGGATTTCGGCAGATAGGGTATTTAAAACACTGGTTGCGCAGATTGATGGGCGAGAACTGGTTGTTGCCGTAATCCCCGTCTCATCGATGCTCTCGATGAAACAGATTGCCAAAGCCGCAGGAGGCAAAAAAGCGGAGATGGCAAAGGGTGCAGACGTGGAACGCTCCAGCGGGTATATCCTCGGTGGAGTGAGTCCATTGGGTCAGAAAAAAAGACTTAGGACATTTATTGATAGCTCGGTGGAAGATTTCTTGACGATTTATGTGAGTGCAGGGCGTAGAGGGTTGGAGATTGAACTCTCTGGGGAGGATTTGGCGAAATTAACAGATGGAAAGATGGTAGCTATATGCGCAGAGTAATAGGAAATTATGTTTTGTCAAAATGCAATAATTTTTGTTGTATTTATATAAGAGTGGTATGATGTAGAAAATTCAAAATGAGGTGTAATCATGAACCCATTTGCTACACACGGTGCTTTTAGCTGGTTTGAACTTTTAACCGGCGATGTCGAAGGGGCGAAAAAGTTTTACGGCGAGGTTTTCGGCTGGGAATTCAAAAAAGCCGATAACGTCGATTTCGATTATCAGCTGGTGACTCTGAATGGTCAAGAGATTGCAGGGATTATGGACATCAAACATTGCGGCGATGAAAAAATACCGCCCCATTGGGGCAATTACATCACTGTTTCGGATATCAGTGCTACATTGCAAAAGGCAAAAGAGCTCGGTGCAAATGTCATCGTTGAGATTACCATGATTCCGAAAGTAGGCGATTTCGCGATTATCCAAGACCCGCAAGGTGCAGTCATTTCGATGATTGAATATAAGATGGAGTGCTAGTTAGCGATGAACCTCGAAAAGCTAAAAATTGCCGAAGCCAATTTTTTCGCCTTTTATCCCAAAGGATTTGAGGATGAAGCCCTTTTGGCGATCATTAAACGGCACAATACCGAGGGGATAGGAAAAAGCGTACGAGAACTCTTTGCCCCGGAGCGTTTTCGAAACCCCGATGAGATATGTGAGAGCTTTGCCAAAATTGTCTCTAAATCTTCCCTAATTTCATTATTTGAAAAACCAAAAGTACGCGATATGATCAAATCGATGAGTATGGATCAACGAGATATGCTCTCAATCGCACTTTATGAATTATTGCACGGTAAGCGGGAGAAAGGATTTGAGATGATTGTAGAAGTACTCGCGATATACACTCTGGCGAAATGGTCGATTGTGACGCTGATTCCGTACTATTACGATCGCGAAAAGAACTTTTTTATCAAACCGACCACAACCAAAGACATTATCAAATTTCTTGAGATTGGTGGGCTAATCTACAAACCCCGCCCATCTTTTGAATTTTATGAACGATACACAGAAGTGTTAACGCAGATGCGTTCTCATGTCAGCTCGTTGATCGGACGAGACAATGCGGGATTTACCGGATTTTTAATGATGGCGATGGGGAAATAATATGACATCTAAACGATGCGGATGGGTCAAGCTGAGTGATCCGGTTTATGTAGCCTATCATGATGAGGAGTGGGGAAAACCACTGCATGATGATCAGGCCTTGTTTGAGCTATTTTCTCTGGAGACACAATCAGCAGGTTTGAGCTGGCTGACAATCCTCAAAAAACGCTCAGGTTACCGTGAAGCGTTCGAGGGATTTGATTTAGAAAGAGTAGCCGAATATTCCGATGAAGATATCGAGCGTATACTACAAAGCGGATTGGTCGTAAAAAGCCGTCCGAAGATAGAAGCGATTATCACCAATGCACGCGGTTTTGTCCAAATCAAAAAAGAGTTTGGTTCATTAGATGCCTATTTTTGGGGGAAAGTGGGCAATAAACCGATCATCAATGATGTGAGTGATTATCGCACTGCTGTGTGTACCTCCGATATTTCCGATGCCATGACCAAAGAGCTAAAAAAACGGGGCTTTAAATTTATCGGTTCGACTACACTCTATGCCTTTATACAAGCGTGCGGGATGGTAGACGATCACGAAAACAGCTGTCCAAGCAAAACTCAATGAACCCCTCAAAAGTTATCCGAGAAAACGTAGTCAAATTGACCGATTTACCTAATATCGGTAAATCGCTTGCGGAGGATCTCAGACGTATCGGCATTGTGACACCGGATAATTTGATCAATCAGGATGCGAAGGATATGTACGATCGCCTATGCGATATTGATGGGTGTCGTCACGATCCGTGTGTATTGGACGTGTTTATGTCGATCACCGATTTCATGAATGGATCAGAGCCTAAAGTGTGGTGGGATTATACGGCTGAGCGGAAAAAACGTTTCGGCATATGATCAAAACATCATTTAGAATAGTATATGGGTGTTATTAAACCCAATACGACGGATAGATCACCACTCAAATAAGTGTCCGTGTGATCAGAAAAACGTCAATATACTCTAAAGGAAGATCAAAATTATGCATGAGATGAATTAAGCTTGTACCTCTTTATACATTGCTACATTTACTGAATCAATTAGTGTTCCAACAGATTTTTTAAACTCTTCAAGATAAGGTTGTTTTGAGTGAAAGTCAAATGCATCTTGGTTCTTAAAGACTTCGATCATGGTCAATATGGTTGAGTCCTCCGTGTTTTCATGAAGCGAATAACTCATACAACCTTCTTCTTTTCTTGTCGGTGCGATAAGTGTCATTAACGATTGTTTTAACAATTCTGTTTTTTCTTTTTTTGCTATAAACTGTGCTATGCAAGTAATTTTTTCATCCATATTTTTACGCCCTTTGATGCCGAAGTGCTTTCAGCAATATAATAGAATCTTGATATTTTACATTATTTCTCTTAATGTTTTTTGTGATAAATTGATTGTAAACTATGCTAAAATTTGCCAGATTGCCAGTGCTATGAGATTGAGAGGTATAATTTGAGTATTATTACTATTTTAGCCATTATCGCCCTATGTCTGATTGGAATACTTCATTTTTATTGGGCATTTGGCGGTGGACGTTGGGCAGATATAGCAATACCGACAATGAACGGCGAGCGGTTAATTAATCCCGGCAAAATCATGACAGCAGTTGTGGGATTGGTTTTATTCGGATTTGCTTTTGTCGCGTATGTGCTCTGTTTTTTGGATCTATCTTCGTCATTGTATCGTCCACACTGGATTACAATCGGATGGGTTATTTCCGTAATATTTACTCTAAGAAGTATCGGCGAATTTAATACGGTAGGGTTGTTTAAAAAAATAAAAACAACGTCGTTCGCATTCTATGACACCCGCTTATATACCCCGTTTGCAGGATCGATGGGATTTATATTTGCTATTTTGGCATATAGAGCATAATAGTATTTTTGTATTTTGAGGATCGTAAATGGATATAACTAAAATTGCTTTTGTCAACAAAGTCGGCATAGGCTCCGATAACGGAAGATTGCTGCTTAACATGAGTGAAGAAAAAATGAATCACGTCGGAACAATCCATGCCGGAGCGTTGTACACGCTCGCCGAAACCGCAAGCGGTCAAGTACTGTATGAGCAGTTCACTGAGTTAGCGGATTCGGTAATCCCGCTATTGCGTGAAAGTCAAATTAAATACAAAAAAAGTGCCGAGTCGAGTGTATGGGCAAAAGGGATTATCGACAATCCCGAAGCGTTCAAGGAACGGCTGATAAGCAAAGGGTGTGCGTTTGCCGATGTCATGGTCGAAGTCAGAGATGTAGAAGATTCTTTAATATGCAGCGGTATATTTAATTGGTATGTGCAGATCAATACGAAAAAATCAGAGAGCTAGACATGAGTAAATTGCTAGAGTTTTTAAACAGAAATATCGCTTTGAGCGCTGATGAGCTTAAATCATTGATCAAAACGTTTCGACAAAAACATTTTAACCGGGGGGAGACGATCCATCATGCAGAGCATATTCACGACAGTATCTATTTTCTCGAATCAGGTATCGCACGCGGCTATTACATCGATGAAAACGGCAAAGATACGACATGGTATATCTATTTTAACGATGAGAACTCCCATTTGACCAATCTGGTCGTGTTCGATTATGACAGCTACTTATGCCAAACTCCCTCGAAACTCCATTTTGAGGCAATCACCGACTGTACGTTTCAGATCATGAAAAAAGAAGAGAAAGATTATTTGTGTGCACACGATTTGAAGTGGTCCGAATTTATGCGTCGTTCCAGTGATTTGGCCTATTCACTAGTGCATCAGAAGTTTTTCTCTCAGTTAGTGATGAATGCGGAGGCACGATTTGCGCAGTTTTTAGAAACGACCCCCTATCTGCTGGATAAAGTACCGCAGTATCATATTGCTTCGTATCTTGGGATCACCCCCCAGCATTTGAGTCGATTGAAAAAGATGAACAAATGCGAATGACAACGCTATAAGTACCAAGTAGAATTCTCCTATGTTTGTTAGGAGAATTTTATGCAAAAAACGTTTTTACCGCCATCCGTGATTTGGTTTTCTATCGCTTCGATATTTCTACTATCGGGATGTACGACACCTGAAGTTTCTCCCCCCAAGCTTGATATCACTCTCTCCTCAACCTTTTCTCATGGCGATAATTCTGTCTCCGATGAGATAGCGTGGTGGAAGAGTTTCAACGATCCGGTTTTAACGGCACTGATTGAAAAAGCTCTTAAAAACAATCATGACATACGCAGTGCAATGACACGTATCACTGCGGCGGATGCGATGCGAGACGCTCAAGCCTCACGTTTTTTACCGACGGTCAATCTTGAAGCGTCAGCGTCAAAATCGCGCAGCGGATTTCCGCAAGCGGTTAAACAGGGGTTGCCCGATACTCGAGCGTACAGAGTCGGTTTGGGGATAGATTGGGAGATTGACATCGGCGGAGGGCTGCGTGCGGCGAAAAATGCGGCAGAATCGGATGCAATGGCCGCTGAGTATGGGGTTGTGGGTGCACAGCTGGTGATCAGCAGTGAAATCGCACGCAACTATTTTACGTTGCGCGCGGTACAAGAGAGGCTCAGACTGTTAGAGGCATTGGCGGCAACACAGCATCAGAGTGCGTATATCGTTTCCAGACGCTATGCACAGGGGCAAGCGAGTCAGTTTGATGTGGATATTGCGGAGGCGGAGGCGGATACGTTGGATGCTCAAATACCGCAACTACGGGTATGGGTTGCAACCTTGCAAAGTCAGATTGCTGTTTTAGCAGGGGAGAACCCATCCGCATTTGCCGTTACACAAGAGCGTGAGTATCGTTGGCCAAAGTCACAAACCATAGGGGTTTCTCAACCGAGCGATTTATTGCGCAGACGTCCCGATTTAATGGCTGCCGAATCACACTACAGCGCTGAATCATTGCGCTCAAAAGAGGCGCAATCGCAAACATGGCCGAAGCTTTTTGTCAATGCTCTTGTCGGTCGTCAAGATTTCCGTATCAACAGCCTTGATTTGGCACCGGTCTCATTTTCCAACGTGGCTGCGGCTTTTGTCATGCCGATTTTCAATGCGGGGCGGATTCAAGCGGGAATTGATGCGCAAAACGCTCAGGAAAATGAAGCACTGATCGCGTGGCAGAAAGCGGTTTTAACGGCGGTGAAAGAGGTTGAAGACTCTCTTATCGTGCAATCTGAGGAGATCAAGCGCGGTGAAAAGATCAAGGCTTCCCTGAGCAGAGAATCTCACGCGCTCAAAGCGGCGCAATCGCTTTATCGTGAAGGGCAAATCGATAAGCTCCCTTTGCTCGATATGCAGCGAGGTGTTTTAGTCAGCAAGATAGCGCTAAGTGAGCATCAATTACAACGACTCTTATCGGATGTGCAGCTATATAAAGCGTTAGGGGGAGGCTGGTCGTCTCAACACAAAAATCCAACAAAGGTATCTACCAATGAATAAAATGACCCAATATATCATTCCCATCAATATTGCTATTATTACAGCTCTATCCTTCGGTGGATGCAGCAAGCCCAAGGCAGAGCACGAAGCGCTTCCTACCCCTGTATATGTTTCGACCATCCACCAATCGGGTGGAATGGAAGAGCGATGGCTCACTGCAACCATAGGGGCACGTTTTGAGAGCGACCTAAGCTTTCGTACCGGAGGTAAAGTGGTAAAACGTCTGGTCAACATCGGGGATAAAGTTTCTCGCGGTCAGCCTTTGGCCGAGCTCGATGGTGCGGATTACGAACTTGCTGCGGGGATAGCCGATGCTGGGTACAAAGCTGCCCTCATCGATGCAACTCAGGCGGGTTCGGATGAGGGGAGATTCGGGCGATTGGCAGGTGATGGGGCGATGGGAACTGCTGACGTCGAACGTCAAAAATCTCGTGCGGATGCGGCTAAAACACGTGTGGAACAAGCACGCCAACAGCTTGAACTTGCCAAAAACAGACACTCGTATGCAACGCTTATCGCACCCTATGATGGCGTCGTAACGGCAATGCGTATGGAGGTCGGTCAAGTCGTTGCGGAGGGGCAAAGTGTTGTGTCGCTGGCGAAAGAGGGCGAACGTGAAGTGGTGGTGGATTTGCCCGAAGATATGGTGAGCAAAGCCAAACACTACAGTGCAACAGCACAACCGTGGAGTGATCCTAAAATATCGGTATCTCTGAATCTTCGAGAGCTATCGCCGATCGCTTCTGTGCAAGGAAAAACGTTCCGTGCGCGTTATGCAGTGCAGAGCGGAGAATTAGATCGGTTTGCTTTGGGATCGACACTGCAACTGCGGTTATCGCATCCTTGCGAAGGGGGAGTCACTTTACCGCTAAGTGCTATCGTCAAAACGACACAAGATGCAGGGGTATGGGTACTCAAACCGGATGGTAACGGAGTGAAATTTGTAAAAGTAAAAATTCTCGGTTATGGAATAGCGATGGTTCGGGTGAGTGGTTTGGAAGAAAAGATGCGCATTGTGACCGTTGGAGCACACAAGATGGACAAATCGATGAAAGTCACTCCGATTGAGCGGAACGTTGAGAATACGGATGAATTGTTTATGAGAGGTCGAGTGTGAAAAACTTCAATCTCTCTGAATGGGCGGTAACGCATACTCAGTTGGTACTTTTCATGATTATCAGCGTATTAATCGCCGGTGTCGTGTCGTTTGCAAAACTCGGGCGTTCGGAAGATCCGAATTTCAATGTACCGGCGATGACGATGGTCGTGATGTGGCCGGGTGCCACTGCCGAAGAGGTTCAGAATCAAGTCATCAACCGTATCGAACGAAAGATGCAGGAACTCGAACATATCGACAATATCCGCTCCTATTCGCGTCAGGGATATGGCGCCATTACTTTATGGATGAAGGGGGGGACAAGTAAAAAAGATTTAGATGAATCGTGGTATCAGGCGCGAAAGAAGATTTCCGACATACGTCATGAATTTCCAAGCGGGGTGCAGGGACCGTTTTATAACGATGAATTCACTGATGTATACAGTGTTTTGTATGCCCTAAGTGCTCCTGAACTGACAACGTCTGAACAAGATGATGCGGCTGAGATGATTAAACGTCAATTGCAAAGCGTAGAAGGGGTAAATAAAGTCAATATTCTAGGCAAACAAAGCGAACGGGTGTATGTAGAGGTTTCAACACAACGTCTTGCTGCACTAGGGATCGCTCCTAATGTTATTTTTGAGGCATTGGCACGGCAAAATATGGTTATTCCCTCCGGTGCAGTCGAGACTACTGAAGATCGTGTATTTGTTCGTGTAGACAGCGAACTGCGTAATGCAAGCGATGTAAGAAATGTATCGATCAATGTCGGCGGAAGATTATTGAAACTTTCCGATGTCGCTACCGTACGTACGGGATATGAAGATCCTCAACGCTTTACAATCCGTCGTAACGGTGAGCCAGTGTTAGCCATTGGCGTGACAATGAAACACAACGGTAACATTCTTTCCCTTGGTGATGCGCTCGATACGCGGATGAGAAGTATCCAAACACAATTGCCGATGGGGATACATATCGAAAAATATTCTGATCAGCCGAAAATCGTAGAGGAGTCGGTTTGGGAGTTTGAGCGCTCATTTATGGAAGCCTTGGTAATTGTGTTGGCGGTATCGTTTCTATTTCTTGGATGGCGGAGTGGAATTGTCGTTGCGGTATCGGTTCCGTTGGTACTTGGGATAGTCGCTGTCGTAATGTATATTTTGGGATGGAATCTGGATCGGATATCACTGGGTGCGTTGATTATTGCCTTGGGACTATTGGTCGATGATGCAATTATTGCCGTTGAGATGATGGTGGTTAAACTTGAAGAGGGATGGGATAGGATACGTGCCGCTACGTTTGCATACAGTTCGACGGCGTTTCCCATGCTTACAGGTACATTGGTAACGGTGGCCGGTTTTATGCCGGTCGGCTTTGCCCATTCTATTTCTGGAGAGTATGCCGGAGGCATCTTTTGGGTTGTCGGCACAGCATTGATCGCTTCATGGTTGGTTGCGGTGGTCTTTACCCCTTATTTGGGGATGAAGATGCTGCCCAACTATAATACGTCACATCATCCACATGATCTTTATAGTAGTTCTATTTATACGAAACTTCGTAGAGTTGTCGAGTGGAGTATTGTAAGACGCTGGAGCGTTTTGGGAGCTACTTTAGCTCTCTTTGTCCTCTCAGGTGCCGGTATGTTGTTGGTTCAGCAGCAGTTTTTCCCTACGGCGTCACGAACAGAGTTGTTAATTGAGTTGAGATTACGTGAAGGAGCCTCTTTTGAAGCGACGCAACAACAGGTAAAACGGCTGGAACATATTCTCAAATCCGACCAAGATATTGAGGGCTTTACCGCGTATACGGGGGAGGGGACGCCGCGATTTTATCTATCGATTTCACCGGAACTTCCAAGCCCTTCGTATGCCCAATTTGTTCTTACGACTCATACCCTTGAAGCAAGAGAGCGGGTTCGAAACCGTTTGATGGAATTGTTCGATAAAAACGAAGCTTTTCCGGATTGCAGAGCGCGTGTCCTGAGACTGGAATTTGGTCCTCCGGTAGGGTTTCCGGTACAGTTTCGAATTATAGGCCCAGATAAAGAAAAAGTACGTCAAATTGCTTACCGGGTGAGGGACATGGTTCGTAAGAGTCCTTTGGTTCGGGATACTCAGCTCGATTGGAATGAGCAGGTTAGATCATTCAGAGTCCGTGTTGACCAAGATAAAGCGCGGTTGTTGGGTTTGAGTACGGTAGATATTCAAAATAGTGTCCAAGCCGCATCGAACGGAGTGGCGATAACACAGATCCGTCGTAATGAAGAGCTTGTCGATGTCGTGGTACGTGCGACTGCTGATGAGCGCCGTTCACTTGATAGACTTAGAGATATTCAGCTCTTTACCCATTCAGGAACCGTCATTCCTCTTTCTCACGTGGCGAAGATCGAGCCAGAATTTGAGGAACCGGTACTATGGCGACGGGATCGGGACATGGCATTGAGCGTTCGTAGCGATTTGGTAGACGGAATCCAAGGACCTTACGCCACCACCAAAATAATGCCTTCACTCCAGCCGATCATTGATACTCTCCCCGCAGGCTACCGTATCGAAGCCGGAGGGGCGATAGAGGAGAGCGATAAATCCAATATCGCTCTTTTTGCGGTATTTCCGGCGATGTTTGCCGTTATGCTGTTGATCTTGATGATTCAACTACAGCGATTTTCTTTGATGTTTATGGTGTTTATGACCGCTCCCTTAGGCTTGATCGGTGTTGTTCCGGCTTTGTTGATTTTCAATGCCCCGTTTGGCTTCGTCGCACTGCTGGGTGTTATCGCACTGGGGGGTATGATTATGCGAAATTCACTGATCCTAGTCGATCAGATCGAACAGGACATTGAACGGGGTGAGCCTGCGTGGAATGCTATCATCGAAGCGACGGTACGCCGTTCCCGTCCTGTAGTTCTCACGGCTGCGGCAGCAATTTTGGCGATGATACCATTGACGCACAGTGTGTTTTGGGGACCTATGGCGATTTCGATCATGGGAGGATTGATTGTTGCGACGGCGTTGACCCTGATCTTTGTTCCGGCATTGTATGCGGCGTGGTTTAAGGTACAAAAAGGGATACAATAATGCTCTATTCGCTGATTTTGGTAGTACACTCGTGGTTTCGTTGGATTGTTGTCATGAGTCTGCTTTATTCACTCTATCGTGCATATACAGGATGGTTGGGAAAAAGAGTATTTACGAATTTTGATAATACCATACGACATAGTGTTGCTACCATTGCCCATATACAGCTTATATTTGGGCTTGTACTGTATGGTGTCAGCTCGATAATCACATTCTTTTTAGCCCATTTTAGGGATGCAGTGCATATACGCGAGATCCGTTTCTTCGGACTTGAACATAGTATTACCATGGTCTTAGCTGTTTCCATTATCACGATTGGATCAATGATTGCAAAACGTCAATCTACAGATAAATCAAAATTTCGAACCATAGCTATTTGGTACACAATCGCATTTTTCCTTATCGTTGCAGGAATACCATGGGAATTCTCACCGCTTATCAGCCGTCCACATTTTAGATTTTAATCATCCATTATCTTGACAGACTGTTTGGTCTGTGATATTATACCTATCTACAGACTATATGGTCTGTTTTTGCGATAGGGGGAAATATGAAACGTATAGTTGTATTGGGTTCGACCGGGTTTGTCGGTACTCATGTCGCTTTGGGACTAAAGAGTGAAGAGTGCGAACTGATATTGGCATGTCGAAATGGAGGAAATATCCACCCTGAATTGAAGCATGAGCAAATCATACAAGGTGATATTCGGGATCGGGTATATTTAGCCAACCTTTTTCGTGATGCTGATGTCGTCATTAACGCGTTTTCGTGGACGGCATTGTATGCCCATGAGATAGAATCGAGAGAACTCTTTTTTGAGCCGACCATTGCCCTCATCGATACGGCGATAGCTGCCAAAGTCAAACGATTTATCAATCTCTCCACAGCCAGCGCGGCGAATGGGAATGTTGCCAACAATGCCAACGCAAAAGGGGCAAAAACACATTTTTGGCCGCATTTGGATAATGTTATTGAGATAGAAGAGTATTTGCGACACAGAGCAAATGCGAGTTTCGAGGTGATCAATCTGCGTTGCGGTCTTTTTGTCGGAGAACACTACGGACTGGGGCTTTTGCCGATTCTTTTACCGCGTTTGAAAACTCATTTGGTTCCTTTGATAGAGAGTGGAAAGACGCAAATGCCACTGATCGCGGGTGAAGATATCGCTCAGGCATTTGTCAAAGCTGCATTTGCTCCATCCATGCCACACGCCTATGAGGGGATCAATGTTATAGGGGGCGAAGTTCCTACTGTTGGTGAAGTCCTCGAATATATTCATACAGAATTCGACTATCCGTATCCTCATTTTAGTGTCTCATTTCCTATCGCACATCTATTCGGTCATTTTATGGAGATACTCGATCCTCTGATGCCGTTTGATCCTCTGGTGACACGTTCCATCGTTCATTTACTCAAAAATACAAATACCGACAATGCAAAAGCGGAAAAATTATTGGGCTACACCCCGAAAATACTTTGGAAAGATGCCGTACGAAGGCAGATCAACGAGATCCATAAATCTCAGACACAGCCGATGAAAATGGCGAAGGAGATACGATGAAATATATTGTTATAGGGTTTATTTTGATAGGGAAATTGTTGGGTGCTGATAGCACTTTAAAAAGCCAATTGGATGAATATAATGCTTTGTTTTACAAACAAGGCTCAGTGGAAGCTGTTCAGGCAGTTGAAGACGATTTGAATGAACGTCATACATTGAAAATGGGACAAAATATTCCCAAAGTCGGAGATAAAGCACTCGAATTTACCCTAAAAACTATCCATGGAGAGACTTTTGATTTAAACAATGCTCTTAGAGAATCTCCCATTGTGCTGTTTTGGTATCGCGGAGGTTGGTGCCCGTACTGCAATATTCAACTGGCGTATTATCAACAGTATCATCAGGCGATCAAAAATGCAGGAGGTAGGTTGGTGGGGGTTGCGCCTGAAGTCCAATCGATGGGGCGTGTGACCCAGCAAGATCACGCGATAGATTTTGATCTTCTAACCGACACCGATAATGCCGTAGCGAAACAGTATCATCTCGTCTATACCGTTCAGCCGAAGCTTTTATCGTTGATGGATGAGCGTTTCGGGTTGGATGATTATTATCCCGTTCATAAGCAGGAATTGCCTTTGACGGTGGCATTCGTGATCGACCAAAGCGGAACCATCCGTTATGCCTATATTGATGATGATTTTCGAAAACGATCAGAACCTGTAGAGATAATCGAAGTATTGAATGCACTTAAAAAAGAGCGCCAATGAGCCGATTGGAAGAGGGGAAAAGTGCCCCATGGTTTAAGGCGAGAAGTTTTCAAGGTGACGATATAAATCTTGATGCCTATCGGGGCAGATACGTTCTGTTGAGCTTCTATCGGTACGCTTCGTGCCCGTTTTGTAATCTAAGGGTGCACGAATCGATTCAAAAGAACGATTATTTTCGCTCTTTGGGACTGAAAATGATTGCCGTATTTCAATCATCTGATGACAAACTCGCCGAATACGTCGGCAAGCAGCCGTTGAACTATCCGATCATCGGTGATCCGGATTTGCAGCTCTATCAACTTTATCGTGTAGAAAGATCATGGATAGGACTGCTCAAAGCTTTTCTTTTTAGACCGCATAAAATACTCACATCAGTTTTTCTTCGCGGATTTTTCCCCGGCAGTATCGAAAACGAGATACAGCGGCTTCCTGCCGATTTTTTGATAAATCCAATGGGGAAAATAGAGATCGCTTATTACGGCAAAGACATCGGCGATCATATAGCGTATGAGATAATCGAGAACGTATTGCGAAATGATATAATTGAGTCATGAAAGAAAATATGAGAGACATTTTGGTTCAAACAATGTTTGAATCGCTTTATCACGAAGGGTACAACGCGAGCAATCTTATCGATATGCTCAAAAAAGCCGGTACGTCCAAAGGGGGAATGTACCATTACTTTGGTTCCAAAAAAGAGCTGGCACTGGAATCGATGCGCATCGTCGGCGAAGGATTTATTGACCATTTTTGGGGCGGTTGTTTCGCTCGTCATGACAATCCGATCCGTGCACTCGAAGAGATATTAAAAGCACTTCCGAATGCGACGATCATAGGAGAGTGTCCGTTTGATTTTAAACACGGATGTCCGTTGAATCATATGATTCAAGAGATGAGCGCGTTGGATGAAGACTTTAAAATTCTCCTCGAATCGATCTTGGATCGCTGGATTGCTCTTATCGCCGAAAGCCTGAAAAGGGGACAAAACATCGGAGTTTTAGAAAAATCTTTTGATCCGGCTAGGATAGCACAATTCATCGTCTCATCGGTCGAGGGGACATTAACTCTGATGAAAGTAAAACAAGATATCCGTATTTATGAAGAAAATACGGAATTGTTGTTACAAACTCTCAAAGTTTTGACGCAAAAGGGATAACGTGAAATCTGAGCGAGTGCTTATCGTCGGAGGCGGAGTAGCGGGGTTGATGTGTAAAAATCGGCTGGAGCATTTGGGGTACAGACCTGTACTCGTGGAAAAATCCGATGTGCTCAGATCAGACGGTGCAGGGATTTTGCTGGGGGCAAATGTACTCAAAATCTTCCGCGAATGCGCTTTGGAAGAGGCGTTGATGCGCTATGCTCAATCGTTGGATGAGATCATGTTATACGATCAGTATGGCAAATCACTCGGACGATTCGATCTGGAAAAGATCAGAGAGGAAACCTCCTATCCTACGCTCGCCATCCATCGCAAGCATCTGCATGAGATATTACTAAACTCTGTCGATACTTCTACAATCCGCCTCTCTCACAGAGTGGTCGGTATTACTGAGCAAAACACAGCGTTACATGTGACCTATGAGAACGGAATGCGTGAAGAGTATGATTACGTCATCGGAGCGGATGGACTACGTTCTAGCATTAGAGAATTGTATGTCGGTCATGTTCCCCTTAGAGATGCTAAATATGTATGCTGGCGTTTCGTGTGTGATCGTCCTACGACACTTGATCCCCGAAGTAGCAGCGAGTTTTGGGATACGAAGAATAAACGGGTCGGTATTTTCCCGATAGGAGAAGATAAAATCTACTGTTTTTTGCTTGCTACGACGCGCGGCGGTGAAGAGGCGATGGATTTCACCGAGGTATTGGAATATTTTAAAGGTTTCGGGGGTGATTGGCAGCATGTCGTTGTATCCTTGGATACTGCTACTACGGAATTGCTGTACAACCCGATTGCTGACCTCTCACACGTCGCTTTGCAGAAGGGAAATGTTATTTTGATCGGGGATGCGGGTCATGCTACGACACCAAATCTGGGGCAGGGGGCCGCAATAGGGATCGAGAGTGCCTACGCGTTTGGTGAGTTGCTCAAATCGCATTCATTTGCAGAAGCGATACGGCTTTATCCGCAGAAGCGTTTAAAAAGAGTCTCCTATATCCGTAATAAATCACATATGATTGGACAGATGGCTCATGGCATCCCACCTCTTTTCCAGCCTATACGGGAATTTATTATGAAAATTACTCCTGATAGTGCAAATCAGAGGGAGTTCGAACGGGCGATACTCGGAGGATTTTAAATAAAGGATCGACATGTTTATAAAAGTATGCGGACTAAAGACAAAAGAACAAATCGATAAAGCGATCGAATACGGGTATGATGCGATCGGAGTCGTAACCTATCCAAAAAGCAAACGCTACTGTGAACTTAAAGTTGCTATCGAATTAGCAAACTACGCGAAAGGGCGAATCAAAACATTCATCGTCGGTATGACTGCTGCGGATGTCAAAGAAGCGGCAGAATTTTTCGATTATACGCAAATATACGAGGTTACCCAAGTCCCAAATTTAGCGTTATCGTCCAAAGAACCACCTCCAAAAGATTTGAACTACGACTACTTTTTTTATGATGCCAGTATCGGCAGCGGCGTATTTGAAGAGTTCCCCGACTGGGTCAAAGAGATTGCGGGAGAGATTATTTTATCGGGCGGATTGAATAAAGATAACATCTGTGCGGTAATACGAGAGTTAAAACCTTTCGGTATCGATATTTCGAGCGGCGTAGAAAAAGAGGGGGTCAAAGACATCGAAATGATGAGAGAATTTATCTCTATGGCCAGAAATTGTATGAGGAATTAAAGTGGGTAACGAGGAACATCAAAAAATAAAAGATGGCATTAAAAGTACATTTGACAATATGCAGATTTGCTATCTATTTTTTAATCATTGCTTTACAGCTTTTTCCCATTATTTTAATCGCATTTTCAGTCATTTTATTCATAATCACTCCTTCTTTAAATGCAATAATGCTAAGTGGTAATCTATTTTTTTCAGCCTGAACCATGAGTTTTCCAAGAAAAAATGCCACATCATTATTTTGTTCAAATCCTCCACGTAAACATCTTCTCATACCTGAAGCGAGTAGATCGGCTATTTGAATACCAACACTTTTTTTCGAATCTTCAAATTTGATATCGTCTCGTATTATTTTTTGAATATTTAGTGCTTCTTCAATCTCTATATCTAAGCCATATTCTTCTTTTAAATATGTTGGTGTTTCACCTTTGTGATAGATGTATGGATCTAAAGCACTGTAGTCACATCCTTTTATCATTATCAAGGGTTTGCTTAATGATCTCGTTTGTAATAATGCGGGAGTAATTTTTTCAAATGCATCTTCATAGTCAATTCTAGAAATATTTTTTTGATCAACTCTCCATCTGAATTTCCCTAATGAATGAGGCATTCTTTGAATAATATATGGTATCAACCGATCTATAGTATTAAATATTAGATCGACTTGACAACAAAGTTGAGCATAAAGTGGAGAAGAAAGTTTTTGTAATTGATCCGCAAGATATTGTGTTCCTTTTCTACCACCTTCATATTTCATCTTATCAATATGCAATAAAATTCCATACACTCGTTTATTTTGATGATGCGCAATATCCGTTAAAGTGTTGTGACTTGCATCAGTAGCAGTACAAAACAACACTCCGTTTAACGAATATAAATCTTTTAAAAAATCAATATAATCATGTTCTAATATATGTTTGAGTTTAATTTCAACAGAAGGTGCAACACCACATTTTTTCTTCAAGCGATTCAAGATAGTCTTCATTTTTCTACTATCTACTTCAGGAGAAGCATAAGCCACAATTGTATTCCATGATCCTTCTTGTTTCGTATTTGCGAATGAACCGGATTCATCAATGAAAATATTCACAATCAACTATCCTTGAGAACTAACTTTGAAATTAGCAATCAAAAAACCCTTACAGGTTTTTGATTGATTATTATTCATTATGTGTTGAATTAGACTGAATCAGCCCCAATATATTTCTAATAAGAAACATACCCGGACATAATCCTGTCGAAAATGCAAATAATGCCATGACTGCTGGTATGTAAATCAACCAATGTACGACACCAAATCCCGTAAAATAAATTCCACTCCACAACATGATGATTGGACCAATAAACCATAGTCTCATTTCTGTATTAATTTTAAATTTTTCAAGCATATTATTAATTATCCTATTTTGTAACTATGTACTCATATTTTTAAACATTTTACATCGTTTATCTTAAAATCCCATCCATATCACGTTCTACTCTACCCCTGCGTAATCTTTATAAAATTCCTGTAACGATTTTTACGCTACACTTTCTCACAACTTACAAAGGAGAGCAGATGACCTATCCATTTTTACAATGCACAACCTCATTTTTCAAAGTTGCTCTCTTTTGGCTTCTGCCATAACTACTTCTTTTTAACCTAACCCCATAACATTTATTACTACACACCATAAGGATACCTATGTCGTTAATATTGGACGATTTCCTCATAACGGGGAGAACATTTGAGGAGTATGTGGCATTTTTTGATCTGGATGCGGAAGCACTGAGAGGAAAAAAGGTTCTGGACTGTCCCGGAGGGGCAAGTTCGTTCGTCGCGCAAGCGAGAGATTTCGAGATCGAGGCACATGCATGCGATATGCTGTATCGATTTGAGAGAGACGCTATATTGGAGCAGGGACTAAAAAGCATCGATCACATCTATCGGGATGTCAGCTGGATGGAAGATAATAATTTCGAATTTTATGGCTCAATAGAGCGTCATCGGAGCTTTCGCGAAAATGCCCTCACACAGTTTTGCGACGATTATAATCCTGTCTATTATCGGTATGCTCAGTTGCCGAAGCTGCTGTATGACGATCAGACATTCGATATTGTCTTGAGTTCTCATTTGCTGTTTGTCTATGATGATCGGCTCGATATCCATTTTCATATTGAATCGATTCGTGAAATGCTCCGAATCGGGAGGGAAGTGAGGCTTTTTCCCCTGATTGATTTTAAAAACTCGCGTGTGGATGAAGAGAAGAATCTCAGTCCCTACGCCTATGCGATCGCCGAGATTTTCGGGGGTGAGATCATTCCGGTAGATTTCGAGTTTCAGAAAAATGGCGGTTATATGATGAGAATCCTAAACAGGAATTAAAAAATAGAGGTCTTCTTCATGCAATCTTGACAATCTTGGAATACCATTTTCAAAATTGATCAAGGAGTTTCTATGAAAGCATCAAAATTAAGAGGGATTATTGTGTGTTTAATGATGTCGCAATTATATGCCCAAACGCTCCCAGACCTAAAAATGCCCGATAATAATCTTTCGTTTAAAATGATCAAAGGGTATGAAGATTACAAGATTGTCGCGACGCATTGGCGTACCGATAAAAACGAACTGCGTTACGTATTAGCAAACCCTATCGCATATAAAGCGCTGAAATCCAAAAAAATGCCGATGCCAGAAGGGAGTAAAATCGTTAAAATCGGCTGGAGTGTCAAACCGATGGGAGCATTTCCCGATGCTCTTGAAGCCGATAAAATTCAGCGTGTCGAGTATATGGTAAAAGATTCAAAACGGTATAATGAAAACGGAGATCATTGGGGATATGCCCGATTCGTGAAAAAAGGAGAGACGTATGTACCGTACGCGAACGGATCTGCGGAGTGTATCGCCTGTCATGCCGCCGTCGGAAACAACGACTACCTCTTCACCACATTTCAAAACATGTATTGAGTTATGAAAAACCGCTTACTGATCGTTGAGGACGAAGAGGAGATCATCCGTCTCATTGTGAACCGTTTCGATCAGAAAGTTTACGAGATCACCGTGGCGAAAGAGGGGAAAGAAGCGATACGCTCTATTGCTAAAGAGGATTATGACGTTGCGATCATCGATTTTATGCTACCGTACATCGACGGCTTCGAGGTGAGTAGACGTTTGAGACAAAAAAGCAGCGAAACCCTCATCATCATGATCAGTGCGCTTGGACATGAAGAGAATAAAATCAAAGGGTACGGGATCGGAATCGATGATTTTATCGCCAAACCTTTTTCACCCAAAGTACTTGCCATTAAAGTGGATGCGCTTCTCAAACGGCGATACGCATTGATCAACGGTGCGGTTACCTCATTAAAATTTATTAGGCACGACCATACATCCAAAAAAGTCTTTATCCATGAACATCCTCTTGCACTGACACCGAGCGAATATTTGATCTTTTCACTATTATTATCACGTCCGAGACATATCGTCTCACGGGATGAGCTGTCTCAGGCTGTTTATGATAACGGCTTTGGTGAGATTGATGCCAGAGGGATCGATACCCATATCTACAATATTCGCAAAAAAATTGCTCACTATAGCGAAGCAAAAATCATCCGTACCGAACGTTCACTAGGATATACACTGCATGAGTTTTAAACTTTTTTTGATCAGTATCTATTCCTTTGCAGGGTTGATGATTGCGGCATTCAGCGCATTCATGACCTACCTCATTATCGGCGAACCGATCGGGATGAAGATGTTTTCCAAAATTTCTTTGAGCGTCCTTTTGGCTATGCCTGTGATCGGTTTTATCAGTTATCGGATCGGCAACTACTTTTTTTCAAAATTTGAGGATATTACGAAGCGGTTGGATGCCGTTTCAAACGAGGATTTCGAGAGGGTTGAATCGAATGAAAAGATAGATGAGTTAGCCCACATACACCACTCTATCAACCATGTGGCTACACGTCTTTCCGAGGTCATCAACAATCTCAAACATCACAACAAGATGATAGCAAATATGAGCGTATCGTTCGCCCATGATGTGAAAACACCGTTGATGATTATCGACGGGTATCTCGAAGAGCTTCAAGACGGTCTGATAGAGACATCTACGGCAGTAGAGAAGCTCAAACATGAGAGCGGATATATCAACGATCTGAGCAGTGACATGCTAGAGTATTTGGGATCGTTACAAAGCGGACGCCTACGAGAAGAACTTATGGTCAAACAGTATGTGCAGGAGTGTATAGAGCTAATCCCGATTTCGCCGAATGTACGCTGGAATATTACTGTATCCGATGATTTTACGATCCTATTTAATCCGATGGATTTTAAAAAAGTGTGTATCAATCTGCTCCATAACAGTGTCAAATTTACTGAGGAGGGGGAGATTTCACTCTATTGTATCGGAGACTCTATTGTATTTGAGGATACGGGAAGCGGTATTGATCCCTCACTCTTGGATCAAATACTCGATCCATTTATGACTGCGGATGCGAGTAAAAACAGACAAAAAAGCGGCTTGGGGGTAGGGCTGAGTATTGCGCTCAATCTTGCACGGAATAACGGGTATGAACTTCAAGTCGATAACGAAAGATTACATGGAAGTAGAATACTATTAGCCAAAGCGAGTGCATAATTTTTCAATATAATTTATCTTAGGTTAACCAGTAATAGGGAAGTAAAAATGTATAATGGTATAAGATATATTTGCTAATGTTTATTGGACTCACAATGCTTATGCTGCAAATTGTAGAGGAAAATAGGGATACTTTTAGGGATATTAGTAATTAAAACAATCAAATAAAGTCCTAAAATAAGTATATTTTGAGTCCGCCCACTGGTACCACCCCTCTTTATAAATCCCTTTAAAACATCGTAAAATAGGCACTTTGATAGATGCTTTAAGAATTCAAAAAATCAATCTTTTGCAACCTATTTGCAACCATACAATTTTATTTACACTAATTTTATGTCTCCAATAATTTCATATCTCGCTAAAAGAAAACATGTTTATAGTGTAAAAAATACATTATTAAATATGCTTAGTAGTAATAAATTGGATTATCTATACTAACTAATTGATTTAATTGGTATAATCTTCTTATGAAAACAATTGAATTAAGAAATGCATTGCCGTCATCTGTATTTTCACATGAGATGATTAATGCATTACTGGAAAAATCGATCACGAATGTTAATGACAAAATCTCGAATCTGGTAAAAAGCGGTGAACTTATACGATTGAAAAAAGGTTTTTATACTTTTTCTAAACCTTACCTCACAAAACCAATTGATTTAATGAGTGTGGCTAATACATTATACGCGCCATCATATCTATCGTTTGATTATGCAATGAGCTATTATGGAATGATTCCTGAACGAGTCAACGAGATTACATCCGCGACCAGTAAAAACGAAAAATTATTTGATACACCGATCGGACGGTTCAGTTACAAAAAAATTCCTATGAGGGCATACTCTATCGGTGTAGATTGGATCTATGACGATGTTGAAGGAGGGCGCTTTATAGCGACACCTGAAAAAGCCTTGTGCGACAAAATAAGGCATGACCGTGGAATCGGCACATTGACACAAAACGCTATGATAGAGTATTTGAAATACGACCTTCGTCTGGATATTACTAAGGCGTTAAATACTGATCTCATCGAGGAAATAGCCACTGCTTATAAATCCAAAAATCTAAAAACGCTTGTGTCAGTATTACAAAAAGGGAAACTATGACCCATCCTGCCCTTATAAAAATGCTTGAAAAATATGATCTGTCTAATTCCAATAGCAGTTATGACGCACTGAGAGAAATTCTTCAGGAGATTGTGCTGCTAGGACTCTATGATGCGGGATTTTTTAAACATGCTGCTTTTTATGGCGGGACGGCATTGAGAATTCTTCATAATCTTCCGAGGTTTTCAGAAGATTTAGATTTTTCACTCCTTGAATCTAATCCAACGTTTAATCTCAAACCTTATGAAGAAGCGATTATTCAAACGTTACAATCGTTCGGGTTTGATGTGACAATCGAGATTAAAGAAAAAAATACGAATAGCGCTATCGCATCGGCATTTATCAAAGGCAATACGATAGAACATTTGATCAATATCAATGCCCCAAAAGATATAACTAAAGTGATTCATAAAGATCAAGCCGTCAAGATAAAACTGGAAGTCGATACCAATCCGCCACTTGATTTTGAGACATCAAGCGTTATACTCTTAACTCCCAGAGCATTTTCAATCAATGCAATGACTTTATCGTCGCTATATGCCGGAAAGATGCATGCGATTCTTTGTCGGGCATGGAGTACAAGACCAAAAGGGCGTGACTGGTATGATTTAGTGTGGTATGTAGCCAATAACGTCGAACTTGATGTAATACATCTCAAATCAAGGCTCTCTCAAAGCTGCAAATATCTTGAAGAAAACGGTATTACGATACCGGATGAATTGACACAGCAAAACCTTAAAGAGCTGCTTTTGCAAAGGGTTGAAACACTTGATGTTGCCAAGGCAAAAAAAGATGTACAGCCGTTTATCAAAGATATTCGAGAAATTGAATTATGGTCAAAAGATTTTTTTACTGCCATTATTGAAAATATTAAAATCAAAAAGTGATAATGGTGACTACGTGTCAATGGACTATCTAATAGTAATTTTTACTTGAAACGCTTCGAAATTTTGAAGGGTTGTAATAATCTGCCTTCTATATCAGGTAATTAATAAACTCTCAACATACATTTCTATCTTTTCCGCCGCTTCTGTTGCTTTTTCATGATAAACGACTTTGAAATAAGGATCCAAATGCTCATCAGGGTCTAGGTTGTTTAAAAGCGAGTGTTCAAACCATTGTGCATACCACGCGACATTCAGTACTTGTCCGCTGGTTCCGATAACGACAAACACATCACATTTATCGATGGACTGTTGCAGTTTTTGATACATCGGTGCTTCTTCACCGAACATGACAACATTATGGCGGATATTCTCACTGTGACACGCAGGACATATAGCACCGATTTGGCTTTTGTATCCGATTTCAAATACACATTGACACGCTTCGCATCGTAAATCGGTAAGTGTCCCGTGCAGATGGATGACGTCAGGGCATCCTGCACGTTCAAACAGATCATCGACGTTTTGGGTGAGGACATCGATCTGTGTTGGATATTTGCGTTTAAGACGTGCAACCATCTCATGAGCAGTGTTTGGCAGTTTGGATTCTATATCTCGACGTCTGGCATCATAAAAATCGGCAACCAGTTCCGGATTACGTTCAAATCCCTCTACTGAACATACTTCCATCACATCGTACTCTTCCCATAAACCATCACTGTCTCTAAAGGTGCGGACACCGCTCTCAGCACTGATACCTGCACCGGTGAGTATCAGAACTCTAATAGGTGAAGAGGGAACTTTGGCATTTTCTAGAGCTGTTTTTGCCATCTGCTCCAATATCTCATACTCTTTTTCCAGCAGAGCATTCTCTACCAGTTCTGCAATGTCTTCATTACCATCGAGGATGACTTCATTGGCTTGTTTCAAACGTTCAACTTCGGATACAAAGGAGAATCGGTCGATCTGATTGGTACTGTATTGCCGAATCAGTTCATCCAGATCTTGATAGAGATATTTGAGGGCATTTTTGTGGAGCATAGGCATTAATTTTGTTTTGCAGTGCAATAGTCTCTGATAATCTGAGCATGGTCAAATACGAGCTTTTCATAAGGGATAGTATCAAGACTATAGATGAACGCTTCTTTCGCATCATCAGCCCCTACAGGTGTTCCGTGAGCTTTACAAACATAGACAATCGAGACACAGTGAAAGCGTGAATCCCGAGCAGGATCGGAATAAACTCCGTGTAACGATGCTATCATCACATCAAGAGACAGCTCTTCTTTCATCTCACGTACAACAGCTCTCTCAACACTCTCTCCGATATCCACAAATCCGCCGGGCAAAGCAAGTCCTTTGGGGGTATTCAACCGCTCAATGAGGACTATCCCTTCGAATAGACCGGTATCGTTGTAAATCTCAACAATGCCATCAACAGCTAAGAGGGGAGTTTGAATCATGAATAGCCTTGAGAGTTGAATTATTACTTCTGACATTATAAACCAATCAACTACACCTTCTGGGTAAAATATCGAATAAAATAAATGCATAGCTGATGGAGAACCTTTGATCATTCTGGACTTTGAAACCAACTCTGCCAATATCCATGACGTGATCGAAGTCGCAGCGTTTCGGATCAAAAGAGAAGAGGGTGTTTATGTCATCGCCGATACTTTTCATCGCTACTATTTCTCTGAATATGAGGTTAACCCGTACGCGCTTGCTGTCCATAAGCTCTCACCGCAGCGAATCGAGAGATTACGGGCGAATGTCGATTATGCAGAATATTTCGCAGAGGATAGCGAGTTCGTAGAATTTTGTCAGGGAGCTAAAACTCTCATCGCCCACAACATAGCGTTTGAACTGCGCCATCTCGGTGAACTGGTCCGATTCGAGAAACACTTTTGTACGATGAAATCGAATAAAAAGATTGTCGGTGCTCTCAATATCCGAGGGAGTCTTAAGAATCCGAAACTGCTGGAAACCTGCCGACATTACCTCATCGATTTTGATGAAGAGCAGTACCACAGTGCGATTTATGATGTCACTAAAACACTTGAAATACTAAATAATATGAACATCGAAATTTAAAATGATTCATTATTCCTTCCCCCTCTATCGTCCCCCGGCAGAAGCCGATAATATCATCATCCAAGCCACACTCGGGTGCAGCCACAACCGATGCAGCTTTTGCACCATGTATAAAACCAAACGCTATACGATACGTCCATTAAATGAGGTACAGCGTGAGATTGAAGCACTTGCACACGCGTATCCGCATACTAATAAAGTGTTCCTCGCCGATGGAGATGCATTGGCACTTCCAACGGATCATCTCACAAAGTTACTGCGGTTACTAAAAACATCTTTTCCAAGACTCTCACGAGTATCACTCTATGCCACGGCACAGAACTTTTTGGAAAAAAGTATTGATGAGCTTAAAGAGCTTAGAGCAGGGGGGCTGAGTCTGGCGTATTTTGGGATTGAGACGGGGAATGATGAACTGCTGAATAAAATCGATAAAGGGGTGAATGCGGATCAGATGATCGAAGCGCTACACCGTGCACATGAAGCCAATATCAAGATCTCCGCAACCGTCATACTGGGAATAGGGGGAGAAGAATATACTCGTGAGCATATCCACGATACGGCCAAACTGATTAACGCCGCACCGATCACGTATCTCTCTACCTTGCAGTTAGGATTGGAAGAGGACTCTAGGGATCGATTCCTAAAAGCATTTGATTCTTTTATCCCATTAAATGACCTACAGATCCTCAACGAACAACGTGAATTGCTTTCTCTCATCAATCCACCGCAAAAGATTATCTTTCGCTCCAACCATGCTTCGAACGCCCTTCATCTCTCCGGAACCTTGCCAAAAGACTCTGAAAAGCTAATTGTTCAAATCGATGATGCATTGAGAGTAGGAGCGGACGCAATGGTACCTAGATGGATGAGAGGGTTTTAGTAGACGTTATTTCAAAGTCTCATGAAGCCAAATGGTGCAAATACTCAATCATCTTGTAATACTCGATAAGCATCTCAAACTTCATCCACTTATTTAAAAATGCATTTTAGAGATCAAGCTGATAATGAGCTCCTCGCCCGCTTCCCCCTATCTAAATCAGTCCACAATAATCCAACCACTTAATCTACTTTACAATCAAAATACATTGTGCTAATCTTTGTAGGAATAATCATCAAAACGTAGAGATCGTTCTTGGTTGCTATGATGGTATGAACTGACAAAGAGGTGCATGATGGTTAAAAAAATATTGATTGTTTTAGTATTCGCCGGATTGGTTCAGGGTGATGAGGTTCAAAGCGGGATAGATGCCGTAAAGATAAAAGATTATAAAACGGCGTCTAAATTATTTCAAAAAGCATGTGATGGCGGTATCGCTAGCGGGTGCCATAATCTCGGGCTTTTGTACTATAGAAGGGTGTATTAATTACGCGAAACTAAAGCAAAGATGATTGCGTAATAAAGTTAAAATGATCGTACACCCTCCTAAAAGATGAACATAGTGTGTAAAGGACGGAGAATTCCGTCCGTTGCGAAGCGTTATTTGGCCGTCCCGAATGTTTTTGTAATGAAATTGGCCATTTTTTCGTCGGTGATTTTACCTTCCCGTTCTTCAATTTTGGTGATATTTTTCTTCATCACCGAATTATGTGATTTGGTGTCAAAATCTTTATTTCGCAAATCAGCCAGTTTCGCAATCATCTCATCTTTGCTCAGACGATTCAGCGGCGGTCCGTAGATGCTAGCTTTTTCTTGGGAGGAGGTACCATGCCGCGCCGCTTCCTCTGCGCTCATACCAGACTGTTCCTTGAGTTTTGGGACGCCGTCAGCTTTGACTCCATGGCAGTTCGCGCAATGGTTTTTATAGATCATGCTTGGAGTTTCTAAATCTTTTGCGTAGCAAAAACCCGATGCCAGCAAAGAGACAAGGACAACTTTAACAACTGTATTTTTTTCCATATTCGACCCCTTTAAGATAATATCATTAATCATAACGCGTATTGTTTAAAAAAGTCTTTATAACGCTTCATGACAGCTATTAAGTATTAATTATTGTATTGCCCTCTGGAAAGCAATCGACTCTCTCGCAACCCGCCTAAATTTTAACCATCGTAATGGAGTCCATTCCACTATAATCTTATTTATGGAAAGTCTACTTTTATCAATCTTTTTAACTATTGCCATTGCTACAGTGCTCAACATCATTCTCAAAAAATTCGGCATTTCACATATCATCGGCTATATCGCGACGGGGACGATCATCAGCTATCTTTTCGGATTTAATGGGCTCGGGATTGATTCGTTGGACTTAATCGGGGAGTTTGGTATCGTTTTTTTGATGTTTACCATTGGTCTTGAGCTCAGTCTTGAGAAAATCAAAAAGATGAAAGATATCCTCCTCACCAATGGTATCCTCCAAGTCGTCTTTAGCGTCGTGGTGATCTTTTTACTCTCCCATTATCTTTTTAAGCTCGATTTCAACACATCGCTTATCATCTCATTAGCATTTTCTCTTTCATCCACGGCCATTGTCCTCACGTATCTCAAAGAATCCAAAGATATCCACACCCCCTATGGGCAAAAATCAATGGGGATTTTGATCTTTCAAGACCTTGCCGTCATTCCGATTTTGCTCCTTATCACGTTTTTGTCCAATGACTCCCTCTCGCTGGGAGAGGTTCTTGTCCAAACACTCGTTTCGGCCGTTTTTGTCGTGGTGTTTATGTTTACTGTCGGTGAAAAGATTGTCAATGCTCTTTTGCAGTTTTCAGCGAAAACGGAGCTTGAAGAGCTCTTTTTAGGTTCGGTTTTCTCGATTCTCATAGGTGCATCTTTGCTTGCACATTCGATGGGCTTTACCTACTCGCTGGGAGCTTTTATCGCAGGGATGATCATCGCCGATACACGATTTAACGTCAAAGTTGAATCCGATATTGCCAGCTATAAAGATCTGCTTCTCGGAGCTTTTTTCTTTGGTGTGGGGACGAAGATCGATGTCCTCTATTTTTTGGAAAATATCCATATCATCACGTTTATTTTTATTTTTGCCATGCTCTTTAAAGCGGTCGTTATTTATGCGATTATACGCCGTAATTCCGATAAAAATACTTCGGCAAAGACAGCCCTTTCGCTGGCGCAGATCGGAGAATTTTCTTTTGCTATTTTTGCACTCGCCGGTTCGCAAAAACTGATCAGCGAAGAGATGGCGAGCTTTTTGATTCTGGTCAGCGTCATCTCGATGATTCTCACCCCGTTTATCATCGGGAATATTTATAAACTCTCCTCCTATTTTGAAAAAGAGTTTTATGAATCCGACGTCATTACCCCTATCGGGCGTAAAGATCATATTATCGTTGCCGGCTTTGCGACGCTGGGCAAAATTGTCGCAGCCTCATTGCAGGCGAAAGGGGCAAACTTTATTATTATTTCGGATAACCTGAAACACGTTTTGCATGCCAGAAAGCTCGGTTATATGGCGTACTTCGGGCACCTCAATAAACTCCCTGTTTTAGAGTCTTTGATGGTCAAGGAGGCAAAAGCGATTATCATTACGATGAGCAGCGAACAAAACAGACGACTCATCAGTGAAGCAGTGCTCGGTTACAGTAAAGAGGCGAATGTCATTATTAAAATCGACAGCGTCGAAGAGCGCAAAAGCTTGAGAGACTTGAGCAAGCTGGAGTTTGTGGATGCAAGTTTTGAAGTAGCAGACCTTCTTGTGAAACATGCACTCAAAAATTAGTTGAATGACTGACGAAAAGAGGGCAATCTAAAAGTTGATTTTTCTGTACAATGGTAACACCATTTAGCAGACCAACACATCCTAATGTAGGTTGATTTCGGGGAGAATAGTATGGAAAAATCGAAAACGGTTTCACTGGTCCTTGGAAGCGGCGGTGCACGCGGTTACGCGCATATCGGCGTTATCGAGGAATTGGAACGTGCCGGATATGTGATCAAATCCATTAGCGGCTCCTCTATGGGAGCGCTTATCGGTGCACTTCATGCCTGTGGTAAACTGGACGAGTTTAAAGCGTGGGTATTGGGGCTCGATACTTTGGCGGTAGCATCATTGCTCGATTTTTCCTGGAATAAGAGTGGAGGGGTATTTTATGGTGCGAAAGTGCAAGAGAAGCTCTCTGAGATGATCGGAGGGCGGAAAATTGAAGAGTTGAGCGTCAAATACACGGCTGTGGCCACTGATTTGATTCGGAACAAGGAGGTGTGGTTTCAGCAAGGCGATCTTTTGAATGCGGTACGCGCTTCCGTCTCGATTCCGAGCCTGGTTACTCCGGTTCAAGCAGAGAATATGTTACTCGTCGATGGGGGGGTTCTCAACCCGATCCCTGTCGCACCGACCATGTCTGATCATACCGATATAACCATTGCCGTCAATCTATTTGCAGATGTACCCAAACCTATCATCCACATCTCGGAGCAAGAACTGGAAAAACAGTCCTCTTTCCGGATGGCAATCGACGCAATCGTTCAAAGAACCGACAGCCCCGTATCCTCCAACACCGTTTCCTACCATATGTTTGATATCATGGGAATGACGCTGGACTCGATACAAAGAACCCTGATCAGTTACCATCTGGGGAATTACCCACCGGACATTCTGATCAACGTCTCCAAAGACGTGTGCGGCACCTTTGACTTTCACGAAGCTTATCGAACCATAGAAGCCGGGAGAATAGCATTACGTGATGCACTGCAAGCGATAGAAAAATTTGTACGTTAATGGATGTTGAGAGGGAATAACTGTCAAGAAGTAGGAGATTGTTGGTTGCGGAAGCAGGATTTGAACCTACGACCTACGGGTTATGAGCCCGTCGAGCTACCGGGCTGCTCTATTCCGCGATGCTAAAAGTGTTATAAAAATAAGTGTTTTAAATATTAGAAGAGATAATATCTAGGATTGGTTGCGGAAGCAGGATTTGAACCTACGACCTTCGGGTTATGAGCCCGACGAGCTACCGGGCTGCTCTATTCCGCGGTGTTAAAAGTTGACAGTAGTGGATGGGGAGGAGGGATTCGAACCCCCGAATGACTGGACCAAAACCAGTTGCCTTACCGCTTGGCGACACCCCAATGTTCTCGTTAAGAGGCCGAAATTATAGACACTTTTATCAAATTTGTCAAGTGTTTCGTAAATAACGCACTTAAAAAAGATCATTTTTTGGATTGTGATAGATTTTTAATCCTTTTATCCTATAATTCTTTACTATATTAATAACAAAAGAGTATTGAATGTCAGCAGTGCAACGGGTATTGGATGCGATCGAAGAGTTTAAAAAAGGGCGGATGGTCATCATGGTGGATGATGAGGATCGTGAAAATGAAGGGGATTTGGTTTACGCCTCTGTTTTTTCAACCCCTGAACATGTTAATTTTATGGCGACGCATGCCAAAGGGCTGATTTGTGTTGCTATCAATCCTACCATCGCTAAGCGGTTGAATTTAGAGCCGATGGTGAAATCCAATACCTCAATGCACGAAACGGCGTTTACCGTCTCTGTGGACGCTACGGCAGCGACAACGGGTATTTCGACGGCAGAACGGGATATGACGATTAAGATTCTCGCGAATCCCCTTTCTCAACCGGCCGAATTGGTTGCACCCGGGCATATTTTTCCCCTGATCGCAAAAGAGGGGGGGACACTGGTACGCATCGGGCATACGGAAGGGTCAGTCGATTTGTGTCGTCTTTCGGGATTGGCCGAATCGGCGGTCATCTGTGAAATTATGAAAGAAGACGGAACGATGGCCCGTCGTGACGATTTGGATCTGTTTGCCGCGAAACATGATCTTAAAACCGTTTATATCTCCGATATCGTTGAATTTCGTCTGGCTAACGAAATGTTGGTCAAAGCGGTATCGGAAGAGGAGATCGAGTTTTTCGGTGTGCATGTGAAAAAATACGAGTTTGTGGATCATCAGGAGAACCGTCATACGGCAGTCGTTTTCTATAAAGCGGGTGAAACAGCAAACGTGAAAGTGCATAACGTCGTACCGGACATCGATCTGTTATTGAACCAAAGCAAATACGGCCACTTGATCGATTCGATTCATTATCTCAAACACAACAGCGGGGTATTGCTTTTTATCAATAAGCCGCACCATCAACAAGTCAACATGAAAGAGTATGGGATCGGTGCGCAGATCCTTAAATCCTTGGGGGTCAAACATATGCGTCTTATTGCCGATTCGAAAGTCTCTGATTTCGCCGGATTGAGCGGTTTCGGGTTAGATGTTCTTGAAACACTCAATCCCGCAGAATAACACGGATTAGTATTAAGGGGAATTGGTTTACAATCAATCACATTAGAAAAAGAGGGGAAAGAGAGATGGAAATCAAAACGATAGCAAAGTCACTGTTGATAGCGGGAATGTTCAGTATCGTCGCGATCCAGTTTACCGGATGCGGTGCCGCCCATACGGCGATAAAAAAACGCCATCTTGACGTACAGACAAAAATGTCCGAAACAATATTTTTGGAACCGACGACACCGGATAAAAAGATAATTTTTGTGGATGTCCGGAATACGTCCGATAAAGAGATGAATGTTGCCGATACGATTATTACTTCACTCAAATCACGCGGGTACACGATGACCGACAATCCGCAGAAAGCCAATTTTATGCTTCAGGCAAACATTCTACAAGTCGGTAAAAGCGATCTACGTCAGGCACAAAGTGCTCTAGAAGGCGGATTCGGCGGTGCCGTGCTCGGTGCCACGGCAGGATATGCTATCAGCAGCGGGAACCGCGATGTCGCTGCCGCAGGTTTGATCGGAGCGGCAGTCGGTGTTGTTGCGGACGCCCTTGTCGATGATACTTATTACAGCATGGTTACTGATGTACAAATTCGTGAACGTCCGTTGTCCGGCGAAGCGATTGTCCAAAGCCAGAGCGCGAATGTGAAGCAGGGGAGTGCAACGAACGTCAAACAAGAGATCTATGGGGCAAAAGCCGAATGGAAAACCTATCGTACTCGCGTCGTGAGCACAGCCAATAAAGTCAACTTGAATTTTGAAGAGGCGCAACCGGCATTACAAGATGCCTTGGGCAGATCCCTTTCCGGTCTTTTTTAAGAGACTCTTTTTCGCTCCGTAAGGGAGCGAAACATTTTCACTCCCAGTATCCCTGCCAGAAGTCCGATACTGTCGGCAACGACATCTTCGAGGGAGGCAAAGCGCGTCGGCAAAAAAGCCTGTACCAGTTCAATCAAAATTCCATATCCGATCAGAGTAAGTGCAATGCGTCGGAAGGGATGCGAATAGGCCAGAGTGTAGAGAATCGCCAGAAGGGCGAAAGCTGCTGCATGGTTCAGTAAATCACTCACCGAGACAAGGGGAGGGAGGGCATTATAATCGGGCAAGAATGCTAGAATGGAGATCGAAAGAAGGGCACCAAAGAAAAAGAGACGATACAAAAAGGTCAATTTTTCATTGCTTTAATAAAGGATTCGTAGATATTTTCAAGCTGCAAATCTTGCTCTAAAATCTCGGTATTATCCTGTACCATATAGTGTTCCAGTACGGCGACCCGTCGGAGAAGATACTCGAACATTTCTTTGTTAATGTCGGGAAGTTTGTTGTGGCTGAACGGATCTTTGTCGCGTCCTTTTTGAATCACATGAGCCGGAATACCGATAGCGGTACTGTTATCGGGAACTTCACGCACGACAACGGAGTTGGCTCCGATTTTAGAGTTGGCACCGATGGTAATGTTGCCGAGAACTTTTGCCCCCGCACCGATAACCACACCACTTTTGATCGTCGGATGGCGTTTACCTGCCACAAGGCTTACCCCTCCGAGCGTTACCCCCTGATAAATCAGGACATCGTCTTCAATAACGGCGGTTTGCCCGATAACGACGCCGAAACCGTGGTCAATAAAGACGCGCCGTCCGATCGTCGCACCGGGGTGGATATCGATATTGGTAATGATTTGGTTAATTCCCATCAAAGAGCGTGCAATGGCACGGAAACCGCTGCGATACAGCCGGTTTGAGATGCGGTACCAAAAAATAGCCCAAACACCCGGATAGTTGAAGAGAAGTTCGATTCGTGAACTGATAGCGGGATCATTTTTATAAACGTTCGAAAAATCTTCGGCAATTTCAGAAAAAAGTCCCAAATTCAATCCTTATCGTGTGGTTCGCAGGTACCCGTTTTGGTAGAGGTACATTTCGAGTTTTTGTAGTGTATCACTTTTTTCTTCTTCTGTCCTAAAATCGCTCGAGGCAAGTTTATTTTTAAGGTTGGTCAGAAGTTTAGAGGCGTCATAGCCGATGTCTTCGAGGATATTGAGGACATTGTCGGACTCGGTAAAATTCTCGATTTCATATCCTGTGTCGTTAATCAGGATGGTACACTCACTCGGGTGGGTGAAGAGGTTATGGTTCATCCCCAATGTCTCTTGATACGCACCGACGTTGAAAAAAGCGAGGAAATACTCCTCTTCATCCAGATCGATGTCATGCAGGTAGAGCGGTGTTTCGGGCTGAAAGCGGATCTCTCCGTCACTGTCACAGGTAATGTCCCACAGACTTGCCGCACGGATGGCCGGAATATCGAGATGATCCAAGGGCATAATCGGAAATTGCTGCTGCAATCCCCAGTAATCGGGGATACTTTGGAAAATAGAGCTGTTGATCAAATAACGCTCTTGGAGTTTTACCTGAAGCCGCTCGATCTCCGGCATCGGATTATCCTGAGAGAGATAGAGTGATTTTTTGATGATCTGATGGACCAAAATCTCGGCATTGGAACGGTCCTGGAGGTCGATATGCCCGAGATTGAACAAGGTGAGCAACGACTCCATATGATCCAGGGCATCATGCATGTATTCGATGCAGGTGCGGGGAGAGAGGAGAGAATTTAGCTCACGCAACTCTTCAATCAACGGCGGATTATTATCTTTGAGTTTGAGCGATTTGGCTTGATAGTCGTGGCTGAAAAGCTCTAAGACCGGTGCGATCAGTACCGAGTGGGAAGCGACGATAAACCGGCCCGATTCCGTGAAAATATCGGGATGGGCTACCCCTTTGGCGTTCATGATTTCACGAATCAAGAAAACAACACTGTTGGAAAACTCCTCCAAGGTATAGTTACGCATCCGCGTCGAGGTATGTTGGGAATATTCCACCGCCAACCCCCCGCCGATGTTGATGGCACGGAGGTTGTCAGCCCCCATTTTTTTGAGTTCGGCGTAAATATTTCCCGCTTCGCGCAATACCCTTTTCAGGGTTGCGATCTCTTGCATTTGGCTGCCGACATGGAAATGGATCATATAAAAATGTTCCAGCATGTTGTTTTCTTGGAGCATTGCCATCGCTTCGATAAGCTCCGTCGAGGTAAGGCCGAATTTGGCATTGAGTCCGCTGCTTTTTGCCCAAATACCGCTCCCCTCCGACTGCAATCGGACGCGGATACCGATTTTAGGGACTTTTAGACCGCATGATTGGGCAACGTCGATAATCCATTCGAGTTCGCCCAATCCTTCGATCGTGATGGTGATATCATGACCCATCTGTGCTGCCATGAATCCCAGGGTGACCATCTCTTCATCTTTAAATCCGTTGACGGTGATGGGAGATCCCATAGGGGTTTTCGCCATAGCCAAAGCGAGTTCCGCTTTCGAACCCGCTTCGAGGCCGTAGCTGTATCTTTCTCCGTGCTCGACGATCGCATCGACCGCTTCGGGGAACTGATTAACCTTGAGAGGAAAAACGGCATGAAATTTTCCGGTGTAGTCGTTCTCGAATATGGCCCGGCGAAAGTTGGAATACAGCGCATCGATCTGTTTCCCGATCAGGTGGGGAAAACGGAGAATAAGAGGTCCGCGCAGGTTTGTTTTACGCACTTTTTGGGTGATTTCGAGCAAAGAAGGGGAGCTTTTATAATTGACTTTGATCTTCCCTTGGTCGATCATAAAGTTGTTTTCGCCCCAAATATCTATTCCGTATGTTTTCACATCATCTCCCTTATACAAAAAAATCATTCAACGGGATCAAAGACTCGGTTTTTTCAACCAAATCTTTGACCCAGATACTGTTTTGAGCGAGTTCATTTTCACCGATTACGGCACAATAGCGCGCATGGATACGGTCCGCCCCTTTGAGATGGGCTTTGAGACTGCGCGGTTCATATTCGACGACCGCTTTTCCGCTGCGGCGGATCTTTTCCGCCGCCAAAAGAACGGGTACAATCGCTTCGCTGTCCATTGCCCCGAGATAATATCCTTCTCGAACACTCTCCGGCATCACGATCAGTTCCATAAGCCGCTCAATTCCGAGGGCGAAACCGACCGCCGGAGTCGGTTTCCCATCGAGAAATTCGATAAGACGGTCGTAGCGTCCCCCTCCGGCGATGGCACTTTGGCTCCCGATGTTGTCACTCACGAACTCAAACGCCGTTTTGGAATAATAATCCAATCCCCGTACGAGGTTGGTATCGATCTCATAGGCGATGGAGTGTTGATCGAGAATCGTTTTTAAGGTTTCAAAATCTTTTTCGCACCCCGCACACAGGTGATTGATCAATTTAGGAGCGTCGCTGTAGAGGTTTTGGCAATGGTCGTTTTTGCAATCCAATACGCGTATGGGATTGGTCAATTTACGGCGTTCACAGTCACCGCAGATTTCATCGCCGCAGCTTTCGATGAAGGTGACGAGTTTTTGGCGGTATGCGGGCATACAGTGCTGATCGCCCAGGGAGTTGAGTTTAAGACGGTATCCGATTCCGAGCGCTTTGAGGATGTCGGCAATCATCATAATCATCAAACCGTCTTCATAAACCGAATCCACACCGAAGCTTTCGACTCCGAACTGATGGAATTCGCGTAGACGCCCTTTTTGGGGACGCTCATAGCGAAACATCGGGCCGTGATAGTAAAAGCGGTGGATCCCCCCTTTTTTATCGAGTTTGTGCTGAATGAACGCACGGACGACTCCGGCAGTCCCTTCGGGGCGGAGGCACACATCGTTCTCCCCTTTGTCGGTGAACTGATACATCTCTTTGCCGACGATATCGCTCGATTCGCCGACGGAACGTTTGAACAGTGCCGTTTCTTCGAGTAAGGGAGTTTCGATGTAATGAAACCCGTACCGCTTGGCGATGGTGGAAGCAGTAGTTAAAAAGTATTCGAAACGTTCATACTCTTCGGAGAGGATATCGTTCATTCCGCGCAAAGATTGGATCATAAGGCTCCTTTGATAAAGGTGGTAATTTCTTCTGTAATGGTATCGATAGATTGTGTCGCATCGATTACGACGGTTTGGATTCCCAGGGCATAGGCTGAGGCGATGAGGGCATCTTGGATAGTGAGAAGATACTCCATACCGCGCGACTCGATGACATCGTGCTCTTTTTGGCTCAGGCGGCGGGAGAGCTCTTCGGGTGTCAATTTGAGTATAAACACCGTATCGGGCAGGACTCCGTTGGTAGCGAGACGGTTCAGCGATACCAGTGTCGATTCGTCGCAGAGGTTTTGGACACTTGCGTAGGCCATCCCTGATACGGCGGAACGGTCACTGATAATGAGTTTATTCATATTGGGTAATATTATTTCTTCGGTATGTTCGGCACGATCGGCTAAAAAGAGCAAAATCTCAGCCATTTTGCTTTTGAGATTGCCGAATAAGACCATGTTTCGGATTTCAATGCCTGCGGGGGTTCCACCAGGCTCTTTGGTAATCAGCGCATCGGGGAAGAGAGAACGAAGTGCTTCGATCTGGGTGCTTTTGCCGGCAGTGTCTATCCCTTCTATCGCAAGGTACATGATTTCATACTCCCGATAACATTTTGAACCGGTTCAGGAAGCAAATGAACCGTTTTGCCGTTGAATTTGAGGAGATTTCGAACAATGGAAGAGCTGATAAACGCGTGCTTGAGTTTGGGCATCAGATAGACCGTTTCGATGTTAGGATCGAGGGAGTTGTTAAGATACCCCAGCTGAAGTTCGAATTCAAAATCGCTCACCGCACGAAGTCCGCGAATAAGAACGGTAGCTCCGAGGGTGTTGGCGAGCTCGACGGTAAGATTGTCAAATCCGACAACTTGAACCCGTTCAAGATCTCTAACGGCCAATTTAACCATATCAACCCGCTCTTGCAACGTGAACATCGGCTTTTTTTCATGAGAATCGGCGACGGCGATGATCACTTCATCGAAGAGTTTGATCCCCCGCTCGATAATGTCAAAGTGGCCGTTTGTGATTGGATCGAAGGTTCCGGGGTAAAGGGCAATTTTATGCATAATAAGCCGTATTCATGTTATTGGTCATCCCATCGTTTATAAAGATCATTTTTGATTCCGAGAAGATCGAACCATTTGCCGATCATAAAGTTTTCCATCGATTCCAAATCTTCCTGATCCCCGTAGTAGGCCAGAACGGGAGGGGCGATGATAACCCCCATCATGGAAAGTTTGTGCATATTTTCCAATGCGATGGGGGAGAATGGGATCTCACGAGGAGCAAGCACCAGGGTGCGGCGTTCTTTGATCATCACGGCCGCGGCACGGGTGATGAGATTATCGGCAATACCGCAGGCTATTTTGGCGAGGGTATTCATGCTGCACGGAGTGATGATCATTGCATTGGCACCGTACGATCCGGATGCCACGGAGGCCCAAATTTCGTTATTTTGGTGGATGGTGAGATTTTTTTCTTTCTCTAAGACGATTTGGGCATGCTCGGATAAAATGAGGTGCTTTTGTATCTCTGAGGGGAGGGCATGCAACAGCTTCAGGCCCAAATTGGCACCGCTGGCACCGCTGATCCCGACGACGATTTTCATTGCAATTCCACCCGATTTTCTCCGATCACTTTCGCTTTGGCCCGTTTGCCGTCGCTTTTTTGAATTGTAATAATATCATAGAGTAGCCCCTCTTGCGTTGCCGTCGCCCCAAACTCCACCACAACGCTCTCGTTTCGTACCTCGACGATCACTTTTTCATTTTTCAAAACGAGAGGAACGGTCTCGATATTTCGGAGGGTTAAGGGCTGGCCGGGTTTGAGATTTGAGCGAAATCGTGAAGGGCTATCGGGGAGGGCGGTGAGCGGTTTGTCTTTAAAGGAGACAAAAGGGATGGGTTTGAGCAGGGTATTAAAACCGCTGAGACGCTCACGACGTGAAATTTTTTGGGTTGTATGGAGAACACTTACCGTCGCGCGAACGGAGTAATCAAGGTAACGTCTAAGCCCCTGGCCATCGAGAATATAGAATGTTCCGGATGCATGTTGATAAAAACGATCGTCGAATACTCCCCGCACTTCTTTAGGCAAGGAGGAAAGATAGCCTCGGGGGATGATGGTGATCTCCTCGATACGGATCGAAGGGTAATATTCATGCAGCATCGTTTCCAACTGTATTTTAAGAGGGGTAAAATCGACGGGGCTGTGCTTCGTAAAATTGACGTAGCGTATTTTCGAGATATCGAGCGTTATGCCGTTTAATTCGAATGTTTTGGCGATCACCTTCGCGTCAACACGGTATTGCTCTTTATCGGAAGGAATTTTTAGAATTTCAAATTTTTGGGAGATCTCGGGAAACAAATCGGTGGAATGGATAACCGTATTTCTATACGAATAATTTTCGGCTAATTCATAGCCGTTTAGATTCACGAAAAAAGCAAGCAAGAACAAAAATTTATACATTGCAGAATTGTAACATAACAGAATTTGTTTTTCATCTCTCTTACGTTATTCTACGCATAATATTTTAAATCAAGCAGATACTCATATTATGACTTTTAGAAAAAAATATTCTTCAGCGGGATTAGATAGTGTAGCGGCTGAACAGGTCCATGCCGAACAGGTGGCTATTGCCTACCGTAATATGCGGATTTCTTCGATGGCTGTTTTTTTAAATTCAGCGATTCTCACCTATGTATTTTGGAATGTGGGTAATCAGAGTGTACTTTTGAACTGGTTTCTGCTTCAGTTAAGTATCATCGGATTGAGATGGTTTTTTTGTCGTGAATATCGGTTGAATTACTCTCATCGAACGGTTGATCAGTGGCAAAGCATTTTTATGACGGGAATGATTTTGTCGGCTATCGTGTGGGGTTTTGCCTCTATACTGTTGTTTCCGGCCGACAATCCCTTGTATTTGAGTTTTTTAGTTATTGTTTTAGCCGGTATGAGTGCCGGAGCGGTTAGTTCGCTCAGTTCATTGCGGTATGCCACTCAGATTTATTTAACGATTCTTATTCTTCCTCTTACCATAATGTTGCTCCAGCAAAGTGGGGATGTATATTTTTATTTGGCATCACTGATCCTTTTTTACGGATTTGTGCTCTTTGTAGTCGCTCATCGTATCCATGAAAACATTGCTACCGCATTGAAAACACGTATTTTGCATGAGCAGGCACTATCTGAGCTTCAGATTACGGAAGAGCGCTTTGAAACGATTTTTAAAGATGCCCCCGCCGGTATTTTCTATTATAACACCGATTTGATCGTCGTTGAAACGAACAGTGAGATGCTCCAAATTCTCAAAATAAGTCGTGAAGAAATGATCGGTTTGGATTTGAAAAATCTTACGGATGGCTGTTTATATGGGGCATTGAGTACTTCGATTCATGGAGAAAAAGGGTTATATGAAGGTCCTTACACCACCATGATTCAACAACTCAGTCTCTGGATCAATTTGCGAACCTCTCCTATTTACGATGCAAAGCGGCAGATTATCGGAGGGGTAGGAATCGTTTCCGATATCACAGAACGGGTTCTTGCGGAGGAGAAGATGAAGCATCAGGCTTTTTTTGATGCCCTCACCGATATTCCCAATCGTGTTCTGCTCAAAGACCGGATAGAACAATCGTTAGCCCATTACCGTCGTCATCATAGTCTCATCGCCATTATGTTTTTAGATCTGGACCATTTCAAAAGTATTAACGATTCGTTGGGTCATTATGTGGGGGATGCCCTACTCATTGAAACGGCGATGCGCCTCAAATCGATTTGCCGTGAGGGGGATACCGTTGCCCGTTTGGGGGGAGATGAGTTTGTCATTTTGCTTAATGAGCTTGGAAATGATCCCCATGCGGCTGCGACGCGTGCGGAGATCGTAGCTGAAAAAATTCATGATGTTCTTTCTCACCCTTTTGATGTGGGACAGGCAGAGGCGATTACGACGAGTTCCAGCATCGGAATAGCCATCGTCAGCAGTGACGAACATAATGCCGATGATTTGCTCAAATTTGCCGATACCGCAATGTATCAGGCCAAAAAAGAGGGGAGAAATACGACCCGATTTTATCAAGAACAAATGGATCAATGGATCAAAAAACGGCTGTTTATCGAAAATGCTCTGCGCTATGCGATTAAGAACGGTGAACTGGAACTCTATTATCAGCCCGTGATTGAGATCGAGACGAAAAAAATTGTGGGTGCTGAGGCACTGTTACGATGGAATCATCCTGAAATGGGATTGGTAATGCCCGACGAGATGATCGATGTTGCCGAAGAGAGCGGACTGATCGTTCCTATCGGGGAATGGGTGTTGCGAGAAGCGTGTACGCAGTTTGTAGACTGGAAAACGCACCATCCCAAAGGTTCCACAATAGAACGGATTGCGATTAACGTCAGCGCACTGCAATTTCGGCAGAACAATTTTGTAGATAAGGTGATCCAGATTGTTACCGAGTCGGGTATCGAACCTTCCATGGTTGAAATTGAACTGACGGAATCGATGATTATTGATAAAATGGATATCGTTATCGAGAAGATGACGCAGTTGCGAGCGTTTGGAATCGGTATTTCAATGGATGACTTCGGTACCGGGTATTCGTCGTTAGCCTATCTCAAGCGGCTCCCTTTTACAACGCTCAAAATTGATCGCAGTTTCATACGGGATATTATGAGTGATGCCGATGATGCCGTGCTGGTCGAGACGATACTCACCATGGCATCGATTTTTAATCTGGACGTCATCGCCGAAGGGGTTGAGACGATTGAGCAGTTTAACTTTTTGGAACATCACAAATGCCGCTATTTTCAAGGGTATTTGTGTAGTAAACCGGTACAGGCAGCGACGTTTGAAGAGTTGCTCAGTTACGATATTCAGAGCTGCCGATCGCATCGATAAAGGCGAGGATATCGTCGAGACTCAGATGCTCTGAGACGGAGATGATCTGATCATTGATGACGACCGATGGGGTGCTTTTGATCCCGTAAGAGAGCATTTGGTGAAGATCGGATGTCTTTTCAAACGTGATTTTATGATCAACCATGGCGATGGCCGTTTCGATATTGTGGGCGATTTGGCGGCATGAATCGCATCCGGTGCCGAATAAAATAATTTTCATGAGTTTTTTCCTCCGACAATTTCGTTGGCTCTTAGAATCGCTTTATCGATATGATCGACGATGTTTTCAGCCCCGATAAGGATATCAATCTGAGAGAGGGCAATAAAACGGCGTACTTCAGGGTTAACCCCTGAGAGGATGAGCTGTGTATGGTGATGAGCGAGCCGTTCGTGTAAAACTTCCAGTGCATGCAGACCTGCCGCATCGATAAGGGGAACGTAACGCATACGTACTATAAAGACGAACGGCGGTTTTTCAAAGAGCATCAAGGTATCGACGAGCTTCTCGGCTACACCGAAAAAGAGGGGACCTTGAATCTCATACACTTCGACACCCTGCGGTATGATCTTGTTCGCCGTTGAATCGGGATCATTCTCTTCACTCTCCACAGCCCGAATTTGGGTAGCTTTCATCATCTGATCGATAAACAGAATCGATGCGAGTGCAATACCCGCTTGAATTGCAAAATTCAGATCAACCAATACCGTCAGTAAAAATGTCACAATAAGGACAATCCGGTCGGTTCTCGGCGCTTTCATGATCTCTTTCACATGTTTGATTTCCGACATATTCCACGCAACGACCATCAAAATTGCGGCCAAAGCCGCCAGTGGGACTTTGATAATGAGCGGTGAGAGGAGAAGCATAAAGAGAAAGAGCCAGACGGCATGCATCATCCCCGCGATCGGTGAACGGGCCCCTGCTTTGATGTTGGTGGCGGTACGGGCAATGGCTCCGGTTGCGGGAAGACCTCCGAAAATACCGGATGCCACATTGGCAATCCCCTGTCCTAACAGTTCGGCATTGGATTTATGGCGGGTTCCGGTCATCCCATCGGCAACTACGGCAGAGAGGAGCGATTCGATGGCGGCGAGGGTGGCAATGGTAATGGCATCGGGGAGGAGCAAGCGAAGTTTTTCGAAGGTGATTTCCGGCCACACGGGGGTGGGAAGCATCGAAGGTATGGAACCGAAACGGCTTTCAATCGTCTCAACCGGCAAATTCAAAGCCCAAACAGCCAGGGCACTCAGTGTGACCACGATGATGGGGCCTGGAATACGGGGAATATGACGTTTGGCGAGGAGGATAACCCCGATGGATGCAAGTGCCAGGATAATCGCAAAAAAGTTTGTTTCATGCAAATGGGCAAGATAAACGTAAAGTTTGTCAATAAAATCGGGGGGGACGGTAGTGATCGAGAGACCGAAAAAATCACGTATCTGTGAAAAGGCGATAAGCAGAGCAATCCCGGAGGTAAAACCGACGATAACGGGGTAGGGGATAAATTTGATTAGTTCACCGGCTCGGACAAATGCCATAATCATTAAAATAATTCCTGCCATGATCGTAGCAAGAACCAGCCCCTCATAGCCATGCTTCATCGCGACGGTGGCAACGGTGACGATAAATGCCGCTGTCGGTCCTCCGATCTGGTAACGGCTGCCGCCATGCGCTGAAATCAGAAACCCGGCAACAATAGCCGTAAATAATCCCCGTTCGGGCGGGAGGTTGGAAGCGATTGCAATCGCCATGGCCAAAGGGAGGGCAACGATCGCAACAGCAAGTCCGGCAATAGCATCGGCCATAAAGTCGCTGCGTGAATATCCTTGGTGTTTAAAGAGGGTGACAATTTTCGGTTCAAGTGAATCGTGTATTGAGCGGAACATAGGGACACTTTTATCAGATATTTATAGAGTGCGTTAGTGTAGCACTTTTACATCCTGATAGGATAGATTTAGAAGAGAATATCTCTGATTTCGTCCGCTTTCAAGTTTGCTACAGTTGTTTTTTCAGATTGGGTCTAAACGGCGGCGCATGCCAAAAAGGGTCATCGATAAAACCGATGCCGCCATCCCCGCCATCCAAAATGGGGTGGTACTTCCGAACCGATCCCAGAGCCAGCCGGCCATGACAAGCGAACCGAGTGTTGCAATACCGACCGCGGTGTAATAGACTCCGTATGCCGTCGCTTTCAGTTCAGCCGGTGCGGTATCGGAGATAATCGCCTTGGCCAGTGCGTTGAACCCTCCGGCAAAAAAGCCGTAAATTCCAAAACCGATCCAAGCTCCCGCTACCGAACCGGAAGCCATAGCCACGGCTCCCAGGGCGAAAGCGAGATAGACGAAAGCCAAAAGCATGGGCTTGCCGAAGCGGTCGGCAAGGCGGCCGATCGGTATCGCAAAAAAAGCCTGTGTCAGATTGTACAGGGCATAGGCGAGAGGAATCATAGCCAGAGCCACTCCGTTGTCGCCCGCTTTGAGAATCATAAACGAGTAGTTCATCGCAAAGAGGCTGAAGAGGGCTTGAAAAAGGACGAGGATGTAAAATGGTTTCGGAAGCGCTTCGGGATGGAACCGCTTTGCCGGAGTGGGGGTAAAAGGGGCGTCGGTGATGAGAAATATCAAAATTGCCATGGAGATGAGTCCGGGGATCAGACTCAGGGCAAAGATAAGGCGAAACGTCTCCTCGCTCTCGTCCAGTGCCCACAAAAGGGCAAACGTTGCCAAGGAGCCCGCCAAAGCTCCCGCACCGTCCATCATCTTGTGAAAACCGAATACAAATCCGCTCGAGGCGTTCGGAGTAGAGGCACTGATGAGGGCATCTCGGGGAGCTACCCGTACCCCTTTGGCCAGACGGTCTCCGATACGGATCGTTGCGATCATCGTGGCGCTTTGGGCAAAAAAGGCGAGGGGCTTGATCAGATTGGAGAGGCCGTATCCGAAAACAACGATCCCTTTGCGCCGTCCGATACGATCCGAATAAAATCCCGAGAGGGCTATGAGGAGTGCGACGGAGAGTTCCGCAAACCCTTCGATTAGACCGATCTGCGTTTTGGTCGCATGCAAAAAACGCTCGAGAAAAATAGGGAGGAGGGGAAGAATCATCTCCGTCGAAAAATCGGTGAAAAAACTGTTGGCTCCGAGGGCAACAATGTTTTTGTTAAGCGGCGAACCTTTCATCGTATCCCTTGGCACATGTCGTCACATTTTACCATGTTTCGGATGAGAGGTTTTTAAGGCGATAGATGAATCATCCTTTTTTCGGATTCTTTTTCATCACCTGTAAAAGGTTTGTTGTACAATAGTATTTTTCATGTGAACAGTTTTAAAGTGTGAGGAAATGTCATTATGCATCAAGCTACAACCATTACCGTCGACGGAAACGAAGCCGTTGCCCTAGTCGCCCACAAAATCAACGAAGTGATCGCTATCTATCCCATCACCCCCTCCTCAGCAATGGGAGAGTTTAGTGATCTTTACAGTGCTAAGGGGCAAAAAAACATCTTCGGCACGGTCCCTGAAGTGTTTGAGATGCAAAGTGAAGGGGGGGCAAGCGGTACGGTACACGGCTCGCTTCAAAGCGGTGCGTTGACGACAACCTTTACCGCATCACAAGGTTTATTGCTGATGATCCCCAATATGTACAAAATAGCCGGGGAACTCAATGCAACGGTATTCCACGTCGCTTCCCGCTCACTTGCGGCTCAGGGGCTCTCGATTTTCGGAGATCATCAGGACGTTATGGGAATCCGCCAGACAGGTTTTGCACTGCTTGCCTCCAACTCTGTGCAGGAAGCACACGATTTTGCCTTAATCTCCCAAGCGGCGACGCTGCGTTCACGCATACCGTTCGTCCATTTTTTTGACGGTTTTAGAACGTCGCACGAGGTGAACCGAATTGAGAAGCTGAGTGATGATATTCTCATTGCAATGATGGATTCGGATCTGGTTAGTGCCCATCGGAACCGTGGACTAAGCCCTGACCGCCCCGTTTTGCGGGGCACGTCGCAAAACCCCGATGTCTACTTTCAAGGACGTGAGAGCGTAAACCGTTACTATCAGCTTCTCCCTTCCATATTGCAAGGGGAAATGGACCGTTTTGCACGCCTAAGCGGAAGACATTACCGCCTTTTTGAGTATGTCGGTGCGGAAGATGCGGAGCGTGTGATTGTTTTGATGGGCTCAGGTGCCGAAGCGGTAGAAGAGAGTGTCCGGTATCTGAATGCGCAGGGAAAACGGGTAGGGGTTCTCAAAGTGCGTCTGGCATTGCCGTTTGCCAAAGAGTCTTTTATGGCGGCACTTCCGACATCGGTAAAATCGATCGCGGTGCTGGACCGTACCAAAGAGCCCGGCAGTTTGGGCGAACCGCTGTATCACGACGTGCTGACGACACTTTTTGAATATCGGAATGAACTTCCTTTCGAGATGCCTGGTATCATCGGGGGGCGGTATGGCCTCTCTTCTAAAGAGTTCACTCCGGCGATGATCGCCGCGGTTTTTGATGAACTCGGCAAAACCGCTCCGAAAAACCACTTTACAATCGGGATTGATGATGATGTGACGTTTACGTCACTTACCTACGACCACGATTTCGTTTTGGAAAACCCCCATCAGTTTCAAGCCGTTTTTTACGGACTCGGTTCCGACGGTACCGTCGGAGCCAACAAAAATACGATCAAAATTATCGGGACCGAAACGGAGTATTATGCCCAAGGGTACTTTGTTTACGATTCGAAAAAATCAGGTTCGATGACGATATCGCATCTGCGATTCGGACGGGAACCTATCCAATCGAGCTATCTGATCC